>Ga0209648_10002658_pt1 | contig 14877 bp, 11 predicted proteins | sample GraSoi2013_115cm_FD_185830 | JGI IMG/M metagenome (GOLD analysis project Ga0209648, IMG submission 185830) | Grasslands soil microbial communities from the Angelo Coastal Reserve, California, USA - Sample 9_17_2013_115cm (SPAdes) (version 2) | ecosystem: Environmental > Terrestrial > Soil >...
ATAGTTTTCTGTGGCGAGTTAGCTCGTAGCGCAGCTATTCTATCTTGTAGTTCGCCTGGCTTGAGCTCTAATTCTTTCTCATACCCGTCTATTACTCCCCTGCTGGCTTTCTCAGCGCCTGTTTCTATGGCTGATAAAAAACTTTTATGATAGCGCAGTTTTTCTGACATCTTAGTCAAAGAAATGCCTTTCTCTGAGCGTAATTGTCGAAGCAGCGCACCTTCACCAAAAGATTGCATTCCCGTGACAACTCTGGGTTTGCGTGACATATTCATTCTCCTGAACAAAATAGCAGAAAGTTAAGCAAAAATACCAGACAAATAGCTTGAAAAAACGGAAAATCCATGTTAGTATTTTAATATATTCTCATGTTGTAAGTCAAGGAACTTAAATAGACAGACTTACAACTACTGGTGGTTCACTTGCCAGGGAGTGTCGAATGTGACGGGCTTCTCAAAAAGTGGCTAGCGCACACGATTGCTTAGGTATCGCGGATAGGAGACGCCCAGTTTACCCTCGATAGTATGCAGGAGCACGCACTCATCAAGGGAAGACTGACTCAGGTGGCAACCGATAGTGTCGCTGGCGCAAAACCTGTAAAGCTGAAAGGAGAACTATTCTGTATGGCGAGAAAGAGAAACAAGGCAAAGCAAGCAATACCCCTTCCGAAGCTCATCTTATCTGCTGGAGCAACGACCCCTGTCCCTTCTGTGGCCCTTCTCATTGACGGAGAAAATGCCCTGATCCCCGATCTCATTGATCACATTCTAGTGGAGGCAGGCAAGATTGGAGTTGTCACCAGCCGGCAGGTTTATGGAAATTGGACTTCATCATGTATGCAGGGATGGAAAAAAATCATGGTTCGTTATGCTTTAGAACCAAATGAAACTCTCATAAGCAAACCAGGCCACAATGGCACCGATATCGCATTAGCGATTGGTGCCATGGACTTGTTCCATCAAGAAGGTATCAAATATTTTTGTATCGTCGCTGGAGACAGTGACTATGTTCCCCTGGTACTCCGACTCCGCCAGGGGGGCAGTACGGTCCTGGTTATTGGACCACCTGCATGTTCCAGTGTTTTGAAAGAAGCAAGCAGTGTATTTCTTTCTACAGACCAGTTGCTCCCGCAAGCATCATCACAGCCTTCCTCTTCGCAAGCCATTGCTCCCCCATCACTATCAGAACCTTCTATGCTGCTAACGGAGGCATATCATATCGCTATACAGAAGAGTAAGACTGAATGGGTTCCCTTTTCTGCATTGGGATCAGCACTGAGACAACTCAATCCTAATTTTCAGGTGATATCTGGTAAACAGAGGCTCTCCACTTTGATAAAACAGCACCCCACTCTCTTTGAGATACGGTATCGCGGCCAAGTTGGAGAGGTACGGTTACGTAGCTCCACGTGACATGGAAGAACGGCCGCAGAACCGTTTGAGATCCTGCTCAGTCGGCTTAAGAACACCGCAAGCCCGATCTGTCAATGCTATAACTCAGGACGCATCTCTTCTCTCAGAAGAAGAGGGGGTGGCCGTACTACAGCTCACCTTCATTCCTGCTGTGTTCGTATACTCAGGACGCTTCTACTTCTTTCATGAGTGCCGGGGCGATAGAAAGGAAATGAAACGATGACGTTACTTACGACATTTGGCATCACTCCAACGCATCGCGGGAATGCCGTGGCTCCACGTGAGTTGGCACTCTCGGATCTGACGATGGTCGTGCCAGTGAAAAACAATCAGATAGGCGTAACACGCCTCCTCGAGGCTTCTCTGAGGGTGTTTGCCCACAATCACTGCCCAGCGGAGATCTTGCTGGTAGACAATCTCTCCCACCCTCCCGTGGAGGTTCCTGCTCACCTTGCCTCTTCCTTGCCCGTCCGTCTCCTGATCTGTGCTAGGCCAGGCGCTGCTGCCGCTCGCAACCTTGGGGCACAACAGGCGCAAACCCCATGGATCTTGTTCCTGGACAGCGATTGCCTCCCGACGCCAGGACTCATAGACGGGTATCGGCAAGCCATGAATGGGGCCATTGCCTATGCTGGGATGGTGCAGGCAGAGCGAAGTGATCGAGTTTCTCGATACTATGACGCCCAGCGCATCCTGATGCCACCGCCTCTGTGGGACAACGGCGAAGAACGACCGGCCTACTTGATTACCGCCAATGCGTTAGTGTGGCGGGCAGCGCTGGCCGAGATCGGGGGATTCGACGAGCGTTTCCCCTCGGCCGCAGGAGAAGATATTGACCTGGGACTGCGGCTCTGGTCTGTTGGCCCGCTCTCGTATGCGCCTGTCGCCCAGGTCCTTCATACCTTCGAGTCGAAACTCCGCGCTTTTCTGCGTCGTTTTGTGCGCTACGGACGTGGCAATCGCAGACTAGCTGCCCGCTACCAGGTAAACCTCGCTCCATATCCCTTTGTCCCACACAATCCCTCGCCAATCAACTGGCTGCTCGCCAGTATGCAGTTTCTTGCTCTTTGGTGGGGCTATCATACAACTTGTCCTGTTCGAAGCTGGTCGGTACCGCTATCCACGACCGCCTGGTCTACGACTCCGCTCGCAGTTGTCCCTGCACTTATGGAACCAGCCCCACTGCAGAGCTCGCCAGAAGTAAGCATCTGAGGTCCAACAGAACCAAAAAGGGAAGTGGCATGTCATTTTCTTTACCAAAGTTTTCTGGTGCAAAGTACCCAGAATATAACCTTCTATTCACCAGCCTCTCCCCCATCGAGCACAAATAGGAGAGTCATAGGTACAATAGAATCGCCCGAGCACCTGGTTCTAGGAACCGTTTTTTGTCATAGTTCGCCGTCGTCTTTTAGGTATACATCAAGGTTTCATTCGTAGAATAGATGGCTGTCTCCCAATCCAGCACATCAGCCAATTCTTCCTGCAACGCCTTGAGATCTTGCTGCCGTGCTGCCTCGTCAGGCATGTCCGTATCTTTCCAGAACAGCACGAAATGCACGCTGGTGAGCGCTTCGTCGCCTTTGATGAGGTAGCGCGCAATCGTGCCAGGAAACGTATGATGATTCTCTGTCTGGATCGTGCTCACCTTCTTCAGCAGTTCAGTCTGCTTGCCTGCCCGAACATGCACCCGAATTTCTGTGACAAGGACCTTACTCCGGCTGCTGTACACGCGCCAACGGGGGGGACTTGTGCGGATACGTCCCGGGGGATTGAGTTTAAACTGTTTGACATCTTCCTCGGACAAGAGGAACACACCGCTTGCTTTGTATGCCGGTAGGCGCCCAATATCAATATATCTGTACACACGTTTATCGGTGATCCCAAGCATTTGAGCGGCTTGTTTGATCGAAACATATCCTGGTATATCTGGAAACTCGTGAATGTCTGCCATAAAAGCAGTCTAGTGAAAGATAGTTTTACTGTAAACTGGACTTTATTTCCCATTTTTGACAAAAACATTGAATATGCCATAGAATGCATATCTATTGGTATGTGGTTGTTTGTGGTGGTTGGCCTATGTGAAGATGAAAGAGGGTGCAAATGTGCATCGACCACACGGCGTTCTGGTGGGTTGAACGTATGTGTATGAATCGGCAATCCAAGAGTGCTTCGCTTCTGCTAAAAAGCAAAATGAGTAGTGCGAAATGCTTGATGTGTTGTCTTTAGAAGAAGTGATGGTCCCTGGTTTCGTATCTCTCTTTCACTCGATCGTGGAGTAATGGTGTTTTTCATATTGGCAAGGACCGCTCATGAACTCCTAGAGGTAGAGCAGATCAAATAGGGCTTATTCCGCGTTTGTCTCGACTCTTGGTCTCTGCTGAATAGTTGAAGTTGAGTACAGTTCGGTATGGTTTTCTCATGGTTGCCATGTATGGCTCTACCTCTACGTCTGATAGTAGCTGGCTAGTGTTCACATGAGCCAAAGCCTGCTACAATCCTGTGTATCATCGATAGGGGCAGCGGTTTATGGTAGTACGTTTACGCGTCAAGGAAGTCGCCAAGGAGAAAGGCATCGGCATAGGAAAACTCCAACGCAGTGCAGACGTGGCCTATAACACGGTCAAGCGGATGTTTAAAGACCCGTACTACGTCACAACTACGGAGACGCTTGGAAAGCTGGCAAGGGCTTTAGGGGTTCCTCCAGGAGAGCTGATTGAAGAGGTGCCTGACGATGTGCACAATCCCTCTAGCTAGCGCTTTCATGACAATGAGGAGCGAAATAAGCGCTTGTGTTTATGTAAGGAACAGTCAGACATGAAGAAACGAAAGAAAAGGATCGGGGGGAACTTTAAAAGTACGGCGAATCAGCCGGTTTCAAGGCCAGGCATAATGGAGATGGAACCTGAGGAGCTTGCACGATATGTGCGCCGTGCAGAAAAGCAAGCGCTTCCAACCATCAAGGAAAAGAACATGGGCCCAGGGGCAGCACAACTCCTTCTCGCACTCCATACTCAGATGTTAGTGACAGGAAATCCCAGCCTTACCACTGAGAGTGGGATGAGTATCGCCAATACTGTCCTCTCGCTCTGGCAAGAAGGATACTACACCCCAGGGCCAGCCTATCCTTATACGCTGGAAGAGACCCTGCAAGATCTCCAGCAAGGGCTAAAGGCAAAGGAAGACTATGCTGATTTTTTCCAGCCGTTTCTTCCTACTAAGAAAGATACACCGCGAGGACTTGGCCAGTTGGCGGCAGGGATCGTCAAACATCCCAAGACGCAGTTATGGCAGATCTGGATCATCCTTGATGGACCATGCCATTATATAGGCGCCTATCGCGATCCGGTGACTGCACAAACAAGCCTTGAGGAACTCATCGTGAAAACGAGAAGTGGTGGGACGGAGGCTGAGAGCCTCGCCTTGTATCTCAAGCTGAAGGCGCGAGGCGTAGGCAAACCGAAGCCGCTTCCATACGCGATGATGCAGTATCTGCTCGCGCATCTCGACCGCTACACGATTAAGCTTTAGGAAAAACAAGTAGGACTGGTGGGATGCTGATCCCTCTTGTGAGACATTCCGTCAATTGCCTCCTCTGCTTTTGGCGAAGGAATACCATGTCAGAGCTGCAAGGAGGGAATGGAGGAACTCTATGGCAGGTGATGCAAGCATTGATAGTCATATCAATTGTATGGAGACAGCAGAAAGGAGGTTGAATGTATTATGAATATGGATGAGAGCCAACAAGCAGTCATCGAACAAACGACGGTGACCCTTCCTTTCTTGGATGATGAGGTCCCTGCTCTCTACCTGGCAGATGGAAGACCGTATATTCCCGTATGCGCGGTCTGTCGGGCGCTCGGGATTCGCGCTGACACGCACATCCGGCGTTGGCGAACGTTGGTGTTGTGGATCACGGCGCGGAAGTTGCCGTTCCAGACGGAGAAACGAGGCAAGCGCCTGGTATGGTGCCTGCTGATCTCAGAAGTACCGTTCCTCTACGGTCTCTTCGATTGGAGGCTCGTTTCGCCCGAACGGCGTCTTCAACTGCGCCTGGCGACCGAAGAGCAGGTGAAGCTCTCAGACCTGGCTTATCAGGGGATGCAACAGCAGTATAAAGCCATGCGCCAGGCGCTCTTCACATTCCTCACCGCTTTCGTGGATATCGATGTGCTTCTCCAGCAATACAAGGATGTACCCTCACCCACACTTGATGAGGAATCATCTCTCGCACTCATTGCTCTGGTCGCTCGTGGTCGGTCCCTCTTTCAGAGTGCAACGACGCATGCTCGAAAGATGTTGCACGATCAGGCAGAGCTACCAATTATCGACGCCTTTAAGCTTGATGCATACAACAAGGTGATTGATACCTTCTCCATGCCGCTGCTTCCTATCGTGCCACATGAAGATAGCGAGTATTTCTTTGCATTGATGGGGCAGCTCACAGTCTGGAGGCAGGAGCTAGAAGCGTTTTGGCGTGAACAAGGGGGGTAGCTAACTAAAGGCAAGCGAGGAGATTTCTCAAAAAAAAGTGATACCAGGAGAGTGAGCTGACATTCCCATTATTGACGTGTTCAAAGTTGATCTTGATAGGAACGTCATGGATACCTTCTCTCATCCACTACTTCCAGTAATACCTCGTGAAGAGAGCAAATGATTCTTCGGATCAGTGAGGGTACTAACACAATAGTAAAGCGATTGACGTATATCTGCGAAACAATCATACCTTTTCGATGGATATGTGGGGTTTGGCTATAGCATTTTCTCAACGATCTGAAACGAAAGGGTTTCACAGAAGCTAGCACATAATCAGAAAGGATATTCTAATGGCTCAATCCATTGAAGAAGCTTTACCACCTTCCCTCCCACTTTGGGATTTATCCATTCCTGATATTCCACCTCGAAGTCGGCTCTATAACCTTACTCCTCTTGGCCTTAACAGTTCCCTTGTCGAGTCACTGACGAGTTATATATGCCGATTGGCATACGAGCACCATCTAGAGGTAGGAACCCTTATTCAATATAGTATTGCTCCAGTTCTCGGTAAGCGCTATATTACTGACGATAAAAGCCGGAGCATCAGCAGCTTCCTGCGTTACGCCAGTCCAATCAACGGCAATGGTACTATGGCATCAGATTGGGTTGGTGCTCTCGGAGCGCTGACTCTTCGGGCGGACCTCGCGTTTCTCACGCTGCTTGTGGGCACAAATGCTCTTTCTCAACGGGATCTCCTGCAGCCTGTTCGGCAGTGGTGTCCGATGTGCTATGAGGGGTGGCGGCGTCAAGGGACCATCATCTATGATCCACTGCTGTGGTCTATCAACGGGATAACTGTTTGCCCTGAGCACTGCCAGCTTTTGGAGAGATGCTGCCCGTACTGTTCTTCACCTCTCCCCTGGCTCACCTGGTGTTCCCGTCCCGGTTGCTGTTCATCGTGTGGAAGATGGCTTGGAAAGGATGACGGCCATAGCCAGGTTGAGGAAAAAGATAAGTACATCGCAGAAACAGTCGGGGGATTCCTGGCCCATATACCTCAACTGTCGCTTTTGATACCTCGCGAGGGTGTTATCCAATCGCTGCGAGATCTTATTGCGGCTACGTCAGAGGGCAACATGGCAGCATTCTCCCGCAACCTTGGGCTGCCCAAGACCACTCTATGGGAACTAGTTCAAGGCTACTTCTCCCCATCTCTCCCGTTCTTACTTCAGCTCTGTTATCAGTTTCGCCTTTCTCTTCTCCAATTCCTTATAGGTGGGGGGCATATCGCACCCAGCGAATCGCCTTTATCGCAGGAACAAACCCGAAAACGCGATGTGCGTCGTCCTTTCGAACGTGAAAAAGTGCAGCAGGCCCTGGAAGATATCCTAGACGACTGGCAAAACGTGCCGCTTTCCATGCGAGAGGTGGCGAGACGATTAGGCTACCCTGTCAGGACAATTGAGACGCATTTTCCTATACCATGTGGGGAAATTTCTCGCCGCTACGCAGATTTTCGCAAACAACAAGGCCAGCTTAGGAAAGCCCGTCTGCGACAGCGTATTACCGAGGCGGCTCGGATCGTACTCATTCAGGGAGAGAATCTGACGTATCAGAGAGTGGGAACCATCGTAGGTGAACCGGGCTGTTTTCGGGAGTGTGAAGCTCGACTGGCATTACTCGATATTCGCCGTCGGCCAGATGCGGAGATTTTGCTTGTGTAGATGGCAGGTGCAAAAAATGCAATGGATTCAGTTCTTCATAGTAGAATAGAAGATTTGTACTAAGTTATGTAGGCTGAACAGTTTTTTCGCGGACGCAATCGGTAAAATGGGGTGAGAGAATCGATCCTGAGAAATCGGACTTGTCGGGCGTTTCCGATACACAGAAAAACCTAAGAGCAAGGAGCAAATGGTATGATGGATGAACTTGAATTTTCTTTGTGGTGTGATCGACTGAAGTTCTCTAAAACAACGCGGGGGGTAATAGTGGGGATTCGTTCTTCTGAGCCTGTACGTAATCGCCAGAGCCGTGTCGGGAACTGGACGGGTCGTTATGCCAGTGACAAAATGGGAAGAACGATCCAGTTTGAGAGCCGAACCCCGGAGTTTTCAGCTACTGTTTCCTATGAGCACGACGATGAGGTGTGCGAGTATTACGACCAGCCATCGAAAATAGAGATGCGCTATGTCGCCAAAAGTGGCCGCCCTGTTGTGTTCTGGCATACCCCTGATTTTTTCGTGCTGCGTGTTGACGGCGCCGGGTGGGAGGAGTGGAAGCCCCAGGAGAAGTTGGTCGAACTGGCCGAGTCGATGCCGAACAGATACCAGCGAGATGAACAAGGGCACTGGCGCTGCCCTCCGGGTGAGGAGTACGCAGCGCGGTACAGCCTGATATATCGGGTGCGCTCTTCGGCTGAGTTGAATCCAATTTATGTACGTAATCTGAACTTTCTCGAAGATTACCTGCGCGATCCAGATCTGCAGGTTGACAAGGCGGCATTGAAACGCATGTGCGAGCTATTTGCGGAAGAACCGGTCATGACGTTGAAGGCATTGTTGGAGCACGTTGAGGCGCAGCACATCTACAGCGCGCTGCTCCTGAAGCATTTCTATGTGGACCTGTACGCAGCGCCATTTGCGGATAGCGAGTATGTCCATATTTTTCGCGATGAAGAGTTAGCCCGTGCTTACATCATTATGTCGGAATCTACTTATCGGCCGGCCGGTTCCCCCTTTGAAGAAATGAAAGTAGGGATAGGGCAAGGAATCGTCTGGGATGGGCGTGCATGGACGATCTATAATCACGGAGATACGTCGATTGCGCTGCGCTCTGAGCGTGGTGACTGGGTGGAAATTTGGAGGGAAGAGTTTCACGCGCTCGCCTCTCAGGGAAAAATCACTCAACCCATCCAAAAGGGGCATGCGAACATAGGCGGAGTAAACGATGAAGAACTGGCTATATTAGCCAAAGCAAATATGCAGGACTATCGGGAGGGGAACGAGCGGTACAGACTCTTACAGCAGTATCGCGCTGGAGAAACCCCTGAGCAAGTGGGTGTGCCGTATCGCACGCTCCGCGATTGGGAAGTAAAGTGGGAAGACGCTGAGCGCAAATACGGGCATGGGTATATCGGGCTACTCACCAAGTACCTGCGCGTTGGCAACACCCAACGGAAATTGCCTGATGATTCTATCGAAGCGATGATGGACTTCATTGAACATGATTACGAAACCGACAGGCAAAAGTCGAAAGCGCATTCTTGGGGACAAATGGTCCGGTATTGCGAATCCAATGGTATTCATCCTGTAAGCTTGAAAACGTATTGTGACGTGATCAACAAACGGAAGGGCTACCAACAAACGCTGAAACGCAAAGGACGTCGCGCTGCTTACCAGGAAAAGGTCCCCTATCTCTCCCTTGATCAGAGTACACCGCGCCATGGCGATTTCCCCTGGCAGATTGGGCATCTCGATCATTTCCAGCCAGATATTCAACTGGTCAGTTCGCGGACCGGAAAAGTGCTCGGTAAACCATGGGCAACCGTGATGTCAGATGCGTACTCGCGACGCATGCCTGCGGTATACTTGTCATTCGATCCTCCAAGCCACCGCTCCGATATGATGGTGATACGTGAATGCGTGCGACGCTACAAGCGGTTGCCGCAGATACTTGTAGTGGATGGCGGTTCTGATTTCAACTCCGTCTATTTTGAGGCGCTCCTGGCCTATCACAATATCACGAAATTTGAACGACCAGCAGCTGAACCTCGGTCGGGATCAGTAGAAGAACGGCTCTTCGGGACAACGAGGACAGGTTTTATCAATAACATCCTGGGGAACACGCAGGCCAGCAAAAATCCTCGAGAAACAACGCCATCGGTGGACCCACGCCACAAAGCGACCTGGACTTTAGCCGCATTTTACCGGAGACTCTGCCAGTGGTGCTACGACGTCTATGATAATAATTACCACACCGCTCTCGAACGAACGCCACGTGAGGAATCTGATGCCGGCATAACCCTGAGCGGAGTACGTCCCTATCGCGATGTTGAGTATGATCTGAAGTTTCTCATGCAAACCCTGCCAACACCTGAAAGAGGAGAAAAGGTGCAAGTGACGTATCGAAAGGGCGTCAAAGTGCATTATGAATTCTACTGGTCGAAGAAATTCGATGATGGTGAGGTGGTGGGGACAGAGGTAGAAGTTCGCTACGATCCTTTCGACATCAGTCGCGTATTTGCGTTCGTGAAAGGGGAGTGGACCACATGCGATGCTGCTCATTTTCTGGCCTTGCGTAATCATTCAGTGCGCGAGTTGCAGTTGATATCCGGTGAATTGCGCAAGCGCCGGTCCGCCTCCGCCCAGCACTATCCCCTCACCATCAAACATATCGCTGAGTTCCTCGCTTCAGTCGAGGCAGAGGAGCAGTTTGGAATCCAGCGCTTGTGCGATGCCGAATCCAGAGACATCCTCCAGGCCATTGATGTGAGCTATGCAGCTCAATTCCCCCTTTTCCAAGTTCCTTCGACACTCCTATCGATGTCAGACGAAGATGAAGACGATGATGACAGTAGCGAAATGGATGAGGCAGAGATCTATGGAGACTATGAGTGATGAAGAAAAAAGATATCCCAGAAGATCGGATGCGATATACCAAAATGACCAAAGAAGAGCGCTTGCAAGCATTCAAGCGTACAATAGCGCATCCTCACCTGCAAGTAGCAGACAAAGCTTTGCGTGAAATGATCCAGGAGCCTGGAGGTGCTTCCCTCGTGAACGTCTATGGTCCTGCACGTGTGGGCAAGAGTACGATGAAGAACCACGTCATCAGGACGATCATACTCGAGATGCTCCCACTCTTAGAGCAGGACCGAGAACGGGTCCCGCTTTTGAGTATCGTGCCGAGGCCACCTCTGAACGGCTCTTTCAGCTGGAGGGATTTTTTCCAAACAGGTCTTGTAGCTTTTGATGAGCCGTTGATTGATCGTAAGATCGCTCTTGATACTGAAGACGATAATGAGCAGATGGGTGTAGCAAGGCTCGACGAATCCCGGATCAAGCGTAAACCTCCGGAGGGAACCAAAGATGCATTGCGTCAATCCTTTGAGACGGCTGCAAAACGGCGGCGACTGGTCGCAATCTTTATTGATGAGGCGCAACACCTGGGTATGGTAACCGGCATGCGTCAGCTGAAGATTCAACTGGAATGTATTAAATCGCTGGCTGATGCTACGGGAGCGATCATTGTATTAATTGGGACATACGAGTTGCTTCCCCTTCGTAATTTAAGTGCACAACTGATCGGGCGCAGTCTGGATATTCATTTCCCTCGTTATCGCAGCACAGGGAAAGAGTTATCGCAATTCAAGAACGTGCTCAGGACGTTTCAGGATGCGTTGCCGTTCGTAGAAGGGACCGACATCTTACTTAAGCACTGGGAGTTCTGCTATGAGCGATCCATCGGGTGTGTTGGGAATCTCCGCCTGATGCTTGTACGAGCGGTTCACGCCGCGCTATGGGCAAATGCGAAAACATTGAGCTGGAATCATCTGAAAACGCACGCGTTCTCTGAAGCTGAGAGTTTCGAAATGATGCGCGAGGCGTATGAAGGTGAAAGTGAGCTTGCTTCGAAGCCTGACCAACACGCCAAATTACGGGAGATGCTTGGATTGGCTCCTCACATCACCTCCAAAACCGTTACGCAACCTGATGTTCCTCAAACTGAGGAACCAGCTTCAGAAGGAAAAACAACACAACCGGATCAAGCTGACGAAATTGCGAAAGGAGATGAACAGGAATTGCCACCTGCAGAAGTTCCAGCTGACGAGGCGCTCTCCGAACTACAACCTGTTTCCGGTGATCAGTCTAACGAAACCACGAACAGAGCCGAAGAAGGGAGTGGGGCTGAAGAAACACCTTCAGCAGAAGCTCCTCACAAGCCCTTAAAAAAGCCGAAAGCGGAAACTACCCGACCTTTCCGGAGGAAAAATACGCGTGACAGGACTGGGGGACCTCGGCGGGAAAAGAAGGAGAAGAATTGAGTCGTTGTGGAGGGAATCCAATGGAGCGCTTTGAAGAATGGGATGTGACCATTCCGTCAATTCCTCCCCGAAGTCGGCTCTATCGGTTAGAGCCGATAGGTATTGGGACTCCTTACGTGGAAAGCTTGACCGGCTACATTATCCGACTTGCTGAGGCTCATTGTGTGAGCCCGAAGGTGTTAATAACACGAGAGATATTGGATCCTTTGGGAAAATTAGAAAACCTTGAGCATAAAAATAAAACTTACCAGCATCATTTGTGGTCACGAAACGCTCCAATGCTAAATGGAACAGGTTGGTGGCCGAACGACTGCGTGCGAGTATTAGAGACGCTAACGCAGTTCGGTGGCCTACGCTTTCTAACGATGATGACTTGGTCTGACGTGATCGCTCAAAGAATGATGATACGTGGTACCCAGGCCTGGTGTTCCGCTTGTTATGCTGAATGGCGCGAAACCGGTCAGATAATTTATTATCCACTCATCTGGTCTTTGCAAGCAGTTGCTGTCTGTCCGCGTCATCATCAACCCCTAAGGGTTACTTGCCCCTATGAAAATTGTCAGCGTTCTCTCCCTTTTATTGCGATAGGATCAAGGCTAGGATATTGTGTGTATTGCAATCGTTGGCTAGGTATTGCCTCGGAGGGTAACGGTTGTGATAATGCGCCCGCGGAACAGGGAAAGGAGCTTCTATGTTGGGATGCGACTGCTGTCGGAGAACTGGTAGCTAATGCGCCGGCTGTAGCAATCCCTCCGGTGAGGGAGAATATTGCTTTAGCAATGAAAGGCTTGTCAGAGCGAATAACGCAAGGGAATACCTCATTTTTAGCGTATAGATTGGGAGTGTCCGCTGGGACAATGCTGGGTTGGCAAAGTGGAGCCCAAATTCCGCAACTTGCTCAACTCCTGCGGTTATGTTTTAGTGCGGGCCTATCGCTATTTCATTTTCTCACGGTTGAAGGTGTGTCTTCTCCTGTTATTTCTACAACTCTGGTAAACAGAGGTTCTCCCATCATCGAAAGGGGACGTCACAAGCGTCTGAGCCCCGACGAATTGCAAGGATTACTGGAAAATGTGCTTCTAGAGGACCCTCCTCCCTCCCTAAAAGAGGTTGCTTTGCGTTTGGGATATCGCTCTTCCAACCATCTTTCTCGACGCTTCCCCGATCTACGTCGCGCCATCAATGAACGATATAAGCGGTGGGTCTTAGGCTCTACGAGCGCTAGACGGCACATGCGTAAACCTCTCAAGGCTAGTCAGTTACAAAAAATGTTGGAGGCCGTCCTGACCGACGGAGAGATACCGCCGCCCTCTCTTCAGGAGGTTGCGCGACGACTTGGTTATCGATATGACGACTCTATTTACCATCGCTTTCCCGATCTCTGTCGTTCTATTACTGCGAAGCGTGCGGAGTATCAAGAACAATTTAATCGACATTTACAGCTATCTCTAGAAGCTGTGTTAAAGGATTCTCACGGTCCTACCCCGTCCTTGGTTGAAATCGCTGAACGACTGGGATGCTCGACTAATATTCTCTCTAGCCGTTTCCCCAAGTTATGCCATGAAATTACGATACAGTATCGTGAGCAGTTGAATGAGCGACGTCGGCGGTTATTGGAAGATAGTATCAATAGCGATACATTCCCACCACCGTCCCTACACGAGGTCGCGCGGCAACTTGATTGTACTGCTGATACTCTTCGTCGGAATTCCTCGGATCTCTGCGACGCAATCATAGAGCGATATCAAAACTACGTGGATGCAAGAAAAGTAGAAAGAGATCAACGAGTTGTTAGTGAAATCCGCCAAGCAGTATTCCATCTTTACGCTCAGGGTGTGTATCCAGGTGCGAGAAAGGTGGAAGCCATTACTCGCCCGGGCTATGTTAGAGAACCCTTTGCAGCAAATGCGTGGCGTGAAGCTCTAAGGGAACTGGGGATAGGAAATTTATTGGATTGAGTACTGCCAACAGTTGCTACTCAACAACCGTTTCGGAGAACGAGGTGTTCCCACTTTCGTAAAGTCAGTATAAGGCGAGAATCCATCCACAATGTCGTAGTTTGTGAGTCATTTGTGAGCATTCCACCGTAACTCTGAAATGAAATAAGCGCAAGCTGCCAAAAACCTGACACCATGCCGAGTGTTGTGTACAAGTCAGCAGTAATCAAGCAAGCACAGACACAAAGCTGATACCCCCCTCTCTAGAGGATCAGACTGCACAGGAAAATACAGCACAGGACTCCCAGGTGTTAAGAATAGAGAGCCTGGGACTCTTGAAATAGCCTCCATGAGCAGCAAAAACCACCTCCTCCCGAACCAGCTTGACCGGCTGGTTGTTTGTTGGCCGAGACCCATCCCGCTTCAGCCGTTAGCCGACCGGAATCTTGGGCAAGCGAATATCTTGCATCACAGCCCACACGATGGCCAGACACGACGTTTCGGTCGTAAAGGCATCGATCTGATCGGTACGTTGTCGCACATTGCTAAACAAACTTTCAATCGCGTTGGTACTGCGGATGTAGCGGTGCATGACCGGCGGGAAGGCATAAATGAAGTAGGGAGCCAGCGCGTTGCCTCAGCTATCGACTCGGAAGAGCGTTTCTCAAAGGTCGTCACGCTCTGAGACTACCCAACTCGTTCGACTTCGGCACGTTTCCAACTCCCCCTTCCCAAACCGTGCGGGCTACTTTCATAGCACACGGCTTTCCAGGAATGCGGCTCCACCGGTATTGGGCTTATGCGACCTCCATCGCACCCGTTGGGTTCTGTCCGCCCTTCCCTGCGGCCCTTCCTCATGTCCTGAGCATTACCCCAGGCGTTTGGGATGAAGTAGGCCGCCAACGAGGTACTGCCTTGCGGCAGCCCTTTTTCAACGGCCCCTTCCCGAACCCAGCGGGCCACTTTCATGGCACTGTAGCTCTCCAGAACTCCTTGTCCGTTTGCACCAAGG
>Ga0209648_10002660_pt1 | contig 14867 bp, 11 predicted proteins | sample GraSoi2013_115cm_FD_185830 | JGI IMG/M metagenome (GOLD analysis project Ga0209648, IMG submission 185830) | Grasslands soil microbial communities from the Angelo Coastal Reserve, California, USA - Sample 9_17_2013_115cm (SPAdes) (version 2) | ecosystem: Environmental > Terrestrial > Soil >...
CACGCCGCGACCAGAAGTTCGGTACCGCTACGGGAGCATGGCTAGCGGCGGGGTGCGGACTGCGGTCAAGTCCACGTGTCGCGCATTGCAGTTTCCCCTTTCGGGTTGGGTTGGCTGGCGATGATCGACGTCCTCAGGACCAGTTGACGCGCATGGATCTGCCCCTCCCTCCGGCAGTGATATGCGGTCCGGAGACGGCCTCCGGCTAAAACACGCCGGGTAATCGTGGCTCGTCAATCACCATTTAGCCCCGCTTTATCCGACGATGTGGGTGAATCGATCGCAATAGTGCATAAGGGGCCCAAGATGAGCTAAGGTAGCTATACGGAGCTAGTCCTTTACGGTGAGCTGCCGACTAGACAGGTGCACGTCGCGTCCCATCCGGAACGGTGGAACATGGAAGCCTCGTCCGTCACCCGGCGCGTGCTGGCGAGCGCTGACATCCGGAACTGGGCGTGGTGGCAGACTTCCTGGAACCTCCGGCTCTACGTAGGGGTCGTGCCGGTCGCCGCCGTCGGGCTGCTGAGTTACGCGGCCTCGCAGACCGCCTGGCACGTCGGCGACCTCGGGCGCTTCCTGCTGCTGCTGGGCTGCGGCATGGTCTCGGTCGCGGCCACCCCCCGGACCGCCTACATCCAGGGCGGCATGACCAGGGACTTCCTCACCGTCTGGGTGCTCCCGGTGGCGATCTTGCTGCCGCCCGTCTACGCGATGCTGACTCCGATCCCGCTGCAGGTACTCACCCAGTTCCGGGTGCACAAGGGGGTGGTCTACCGCCGGGTGTTCACCGTGGCCGCGATCGCCCTGGCCTACGGCGCGGCGTCGCTGGCGTTCCGGGGCTTTCCTGCGTCCTTCGCCGGGGGGTCGATCGGCAGCGGCACGCACGCCCTGACCTTCACCGTGGCCGTGGCCATCTCTGAGATCATCGGCGGCCGCGGCCACCAGTTCCTGGTCGTGGGCGGCATCAAGCTGACCGACCCGACGGTCAGGTTCGCCGACCTGATGCTGAACCACGAGGCGCTGCAGGGCGATTTCGCCGAGTTCGACCTCGGCGTGCTGATCACCGTCGTGGTCGCCGTCAACCCGGTCCTCGCCGTCTTCGCCGTGCCGACCGTCTTGCTGGTCCGGCGGTTCATGATGCACGCCCAGCTCCTGGCCCAGTCGCGGGTCGACACCAAGACCGGCCTGCTGAACGCGTCCACCTGGGAACGGGAGGCGGAGGTCGAGATCGCCCGCGCGGTCAGGACCGGCAGCCCGCTGGCCCTCGCGCTGGTCGACATCGACCACTTCAAGGTGGTCAACGACACCTATGGTCACCTGGTGGGGGACAAGGCGCTCCGCGCGGTCACCGACGCGCTGCGCAGCCAGCTGCGGGTCTACGACCTGGCCGGGAGGTTCGGCGGCGAGGAGTTCGTGGTCCTGCTGCCGAACGCGCGCGAGGTCGACGCGATCACCGTGGCCGAGCGGCTGCGCGCGCACATCGCGGCCATGTCCATCCCGGTCGGGGACGACGCCGAGTCGGGGCCGTGCGTCAAGCTCACGATCTCGGTCGGGGTCGCCGCCCTGCACGGCGAGAGCCGCGAGCTGACCGACATGCTGGCCGCCGCCGACTCGGCCCTGTACTACGCCAAGGAAACCGGCCGCAACAAGACCCACTCGATCTCCGCCGCCGTCCGGGCCTCGTAGGCCTGATATAACGGCAGTTTCTGCCCGGAAACGGGCAGAAACTTGCTTAAATGGTCCGCCGGCTGGTAAGAAGTCGGCATGCCTCGACCCGGCGACGCAGGCCAGCCCGGCGACGCAGGCCAGCCCGGTGACCGCGCCGATCGGTACCCGCGTGCGGATCCGTTCCCGCAGGATCTCGCGCGCTACCTGGCGGCCTCGACCGGCCTGCCGCAGGCCACCGCGGTCCGGGTGGTCGCCGACGTGGCGACGTACTTCAACGAGACGGTCGAGGAGTTCGTCCGCCGGCGCCACGCCGAGCTGCGGCGCAGGCCGTGCAAGAACGAGGAGATCTGGCCGCTGCTCGCGGCCGAGATGGAGCAGCGCAGGTTCGCCGCGCCGGAGCTGTCCGGGCGCCAGCTCCGGCGCATGGTCTACGGATAACGGATAACGGCATCATCGCCGAGGGGAGCTTGCAGTGTGCGGAATCGTCGGTTACATCGGCCGCAGGGACGCGGTCCCTGTCCTGCTCGAGGGGCTCAGGAGCCTGGAGTACCGCGGCTACGACTCGGCCGGCCTGGCGGTCATCTACCGGAACCGGCTGCAGGTCACCAAGACCGCGGGCCGGGTGCAGGACCTCAGGGACAGGGTCGGCGGCCGCACCAGCGCCACCATCGGCATCGGCCACACCCGGTGGGCCACCCACGGCGAGCCGAACGAGGTCAACGCCCACCCGCACACCGACACCGAGGGCCGCATCGCGGTGGTCCACAACGGCATCATCGAGAACGCCGAGCAGCTCAGGGACGCGCTCACCGGCCGCGGCGTCAAGCTGGCCAGCGACACCGACACCGAGGCACTCGCCCACATGATCGCCGCGGAGGCGACCGAGGGGACTCCGCTGGAGGAGGCGGTCCGCCGGACGCTGCGCCACGTGGAAGGCACCTACGGCCTGGTGGTGCTGGACACCAGGCACCCGCACGAGCTGGTGGTGGCCCGCAACGGCAGCCCGATCGTGCTCGGCATCGGGGAGTCGGAGATGTTCGTCGCCTCCGACGTGGCGGCGCTGGTCCGCTACACCAAGCAGGTCGTGTACCTAGATGACGCCGAGGTGGCGACGGTGCACGCCGCCGACTACCTCACCGCGGCGCTGGACGACAGGGACCGGCGCCGGTCCGCCGCCAGCAAGGAGCCGACCACGGTGGAGGCCGAGGCCGGCGACTACGAGCTCGGCGCGTACGAGGACTTCATGCGCAAGGAGATCCACGAGCAGCCCGAAGCACTGCGCCGGGCGCTGCGCGGCCGGCTGGACGAGCGGTTCGCCACCGCCAGGCTGGGCGGCATCAACCTGGACGCGCGCCAGCTCAGGTCGATCAGGCAGGTGAAGTTCCTCGGCTGCGGCTCGGCCTACTACGCCGGCCAGATGGGCGCGGTGCTGACCGAGGAACTGGCCCGCATCCCCTCCGACGCCGAGCCGGCCTCGGAGTTCAGGTACCGCAACCCGGTGGTGGACCCGGACACGCTCTACGTGGCGGTCAGCCAGTCCGGCGAGACGCTCGACACGCTGATGGCGGTGCAGGAACTGCGCCGCAAGGGCGGGCAGGTCATCGGCGCGGTCAACGTGGTGGGCAGCGCGATCGGGCGGGAGTGCGGCCACGGGGTCTTCCTGCACGCCGGGCCGGAGATCGCCGTCGCGTCCACCAAGGCGCTGACCAACATGGCGGCCACCTTCGCCATGCTCGCCTTGCTGCTAGGCCGGGTCCGCGACCTGTCCTCGGCCTCCGGCCAGCGGGTCGTGGCCGGCCTGCGCGCGCTGCCCGGGCAGATCGAGGAGATCCTGGCGGCCGAGGAGGCGATCGCCGGGATCGCGAGCCGCTTCGCCTGGGCCGAGCACATGTTCTTCATCGGCCGCGTGCGCGGCTGGCCGGTGGCCCGCGAGGGCGCGCAGAAGCTCAAGGAGGTCTCCTACGTCCACGCCGAGGCCTACCAGGCGGCCGAGCTGAAGCACGGCCCGCTCGCCCTGATCAACCCCACGATGCCGAGCGTGGTCGTCGTCCCGGCCGACGACCTGCTGTCGAAGAACATCTCCACGATCGAGCAGATCAAGGCCCGCGGCGGCCCGGTCATCGCGGTGACCAGCGCCGAGCTGCCGGCCGGGCTGGCCGACGCGATCGTCCGCGTCCCCCGCGGCGAACCCGAGCTCGAGCCCCTGCTGCTGAACGTCCCGCTGCAGCTGCTGGCCTACCACGTGGCGGCCAGGCTGGGCCGGGACATCGACAAGCCCCGCAACCTGGCCAAGAGCGTCACGGTCGAGTAGCCGCTAGTGGAAGGGCAGCGCCTCGTCGGTGGCGCCGGCGCCACCCGGCAGCGGCTGCTCGCACCAGACGACCTTGCCGGTCGCGGTCCGGCGGGCCCCCCAGCGATGCGCGAGCTGCCGCACGACCTGCAGGCCGCGGCCGCTCTCGTCCTCGCCGTTGGCCTGCCGCAGCCGCGGCAGCGCGCCTGAGTTGTCGATCACCTCGCAGACCAGCGCCTTCTCGTTGACCAGCCGGAGCGTGACGTCGCCGCGCGAGTACTTGACCGCGTTGGTCACCAGCTCCGAGACCAGCAGCTCGGTGGTCGGGATCAGCTCCTCCAGGTCCCAGCGCTTCATCGGCTCGGCCAGCACCGAACGTGCCTCCCGCACCGAGGTCAGCTTGGGCTGGAACGTCCAGGAGGCGTAGTTGTCCTCGGGCAGCCGCCGCAGCCGCGCGATGAGCACAGCGATGTCGTCGCGCTGGTGGTCGGAGTAGACCCCGTCCAGGGTGGCCTTGCACAGGTCCTCGAGCGGGCGGGTCGGCGAGCCCGGGCCGAAGATGCCGCGCAGCCGGGCCAGGCCGTCGCTGATGTCCTGGCCCTTGTTCTCGACCAGGCCGTCGGTGTACAGGACGAACAGGCTGCCGTCCTCTATCTGGAACCGGCGGCTCTCCACCTCGCCGTCGCCGATGCCGAGCGGCGGCGCGGGCGGCACGTCGAGCAGCTCGTTGCTGCCGTCCGGGTGCACCAGCAGCGGCGGCAGGTGGCCGGCCACGGCCACCTCGCACTCGCCGCTCACCGCGTCGTAGACGGCGTACGCGCACGTGGCGAAGTGCGGCTCGCGCTCGCCGAGGGTGTGCATGAGCTCGTCGAGCTGCTGCAGCGAGTCGGCCGGGGGCAGCTCCAGCATGGCCAGGGTGTGGATGGCGGTGCGCAGCCGGCCCATGGTGACGGCGGCGCGCACACCGTGCCCGGCCACGTCGCCGACCACCAGTGCGACCCGGCCGCCGGGCAGCGCGATCGACTCGTACCAGTCGCCGCCGACCTCGATCAGCTTGCTGCCGGGCAGGTAGCGGTGCCTGACCTCGACCGAGGAGGGGGCGGAGAGCCCGGTCGGCAGCATGCTCCGCTGCAGCGTCAGCGCGGTGGCGTGCTCCCGGCTGTACCGGCGCGCGTTGTCGATGAAGACGGCGGCCCGGGTCGCGAAGTCCATGCCGATATCGACGTCGTACGCGTCGAACCGGCGGAACCCCTCCTGCCGGGTGCAGGCGAAGAAGCCCAGCATGGTGCCGCGCGCGATGAGCGGCAGCATCAGCATCGAGGCGCCGGACAGCAGCTTGGCCACCGGCTTGCGCCGCCACGCCTTGGCGATCTCGCCCGCCTGGCTCTTGCTGACCGTCGTCTCGAGCACCGGCGCGCCGGTGTCCATGCACCGGTAGTACGGCGAGCCGCCCGGGTAGCGCAGGATCTCCCCGGTCGGGAAGGCCGCCTCCCAGGCGGGGTCCTTCCGGTCGTGGAGCAGCGAGATCCGGCGCAGCGGCAGGCCTCCCTCGGGCCCGCCCGCGGGCCACTCGTCGTCCCCGGCCAGGCTCTCGAGCAGCAGCAGGTCGGCCGCGTTGCAGAAGGCCGGGACGAGCGCGTCCATCAGCTCCCGGGCCAGGTGGTCGATGTCCAGCGTGTCGCCGATCCGGGTGAACGTGTCGTCGAGCATCTGCCTGCGCATGAGCGCGGGGTCGACGAACCGCTCCTCCCGGGCGGCCGGGATCCGCAGCAGCGCGAGCGCGGCCAGGCTGGTGCCGCTGGCCCGCATCGGATGGACGGTCACCACCGCTTCGGCCGCGGCCCCGTCGCGGGTGTCGATCGTGAGCATGGCACTGCCCTCACGATCCGAACGGATCGCGTCGAGCAGCCCGGCCACCGCCGCGGCGGCGTCACCCTGCCGGGCGCCGTGCGAGTTCGCGTGCGCCGCCCTGGACGCGTTCGACGTGCTGTTGCCGGACGTGAGCTCGATGAGCTGCGCGCCGAGCAGGTCTTCCGGCATGCGCGCCAGGATCTTGGCCGCGTTCCTGTCGTGCTGGACGATGCGCCCGTCGTAGTCGATCCCGAGGATCAGGGTCCGCACGGACGAGGACAGGTGGGCCAGAGAACTCTCGGCGGCAGGACTGTCGGCGATCCTGGCCTCCTGGAAGTTCGCGCCGGTACCGGTGTCGCGGCTTCGCCTGGTTCCGTTGCCCGGGGCCCGGGGCGACGGAGCGCGGCTCGGTGCGACACCGCTCTGGGACGCCCCGGGCCCGAGTGCGGTATCTTTTGCCGACATGCCGGATGTCACGTCCGTTCTCCTGCTGGCATCGCGGGCTGCGCTCCTGTCAATTATGGGCCACGGACGGCGCGTTAAGACAGGAGATCCGATGACTCACCTTTATCCCGAAAAGTGAGTGTTTATGCTTTATTGACGCAATTCTAGTTGTGAGCTGAGGTTATCGGGACAGCGGGGCTCGGCTGGAATGGGGATCATTCTCGCTTGGCGGGCATCTTGGGGCGATCTCTCTAACTCGTCGATCTCGCGCGATTACGTAACGTATCACAGGACGCTCAGGTCAGGCGGGCCACCGCCAGCGCGGCGGCGAACAGGATGACGCCCCAGGAGGCCGCGCGCAGCGCCCGTTCGAGCGGCTCGAGCATCCAGTCCGCGGTGATCGGCACGGTACGGCCGTCGCCGAAGGTGATGCTGCCCTCGACGTGCTGCGCCCGGCGCCGGATGTTCCTGGCCGGAGTGCTCAGCGCGCGCTGGGCCGCGGACAGCGCGAAGGCGGCGCCGGCCGCGAGGACGGGAGCGACGGCCAGCGTGCCTGCCTGCGCCGTGTACGCGGTCAGCACGGGGAAGGCCCCCCAGGCCGCCGCGAACCCGGCGTCGGTATGCATGGGCCCGCCGCCATGAACGGGATCAGCGTCCAGCCGACCCGCATCACCCCGAGCACGCCCAGCGCCAGCGCGCCCAGCAGCCCCACGGCGACCACGGCGATGAGCGCGCCAGACGGGATCGCCGTCCGCAGCGGGCGGCCCCGCAGCTCGTCCAGCGCGTGCGCGGCCAGCCCGACCGCGAGGAAGAACGCCAGCACGGTCGCGATCAGGTAGCTGGCCTGCACCCGCGGCGCCAGCGCGGCGCCGATGACCGCGTAGGACAGGTGCCACGCCGTGTACGGCGGGTGCAGCAGCGTCCACCAGTCCCTCCACCGCCCCGGCCGCGCCGCGTAGTACGCAGGCCGCGACCCAGGAACCGCGTCGTCCGTCTCAGTATCTGCCGGGGGGGACGACCCCCCCATACCCTCCTGCTCACTGGCCGGCACGAGTCCCCCACATGACCAGGCCCCCGCCCAGGCTCATGACCCGGGTCCCCACGTCGGTCAGGCCCGCCTTCTCCCAGGCCTGCACGGTCCAGGCGACCGGGTACCTGCGGTAGTGAGCGGAGATGTTCGGGCCGAGGAAGCGCCCCACCCGGAACCATTCGCGGCCGCCGAGCAGCAGGCCGCCGGCCGGCAGCACCGTCCGGGTGTACGCCCACCAGGCCGGGTGCCACAGCGGCCCGGCCGGCACGGCGAACTCCAGGCTGGCCATCATCGCGCCGGGCTTGAGCACGCGGGCCAGTTCGGCCAGGGTCGCCTGCGGGTCCCGCACGTACCTGAGCAGGTAGGTGAAGGTCAGCGCGTCGACGCTGGCGTCGGGGAAGGGCAGCTGCTCGGCCCGCCCGGCCAGCAGCGTGATCCGGTCCCGCAGCCCGGCCGCCGCGACCCGGCGCTGCCCCTGGCGGAGCATCTGCTCGGTCAGGTCCACGCCCACCACCCGGGCCCGCCCGTGCTCGCCACCCCCGTCCTCGCCACCCCCGTCCTCGCCAGCCCCGTCCTCGCCAGCACTGCGCACGGCCAGCTGCCGCGCGACCCCCGCGGTGCCCGACGCGACGTCGAGGATGACCCCGTCCGCCGGGACGACGTGGCCGACCATCTCGGCCCGCCACCGCCCGTTCTGCCCGAAGGAGAGCAGTTCGGCGAGCCGGTCGTACCGGTCGGGCAACCCGTCGAACAGGTCGCGCGCGAAGCGGTTGGGGTCGTCGGGCATGGAGGTTTCTCCCGGGGCCGGTGGCTTTTGTTTTATGCGAAAGTTCGCATCAGGCAAGCACCCGCACCGGTTGCTGCCCGTGCGACCTGCACCGGCCGCGAGTGCAGGCCCAGAAGGCCTGCACTCGCGGCCGGTCTTGCCTAACGCTCCTGCTACCCAACCGTAACGCCAGGACGAGCCGCGCGGTTCAGGCCGCCGGATTCAGCTGGGGAGCGCCGCCCTGATCTTCTCCGCGTAGGCCTCCGCCGGGTGGGCGTCGTCGTACCGCAGCCGCGGCCCGAGCCAGAACCGCAGGCCATCGCGCTTGTTCCGGGGGATCACGTGCAGGTGCAGGTGCGGCACCGACTGGCTCACCACGTTGTTGATCAGGATCATCGAGCCGTCGGCGCCCAGCCCGTCCTCGACCGCCCGCTCCAGCCGCTGCGCCGTGGTGAAGAACTCGGGCACCTGATCCGCGGGCAGTTCGCTGAGCAGCTGCACGTCCAGCTTCGGCACCAGCAGGGTGTGCCCGTAGAAGAGCGGCCGGTGATCGAAGAACGCGATCAGCCGCTCGGTCTCCAGGATGGTCACCGCCGACTGCTCGCCGCGGACAATGGCACAAAAGACACAGGCTGCTGGCATCAGCCGTGAGCTTACCGCCGTTCCCCCTCTCGCTCTTCATGCTCCCGAACGGGCCGGGTATCACGCCCCCGCCCGCCCTCCCGTCCAGGCTCCTGCGCGCCCCGGCTCCTGCGCGCCCCGGCTAGCCGTCCGCCGGGCTGAGCTCGAACCAGACGCAGGTGCCGGCCCGCTCGCGCAGGAAGCCCCAGCGCTCGGCGATCTCGTTGACGAGCTGGAAACCGCGCCCGCCCTCGTCCTGCCCGGTGGCCTCGCGCCAGTGCGGGAGCCCGCTGCGGCCGTCGTCGACGACGTCCACGTGCACGACCGCGCCACGGTGCATCACCGCGACGGTCACCCAGCCCGCGTCGGTGGCGTGCTGCACCGCGTTGGTGACGAGTTCGCACGTCAGCAGCTCGGCGTCGATGGCAGCCGGGTGGCCGTCCAGGGCGTCCCTGATGAAGCGGCGGGCGGCGGGCACCTCCTCGGGCCGGCGGCCGAACGTGCGGGCGGCAGGCGCCGGGGCCGCACACGCCACGCCGCGCAGCTCGTGGGTGTCGGCGACGGTAAAGGGCGCACCCGGCATATCGGCCTCCGCATCCTGTCCTGCTACTGTCCGTACCAACAATGTAACTCTCGGTCGACAGTAGGTCGCCCAGGGGGCGGGTCATCGCGGCGAAAACTTCTCCGCTACCGCCGGGTTGCCGCGTCTTATGCCAAAGTTCGCGTTAGGCAAGAACCCCCCACCCACCTGCCCCTTCCCCCTTCTTGCTGCCCGTGCCTTAACGCTCACTGGCTCAAGGTGGTGTTGGTGCCGGCCACGCTGATCCGGACTCCCTGCTGCGTGATGCTGATGCTCTTGATCGACACCCCGGCCGGGAGCTTGGGGATGTTGACGTTGAAGTCCAGGTTGCCGAGGACGTCGGACGTTATCCCGCCCACGTCGAGCACCTTGATGGTGATCTGGCCGGGTCCGGTCTGGGTGACCTGGGCGTCGGCCGACTCGCTCAGCGGGCCGAGGTCGATGCTCGCCTTGACCTTGTTCTGGCCGGCCGCGGAGAAGGTGACGCCCTGCGGGGCGCCGCTCACGTTGGCCAGCGCCGCGAACGTGACCAGTGCCGAGGCGTTGAACTGGTCGACCGTCGCGCTCTTGAGCCCGTGGATGTGCATGCCGTGCAGGGTGGCGGTCAGGCTGGCGATCTCCAGCTGGCCGCCCGGTCCCGCGGTCTCGTTGCTCGCGTTGATATCCACGGTGCGGAAGTCGCGCGCGGCCAGCTGGGTCAGGAACGGGAACCCCTGGATGGTCACGTGCGGCTTGCCGGACAGGGCCAGGGACGCCTGCATCTGGCTGGCCATCTGGTCCTCGGTGTAGGCGTTGGCGGCCCGGTCGGCGCCCACCAGCACCAGGATGATCACGATCAGCGTGACCCACGGCCACCTCCGCCGGCGCCGCCGCATCCGGGGCTGTGATCCCTGGTATCCCTGAGCCGCGGGGAACCCCTGGCCCGACGGGAACCCCTGGTTCCCTTGATAACCCTGCTTGCCGGGATAGTCCTGATTCTGCTGATATCCCTGGTTCGGCGGGAACGCCTGCCCGGCCGGGAAGCCGGACCCTGACGCTGGCGTCGGGTCCGGCGGTGAGCCGGACCCTGGCGTATATGTCGGAGTAGCGGGGGAGCCCGACCCTGACGGATACGTCGGGTTCGACGGGAAGGCCGACCCTGACGCCGGGAAACCGCCGCCCGGCGCGAACCCCTGGCCGGCCGGGAACTGCTGCGTCGCCTGGGAGGCCTGGTCGGCCTGGTCCTCCTGGCTGTCGTCACCTGTGCGCTTTCCCTGTTTCGGCTGAGGGTTCTGCGGCTGTTGCCACCACTCGGGAACGGGCTGGGTCTGATCGGAGCTCATAGTTTTCCCCCCATGGTCCGGGCCATGATGACCATATCCCCACAATACGTACTTACGACCATCGTTTCCCACCTCTGGGGTGTCACTTAGTTACGGGGGATAACATTGAGTCACATGTACCGTGAAATGTTGATGTGACCCGGGTTTCAGGCCCTCAGTTTCTTCGGGTGCTGGTTTCCGGCGCCGGGCCGGACGCTCCAGTATCAGGGTGTCCGCATCCCAATATGCCAAAACGCGCGGTCAACCTGAATGGTTCTCCCGATTCCCGTTTACGCCCGGCGGCCCTACACTGTGTAAACATGCCACCCGAGAGTTTTGACTGGTCCGACCGCCGCCCGCCGCAGGCCGGTCCTCCACCAGCCGGGCTCGCGCCCGCCGGGCTCGCTGAGGCCGCGCCCCCGCCGGGCGGGGCCTCAGTTCCTTCTGCCCCGCCGGATCTCGTGGTGCGGACCAGGCGCTCGGATCATCAACTGCACGCCGGGACCACGTACGCCATCGGCCGGGACCCGAAGGCCGAGATCGTCATGACCGACTCACGTGTCTCGTGGCGGCACGCGGTGCTGCGGGTCGACGGTGACGGCTGGATCATCGAGGACCTCGGCAGCACCAACGGGACGTTCCTCGGGCTGCAGCGGCTGGACCGGATCGAGATCGCCGGCGACTGCGTGGTACGTCTGGGCAACCCGGACGACGGGCCGGTCCTGCGCTGCATGCCCCAGGCGCCCGCGGCCGGCCGGGCCGCCGCCCCCCCGGCCGATCATCCGGGCACCGCCCTGTCGGTCTCTCCCGCTCAGCAGGCCCCGCCGGTCCCGGAGGCCGCCCCCCCGGCGGCGCCGCGCCACGACCCGGAGTCCTGGTGGCAGCCGGTCCCTGAGGCCGCGCCCATGTCGCGGCCCGGCGGCGTCTCGCCGCGGCCTGCCCCGCCCGAGCCGGTCGTCCCTGCCGACCCCATCCTGCCGCGTGACCGGCCAGAACCGCGCGAGCGCGCGCCGCGGCACGCCGCCGCGGCGCCGCCCCAGGCGCCACCGTCCCAGGGCCCACCGCCAGTCCCGCAGGTCCAGCCGCGGCCGCCAGCGGCAGCCCAAGCCGAGCCCGACCTGCTGCCCAGCGTGGACCGCAGGCCCACCGCGCGGATGCCGCTGCCGGCCAAGGCCATGCGCATCGGCCGCGTGCCCGACAATGACCTGGTCCTCTCCGATCTCAATGTTTCCCGCCACCACGCCGAATTGCGGAAATCAGCCACCGGCCGCTACGAGATCGTCGACCTCGGCAGCCATAACGGGACCTTTGTCAACGGTCAGCGGGTTACCTCCCAGGTGCTGACCGAAGAGGACCTCGTCAGCATCGGAAATTCCACCTTCCGGCTGAAGGGCGGCGAACTGCGGCAGTGGGTCGACGAGGGCCTCATCTCCTTCACCGCCGATGACCTCGTGGTCACGGTCGGAGGCGGCAAGGTCCTGCTGGACCACGTCTCGTTCCCGATCCCGGAGAAGTGCCTGCTCGGCGTCATCGGCCCCAGCGGCGCGGGCAAGTCCACGCTGCTCGGCGCGCTGACCGGGATGCGCCCCGCCGACACCGGCACGGTCTTGTACGACAACCGGGACCTGTACGCGAACTACAACGAGCTGCGGTACCGCATCGGCCTGGTCCCGCAGGAGAGCGTGCTGCACACCCAGCTGACGGCGCGCCGCGCGCTGCAGTACTCGGCCGAGCTGCGCTTCCCCGCCGACACCAAGGCCGCCGAGCGGGACGGCCGGGTCGACGAGGTGATGGGTGAGCTGGGCCTGACCAGGCACGCGACCACGCGCGCCGACCGCCTGTCCGGCGGCCAGCTCAAGCGGGTCAACGTGGCCCAGGAACTGCTCACCAAGCCGTCGCTGCTGTTCCTCGACGAGCCGACCTCGGGCCTGGACCCCGGCCTGGACAAGTCGGTCATGGAGCAGATGCGGGACCTGGCCCACGACGGCCGGACGGTCATCGTGGTCACCCACAGCGTGGACAACCTGGACACCTGCGACCGGCTGCTCGTCCTGGTCCCGGGAGGGAGGATCGCCTTCTACGGGCCGCCCGACGAGGGGCTGCGCTACTTCGGCCAGGCCCGCTGGGCCGAGGTGTTCCAGGCCTTCGAGCGCTACCCGGACCGTGACTGGGCCGCGGAGTTCGCCGCGTCGCCCGAGTACGCACAGTACGTGCTGGGCCAGCGCCCGAAGCCGCAGCCGCTGACCAGCAGCCAGGAGCTGGCCGCCGCCGCCGCCACGCCGCAGCCGCGCGGCGCCCTCCGCTACGTGCGGGTGATCGCCTCGGACCGCGGCTACCTGCTGTTCATGGGGCTGCTGCCCGTCATCCTCGGCGGGCTGATCTACTTCGTCGGCAACAAGTATGGCCTGCGGCAGGCCCCGCCGGGCCAGTCGGCGGGGAGCACGGTGCTCCTGATGCTGACCATCTGCGCGTGCCTGGCCGGAGCCGCGCTCTCGGTCAGGGAGCTGGTCAAGGAACGCGCGATCTACACCAGGGAACGGGCGGCAGGCCTGTCCTCCGGCGCCTACCTGGCCTCCAAACTGCTCGTGCTCGGCGTCATCAGCATCGTGCAGGCGTTCGTCCTGGTCCTGCTGGGCGTGGCGCTCTGGCCGCTGCCGAAGACCGGATCCTTCCTGACCGGCGCGCCGCTGGCCGAGCTGCTGATCGCCATCGCCCTGCTCTCCCTCACCTCGATGTGCCTCGGGCTGCTGGTGTCGGCCCTGGTGAGCACGTCGGAGAAGGCGATGCCCTTCCTGGTCGTGCTCACCATGGTCCAGGTCATCTTGTCCGGCGGCGTGCCGGTGTCGCTGTACTTCGGGCTCACCGCGATCGCGCCGGCTCGCTGGGGGTTCGGCGCGGTCGCCTCGACCGCGAACCTCAACAAGACCAGCCCGATCCAGATCGGCTCAACAGACAAGCTGTGGGCCCATACCTCGTCGCAGTGGCTGAACGACATGGGGGTCATGATCGGGCTGGCGCTGCTCTTCGCGCTGCTCGCCTGGTTCTTCGTGCACCGCCAGGGCCCGCGCCGCCGGAAGGCGTAACCGCCGGGAGCTAACGACACGGGCTCCGGCGGCACCAGGTCGCCGAGCAGCGCGCGCCGCAGCCCGGCCAGCATGGCCTCGCTGACCTCGAGGCCATAGGCCAGGAACCGGCCGAACGACCCGTACCGCCGGTCCGCCTCCTCGAACGCGGCGCCCAGGTAGGTGGCGCTCAGCTCGAGGATGGGCCGCACCAGCTCGGGGTCGGCCACGATCCCGGTCTTGATCAGGTCGAGGCGGAGCTTGGCGTAGCCGGTGCGGTGGAAGTCGTTGGACAGCAGGTAGTCGCGGAGCACCAGTTCGCGCGGCACCCCGAGGGCGGTGAGCACGATCGCGGTCATCCACCCGGCGCGGTCCTTGCCGCCCGTGCAGTGGTAGAGCAGCGGCAGCCGCCCGGGCGAGCACAGCAGCCGCAGCGCGCCCCCGAACGCCTCCCGCTGCCTGCCGTCCGCCACGAACCCGCGGTTCATCTCGGCCATGTACGAGGCGGCCCGCCCGCCGCCGAGCTCGCGCTGCTGCCGCTCGTGGTCGGCGCTGGCGATGAGCTCGTAGACCACTCCCAGATCGCCGCCGCTGATCGGCAGGTGAGCGAATTCGACGGCGTACGGCAGCCGGTCGTCGCCGCCGAGCAGGACTTCGCCCGGGGTCCTGAAGTCGATCACGGTCCGCAGCCCGAGCCGGTCGAGCCTTTCGACATCCGCGCTGGTCAGCTGGCTGAGCGAATCGCCGCGGAACAGCCGCCCGCGCACGACCACCAGCCCGTGAGCACTGCGGTAGCCGCCGATGTCCCGTACGTTCACCGCGCCGTCGAGAGCGACATGACGCGACGGGGCCCGCTCTCCGGTCATCGGATCAGGCTCATCGCGCACCGCCCATCGTGCCCCCAGCCACCATAAGCGTAACTCCGGTACGCCGCTTCACCAGCATGAATGCCGGCTATTCGCGGTCAGGTGACCCGGCCGGGCCAGGCCGGGAACAACCAGGGCGGCCGGCCGTCTTGACGCCTTCGTGACCTCGCGCTGGCCAGAACGCCTCAACCCCCGGAATCCCAGGCTCTCGGTCAGCGCCGTCTTCGTGGCCGGGATGTGGCTAGCGAGACCAGCGAGGCGTTCCGGCCCCGCGCGCTCGCCTAGGCTGGCCGGATGACCGACCTCGAACGCCAGGCCCGGGACATGCTCCGGCGGTTCCCGCTGATCGACGGGCACAACGACCTGCCGTGGGCGCTGCGCGAGCGAG
>Ga0209648_10002661_pt1 | contig 14867 bp, 12 predicted proteins | sample GraSoi2013_115cm_FD_185830 | JGI IMG/M metagenome (GOLD analysis project Ga0209648, IMG submission 185830) | Grasslands soil microbial communities from the Angelo Coastal Reserve, California, USA - Sample 9_17_2013_115cm (SPAdes) (version 2) | ecosystem: Environmental > Terrestrial > Soil >...
TGTACTGCGGCCTCGACAACTTTCCACGCATCGACGCTGGCGGCGATCTGGCCGGACTTCGCGCGCCCGAGCGCGGAGACGGCATTCAGCGCGCAATTCCAGACCAGCTTGGTCCAAAGCTCGCCCTCAATGTTCTCGGAAATTCGGCAGGGCACGCTTGCCCGCGCAAAGAGCGCGGCGACTCGTTCTGTCTTTTCGCTCTGCGGTCCGATCACAAGGTCGCCGCGCCCGACGTGCTTTACCCGGCCGGGTTCCGGCACCGAGGCGGCAACGTAAACGACCGCCGGAAGAGCCTCAATCGCAGCCGCAGCCCGGATTTGTTCCACGTTGTCGACACCGTTTTGCACGCTCAGGACGATGGCGCTCGGAGCCAGCAACGGGGCCAGCGTGTGGGCTGTCGTTGCGTTGTCCGTCGTCTTCACAGAAAAAAGGACAACTTCCGCGCCTCGAACCGAGTCAAAGTTCGCGGAGGCTTCCACGCGCACGCTCTCTTGAAATTGCAGCGTATCAAGGAACAATCCATTCTTCTTCACCGCCTCGACAAAGGAGGGGCGCCCGATCATCACGACCGGCGCGCCCGCACGCGCCAGCAGCCCGCCGAAGTATCCGCCCACCGCGCCGGCACCGACGACGGCAATCTTGGGCCAAGGTTGTTGAGCGGTCATGAAGTAATCACGCTGATGAGCCGGTCGATGTCTCGTTCCGTGTTATACAGGTGGGGCGAGACACGAATGTTTCCCTCGCGCAAGCTAACGACAACGTTCTCCTTCCGCAGGAGCTGGTAAAGCTCGGCTGTTTTCTCCCGGCTCCGTGCTGCAAAGCACCCGTACGGCCCGCGTTGTGCCGGATCTAGCGGGCTCGCAGGAACGCAGCGGTCTTTGGGAAGGCGTTCGTACATGAATTCGATTAATCTCCGGTTGTGCGCAGCGACCAACTCGGGTCCCATGCGCACTACAAAATCAACCGAGACGTCCATGGCCACCAGGTTGAAATTGAAATAACTTGCCCATTCCGGAGCATCCCACCGCTTGGCACTCGGCGCCGGTTTCGGGTCATCGAAGGATAAGGAAGCAAAGTTGTCTGAGCCCGCCACGGCCATCCAATAGAAGGGACCCGGCCGCATGATCCCGATATGGCTGCTTTTTGCCCAGAAAAATCCTGTGCCAAAGGGACCGAGCAACCATTTGTAGCCGGCGCTCACCAGAAAGTCGGCGCCAAGCTGAGTGACGTCCATCGGCAGGGCGCCGCAGCATTGGCTGACGTCCAGCAGCAGCAGCGCCTCCTGCGCGTGACACGCTGCAGCCAGCCGCGGCGCATCCAACAGCGAGCCATCATCGAAGCGCACTAGGCTCACTGAAACCAGTCGCGTCTTGGGTGTCATCGCGGCAATCAGGTCGTCTGTCGTGAGGAAGCGATCGCGAGGAGAGACGATTTTCAGCCTCAGACCTTCGCGTTCTTCCATCGGCTTCCACACCGTGTACTGCAGGGGGAACTCACCCTTCGCCGTGATGATCTCGTCGCCGGGCTTCCAGGTCAGCCCGTACGCAGTGGCTACTGCGCCCGCACTCGCCCCAGTCGTAAGCGCAATCTCATCGGCTTTGCCGCCAATCAGCCGCGCGATGGAGGCCCGGATGCGGTTTGGCACCTCAAAGAAAGTGGAGTCCGGTTTGTGATGCGGATATTTTTTCGCCTCCATCGCAGACTGCACGGCGCGAAGAGAGGCGCGGGGCATCGGCGATTGGCCTGACACGTTCAAATACGTCGCGTCTTCGAATTCGAACCACTCCTGCCGCCAGTCCGTTTGGAGAGGAGTCAGCGCTGTACCCATGGGATTCTCCTTTAGGGAAGTCACATGAATTTAGATTGGAACATGCCTGGTTGGATACAACGTCCAATTTGGGCAGTCTGCCCGGGCTAGAAATGACCACGCAGTTCGCGAAAGGAAGGCAGGATCACGAGCTTTCCGGAGCCCCCCATCACCGGCTCGTGCTCCAGGTTCCAGGTATGCTGGTGAGGGATGAAGACGGCGTTCAGGCCGATTTTCATGGCCGGATTAATGTCGCTGCGCGGGCTGTTGCCAATCATCCAGCCGTGGGACTTGACGATTTTGTGCTTATGAACCAGGCCGCCATAAGTCTGCGGATCTTTTTCAGCAACGATTTCGATGAATTCAAAGAATCCTTGAAGGCCGGAGCGCTCGACCTTGGCAGCCTGTTCCGCGGGCTCGCCTTTGGTGAAGAGAATCAACCGATGCCGCTCGGTAAGATACGCCAATGTTTCCGGCACGCCATCCAGAATCTTCGGCGGCGTGCGCTCCAAATCGATCACGCGGCTGTGAATGAGCGCGAGTGTCTCGCGCTTGGCCATCTGATCCGCCAGCTTCAAATAGGTCTCTTCAAGGGAGCGGCCAAAGCTGCGCACGCCATAGCCATACTGGCGGATATTCTTGCGTTCCGTTTCGTTGAGAATGTGGCGGACATACGCGCGGGTGTAGCCGTAAGGCTCGATGATGGTGATGAAATCCTCGATGAGCTTCTCGAAGAATACGTTGTTTTCCCAGAGCGTATCGTCCGCATCAATCAGCAGTGTATGTCGTCGCATTGAACTTGGCCATCGGCGGCGTTCGCGTCGCGAACCGCTTCCCCCTGCCTTTTTCCCCGCGTCCTCAGTCTACCAGCCGGAGGGCATCTTCGGCGATGGCGGCAGCGGCGCCGGGCCGGCCCAGGCTCTTCGCGGCGTCCCGCATCCTCACCAAGCGTGCGGAATCGTCCAGCAGGGCCGCAATCTTCCAGGCGGCCGCGGGCAGATTATTGCAGCGAATCGCTGCGCCCGCCTCCAGCAAATGATCGGCGTTGCGTTCTTCCTGGCCGGGGATCGGTTCGATGAGCGCCATGGGCAAAGAGCACGAGAGCGCCTCCGAAGTCGTCAGCCCGCCCGTTTTTCCCACCATCAGGTCTGCCGCCGCCATGTACTTGTCCATCTCGGTTGTGAAGCCAACGGGGCAAAGCTTTGGGGAACCTCTTGGCAATTTACCGGCCTCCTTGGCCAATTCCTCCAAGCGCCTTCGTATTTTCTCAGGCTTTCCTGCAATCGCGACGATCTGCCAGGGCCGCTGCAGCGTCAGCAAATCCCTCACCAGTTGTTCGAGGGGTCCGACTCCGTGGCCGCCCGCCGATATCAGAATCACAGCCGCATCGGCGTCGAGACCCAGTCGCTTTCGGGCCTCGAATCGATTCAATGGCGCGGCGAACAGCGGATCAATCGGAATTCCGGTGACGCGCAGTTTTTCACGCGGGACGCCGATGTGCGCCAGATGTTCGGCGGCTTCCTCTATGGCAAGGTCGCGCACACCAACATCGAGTTCCGCGATGGTGGAGAAACTCAGCTGTGGAAAATCACTGTTGGCGAAGTGGATTGGATTGAGCCGACCGATCGCGTCCACTGCGCTGTGAACGTCGGCAAGGAAATCTTCGAGGCGGTCGTAACTTTTTTCCTTGATCGTCCTGACGCGGAACCGCAACCGGAGGACGACTCTAAGTAGCAATTTGTGCGCCGGGCCCGCGGGCTGCTCTCGATGCCAACGATCCCCGGATATGCCACATGTGCGCGTGGCATCCAATAGAGTCGTAGTCATCCGATTCCTACCGGTCTGCGCATCTGTTTATGGTGGCGTCGCGACAATTTTGCGACCTACCCGCAGGTACAACGCAGGTGTACAATCCCACCAGCCTGGGGACTCAAAACAGGAATCCCGGGTAATACTTCGCGCAAGCGCAGGCACGGCCATAAGTGTTGGGTTCACCTTTGGGCCTCCAGGCGAGAGAGGGGCACAATGGTGAGAAAACCTATCGCACTATTCGTCCTAGCTGTGTGTCTGGTGACCGTCTCGTGCAAGAAGCTCGGCGAGCCTCTAAAGCCGACGGGACCGCTGACCTTCGAGACAGTCAAATTCACTGATGCCATCCCACAAGACTACGGACCGCTAATTGGTGTAACGCAGAACCCGGAAGCTCCTGGGTGGGCCGGGCTTTGGTTCCAGAGATCGGACGGGACCATCACTGCCGTTTTCGTTAACGTCGATCAGGGGAAGATGTACCAAAGGGCCCTGACGATTCCACGCAAGTAGTGGGCTCGCAGCAATCACCTTAAGGAGGTTGAAGGATAACTATGAGCCTTCAGAAGCTAATTTCGACGATGTCCCGCCTTTTCTTTCTTGGCGCGTTCGTGTTGCTCGGGCTGGCCTTGATTGAGAGGGTGGCGAACGCAACCGGCTACACGATCCTGCAACCGTACCGTGCAGGTCGTCTGCTGGAGGTCGCGGTCGTTCTTCTGGTCTTCGTGATCGCCATGCAGCTGAGAGAGATGAAGGAAGAACTCAAGAGCAGAAAGCCCTAGGAAAACGGCTCCACTTCTCTGAACGCACGCGTCCGTGATTGTGGGTGGCATAGTCTCTGTCTGGCCGATGGCAACGCCTAAACGTCTCGGCGAGATGGGCGTGCCGCATCTCTTTGCGGTTTTGTCAAAGGAACCTGGGGTGAGCCCAGCCCGAACCATGAGGGTGGCCTTCGCTCTTATCGAAGGCTACCCTTCGATATATTTTGATCCAGGGATTTTAGTTCTTTGGCAAAGAGCGGGCGCGTCCTTTCTGTCCACGACTTTCTTTGTTTTTCCTGGATTGGGTATCAATGGCGGGCCAGCGGGCGAAGACGGAAGTGGTCAATCCACCGCGAGGAGTGAATTCGCCGCGGACGAGGCACCACTCCGGGCGAACGGCTTCGACGATATCGTGGAGAATTTTGTTCACCGCGTTTTCGTAGAAGATCCCCAGGCTGCGGTAGGCGAGGAGATACATTTTCAGGGCCTTCAGCTCGAGGCAATCCTTCTTCGGCATGTATTGGATGGTGATGGTGCCGTAGTCGGGCAGGCCCGTTTTCGGACAGACCGAGGAGTATTCGGGAAACCGCGTGGTGATGATATAGCCGGGAAATTGATTCGGCCAGGTCTCCAGTTGCGGCAATTTCGCGCTGATGCCGGCACGGGCGTGCTCTTCGGTGTAATCGGGCATGAGTGCTCCTCGCCGATATTGTAGCGCGGCGAGGCGGAGAGCGCGTCTTGGCAGTATTGCGTGGTGGCGCTCGAGAAGGTTGCTTGCGCGCTATTTGCAGCCATGCGAAAATTATGTTCTCCTTGAAAGCATCGGCGATATCGTCTAAGGGTTAGGACATTGCCCTCTCAAGGCAAAAATCCGGGTTCGAATCCCGGTATCGCTACCAACTTTTGCCTTCTGTTTTGAACAAGCCAGACCCCGGCGGCCCGGCTGCGCGAACCGCGACGCTTGACGCTTATCTCTGCTTGCTGTAATTTGGCGCGATAATTGGTGCGCCATTTCCGGACATGAGGAGGGTGGATGAACTCAACGGGCGTTCTGGACTTTGCAGCAAAGAACAAGACGCAGATTCTCGATCTTCGGTTCGTCGACTTGCCCGGCATCTGGCAGCACGTCAGCTTTCCGATCTCCGAGCTTGAGGAAAGCAGCTTTAAAGATGGCTTTGGGTTCGACGCCAGTTCAATTCGCGGGTGGGCCTCCATCCACGAATCAGACATGCTGCTGATGCCGGATCCGTCCACAGCGTTCATGGACCCCTTCCGCGAGGCGCCGACGCTGGTGATGATCGGGGATGCGGTCGATCCACTCACCCGGAAGCCGTATGGGCGCGATCCGCGCGGGGTCGCGAAGCGGGCCGAGGCTTACCTGGAAAAATCCGGCATCGCGGATACAGCATATTTCGGAGCGGAAGCGGAATTTTTTATCTTCGATAACGTGCGCTTCGACAGCGCGCCGCAGCATGGCTTTTATTTTGTCGATGCGGAAGAGGGCCGGTGGAATTCGGCGAGGGAGACAAACAATCTTGGCTACCGTCCGCGCGTGAAAGAGGGTTACTTCCCGGTTCCGCCCACGGATCACTATCAGGATTTGCGCACCGAGATGGTGCAGCGAATGATCGCCGCCGGGGTCGACATCGAGTGCCACCACCACGAGGTTGGCGGGCCGGGCCAGGCCGAGATTGACATGCGCTATAACACGCTGCTGAAAAGCGCGGATGGCATGATGATGTACAAATATATTGTCCGAAATACGGCCTATCGGGCCGGGAAGTCCGTGACGTTCATGCCCAAGCCGCTCTTTGGAGACAATGGCTCCGGCATGCACGTCCATCAATCCCTGTGGGCCAATAAGAAACCGCTTTTTGCCGGGGATGAATACGCGGGTCTCTCAGAAATGGCATTACACTACGCCGGCGGCTTGCTGAAGCATGCCCCGGCGCTGGCCGCATTCGTGGCGCCGACGACGAATTCGTACAAGCGGCTGGTGCCCGGCTACGAAGCGCCGGTCAATCTGGCGTACTCGCAGCGCAATCGCTCAGCGGCGGTACGCATCCCCGTGTACTCGCCGAGCCCCAAGGCAAAACGCCTCGAGTTTCGCCCGCCGGATCCCTCCTGCAATCCCTATCTGGCGTTTGCGGCCATGCTCATGGCGGGCCTCGACGGCGTCAAGAAAAAGATTCATCCAGGCCAGCCGCTCGACAAAGACATCTACGAACTGCACGGTGAGGAGGCCGCCAAGGTTCCGACGCTACCCGGTTCGCTGGATGCCTCGCTCGCGGCTCTGGAGGCGGATCACCAATTCCTTCTCGAGGGCGGAGTTTTCGAGAAAGATTTCATTGACACCTGGGTCGCTTACAAGCAGAAAAACGAGATCGATCCCGTGCGCATGCGCCCGCATCCGCATGAGTTCCATCTGTACTACGACATCTAGCGGCTTTTCGCGCGTCTGACACAGGGCAATTTGGCTGGCTTCCGATTCGTTTTTTTCGATTGTGCGGTTCGATTTTTCGATTTGACGCTCCCCGGAACCCCACGATACGCTACTACCCGAATGGACTGCGACTGTTCGCCCCCATTTTCATTTCTAGGTCGCCCCTTATCCCATCTTGAGGAGATTCATGTCGAACGAACTGCGTAATTTTCTTGCCCTTTCCTATGATGAGTTGGAACAGTTGAACCTGAAGGCCAAAGAACAACGGAAGAATCGCGTTGCCGCGCACAAGATTCAGGAAGAACGCCTGAAGTATCTGACCGATGAAAAGCGCATCAAGGCCGTGACCGTGCTGTTCAGCGACCTCGAAGGCCGCTTACACATGCTCGATTATGACAAGAAGTTTCTCATCAAGAGTTGGGACAACCTAACCTTCGACGGGTCTTCGATTCGCGGTTTCACCGCGCAGCGGGAAAGCGATCTGCGGCTGGCGATGGATTGGGGGTCGTTTTATTGGGCGCCCGCGGACATTTTCGGTTCGGGCAAAGTGCTGGTCTTCGGTCAGGTGATCGATAAAGACGGCTCACCCTATAGCGCGGATATTCGCGGAGCCCTCAAAGGTTTCGCCGAGGAGCTGCACAAAAAAGAAGGCTACACGCTGAACGCAGCGAACGAAATTGAGGGCTTCCTCTTCAAGGGCGCGGATGCGGAGCGACGCTATCATACAAACGGCGGATTTGAATACGTGAATACGGGCGGCTACTACCACTCGCTGCCCGGCGACCCGCTGCGCACGTTCATTGATACAACCGCCGAAGTGCAACGTTCCATGGGATTCCAGAACGAGAAGGATCACCCCGAAGTCGCGCCCTCGCAATTCGAAATCAATTACGGTTACGGTGAGGTGGTTCAGGCGGCCGACCAGATCCAGCTCTACAAGCTGATTTGCCGGCAGGTGGCAACCAAAATGGGCCTGACGGCCTGCTTCCTGCCAAAACCAGTTGTGGGAGTCAATGGCAACGGCATGCATACCAACGTGTCGATCAGCGAAAACGGCAAGAATCTGTTTTGGGATGCAAAAGGTGAAGAGAAGCTCAGCAAAATGGGCTGGACTTTCGTGGATCGCGTCTTGACGCACGGCAACGACCTCTGTCTGCTGTTGAATGCCAGTGTCAACGCCTATCGCCGACTCGACCCGCACTTTGAGGCCCCGAATCAACTCAAGGCTTCGCCCGTCGACCGCGGCGCGATGGTCCGCATCCCCATCGGCAACGACAAAAGCATGCGTGTGGAAGTGCGTTCGGTGGCGCCAGACGCCAATCCTTACCTCGTCATCTACTCCATTTTCAAAACGGGGCTCGAAGGCGAAACCGCGAAAATCAAGAATCTGCGCTCGGCCGAGCGGTACCTCCCGGACAACATCTACATGGCCATAGAAAATTTTGAAAAAGCCGAGTGGACCACCAAGCTCCTCGGGGCGGACGTGAAAAGCCGCTACGTCGACCTGAAACGCGCTGCGGCTGATCGCTGTCCGCGTGCTCTCGGCACGTATGTGAAGCCGCCCGAAGTGCAGTATCACCACGAAGTGTATAACCAGTTTTTGTGGAACCTGTTCTAGGCCATTCAAATCGAGAGGCGACAAACGGCTCAGCCCCATCCGGACCGACGCGCTCTCTTTCTTCCGGAAAGGCTCTTACTTCCCATACTTTCGCGTGGAAGTGATTCCTCTTGTTTCCGTTACGGTGATTGTCGCTCCTGCGGCCACATTCGACAGACGATCCACTTGACCGCTGGGCCAGCGAATCTCGATGGCGTCTGCCTTGTCGCGTTCAGCGAGGCCAAACGTCAGAACAAGTTCGCTGGCGGAAAGATAGCTGGAGCCGCTCCGGAGCATCAGCGTTTGCGTTTCGCCACCGGAGGACAGTTTCACGGTCGCTCCGATGCCGTCGCGGTTGGATTTTGTGCCCGTCAGCTTGATGCGCAGGCTATGGTTCGCAGCGGCCGAGCCCTGCGCTTCATTCCGGAACAAATAGACCGGGCCGCCGTTGGTGGAGAGCAGAAGGTCGAGGCGTCCATCATTATTGATATCCGCGTAAGCGGCGCCGCGTCCAACTCGCGGAGATGAAAAGGCTTGTCCTACTGATTTTGTAACCTCTTCGAACTTTCCTTTGCCGACGTTGCGGAAGAGATGCGGCGGCATGGCATATTTCACGTTTGCCTGCACGCGCTGGATATCCGCATCGATGTGGCCGTTGGCGACTAGAACATCCGGCCAGCCATCGAGGTCGTAATCAAAGAAAAAGCAGCCGAATCCCAGCGTGAGGAGTGACGCGCGGCCGATTTCCGAACGCGGAGCTTCGTCCACAAAGAGTCCTTTTCCTTCGTTGTGGTAGAGCGAGAGCATCTGGTTCGAGAAATTGGTGATCAGCAGGCTGGCGTAACCGGAATGATCGTAGTCGGATGCATCCACGCCCATGCCCGCGCGCGCAACGCCGTCTTCGCTGAAAGCGACACCGGCGACGACCGCTTTTTCGGCAAAGGTGCCGTTGCCGTTGTTGCGATAAAGCTTGTTCGGCTGGGTGTCATTTGAAAATAAAAGATCCGGCCAGCTATCGTTGTCGTAATCGAGGACCGCGACGCCGAGAGTCTTCGACGTGGGATCGCCGAGACCGGCTTTTTGCGTGGCGTCTTCAAATGTTCCGTTCCCGCGATTGTGCCAGAGACGAACGGAGGTTCCTTTGTAGGATTCCGGCGTGCAGTACGATTTACTCTTGCCATCGAGCGTGCAGTACAAGTCCGTCTCCGGCGTCCACTGCACATAATTTCCGACGACCAGGTCGAGATGGCCGTCCTTGTCGTAATCGAGCCACGCGGCGCTGGTGCTGAACTCCTTCGGCCCAGTCAGGCCTACTTTTTGCGTAACGTCCGTGAACGTACCGTTGCCATTGTTGTGAAACAGGCGGCTCTGGCCGTAAGCGGTGACAAAAAGATCGTCGAAGCCGTCGTTGTCGTAGTCGCCGACAGCCACGCCCATTCCATAGAGTTCGATGTCCAAGCCCGCTTTGTGCGTCACGTCGGTGAAAGTGCCGTCGTGATTGTTGTGATAGAGCTTCGGTGTCGCGTGCTTCTGTACGTGGCCGGGCCAGTCCATTCCATTGACGAGAAAAATGTCCGGCCAGCCGTCATTATCGTAATCAATGAAGGCGACGCCGGGACCCATGGTCTCGGGAAGGAATTTCTTGCCGAAGGCGCCGTTGTTGTGTGTGAAGCGGATACCGGCTTGTTGTGTGACGTCACGGAACTGAATGGACGACGTTTCCGCTGCGGCTTCGATACCGGTTTGCGCGATGACAAATGCTGCCAGCGCGATGACGAGAATCGCAGAGAGCGAACGCCTCACCATGCCTCTCAATCGCGGCCCACGCCGAGCGCATCTGCCGCCTTGTTGATGTAGCTGAACCACGCAGCAATGAGCGTGATCTGCAGGATCCCACGATCATCAAAGCCAGCCGCGCGCAGCCTCGCGTGGTCTTCAGGACTGCACGTCGTCGCGTCTTTCGTCAATTTCACGACGTAATCCAGCATCGCGCGGTCCTGCTCGCGGATGGGCGCCGACCGATAATCTTTCTTCAGGGCTTCGACCATCTCCTCGTTCAATGTGACACGGCGCAGAAACTCTGCGTGCGATTCGATTCAATAGTGGCAACGGTTCGTTACCGACACCATCGTTGCAATCATTTCGTGCTGGTGCCGCTTGAGCGGCAATTCGGGCGACATCAGCGTTCCAAAAGTGCTGAAGGCGTGAAAGAGAGCGTCGGGGATCAGCGTGTGGCTTGCCACGATGCCAGAAGTTTCGCCATTATTCACCGGATGGACGGGCGTGGCGTATTCGATCGGATAGAGCTTGCGCTCATCTTCTATGGCGGTCTTCACGCGCTCATCTTCATCCATTCGCACAGTCTTGATCCAGGTCATTGCGCCTCGCTGTTCCAGTAGAAATTCTTACCAGATCTTATTTTTCGCCGACGGGCCTCACATTGTCCTGCGGTGCAATTTTCGAGGCCACCTTCCCTGCGGCCGGTTTCCTCTCCAGCCCAGACCCGAGAGCGACGCCGGAGTGCTCGTGAATCGGCTGGCGCTCGTTGTTGTCTTCGGCGTGCGCCTGACGGTACGGCCCGGTAATGGCCTGCGAGGATTCGTCGGCCTTGAAGCGGAGATATCGCGCCTTGTGCTCGTTGGCTTTGGCATCATCGCCGAGGCCGTTGTAGCACAGCATCAAATTGTAGTGCGCCTGCAAATCTTCAGGATCGATGCTGAGAGTGGCTTCAAATTCTTTCACGGCGCCGGCATAGCGCTTTTGAAGAAAAAGCACGCGGCCGAGCTCGTTGCGCACAACGCGATCGCGAGGGTATTGTGCGAGCACGGCCTGCAAGTGCGAAGCCGCTTCGTCATACTTGCCTTCTTCCCTGAGCACGCGCGCATAGAAGAAATTCGCGCGCGCGAGTTGCGGGTTGATCGCCAGCGCCTTATCCAGAACTTTCCTCGCCCCGTCCGTATCGCCCTCCTGCACCAAGGCGCGGCCGATATTCACCCAGCCATCTGGATTCCGAGGATCAGCTTCCGACACTTTCAGAAAAGCGGCTTGCGCACCTTTCAGGTCGCCTTGCAAAAAGAGACCGATGCCGTAATCGTTCCAACGCGTCCAATCATCCTTCGCAAGCTGCACCTGCGGTTGAGGGGCCAGCGCCGAGCGCGGCAAGACTTTTATGCTTTTCGTATCTTCGGCAACCGTGATGATGGGGAGGTTCGGGATGGTCTTCAAATTGCCGGAGACGCTGGAAATGTCGCCCGTGAACGCCCATTTCCGATCGTCGTAGTCCGGTGTCGTCGATCCATGCGGCTGGCTTGGATCTTCCAGGCCGGCAAAAGAAAACTGAGTGTTCCACCACATGAATTTGCGATAGTTCAGCTTGGCATGCAGCGTAATCTTCTCGCCCGTGTGATCCGGAACGTGCAGCCGGTAATGCACGGTGTCGGCCGCACCGGGGGGAATCAGATGAATGTAGACGGAGGCGCGATTGGCCCAGGCATTTCGCTTATTGATGATGTTGCCGTGGGCATCAATCAGCAGCGAGCGATAAAAATGCGCGCCGGGTTCCACCGGACCTTTTCCGTCGTCCTCGACCCTTCCGCTCCAAAAGATGGTCTGCCCTTTTTCATCGGTGGCCTGGAGCTCCAGCCAAACGTCAAAGGCGTCAACTGTTCCGCCGGGGAAGAAGTGGCCGACCTTGCGCGTTCGCACGACGACATCGACGCGCACGTCGTCGCCCCGCCGAACGGCGGCATCCACACGCCCGAGCGGCGCGGTAATGGCCCGCGCCTCTCCCGCTGGGCCCTGCGGCAGGGAAAGGTCCGCCTCTTCTCCGACTGCGAATGAGCTGGAAAGTTCCGGCCGAGCAGCTTTCGCAGCCGCTTCTGCCTTAGATTCTTTTCCAGCGGGCGAAACGGCAAAAATGTCGACGCTGATTTGATTATCTTGCAAAAACTTCTGGCTCAGTTCGAGCTGCGAAGCGTCTTGATTCGCGAATGGGACGGCAGTATTCGCGCCCGGGAACTGGTGCGAATGCACAAAACCGTTGATATTGCCGTCGTCCTTCGAAGGAACAAAGGGCATGTGGCAATCCGGGCAAGTCATCGGACTCTTCGGATAGTAGAACGAGCGAGCGCCCTGGCCTGAGACGCCGCTGGCCTGCCAACTGTCATATTCGTTGAATCCGCGCACCCAGCGGTAGTGGTTCACGGGAACGTCCAGATGAACTTTATGGCAGGTCGAGCAGAATTCCGCCGTCTGCGTGCGCATGAAAGGCTTCAAAAACGTGCGGCGATGCGGTTCAGGGTTCACTCTCACCAGAAAATCGTGGACGGCGCGAATTACAGGATTGGTGCTGGCCGCAAGTTCGTGCAGCTTGGGATACTCAAGAACAAAATCGCCCTGTCCCATGCTGCTCTTCACCTGAATGATGCTGTGACACATGAGACAGCTCAAGCCAGCTTTCGCTTCCGGGCGATCCTCGATCTGTTTGACAGGGGTGTCGAACATGCCGCTGAAGAGCAGCGCGGGATCGTGGCAGCCTGCGCACCACTTCGACGGCTTCACGCCCGCGACGTCCTGCATGTACTCGACGCTCTTGCGATACCACTGGTTGTTGAAGGAGGAAAAATGATGCGCCGAGCTGTCCCATTGTTTATAGATATCGCCATGGCAGCGCTGGCAGGCGTCCGACTGCATGAAGTATTTCCCGGGGATGTTGCGGCCATCCTTTGTCTGCGCGGAACTCGGAAAATACTTCCCCTGAGGTCCGTCCCCTTCGCCATTCATGGTCTCAGGCGGCATCAGCGGATTTGAGATGCGATTCGCATTCTTCCAGCCGACCTCGCGTGTCCACCAGGTGCCCGCGGCGATGCCAGCGGTCAGGAGCGCCAGCGCGCCAAATCCCAATCCGCGACGGAGGACGCTGTCACCCAGCCATCCTTTCGAGGAGAGCCAGGAAACCGCGACGAAGAGCGTGCCGAAAACGCAAAGCGCAATATGGGAGAAGAGCCACGGCTTCAAACGATTGGGCGTGCCAACCTTGATCAACACGATCCCGAGAAGCGCTCCCGCAGCCAGCAACATCCAGCCAAAACGGGCCAGAAGTGTTTCATTGGGGAGCAAGCGGATGAGGTAAAGAACCAGCAGAAAGGTCAAGACGATTCCGGCGGCGATGTGAAACAAATCCATGGCACCGTAAGAGATCGTGGCCGAGGGATATCCGTACAAGTAGGCCGCGCTAACCGTCAGCGCAATCAGGCTTCGCGATAACCACCGCTTTACAGAATCAATTTGCATCGTGCCCACCCACGCGCGCGGTTGATGGTTATCAAAAAAGCGGCCGGATGCCTGAGAAACATCCGGCCGCAATTCAGTTTGGGGTGCCCCGAAGCAAGCCAAGGTTTGGCTGAGCTGGAGGCGATGGTGCTAGTGGCCATACGAATACGCTCTACACTTGAGGCTGGCAATACTGTGAAAGCATTAGAAACCAGCCGATAATGCAAAAGCACTACAGCGCAAGCAATAATGCAAAAGCATTAGAAACCAGGCTGTTCCAGTATTCCTTTTGTTTCCAGGAGCTTATAGGCTTTCCCCGCTCCTAGATCTTTATAGTCTTCCGTGCGGCCGCTCGGCCAGTCAATCACCACGCGGTCGATCTTATCGCGCTTCCCCAGTCCGAAGGTTAAGGGCAATTCGGACTGCGAGAGGTAGCTCGATCCCCCCCGAACCACTCGCGATTGGCTCTGGCCGTTGGCAAAGATGCGGACCGTAGCCCCAATGGCATCGCGGTTTGATTTTGTTCCGCTCAAGTGAAAACGGATGCTGTGGTTTCCGGCTACGTGATCATTTCGAAAGAGAGACGCGGGCCCGTTGTTTGTGGTCATCAGAATGTCGAGATCACCGTCGCGATCAAAGTCTCCGTAAGCCAGGCCACGCCCTACCCGCGATTTTTCGAAGCCGCCGCCTGCTTCACCGGCTACATCGCGAAATTTTCCGTTTCCAAGATTGAGAAAAAGCTGCGGCGGTTGCGCGTAGCCGACGTTCCCACGGATGTTTCTCACCGTTTCGTCAATGTGGCCATTGGCGACTGCCAAATCCAGAGCGCCATCCAGATCGACATCGAGGAACAGGCAGCCGAAACCGAGGGTGTTCCTGGAGGGTGCCCCGACGCCCGAAGGAATGGACACGTCGTCGAAAACTCCTCTAGCGTTTGCGCGATAGAGACCGATCATTTCGTTGTCGAAGTTGGTGATGGCGACGCCGGGCCTGCCGGAATTGTCGAAGTCTCCGACATCAACGCCCATCCCGGCGCGCGCTTTTCCCTCGGTACTGAACGCCAAGCCAGCTTCGACCGCGACATCCATGAACTTGCCGTTTCGCAGATTGCGGTAGAGCTTGTTGGGTTGCGTGTCGTTGGCGACGAGCAGATCCGGCCAGCCGTCCTGGTCGTAGTCGAAC
>Ga0209648_10002662_pt1 | contig 14861 bp, 9 predicted proteins | sample GraSoi2013_115cm_FD_185830 | JGI IMG/M metagenome (GOLD analysis project Ga0209648, IMG submission 185830) | Grasslands soil microbial communities from the Angelo Coastal Reserve, California, USA - Sample 9_17_2013_115cm (SPAdes) (version 2) | ecosystem: Environmental > Terrestrial > Soil >...
TGCCGTCGTTCTGCACGACCGCCTGCAGCAGTTCCCCCGGCGCGAGCCGGAGCATGACCTGCGTGGCCGAGCCGACGTAGACAGGCCGCTCCACCATCGCGGGAACCCGGTTGGCGCCCGCGGAGCCGAACGGTTCGATCCGCACCCGTTCCGGTCGGATCACGCAGTGCGCGGCGCCCAATTCGTCGACGGTGCACCGTTCCACCTCGAGCGTCGACTCGCCGAGCTTGACGCGGCACCGCGAGCGCGGTCCGCGCTCGACCACCTCGACCTGCATCAGGTTCGAGACGCCGAGGAAGTCGGCCACGTAAGTGTCGACGGGCTCCTCGTAGATCTCGTGCGGCTGGCCGATCTGGACGATCTTGCCGCTGCGCATGACCGCCACCCGGTCGGACATGGTCAGCGCCTCTTCCTGGTCATGCGTGACATACAGGAAGGTGACGCCCACCCGCTCCTGCAGCGCCTTCAGCTCGACCTTCAGCGACCGGCGGAGCTTGGCGTCCAGCGCACCCAGTGGCTCGTCGAGCAGGAGCACGGCCGGGTTGAGCACCAGCGCCCGGGCCAGGGCCACCCGCTGCTGCTGGCCGCCGGACAGCTGACCTGGCCGGCGTTTCGTGAACGAGCCGAGATGGACGAGATCGATCGCCTCTCGCACCCGCCGGTCGATTTCCTTCTTGTCGAGCCTCCGGCTGCGCAGGCCGAACGCGACATTGTCGAACACGGTGAGGAACGGGAACAGCGCATAACTCTGGAACACCGTGTTGACGTTGCGCTTGTGCGGTGGGACGAGCGTCACGTCCACGCCGTCGAGCAGCACTCGGCCAGCGGTGGGCTGTTCGAAGCCGGCGATCAGCCGCAGCGTGGTGGTCTTGCCACAGCCAGACGGGCCGAGCAACGAGAAGAACTCCCCGCTGGCCACGGTGAGGTTCATGTCGTCGACGGCGATCTCCGTAAAGCGCTTGGTCAGCGACACGAGCTCGATCCGGCCACCGGACATCTCCGCCACCCGCCCTTTCTCAGAGCCTGACGAGCCTGATCAGCCTGAGCATGGCCAGCCTAGCGATGTGTTCCTCGTTTGCCCCGGCGGCCAGACCAGTCAAACCCCAGCTGATCCGCGATAAAGCACATGCTCAGATCGAAGGCCCGCGCCGGGTCGACCACCGGGTCGTGCAGGGCGATCTGTATGGCCAGCCCGTCGAGCAGTCCCGACAGGAGGATCGCGAAGCGATCCGGGTCCACGGCACGGAACTCGCCCGCCTCCTGGCCGGAGATCACCAGGGAGCCGATCAGGTCCCGCCAGCGCTCGTCCGCCTTCTGCCGCAGGCTGGCCACCTCGGGATTGCGCGCGGCCAGCGCCCAGAAGTCCAGCCAGAGCAGCCACGAGTCGTGGGGCTCCGGGTCGACCTCGGGCAGGCAGCTCATGGCCACGATTTCCTCGACCCGCGCCGCGGCGGTGGGCAGCGCGGCGAGCCGGCGCTGGCCATTGGCGTACCAGGTGTCCTCCGAGTACCTGATGGCCTCGGTCAGCAGCTGATCCTTGGTCTTGAAGTAGTAGATGACCAGGGCCGGGCTGATCCCGATCCGCTCCGCCACGTCGGCGATCCTGGTGTCGGCGTAGCCGCGGTCGGCGATGACCTCGAGCACGGCACGCAGCATCTGCTCGCGGCGGAGGTCAGCCGTGCCCAACGCCCCCCCGGCATCATCAGCCGCTTCTATCATCGCGTCATTCCTCGACATCCCGCTGGATCATCCTGGCCTCTTGTGGACACCGTAGCAGGTTTCTAAACTGAACATTCAGTCAACTTTCATTGCGGCCGGGATGACAGGCGGGCTGCAGGTCACCGAATCCAGCTTGGCGGAAGGCGGACTCATGGCAGCAACAACGGCCGCAAGATACGACGCCATCGTGGTGGGCGGAGGGCACAACGGGCTGGTCGCCGCCGCGTACCTGGCCCGGTCCGGGGCCAGAACGGTCGTGCTCGAGGGCAGGCACAAGACCGGCGGGGCCGCGACCACCGAGGCCCCGTGGCCGGACGCGCCCGAGTTCAGCGTCACCCGGCTCTCCTACGTGATGAGCCTGATGCCGCCGACCATCATTAACGATCTCGAGCTCGACCGCCACGGTTACCAGATCTACCCGATGGGACCCTATTACCAGGCTTTCCCAGAAGGCGGGTCGATCAAGCTCTATGCCGACGACGCCCGGCGCAACCACGAGGAGGTGGCCAGGTGGTCCAGGCAGGACGCGGAGGCCATGCCCCGGTGGGACGCCTGGCTGGCCGGCCTGGCCGAGGTGCTCGGCCCGCTGCTGCTCACCGTGCCCCCTGCGATCGGATCCCGCAGGCCGCGCGACCTCGCCGACACGCTCCGGCTGGCCTGGCGGCACCGCGGCCTGGACGTGCGCACGATCGCGGACGTGACCAGGCTGATGACGATGAGCATCGCCGACCTGCTCGACGACTGGTTCTCCTCGCCGCAGGTGAAGGCCGCGCTCGCGGTCAACGGCGTGATCGGGACCTGGGCCGGCCCGTACGAGCCGGGGACCGCCTACGTGATGGCACACCACTCGATCGGCGATGTCGGCGACGGCCACCTGGGCAACTGGGGCTTCCAGGAGGGTGGCATGGGCGCCGTCGCAGCGGCGATCGAGCGGGCGGCGCGCGGCCACGGCGCCGAGATCCGCACCGGCGCGCGGGTGGCCCGCGTCAACGTCTCCGGCGAGCGGGCCACGGGCGTGACGCTCGAGAACGGCGACGAGATCCGCGCGCAGGTCGTCGTCTCCACGCTGCACCCCCGCACGGCGTTCCTGGACCACGTCGGCGAGGACTACCTGCCCGCGGACTTCGTCCGTGACATCAGGCACTGGAAGACCCGCAGCGGCGTTGTGAAGATCAACCTGGCCCTGGCCGAACTGCCCGACTTCACCGCCGACCCGGGCTCTAACCTGCAGGAGCACCACACCGGCTCGGTAGAGATGGCGCCCAGCATGGAATACATCGAGCGGGCGTTCACCGACGCCCGCGAGGGGCGGCCGGCCGCGCGCCCGTTTAGCGACGGCGTGATCCCCACGGCGTTCGACAAGACCCTGTGCCCCGAGGGCAGCCACATCATGTCGCTGTTCACCCAGTGGGTGCCGTCGGACTGGAACACCGAGCCGCACTCCGCGGAGCTTGAGGCTTACGCAGACCGGATGATCGACTGCTACAACGAGCTCGCGCCCAACTTCAAGGCCTCGATCCTGCACCGCGACATCGTCGGCCCCTACCAGCTGGAGCACGAGTACGGCCTGGTCGGCGGGAACATCTTCCACGGCGAGCTGTCCGGTGAGCAGCTGTTCCACATGCGCCCGGCACCCGGCTTCGCCGACTACCGCACCCCGGTCCGCGGCCTGTACTACGGCAGCTCGGCCACGCACGCCGGCGGCGGGGTCTGCGGCATCCCCGGCTGGCAGGCGGCCCGCGCCGCGATCGCGGACCAGAAGGCGGCCCGCCGGGCCTCCCAGCTCCGCAAGATCACCCGGCGGTCATGACTGCCCTCTCTCCTCTCGCGCCGATGCTGGAGGCGCGGAGCATCGCGCTGGTGGGTGCGTCGCCGCGGCCGGGCACGTTCGGGCAGCGGATGGTCGACGAGGTGGCCAAGAGCCCGGCCCGGCCGGATATCTACCTGGTCAACCCGCGGTACCAGGAGATCGGCGGACGCCGCTGCCATCCGTCTCTCGCTGATCTGCCCGGCCCCGTCGACCTGGTCCTGCTCGCCGTCCCCGACGCCGCTCTGGAGCAGCAGCTGACCCTCGCCGCCGGGCGCGGCGACCGCTCGGCAGTGATCTTCGGCAACGCCCACGAGGATCCCGATCCGCCGGATTCGCGCCCGGATCGCGTGCCCGGCGTGCCGATGCTCCGCGGCCGGCTGGCGGCGATCGCCCGATTGGCCGACATGCAGATGTGCGGCGCGGGCTGCATGGGCTTCGTGAACGTAGCCCGCGGGCTACGCGCGATCGGCTACACCGAACCCGACCCGCTGCCCGCGGGCCCGGTTGCCCTGATCACCCACTCCGGCTCGGTGTTCTCCACGATGCTGCGCGCCCACCGCGGGATCGGCTATTCGCTCGCGGTCTCCTCCGGCCAGGAACTGGTCACCGCGGCACCCTCATACCTTGACTACGCCCTCGGGCTGCCGGAGACGAAGGTACTCGCCCTGGTCCTCGAGGCCATCCGGGAGCCGACCCTGCTGCGCCGGGTCCTCGCCCGCGCCGCTGAACGCGATATCCCCGTCATCCTGCTCACCGCGGGCCGCTCGGCCAGCGGGCGGATGATGGTCGCCGCCCATTCTGGCGCGCTGGCGGCCGGCGATGGCGGCTGGGAGGCGCTGGCCCGCGCCTACGGCGTCCACCGGGTGAGCGACCTGGCGGAGCTCGCCGACTCCCTGGAGCTGTTCGCGATCGGCCGCCGCGCGCCCCGCCCCGCAGGCTGGCCCGGGCCGACCCGGCCCGCGGGGATCGCGACCGTGCATGACTCGGGCCTGGAGCGGGCTCATGCGGCCGACCTGGCCGAGGAGATAGGAGTGCCGTTCGCCCCGATCGCCGAGGCGACCAGGTCCCGGCTGGCGGAGATCCTGGACCCGGGCCTGACACCAGCGAACCCGCTCGATGTCTGGGGCACCGGTGCCAACACCCGCGCCGTGTTCGCTAGCTCGCTGATCACGCTCGCCGAGGACCCATCGGTGGCGGCGGTCGCGCTCGCCGTGGACCTGGTCCGCGAGCTCGACGGAGACCTTTCCTACCCGCAGGCCGTGCTGGATGCCGCGGGCCAGACCAGCAAGCCGCTGGCGGTGCTCGGCAACCTGGCCGGCGCCGTCGATCCGGAGTTCGCCGCCGACCTGCGCCGCCACGGGATACCGGTGCTGGAGGGACTGCGCCCCGGCCTGGTCGCGCTGCGCCACCTGCTCGCCCAGGCCAGCCGCTCCCCTGCCGGCCCAGGCCCAGCCGCCACTTCAGGCCCAGACGCCGAGCCAGCCGCTTCTGACCCAGACGCCGTCGCTGGCTCCGGCACTGGTCGCTCTCGCCGAGACCGGGGCCTCGCGCTCCTTGGCACTGGCGTCACGAGCGGCGCACCGCTGCTGGAACTTCTGGGCGAGTACGGGATCGCCGTGGCCGCCGCACGGCACGCGAGCGACGCGGCTGGCGCGCTGGCGGCGGCGCAGTCGATTGGCTATCCGGTGGTGCTCAAGACCGCGGCGCAAGCCGTCATGCACAAATCCGATGCCCGTGGCGTGTTCCTCGACATCCGCCGCCCGGCAGAACTCGCCGCAGCCTACACGGACCTATCGTTCCGGCTGGGTCCCGAGGTGCTGGTCTGCGCGAGCGTGCCGCCCGGGACCGAGCTGGCGCTGGGTATCGCGCGCGACCCGGACCTCGGCCCGCTGATCGTCGTCGGCGCGGGCGGGGTGCTGGTGGAGACGCTGGCCGATCGCGCGGTGGCGCTGCCGCCGGTCGACGAGGAGACGGCCCGTCAGATGATCGCCAAACTGCGGATCGCCCGCCTGCTGGCCGGCGCCAGGGGTGCGCCGCCCGCCGATCTCGGTGCCGTGGTCCGGTCCGTAACCGGCTTGTCCGAGCTTGCCCTCGACCTGAGCAGCGAACTCGACGCACTCGACGTGAACCCCCTGATCTGCGGCCCATCCGGCGCGACCGCCGTCGACGTGCTCGCGGTCACCCGGCCCCGGCCGCCCCGATGACCCGGCCGCCATCTCATCGGGCAGCTCCCCGCGGAGTACAGGGCGCTGGCCGAGGCGGCCGGCTGATCGGGCATCCGTCCCAGGTCGGCCTCACTCCGCCGATGCCTGCCCGCGCCGGTCAGAAGAGAACGTAGACCTTGCGGATCGTCTCGTGGATCTGCCAGGCGCCGGCCCAGCCGCGCGGGAACACCGTGGTGTCGCCCGGCCCGACCTCCTGCGGCGCGCCGCCGTCCGGGGTTACCGTCATCCGGCCGGCCAGGATGTGCACGAACTCGTTGGTCTCCAGCTTCCAGTAGGACGGGCCTGGCGTGCACTCCCAGACCCCGGCCTCCTGCTCGCCGTCCTGCCACAAGGTCACGCCGGAGGCCCGCATCGGATCGCCGGTCGCCTCCTCCAGCGGGCCCAGGTCCTCGAGCTCGATGGCCGCGGCATCGGCCAGGTAGGGCATGCGTGGCGCGGTCTCAGTCATGGTCTGTCCTTCCGGCGGTGGTCAGGTCCGGCTCAGGAGATGGTCAGCTGGCCGGGCGCCTGGGTTCCGGGCGCCGGCGCGCGGGTGGGGAAAGGCAGCGCGATGGGGTCGGTCGCCAGGCGGCTGTTTCCCTCCTCATCAAACCGGTCCAGGCCCAGCACCGCGGTGTCCACCACGTCGGAACTCCCGGTCATCGCGACATCGGCCGCGGCGCGGGCGACGGCAGGCCCCCACATCATCCCGGCCCCGCCTGCACTGGCCACCGTCACCCCGTTAAGGATCTCATCCTTGATGAACGCGGGGCCGATGATCGGCAGGTGGTCGGGGGTGTAATCGATGGTGGCCGCCCAGATCCGGCGCAGGCCTAGCCCGCGCGTGACCGGGACAAGCTCAGCCAGGCGCTTGCGCATCCGGGCCAGGTAGCGATCGTCCACGCAGGCGGCCGGGCCGGGCCGCTCGTCCGGGTTGCTCATGCCGAACAGCAGGCCCTTCTCCTCGGGACGCCAGTACAGCCCCGCGGACAGGTCGAAGACCATCGGCAGCCGGGACGGGTCCAGGTCCGGATGCGGCTCGGTGACCGCGACCTGGTGCCTCACGCCGCCCGCCGGAACCCTGATCCCGGCCAGGCCGGCGACCTCAGCCAGCTCGGGCCCGCCGGTGAGTACCACGCGGGAGCTCTCGATCCGGCCCTCGCTGGTCTGCACGCCGGCGACCCGGCCGCCGCGGATGTCCAGGCCGGTGAAGGCCGTGTGCTCGCGGACCACGACCCCGCCGATCGCCAGCGCGACCGCGTACGCGGTGACGTTGCGCGGCGGGGTGAGGTAGCCGTCCTGCGCGCAGTACGTGCCGCCGCGGGTGAGCCCGGGCGCCAGGGTGGGGTTGAGCCGGTCGAGCTCGTTCGGCTCCAGCCAGCGGACCGCGAGGCCGAGCTCGTTCTGCATGATCATCCGGTCGCGGGCCGCGTCGACGTCGCCGGAGGTGAAGCACGGCAGCACGTAGCCCTGCGCGGTGAACCCGGAGTCGATCCCGAGCCATTCGGCCTGGCTAAGGTAGAACCTGCGGGACCACTGGCCGAGCTGGACCGCCCAGGGCGTGCCGCCCTGGGTGCGGACGATGCCGGCGGCGCGGCTGCTGGCGCCCTGACCCAGCGTTCGCTTCTCGAGCAGGATCACCTGGTCCAGGCCGGCCTGGCGCAGGAAGTAGGCGCACCAGGCGCCGACGGTCCCGCCGCCGACCACGACAGCGTCGGCGGCGGCTGGAGGCGTTGGCACGCCCTTGATTCTGGTCTAAACTGAACGTTCAGTCAAGCAATCGCCTGCCAGGCCGCCTCCGTGGAGCGAGCGTGTGCGGAAAGTGCTGCGATCACAGCAGTTTCCGCACACAGTCCCGGAGCGGCACTGGCGCCGGAGACCGAGGGAGCGCGATGTACGGGCTGTCAGAGGACGACCTGCGAATCCAGGCGCGCGCCCGCACCTTCGCCGATGAGCTGATCCCCTTCGAGATCACCGCCGAGATGAACGGCGGCGAGCTGCCCAAAGATGTAACCGCCGCCCATGCGGCGCGGGCCAGGGAGCTCGGGCTGGCCGCGGCGAACATGCCGAAGGATCTGGGCGGCGGCGGCTATACCTCGCTGCAGCAGGTTCTCGTTCAGGAGCAGGTCGGCCGGGTCACCAACGCGCTCGCCTGGTCGGCCACCACTCCCCCGTCCTGGCTTCCAGCCGTGGCCACCCCGTATCAGCTCGAGCGGTTCGTGGCGCCGACGGTCCGGGGCGAGCGGGAAGAGTGTTACGCGATCACCGAGGAGGGCGCCGGGTCGGACCTGGACGCGATCGTGGCCACCGCGCGCCGGGACGGCGAGGGCTACCTGCTGAACGGCGAGAAGTGGCACGTTACGTCTTATAACTCGGCCGACTACGCGTTCTTCCAGGCCAAGCTCGAGGGCGGCGACCACGACGGCGAGCACGCCATGTTCCTGGTCGACCTGCCCAGCCCGGGAGTCCGTGTGGTGCGCACCCCCGCGTACTCGCACACGTTCAGCCACCATCATCCGATCGTCGCATTCACCAACGTCTGGGTGCCGGCCTCGCACCTGGTGGGTGCCGAGGGCGACGGGATGACGTTCGCGTACGAGTGGTTCCGGTTCGAGCGGCTGATGGTTGCGGCGCGCTGCCTCGGGGCGGCCGACCGGCTGACCACTGAGATCACCGCCTTCGCGATCTCGCGGCGGGTGCAGGGCAGGCCGCTCAGCGAGCTGGGCCAGATCCAGGCGATGCTCGCCGACTGCCTGACCGAGCTGTTCGCGGCCCGGTCGCTGACGTACGAGACCGCGCGAGGAATCGACGCGGGGACCGACGTCAAGATGCAGCACGCGCAGTGCTCGATGGCCAAGCTCTACGCCTCCGAGATGGCCGGCCGGGTGGCTGACCGGGCCGTCCAGGTGTTCGGGGGTCGCGGCTACATGCGGGAAAACGTGGCCGAGAGGTTCTTCCGTGAGGTGCGGGTGGAGCGGATCTGGGAGGGCACCAGCGAGATCCAGCGCGCGATCATCGCCGACCAGATGGTCAAGCGCAGCCCGGGCGCCCTGGCCTGATGGCCCAGCCTGGGCAGGGTCGGGCAGGAAGCCGGGCATGACGCGGTTCACGTCCTATGACGGCACCGCGCGGCGGCCCATGCTTCCCAGGCGGCCCGTGCCGCCCGCGCCGCTAGACCGGCAGGCTGGCCTCTATCGCGGCGACGAGCTCCGGGGCCTCGGGGTCCGTGCCCGGCCGGAACCGCCCGAGGATCGTCCCGTCGGGGCCGACCAGGAACTTCTCGAAGTTCCACTGGATGTCGCCGGCCTCACCCTCGGCGTCGGGCACCGCGGTCAGCTCAGCGTAGACGGGATGCCGGCCCGGGCCGTTGACCTCGATCTTCTCGAACAGCGGGAAGGTCACGCCGTAGTTCACCGAGCAGAACTCGCCGATCTCGTCAGCGGTGCCGGGCTCCTGGCCGCCGAATTGGTTACAGGGAAAGCCGACCACCGAGAACCCGCGATCGGAGAAGCGCTCGTGCAGCCGCTCCAGCCCCTCATACTGGGGCGTCAGGCCGCACTTGGAGGCGACGTTGACCACGAGCAGCGTCTTGCCGGCCAGGTCGGCGAGCGATCCGGGCTGGCCGGACAGGGTGCTTACGGGAAAGTCATACACGGTCACGTGGCAGATTCCTTCGCTGTCGAGAGTTCGCCGCCGAGAGAACGGCAGACAATCCGCCAGCATCAACAGCACCAGCCGCCTATCTCTTCCGGTCCGCCTGGCGGGCTTGGTGGTCAGCAGCGGCTGTTCCCACGACCGCTTGTGACCACGTTTCAGCCGGGTGCTCTCGCAAAACGGACATCCCGGGCGCCGCTGAGGCCCCGCTCTCGGGCACCGACTGGCGACGAGTCGGGAGCGCCGAAGCCTAGGGGTCAGCCGACGGGGGGGCCGGCGTTCCACACCGGCTGGCCGAGGTAGCCCCGGGCAACCATGGTCACGAACTGGTACACCGCGTCCTCGTCGGGCGACAGCGGCCCGGGCCGCGCATGCTCCGAGGTGAGCCCGCGCTGCACCGACTCGCAGGCGCGCCAGTCCTGCTGGTTGGTGATGTCCCAGAACTTGATCGCGTAATCGGGTTCGAAGCCGGGCTCGTCCAATGCCTCGGGGGCGAAGGCCCAGGTGCACTCGATCATCGTCCGGTCCGCGGCGAGCGGCACCAGGCGGTGCGTCATGACGTAGTCGGGGTGCAGGCTCAGTAGCACGTTCGGGAAAATGTTCACGTAGATCACGGTGCGCAGGCCCTGGCCGTCCAGTCCGCGCAACGGGACCCCGAGGCTGGTGCCGTCCAGGGACATCGTGTCCATGCCCTCCCGCAAGTCCATCCAGCCGCCGACCCACGCGCCCTGGGCGCGATAGTTCTCGCCGCTCTTGGGCGGGCTGACCTGGCACAGTTCGGGATGGATCGTTGGGCAGTGATAGCACTCGTGATAGTTCTCGGTCAGGATCTTCCAGTTCGCGGCGGCGTCATAGTCGTGTCGCCCGGCGATGACGAGCCGCTCCGGCTCGTACGGCGTGACCAGGTCGTCGAGCCACCGCAGTGAGTCCTCGAGCGGAGCGGCCTGCCCCGAGCCGTCCACGAAGATCAGCCCGTGCCAGTCGGCCACGGGCAGCTTGACCAGGCCCCAGGCCGACTCGTCGAAGCTGCCGCGGCCCTTGAAGCCCGAGGCGAAGCGGAGCCCGCCGGACAGCGAGTAGGTCCAGGAGTGATAGGGGCAGATGATCGCGTTGCGCTGCGTCGCAGCGCCGCAGAGCAGCAGCTCATGGCCGCGATGGCGGCAGGTATTGGCGAAGGCGTGCAGCGCTCCGTCGTCGTCGCGGGTGAGCAGCACGCTGCCCGCGCCTGCCGACTCGGCCCGCTGATCACCCGGCTGGGCCAGCTGCGAGGCGAACCCGACACAGGTCCAGCCCGAGCCGAAGAAGTGCTTCTGCTCCCAGGCGAACACCGCCGGATCCACGTAGGCGGCCCGGGGCAGCATCGTAGATTCGCCGAAGGCCCGGAGCGACCGCGCGAGGCCGGCCGGATCGACGGGGGCGGCGGGATCGAGTCCTTGACTGACCATGCAGTCAAGGATAGAGACGGCGTTAACGCCTTGTCCAGCGTGCCGGGCGGCCCCAAGGGAGCCTTAGGAATTCACCGCAATGTACTGGTTTGTTGGGAGCCTTCCCCAGTACAATTCGCTGGACTAGGGAGCGTCGGTTGACCGAGAATCCCCCGGAGCCGGCCTGGCAGCCTGCCGGACCGCAGCCCGAATTCCCCACTGCCACCGATCCGGCACCAATACTGGTCGGGTTCGCCGACCCCATCCCGCAGCGGCGGGCCACCGTACTCTTCCGGATCATTCTGATGATCCCGCACGCTTTCGTCCTCTGGGCACTTGGCATCGCCGCCGAGGTCGTCGCGGTCATCGGCTGGTTCGGGGCGCTCTTCACCGGTCGGCTGCCGCAGTTCGCCGCCGACTTCCTGACCGGCTACCTGCGCTGGCTGACCCGGTACTACGCCTACTATCTGCTTTTGACCGACCATTATCCGCCGTTCTCGCTCGAGGACGTCAGCTACCCGGTCCGCCTGGCGGCGCGCCCCGGCCGGCTGAACCGGCTCGCGGTGCTGTTCCGGTTCATCCTCGGCATCCCGGCACTCATCGTGACCTCGCTGGTGGGATTCGGCCTTGCATTGCTCTCGCTCTTCATCATCTGGCTGATCGTGCTGTTCACCGGAACGATGCCCATTGCGGCTCACCGGGCACTTGCCGCCGCTACTCGCTATTTCGCCCGGTTCTACGGCTACATGCTGATGCTGACCAGTGAGTACCCGAAGGGGCTGTTCGGGGACGCTCCGCCGACCGAGCCGCCGATGCCGCCGATGCAGCCGATGGCGCCACCGCCGCCGGACGGTCCGACCGCGTGGCCGGATCAGGGCCCGGCCGGATTCCCGCCGTCCACCGCGCCGCATCCCGCGGGCAGCTGGGCCGGTCTGGGAGCCGTTGGCTCGGCGGCGCCCGTGATCTCCTGGCGGCTCGTCCTGCCCGACGCAGCCAAGCGGCTGATGAGTCTGTTCCTCGGCCTGGGAGTGGTAGGACTCGCGGGCTACGTGGTACTCGCCGTCGTAGCATCCAGTGGCGTCAGCAACACTGTGACAAGCCAGAACGCCATCCGCCAGGTCGAGGCCTACAACTCCACGCTCGGCGCTACGCTCACTCCGTTCGGGAGCCAGACCTCGGCCTGCCAGAGCAGTCAGGACGTGCTCAGCTGCGTTACGGGCCTCGACAGGAAGGTCGGCCAGGCCTTTGACACGTTCGCCTCAGGAGTCAAGTCGACTCCCATGCCCTCGGGGGCAGCGTCGACCGCGGCCAGTCAGCTGGCGGCGGACGCGGCGCAGGCCGGGAAGATCTTTCAGCGGCTTGGATCGGCCACGACAGCCGCGCAGTACCAGAGCATCGTCAGTAGCTCGAATGTCGAGCAGATCGTCAATCAGGTCGGCACCGACTACCAGAACCTGGGGACCGCGCTGAACGCAGGCTGACCGCTCCCGCGAGCGCTCGCCGGGTTGACGTCGATGTAATACTGATTACACCCCTGGGGAGATGCGCCGAGTGACCAGGTGCATCGGGGATGCTCGACACCGTTGCGGACCCTAGGGTGACGAGCGTCGGCAACGGACGGCCCGGCGAGCGAACTCGACCACAACATAAGGAATCCATTCATGACCAATGCCGAACAAGCGGCGGGCGACAGGTCCCCCGGTGGTCGCGGACGTCTCGCGCAGCTGATCGCCACCCGCGGGGGTACGGCGGCGCCCGAGGCTCCGTTCGTGATCGAGCACCGAGAAGCGCTGATCTACATGCTCTGCGAGGCGGCCGAGCTCGAGCACGGGATCATGTGCCAGTACCTGTTCGCGGCCTTCTCGCTCAAGCAGGCCGCCGACGAGGGGCCGACCGAGTCCGAGCTGGCCGCCGCGGCGAGCTGGCGCAAACAGATCTTGCACGTGGCCACCCAGGAGATGCTGCACCTGGCCCTGGTGCAGAACCTGCTGACGGCGATCGGCGGCCCGCCGCACCTGGTCCGTCCGAACCTGCCGCAGCCCGCCGAACATTACCCGGCCGGGGTACAGCTAGCGCTGCTGCCGTTCGGCGAGCAGGCGCTGCGCCACTTCATGTTCCTCGAGCGTCCCGAGGGCATGGACCTGGACGATGCCGGCGGGCTGGCCGCGGTCGGCCGGGCCGAGCCGCTGATGAGCGAGGGCGACATCGTTCCCCGGCCGCAGGACTTCGCCACGGTCGGGCACCTGTACCGGTCCATCGAGGCAGGCTTCAAGCACCTAGCCGAGAAGTACGGGGAGGCGTGGCTGTTCGTCGGGCCGCCGCGGGCCCAGGCCACGCCGGAGCACTTCCGCTGGCCGGAACTGGTCACGGTCACCGACCTGGCCTCGGCCCAGCGGGCGATCGACACAATCCTGGAGCAGGGGGAGGGCCCGCGCGGGGAGTGGCGGAACGCCCACTTCGGGCAATTCGTGGAGATCCTCGACGAGTACCAGCAGATGCGCGAGGCCAACCCCGGATTCGACCCGGTCCGGCCGGTGATCGCGGCGAACGTCCGCCCGCCCCAGCGTGAGATCGATGTCCTGATGATCACCGACCCGCTGACGGCCCGGGTCGCCGACCTGTTCAACGTCGGTTACGAGATGCTGCTGCAGATCTTCTATCGCTACTTCGCGCACACCGAGGAAACCGACGCGCAGCTGAAGACCCTCGCCGACGCGACCATCCGGCTGATGGTCGGGGTGCTCCAGCCGCTCGCCAACGTGATCACCACGCTCCCGGCCGGTCCCGGTCACGAGGGGAGGACCGCGGGCCCGACCTTCGAGCTGTTCTACGAGAGCGACTACCTGCTGCCGCACCGCGAGGCGGCGTGGACGCTGCTGACCGAGCGACTGGACACGGCGGCTTCGTTCTGCCTGGCGGTCAGCGACGATTGCCGTCCGGCGGTGGCTGACCGGCTGAGGCCGGTCATCACCACGCTGAGGGAGATCGCGCAGGCCCTGGCTGCTCACCTGCCCGCCGGCCGCTCCCACGCCAGGCCGGCCACGGCGCCCGCCGAGCTGGACCAGGCAGCGCTCGACTCGCTGATGGCGCGAGCCAGCGACCTGGCCCGGGCGGCCGGGGCAGGCGGGACGGCCAGGGTAGCCGGGATGGACCAGGGGGCGGAGGCACGCGACGACGACCTGGCATCCGGGCTGGCCGGCATCGCCGACGCCGCCTACCGCGCGGTGGCCGCGGCCGCCCAGTCCGGGCCCGGCCCTGCGCGTCCCGATACCGTGCCTCCCAGTACCGTGCTCCCCGACGCTGCGCGCCCGGACCTGGTCGTGTCGCGGCTGGTGGACAGCGTGCTGCGGCCGCTGGCTGATGCACTGCGGCCGTCGGCGAGCGGGCCGGGCCAGGCAGCCGACGGCGAAGCGGAAGCCCCTCCGGCGGGCGCGCCGGGCGGCGGTCAGCCGCCGAGCGAACTGGTCTGGGAGGCGGCGAAGGCGGCGACAGTGCTGCGGGTCCGCGCGGCCCAGGCCGGAACCCCCGTACCTGAGCTGGCCGAGGCCACGGCGGCGCTGCAGAGCCTGGCCTGCGAGCTTGCCCCGGCGAAGGAACAAACCGACCGCCGGGCCGAGCTGTGGCGGCTGCAGAGCGGCCTGCCTGCCAGCATCCAGACGGCCAGGAACGGGCCGTACCTGGCCACGAACGTCCGGTACCTGCGCAACTACCTGGGCGAGGAGATCCCGGCCCCGCCCCAGGTGGCCTTGTGCCGCTGCGGCGGCTCCGCGGCCAAGCCGTTCTGCGACGGCAGCCACGCCCGCAACGGGTTCACCGACGCCAAGGACCCGAAGCGCGTGCCCGACCGGCTCGACACCTACCCCGGCGTGCAGGTGACGATCCTCGACAACCGGGGCACCTGCCAGCACTCGGGGCTGTGCACCGACCGGCTGGCGACAGCGTTCCGGGCCGGGCAGGAGCCGTTCGTGGCGCCGAGCGGGGCCCGGATGGACGAGATCATCTCGGCCGTGCGGAACTGCCCGTCCGGGGCGCTGAGCTTTGCCATCGACG
>Ga0209648_10002665_pt1 | contig 14855 bp, 14 predicted proteins | sample GraSoi2013_115cm_FD_185830 | JGI IMG/M metagenome (GOLD analysis project Ga0209648, IMG submission 185830) | Grasslands soil microbial communities from the Angelo Coastal Reserve, California, USA - Sample 9_17_2013_115cm (SPAdes) (version 2) | ecosystem: Environmental > Terrestrial > Soil >...
GGTCGAGGTTCCATTCACGAATTGCCCGATCCGACACCAGAGGCGGGACAGCGCCTTGGGTGGGATCGGCGGCTACGCCGTGCAGCTGGCCGCGATTCGCGGTACTCACGTCGTCGCGGTGACCAGTAAAGGTCACGAGGAGTACGTCAGAAAGTTGGGGGCAGAGGAAGTGATCGATCGCCTCGCCGGCGATGTGCTGGAGGCACTCAAATCGCGCTACGCCGACGGTGTTGCAGCGATCATCGACACCATCAGCGATGCGCCGACGCTGGCGCGGCTCAGCGAAGCCGTGCCGAAAGGCGGAACGGTGACGTCGATGCGGGGCGCCGTGGCGGCCGAGGAGCTTGGCAAGCGAGGAATCAACGCTGTCAATATCGGCACCCAGGTCAATACCGCGCGTCTGGGCGAACTCGCTCGGCTGAGGACCGAAGGCAAGCTTCAATCGCCGCAGATCCGAACTTTCACGCTCGACCACGCGGGGGATGCCTTCATTGCGATCGGTCAGGGCGGAGGCGGCAAGCTGGTGGTGACAATCTAACGCCCGAAGCGGCGTTGCTTTAAGGATTGGGCAGAGATAGAGGCGACGAAGTCGCGTTGCTAGCGGGAGACTATGGCTGCTTCCGCTGACGGCTTCGGCCGGCCAGTCTGTTGCAGCGCGTGGAGCGAAGCTAGCCAGAGAAGGACTACTCCGACCAGAGCGGAGTCCGACCAGACCTCGAACATGCCCGGGAAGCCAAACCCCACAGCGAACGCGTTCGTGAAGGCCAGGTAGACGGGGCCGATCAAGATCCAGCTCGCTGCAACCGACGCGACCAGTCCGCGCGACCCCTCTCGCAGACCCCAGTCGAGGAGAACGATCATCGGCAGCAAGAGGAGGACCAGCTGGCCGGCCCACACGAGGGTTAGAAGCAATGGCGTCGCCGCAAACGTAGCCGCCAGCTCTAGAGCCCGCCCCGCGGGATCGGGCCGCGGACTCCGCAAGCGCCAGGCAGTCGCAACGAGTACTACCGCGCCGACCGTTGCAGTCAAGACAAGCACGGTTGCATCCACTCCGCGACCCTGTAGATAAAGGCTCTGCGGGTGGAATATGCGGGCCAGCGCGCCGAGCGGAGCCACGTTCATCTCCTCACCGGAACCACGCCCCACAGTCGGCAGAACCTGGAACAAGTACTCGTGCAGAAGGCCAGGAACGGCGACGGACCAGAGCACCGCCCACGTGCCAAGCGCAAGCACGACCAACAACCACCGCCTGCCCCACAATCCGAGCAGCAGCACAGGTGCCTGGACTAGCTTGATGGCAAGCCCCAGCCCGAGCGCCAGCCCGCCCCACCAGCGGTCACCGCGCCTCCACGCCACCAGCAGGAGCCCGCTAAGGAGCAGGAGCAGGACCTGCAAGTTTCGGTTTTCAACTTCGATCAATGTCGGCGCGAAGCTCACCGACATCAACCCGATCAGGGCGCGGAGCTGCCAGTCCTTCACGATGAGTGTCTGCACCATGACCCAGATGAAGAGGCCGAGGCAAATGTTGGCCGCGACGAGCGCGAACTCGTCAACGACCGAGGCATCGAATCGTCCGAACGGTTGCATCATCCATAGTGGGAACGGTGGATAGACCGCACCCGCCGCGCCGAGCCAGCCCTGCGTATGCCCCGAGCAAAATCCCGTGCTGCACTGGTAGGGATCGCCGCCCGCGGCGATGACTCGCGCACCCTCCAGGTAGACCTGGCGAAAATCGTTGCTCTCGTTTCGGACAAAGGGCGAGACGAAGCCATTCCAGATATAAGCCAGGCCGATCGGCACACCGGCCAGGATCAGGAGTGCGCTCCTGAACCGCCGGTTAGCCATCGCGCGGCCCCAGACCAGGTGCCGAGATCCGTCGGGCCGAGGCACGGGTGGGGGCTGAATCGGTGTCAATTTGGAGGCTGTGGCCACTGGCGTCGCCTATTTTGGGGCGCTATACCCGCTGATCGGCGGTCTTAGCCAACCTGGAGCGCGGGGACTCGAACCGAGCTCCATCCGCAGGGGTCGGCGCTCCTTGAATTTGGAGGTGCTATCCACATGAACACGGGAACCTTGGTGCGGTCTTCATTGGGCGCCGTTGCCGGCGCAGCGTTGAGGACCTCAGGAATTGGCTGCCTTCGCTGTTCCCCGGCTCGCCGGCACCAGCACCAGTGAGTAAGCACCGACGAGCTTATCCCAGCTGCGCTGATGCTCCCGCCGCGGTCTCCGCCGCATCACCTTCGATGTCGCCAGTTGTGATGCCACTCATGAACGCAGCGAGCACCCGCACGGTCACGTGTGAGAGCACGAATACGGTTACGACTGCGACGCCGATGCCCAGGACCTCAATGCCGAGCTGCTTCACAGCCGCCCCATGGGGGCACTCGAGTGAACCCGAGTACCCCCACCAAATTGAAACCATGGGTCATATATGGACCCCGACCGCCCGGAGCAGCAGAGCGATGCCGATCAGCACGAGTGCCGTGCCTATCAAGCGCTCGGCTGTGAACATGACGCTGTTGAACTGCGTCTTCATATCGCCACCTCGATAGCGGGGTCGTCCGTGAGCGTCAAGTGCTGGGCTACACGAAACTGGTCTGAAACGACCTTGCCATCCTTGAGCCGAATCATTCGATCGGTCTGAGCCGCCAGATCGAGGTCGTGTGTTACCAATGCGAACGTGACCCCCTCCTCCCGATTGAGGCGCCTCATGACTCCGATCACTTCTTGCGCCGTTTGAGTGTCCACCGCACCGGTCGGTTCGTCAGCGAGGACAAGTGCCGGTCGGTTGATCAAAGCTCGAGCGATGGCGACCCGCTGCTGCTGGCCGCCCGAGAGTTCATCTGGTCGACTGCGAGCCCGGTCGGCCAAGCCGACGACTTCCAGCAGCTGCAGGGCTCGGCGCTTTCCGTCGTTGCCGGCCGCTTTCCGGGCATAGCGGAGGGGCAGCACCACGTTCTCGAGCACATTGAGTGTCGACAGCAGGTTGTATTCCTGGAAGATGAAGCCGATCTGCCGGCTCCGCAGGTCGGCGCGCTGGCCGTCGCTAAGCCGCGTTGTTTCGGTGCCGTCGACCACCACCTTTCCCTCGGTGGGGCGGAGCAGGAGGCCCACCAGGTCCAGGAGGGTCGTCTTGCCGCTTCCCGACCTTCCGATGAAGGACACGAACTCGCCGGATTGGATCTGGAGCGACACTCCGTCCACGGCCCGAACCAGATTCTTGCCTTGGCGGTAGTGCTTGGTCAGGTCGATCAATTCAATATTGGCCATCACGTCACTCCTCAGTTGGTGGTCCGTAAGGCGGTAACCGGGTCGAGCCTGGCCGCCCGGATGGCGGGGAGCGCGCCCGCGAGGGCTCCCAGGGCGACTGCGAATCCGATCACCAGAACGGTCAGCTTGGGTGTGAGCAGGAAGAGTTGGAGTGTGCCGGTAAAGCTGCCGGCGTTGATGAACAGGGTCAGTGCCGCACCGAGCCCGTAGCCGATGACTCCGCCGATCAAGCCGATCATTGCGGCTTCGGCCAGAAACTCGCGCAGCACGTCGGCGGTCCGCGCTCCCACGGCCTTCTTGAGGCCGATCTCGCGGAATCGCTCGCTAACGGCCATGACCATGGTGTTGACGACCGAGAGGCCGCCGATTACCAGAGCCAGGATGCCGATTGCTGTTGTGATGACGGTGAAGAGGCTGGCGAACTGCTTGTAGCCGTTGACAGAGACGCTGGGCTTCGTCGCCTTCACGCCGGTGACCTGGTCGTTGATGCGCTGGGCGATCTGGTCGAGTTCGTTGAGCGAGGCGCCGGACCGACCGTAAACCTTGAACCCGGGCGTGACCTGGCTCAGGTCGAGGGTCTGGCTGATCGCCGGCGGCAGGGTGTCGCCGAGCAGCATCCGCGCGCCAGTGGTGCTGATGTAGGCGTAGCCATCCGGTGCGGTACCGGTCGGGTTCAGGATGCCGACGACATTGAAAGGATGGTTCACAAAGTTGGACGCGGCGTCTGAGGGCTTGACAGGTAGGTCGATGCTGTCGCCGACGCTCTTCTTGTATTCCTTGGCCAACGTGGTGCCCAGCACCACCTCGCCATTGGCGTCAGCGGAGAGGTCTCGACCCTGTCCGATCGTGATCTGAGGCCGTGCGTATGGGCTCTCTTCGGCGATCCGGTTGAAAATGGTCTCCGGAGCACCGCCAAAGCTGAACCCGGTTCCTGGCTTGACCAGGAAGCTGTAGGCGGGGAAGATCGCCGCGACCCCTGGTACCGACTTGATCTCATCCAGCTTGGAGAGCGGCAGCAAGCCGGTTCGCTGTTGGTCGGGAGCCGCAACCTGGACGTTGGAGCCGTAGTACTCGACGCCAGCGTTCAGCTGCTGGTTGAAGCGCTCCGACAGTGCGCCCATCGTGGTCAGAGCAAAGATCCCGATGACGATGCCGGAGATGGTCAGGACGCTGCGCAGCTTCCGGCGAGTTAGGTTGCGAAGTATCTCAACCATCTACTTCGCCCCCAGAACGCGCCGGCGGTTCTCGTACTCTTCGGCGTCGATCTCGCCGCGCGCGAAACGTTCCTTCAATACCGCAATCGCGTCCGGCCGATTCTCACCGTGAGCCCATCCACCCCACCAGCGGAGCTTCAGGATCAGAAACACGATGAGGAGCAGCCACAGGGCTCCAAACAGAAGCGGAAAAATCCACCAGAACGGGAATCCGGAGTCCGCACCCGGACCGAAGAACTCGAACATGTCAGTTGCCTCCTTGGCTTTGTGATCCGTACCGGCTCCTCTCGGCCGGGCTTGTACCGATCATTGGGTCGGGAGGCTGCCCTGTCGTCGCCCTGAGAGCGGCTTCTTGGATACGCTTGCAGTCGTATCGACGGGCCGTCGCGTGCATTAGTCGAAATTCAGCTCTTGGCGAGCCGTCGACTCAGGATTCCCGAGTTGTCGTCGGACGCGGAAGCGCTGCGAGCCACGAGCCCACCGCCGTCAAACCAACGACAAACGAGTGGTCAGGATCGTCGGCGGCCAGAGCCTGAGGTAGTGCGATCGGCTCTGGGCGTTCTTGACAATTGGCTGCTGTCCATCAAGACATGGTGTGTCTGCGAGGCTGCACCTGTCGTCAGCCTGCCGTCGGCTCTTTCCATGCGCCCGCTGCCTTACAGGCTGTGTACGCGATCTTGCGTATTTGCGTTTGCGCTTGCGAGCGGACGCTGAACGCGCGCAGGGTGGTTATCGTTCGGGCCAATGCGGCAACGATTGCCAAGGTTCGACACTCGACTGGCGGCAGGCGTGCTTGTGGCTGGACCTCCACTCGCTCTGGCAGCGTTCCTGCTCTTCGTTGGTCCATTTGCCGCTCGGTCGGTGCCGGGTACGCGACCTCTGGATACGCTTGCTATGTTCCTGTTCGCCGCCGCCGCCATGTCGCTGATCGGCTGGCGGTCGGCTCCCGGCGTGGCCTTTGGCGCTTCTCTCGGCTGGACCGTTCTGTTCGTGTGGCTCGGCTACTCGCCCGGACCGATCTTCCTCGCTCCATTCGCAGGGCTTCTGGTGTTGGTAGCCAGGTCCCGGGCCACGACCTGGATCCCCGCTGCCGTTGTTGGCGCCGCAAGCCTGGCTTTGGCTCGCTCGGCATCAGGATGGATACCTGGGATCTTCATCTTTGTGATCGTTTGGTTGGCGGCAACCGGCCTTTTTGCCGGCGGCTTGCGCGTCCGGCGCGGCGTTCAAGCCGAGGTCGAGGCCCGCGAAAGATATGAGGCGCGCAGCCAGGACGAGGAGAGGCGGCGCAAGGCAGCCGAGGACCGCCTCCGAATTGCTCGTGACGTCCACGATGTAGTCGGGCACAGCCTTGCAGTCATAAGCCTCCAGGCGGGAGTGGCTGAACACCTGTTAGGGAGTCGCCCGGATGAAGCTCGGCGAGCCGTGGCCGCGATCAGGAGTGTCAGCAAAGAGGCTCTTTCGCAGCTCAGGGCCGAGCTCGCCCAGCTCAGAGGCGAGGCCGGTGCGGCACCGATCATGGGAGCAGGGCCAGGTCTAGCTGAGGTACCAGCGCTGGTCGAGTCGTTGCGAGCCGCTGGCGTTGCAGTCGAGCTCGAAGTCGACAATGCCGGTCGGCTGGTACCTGACGTCGTGTCGGCGGCTTGCTACCGGATCGTCCAGGAAGCGCTCACCAACGTAGCCCGTCATTCCGGGCCCGGGACGGCTGCCAAGGTTCGCCTGGAAGCGAAGGACGATGCCCTGGAAGTCGAGATCGTGGATGACGGTCCCGGAAGCACCTCTTCCAACACGGACGGTCATGGACTTCTTGGCATGCGCGATCGGACAAGAGCATTAGGCGGTCGCTTCGAGGCGAGTAATCGTGTAGGCAGGGGCTTCAGGGTATGGGCGGCGTTTCCAATGAGCTCTGAATGACTGTTCGCGTGGTCCTCGTCGATGACCAGGCGCTGGTCAGGGTCGGAATTAAGGCGCTCGCTGAGTCAGAGCCGGATCTCCAGGTGGTCGGCGAAGCCGCCGACGGCCGCGCAGCGGTTCGAGTGGTCAAGGAAGTACATCCAGACGTAGTCGTGATGGACATCCGAATGCCCGGTCTTGATGGCCTCGAAGCGACCAGGATCATCGCCGCCGATCCCGACCTCAAGCAAGTCAAGGTCTTGATCTTGACCACGTTCGAACTCGACGAATACGTGTTCGAGGCGTTGAGAGCCGGAGCAGGCGGTTTCTTGTTGAAGGACGCTGATCCATCCGAGTTACTTCGGGCGATCCGGGTGATTGCAGCGGGCGAGGCACTGCTCTCGCCCGGCGTGACCCGCCGAATTGTCGAAGCCTTCGTGGCTAAGCCGATATCACACAGTCCCCAGACGTCCCTGCTTGCCGACCTCACAGATCGCGAGCGTGAGATCGTCGCGCTGGCGGGCATCGGGTTCTCGAACCAAGAGATCGCAACTCGCCTTTTCATCAGTCCCGCGACGGCAAGAACACACATCTCGCGGGCGATGCAGAAAGTGGGAGCGCGTGATCGCGCACAGCTTGTCGTGTTCGCCTACGAGACTGGTTTGGTCACTCCCGGGCAAACTCGGACTTAGCCCAGGACGTACTTGCCTGTGACCACTAATGTAGAGAAATAACCGCCGTCGGCTGACGATGCGGCGGTCTCCGACGTCCCGCGACAGGAGTCACCGTCTTCGTTGCCGGAGGTACGAGCGGGATAAATCTCGGCATTGCTGAGGGCTTCGCGAGAGCTGGTGCGCGAGTCGCGGTAATGAGTAGGTCCCAGGACAAGTCGACGGCGGATGGTCACTAGTTGGTGCTGGTGGAGCTATGTTGGCGACCTCCGGTCCAGCGGGCCAACCTGGGGCCGTCTGATGATCTGATCGGATCGGCCAACGCCCAGGAGTACGAGCGACCACACACGCGCGTGGGTTTCGCCCGGGTCAGTGGATACCGTGACATCGCCGGCACAAGGGGTCTCGCGGGTGCTAAGCCGTCATTATCGGTACCTATGCGCTGCGCCGTTTGGCCGAAATCGAAAAAACGCGCACCAACTGTGGTTCCGTCCGCCGGCGTTAGCCTGCCCACGGAGAGCCGGTCAAATGTAGGTCGCCGACTGCCAATCCACATCGCTTCGTTATCAGCCGCTTTCGTCACCGTCCTTACGGTGTCAGGGGGCTGCGGCTCTGGCTTTCTCCCCAACTCCGAGCCTTTGGCCTCATCGTCGACGCCTGCCGCCGGTCCCATCTTAGGAGCGCAAAGCTGTTCCGGCGACCAAACTCAGGATCTGACTCTCAGCGGTAGCCTAACCGGGCACATCCAATGCCCGATTGCGCCGGCCGCTTGCCACCGGACTCACGGACCGGGGTCGCCCGGCGTGCAGGTGCTGCTCCTCGCCACGGCCGGTTCGAGGACCGTAACTCTCCGGATCGCCTTCGGCAACGACCATGTGGGAAGCTTCACCGCCACTCCAATCGGCGATGAGCCAAACCTAGACCAGCAGGGCGTTACGTTGACAGGCATTGGCACTTGGAGTTCGCCGGCCGACGGCGGAACCATGACGATAGTGGTCGAAGATCCTCCTTCGCTCAGCGCGGAAGGTCGAGTTTCAGGTTCTGTGGACGTCAAGCTGATCTCCGCCGTGGGCAGCGCCGAGGTCAAGGGATCCTGGACGTGCATCAAGACCTTGGCTGGCGGAGACGGCTGGTCCAGTGCTTAAGTGGGGAGCCGCGCCACATATAAAGGACGCGCGCATAGACCTCCCGCTGAGTCCCTGATCGGCAGCTTACAACGTGGTTCGGCCCACCCTGATATCAGGTCGAGGGCGCATCCTCTTGCATCCGCTCGACCCATTGCGCTCGCCACTTAGGCGCTGCGATCGGCGCACCGAAGTAATCGGTCTGGCGCACGATCAGTCCGTCCTTGAACTCGAAGATGTTGACTGCCTGCCAGATCGAGCCATCCGGATACGCGAGCACGGTCTCCGCGACGCAAAAGTCAGGTCCTTCATGGATGCGCCGGATGGTGGGCATAGGAAGTCCCGGATGGTTCTCATTGATCAGGCGAGCGTTCTGTTTGCCGCGCGTGCGCTCGCCCATTTGATGCCATTCCTGGATGAAGTCGTCATGCCGGATGTCGCTGAGAGCGGGGAAATCGGAGGCGCGAACAGCGGAAAAATACGCCTCGACAACTTGCCTGTGGGTCTGCATATCGTCTCCTTGTGACTCAGCTGCCCGCCGCAGCCGATTGGGTCTTCTGGTCGTCGTTCGCGAGGGCATAAGCCACCGCCTGTTCCACTGTCATCGCGTGTCCTTCCGCTCGGGCAGCGACCTCCGCCTCAGACAGAGCGTCATCCGTCCGCCATCCCTCCCGGACGCCAACCACCGTCCCCAAACCAGCTCCGCTCGAGACCTCGTGCGCGGCCGAGGCCCCGGCAAGCCGCGCCGCCCTAAGGCGGTCGCCTTGCTGGCGCGCGACCTCGGAAAGCTGGTCAAGGACCAGTACGATGCCGCTCACATCGTCGGCAGCGGCAAATATCTTCAACGCTTGCAGGCTTCGCGGCCTGGCGACACCACTCTCATTCATCTTCAAGGCGATCGTGGAGCGCACGAACAGCGCCCAACCCGTTCCGAAACGATCGCCGAGTCGTTCATACACGGTGATGGCCTCCTCGGTTGGCGCAACTGCGGCGGCAAAGTCGCCCGAGCCGTAGTAACACTGGCCCAGGCCCCAGAGGCAGTTGGCGATCCCGTGTTCGTCGCCGAGCTGCCTAAAGATTGGCAGCGCCTCCTCGAGCAGAGTGCGGGATTTCGGGATGTCACTTTTGGTCACGCTGCCAGGGAACGAGTCGTTGTAGAGCGCGTTTGCGATCTCGCGCGCATCACCGTTGGCTCGCGTCAGCGCGAGGCACTCGTCGTAATAGGCTTGGCACGCGTCCATGTCGCCTTGCCAGTAGGCGACCCCGCCGGCTGCTTCCAGGGCATTCGCCCGATCCAGGGGGTGATCGTGTGTTGCCGACATGGCCAGGATCGCATCTAGCCGAGCCCGACCTTCGCGCAGATGTGCGCGCATCTGCCAAAAACGCCACAACGCCGCGCCGAGGCGAAGCGCGCGCAGCGCATCTCCGCGCGACATCGACCAGTCAAGGGCAGCCCTGAAGTTGTCTTGATCAAGCTCGAGGCGGTCGAGCCACTGCCCCTGTTGGGCGCCGAACAAATGTGGCGCCGCCGCCACAGCCAGCGCCAGGTAGGCGCCCGCATGCCCGTCACGGACCGCACCCGACTCGCCTGTTTCCTCGAGGCGTTCGGAGGCAAATTCCCGAATCACCTGCAGCATGAGCAGTCTCGGCTCGACAAGATCAGGGAGCCTGCGCAGCAGGCTCTGGTCAGCCAACTCGTCGAGTCCTGTCAGAACGTCGACGCCCAGCTCGGTCGCCGGCCCGCACACGGCCTCAGCCTCTTCGATATTGGCGCCCCGCGCAAACACCGAGAAGCGGCTGAACAGGCGCTTCAGCGGCTCCTGCAGGAGGTCGTAGCTCCATGCGATCGCGCCTTTGAGCGTCTGCTGGCGACTCGGCAGGTCGCGAGCACCAGATCCGAGGATGCTCACGCTTGTCTCCAACCGCGCCAGCAGCGCCTGAGGGTTGAAGAGCTTTACCCGCGCCGCGGCGAGCTCGATTGCAAGTGGGAGGCCGTCGACGCGCTCGCAGATTCCGGCAATCGCCGGCGCATTCTCGTTGGTCACGCGGAAGTCGTGTTTGGCCGCGACCGCTCTGTCGATGAAGAGCCTTACCGCTTCGTACTGGGACAGGGCCGCCAGTGACGGTAACGCCTTGAGGTCTGGAATGCGGAGCGGTTCGACCCCGAGCTCCTGCTCGCCATACACATGAAGGACCGCGCGACTGCTCGCGACGACTTTGAGTCCAGGGCTCGCCTGGATGATTTGCGCCACCACTGGAGCGCCTTCTGGCAGCAGCTGCTCGAAGTTGTCGAGCACCAGCAACACTGTCTTGTCGCGTAGGTGGTCGATGACTGCGTCGAACGGGAGCCGGTTGCCCGCAACCGAGATGCCGATGGCCTGCGCGATCACAGATGGGATCAGGTCGGGGTCCCGGACAGCCGACAGCGGCACGAAGTACACCCCGTCGGGGAACGCCTGAACGGCCTCGGCCGCGATCTGCAGGCTGAGTCGCGTCTTGCCGATGCCCCCTGGGCCCGTGAGGGTCAGAAGTCGAATGCCTTGCAGCAGGCGCCTTGCCTCAACGACCTGGTCCTCGCGACCGATAAAGCTGGTGAGCTGCGTGGGAAGGTTGTTGGGCGTCGAGTCGAGGGTGCGCAAGGCCGGGAAGGTGTCCGGCGCGCCTTCGATCACGAGCTGAAAGAGCCGCTCGGCTCGCGTCAGGTCCTTCAGACGGTGCATGCCAAGGTCGCGCAAGGTGAGGTCCTTCGGCAGGCTAGATTCGACCAGCGAGCGCGTGACATCTGACAGCACGACCTGGCCCCCGTTAGCGGCCGATGCGATCCGCGCCGCGTGATGCACGTCAAGACCGATGTACTCGTTGCCGACGATGGGGGCTTCGCCAGTGTGCAGCCCGATGCGAACTCGGATCGGTTTGTCGTCCGGCCATGCGTGGACGGCAAACTCGCGCTGCGCCTGCGCGGCCGCGCCACATGCGTCCAGCGCACTCTCGAATACGCAGAAGAAAGAATCGCCTTCCGTGCGCAGCTCACGCCCGGCGCCGCTTTGGAACGCTGCGCGCAGGATCTGGTGATGCTCTAGCTGGGCCTGGACATATTTCTCGCCCAGCTCCTTCATCAGCAGAGTCGATCCCTCGATATCGGTGAAAAGGAACGTTACGGTGCCGGTCGGAAGACTCATTGGGGTGATGTGGTGAGAGCGGCGTCGAGGACGCCCTGCAAATCGCTCGACAGCTGGCGCTGATACTCGGCGCCCTCGAAATCGAGCAGAGGGTGTGGTGGCATGAGGTGTTCGGTGACCACCCCCTTTGATCGCACGTAGATCGCGGGATACGGATCGTCCTTGCCGTTCGCCTCGAGCGTGACGGCGACGGCATCTTTGCCGGCGCTGTCCACGAAATGAGCGAGAGGCTGAATCCCGTCGTCCGTGATTCCGCTGTCCGGATCGATCACGACCACCCGTGCGAGGTACGACCGCTGGTGCCAGAGCTCAGGTCCATGGCTCGCCTCGTCTAGAAGGAATGGCACGACCTCACTCGCCTCCAGGCGCCGGCGACTGAGCGTGCGGCCAAATCGCGACTCGGCAAGGTGCGCTGCGAGCACCCGGGCGTTGTAGCGATAGCCCTGCACCGCGCCTGAATTGCTCGGCATTCCATGCTTTCGCAAGCCTTGCGAGCCCTGCATAATCGTCCCCGCGAAGTAGATCCCTGGTACTGTCGCGCTTTCCCAGAACGCCGTCTGGGAAGGAATGCGGCTCTGGCCGAAGGTGCCAACTCCAAGCTCCGGCAGATCGCGCAGCGGGCAGACGAAGCCGGTTGCCGCGATCACGTCGTCGACCTCGAAGGCCAGCGTTCGCCCGTCGCTAGGACTCTTCGTTTGGACGCGATAGCCCTGAGCGGTGCGTTCGACACTCTCGATCGACGCATCGAGAATGACAACGCCGCCGGCCAGCGCCCAATCTTCGTAGGGCTGAACGTATCGAGCGCGAACACCGACAAGCGTTCGTGTGTCGACCGACAGCTTCGTGCGGCTCGGTGAGGCGAGCACGATCTGCCGCGCCAGGGGCAGCAGGCCCGACGCGATCTCGAACCCCGAATTCTGCTTGCCGGCGATGAACACGCGCCGGTCCGCATAGGTCTCGACCGGTCGCAGCCCACCGTACTCCTGGACTCCATCGATGTTCAGGACCTGTGGCTTCCATGGCTCGGCGACCCCGACGGCGAAGATCGCGATCGGAGCCCGGTATTCGCCATCTGACGTTTCGAGCACAAATTCCTGGCCGTCCAGGCGTGTCGTTTCCCAACGGCATCCATAGCGAACTGTCAGGCCGGTGCTTTCAGCAAACTTCACCAGCCCCTGTTGCATCTCCGGTCGAGACGGAAAATAGGACGTGCCGTCCATGACTGTCGTCATGACGGCCCTGTTCTGTCCCTCGTCGGCGAGCAGGCTGTTCCAGTCGTAACGCTCGTAGGCCCGCATACCAGGCTTGTGCTCCGCGTATGGCTTGGTCCAGCTCAGCATCCGCTGGAACACCGGCCAGCGGCGGAACATGCCGCCGGGTGCCGGATCCTCGGAAATGACCGCGTGCTCGATGCCGAGCCGGCGGAGTGAGTACGTCAGCTGCAGCGCGCCGGGCCCGCTGCCGACGACGACGAGCGGATAGTGGCCGGGAGGAAACGGCGCCTCGCTCAGCTCAACCACCTGGTTGTCGTGCGCACCTTCCGTGCCTCACCCTGAAGCAGGCGGTACATGACCCGCGGATGGGTGACGAGGAACGCTTCGAGGTCGGCGCCTGGAAGCACAAGACAGCGGAGGCGCTCGCGGGCCACGATGTCCGCCGTCGGCGGCACCCCAAGCAGGGTGGAGATCTCGCCGAAATAGTCGCCCGGCCTCACCATCGATCTGTCGACCCCGTCGACCATAATGCTGGCGGTTCCTTCCAGGACCACGTAGAAGTTCGAGCCGGACAGGCCCTGGCGCAGGACTCGATCACCTACCTGGAACGTCTCTTCGCTGAACGTATCGACCAGGCTCTCGCGTTCGGGCGTCGACAGGTCGGCAAAAAGGGAAAACCCAGACAGGATGTCGACAACATCGTCACGCACGTCCATCTATGCCCTCTCGGGTGTTCCCACCGAAGGCGCCACCTTGGTATAAGGCTCAGCTTCCGGTTCTGCGGGCTTCTTGGCTGCAGCATTGGTGATACCAACCGCATTGACCAGCGCGCCGATCAGGAGCAGCGTGGCCCCAACGTACATCGCCAGATGAAAGGAGCTCGTCGATGCTTCGCGCACAATCCCAGCCAGATTTGGGTCCGGCGATACGTTGAGCGGGCTGAACCGGGCACGGAACGACTCGGATGACACGTCGACGCCGGCCAGCCGCGATGCAAGGTAGCTGTAGAAGTTCGCCGTCAAGAAAACGAAAATCAACGCCCCTGCGAGTTGCGGTCCAACCCTGGAGATGGCGTTGTTGATCGCAGAGCCGACACCAGCGTTGCGCACCGGCACTGATGTCATAAGCGCCGTCGTGAGGGGCGCCACCATCATCATGATGCCTAAACCGAAGATGATCGAGCCAGGCAAGAAGTCGATCAAATAGGAAATGGTGGGCGCGTAGGTCGAAGGGTCACCTGGGCTCAAGCGCCAGGCCCCACTGCTCGCAGGCACACGCGAGAACCACAGCACGCCGAGGGCCATGAGGGCCGGACCGGCGGCCATGAACCATCGCGGTCCATACTTCGCCGCCAGGCTTCCGAACCGGGCAGAGAAAAAGATCAGAAACAGCGTGCCCGGAATTCCTGCGACGCCCGCGGCTGCCGCGGTATAGCCAAGCGTCCCCTGCTGGAACAGCACCAGGTAGTAGAAGGTCACGTAAAGGGCGCCGTAGATCAACAGCGTCGAGAGGTTGGTCACCGCGAAGTTGCGCGACTTGAACAGGCTCAACGGGATCAGAGGATGTTGCGAGCGCGCCATCAGGATCGGCAGGGCAATCGTGGCGGCCACGCCAACCGCCAGCGCAATGTAGCCCAACGGGTCACGCCAGGCTCGCTGCTGCCCGTAGATCGCGCCAAACGCGAGGCCGCCGACGGCCAGCCCCACCACCGCAGCTCCGAGCCAGTCGAAGTGCGAGCTGGCCAACTCATCCCGGCTCTCGGGCACATGTCGCAAGGTCGCCCATGCGGCTACCACGACCAGCGGGACGTTGATCAAGAAGGCGGCCCGCCACGAGATGGTGTCGACGAGCAGGCCGCCCACCACCGGGCCGAGGATCGTGGTCGCGCCCGATGCGCCGGCCCAAATCCCGAATGCCCGCCCCTGCTCCTGCCCGGAGAAGTTGGCTGTAATCAATGCCAGCGAGCCGGGGACGAGCAGCGCCCCCGCAGCACCCTGCAGGATTCGGAAGAGGACGAGCAGCTCCATGTTGGGAGCAAAACCGCACAGCACCGACGTTGCTCCGAAGCCGACGAGGCCATACAGAAACATACGCCGGCGACCGTAAAAGTCAGTCAGAGCTCCCGCCAGGATGAGCAGGGCGCTGAGGGTCAGAAGGTATGAGTTGTAGACGTACGACTGGCCCTCGAGTACGCCGAGAAACAGTCGCGGCAGGTCACGCCCGATGCGCGGCAGGGCAACGTTGACGACCGTCGAGTCCAGGAATACGATGCCAGACCCCAACACAGCGGCTG
>Ga0209648_10002666_pt1 | contig 14851 bp, 15 predicted proteins | sample GraSoi2013_115cm_FD_185830 | JGI IMG/M metagenome (GOLD analysis project Ga0209648, IMG submission 185830) | Grasslands soil microbial communities from the Angelo Coastal Reserve, California, USA - Sample 9_17_2013_115cm (SPAdes) (version 2) | ecosystem: Environmental > Terrestrial > Soil >...
CCCTGCGCTGGCATCTGGGGCTCTGGGATCCCTGGTTCCTGGTCTGGGGACTGCTGCTGGCCGCCGCGACACGCGGGTACGCCATCACCCGGTCACGGGCCGAGCCGGCATCATGACCTGCCGTGCACTGTGGACACCAGCGGGCGCTAGCAGCGAGGAAGCTCGCCGGAGCCGACGACGATCCCGAGAATCAGCACCCAGGCCACCACGATCGCGGCGGCGATGCGGCCCTGGTTCCGGATGCGCGCGTGACCCGCGGCGGATTCGGGCTGGGCCGGCCTGAGGTCGGCGCGGGCCTCGGGCTCCAGTCCTTCTCGCACCGGATCGGTCACCGGCCGGCCGGCCCGCCACCAGGACAGCGAACGCCGCGGACCCATCATGAGCCCGGCCGACGCGTCGCCCGCCCATCCGGCGACCGGACGGGTGCGGCCCGCGCCCAACCTGCTCGCCGACCTCATCCGCGCGCTCCCGCAACCACGGCTCGCCCGGCCCCGGAGCGGGCCGCCGCCACACCCGATTAGCACCGAAGGGAACCAACCGTCATGACCGGAACCATCACCCGCCACCGCGACATCGAATCACTCAAGACAGCGGCCCGCTGGCCTGGCGCCGACCGGAACACCACGGTCATCCTCGCCGCCAGGCTCGCCGCTGCCCGCGCGGACGCCGAGGGATACCGCTACTTCTCCGAGCTGGCCGGCGCCCAGCCAGGCCAGGCGCTGCCCCTCACGCTCGCCGGATTTTTCCAGGCCCGGCTGGGCGAAGAGGTGGACGCCGCGCTGGCCAGGCTGGACCAGGCCGCGGCCACCGATCTCGGGCCGCCGCAGTACTTCCGCGGGCTGGCCCTGGCCGGGCTGCCGCCGGACCGGCAGCGGGCCGAACAGGCCGTGGCCGACCTGGAGTTCGTGCTGGCTGTCCGGGACCAGTTCCCGGCCATACTGCTGCGCGCCGCGTACCACGGCCTGGCCGCTGCCCATGCCGTGCTGGGCCACGATGACCAGGCCGCCGAGGCGATGCGCAAGTCGGGGCTCGGCGCGGCCCCGGCAGACACGCAACTGATGTTCGGCGGCTTCTGGGTGACCGCCCAGGACGGGTTCCGCTTCACCTCGCCCAGGATCCTGCGCCCGGAACCCGGTATCCAGGTCGCCCAGGGCTACGACTTCTGCGACCTCGCGTTCATCACGACCAGCGACGGCGTCGTCGCGATCGACGCCGGCACCACCCAGGACCGGGTCAAGGCCGCGCTCGGCGACCTTGACCTGCCCGCTGACGGTGCGATCAGCCACCTGATCTTCACCCACGCGCACTGGGACCACGTCGGCGGCGCGGCCGCGCTGCGCGGGCCCGGCACCCGGGTGATCGCCCAGGCCGGCTTCCCCGCCGGGCTGGACCGCGAGCAGGGTGACCGGCCACCGTTCCGCTACTTCACCGGCACCGCCGGGAGTGCCCCCCTGGCCGTCGTCCCCGACCAGCTGATCAGCGAGCCGACGCCGCTGACCGCAGGGGGCACCGAGCTTGTCCTGTACCCGGCGCCGGGCGGGGAAACCAGCGACGCGCTGATGGTCCACCTCCCGGCCAGCGGCGTGCTGTTTGCCGGCGACGTGCTGATGCCCTACCTGGGGCAGCCGTTCGCCGGCGAAGGCTCCCCGGAGGGACTCCTGGAGACCCTCGCCTTCATCGGCAGCTTGCGGCCCCGCCTGCTCATCCACGGCCACACCACGCTGACCGAGCAGTTCACCGCCGAGGCGGTCGCCGGCCTTGAGGCGGCACTGACCCAGCTGCACGGCGAGGTGCTGGACGGCATCCGCGACGGCCGCACCCTCCCGGACATCCTGGAGGAGGCCAGCCTCCCGGCAGTGCTCCGTGATCACCCCACGGCGGTCGTGCCGTACCTGGTGATCCGCGACCACTTCACCGAGCGGCTCTACCACCAGCGCACCGGTTACTGGCAGCCAGACGGGACCGGACTCGAGCCGGCGACCGCGGCCGAGCACGCCGCCGCACTCGACCTGCTGGCCGGAGGCCGGGAAGAGCAGTTCGCCGCCGCCGCCGCCACCCTCATCGGCCAAGGCGATCACGCCCTCGCCCTGGAGATCATCCAGCCGGGCCTGCTGCGCCACCCCGCCAGCATCACCCTGGCCCGGCTGCGCCGCACCGCGCTGCACCGCCTCATGGAGCAGTACCAGCAGTTCGACCCGTTCAAGTTCCTCATCTACGCCGAGCTCGCCGGCGCCGAAATCGGCCCGGCCGGGTAGCCGCCCGCCGCACGCGGGCGCCAGACCGTCAGGGCCCAACAAAGGAGACCACGATGCACAACGATTCTTCCCGGAATTCCGATGAGGTAGGCCATGACGCGCCAGGCTCGGGGTTGCGAGTTCGCCCGCCGGCGCATCCCATAGCGGCGCAGGCCGCTGGCCCCGATGCCGCCCACGAAACGGGCGTCGTCACCAAGCCATCGCAAGGCCGCGGCCCGGCCGGCCTGACCGAAAGGCTGGCGGCGGCTAGCGCGAGGCGGGCGCGCCGCGTGCTGGCGATCTGGGGGATCGCCGTGGTGGTGGCGCTGATTCTCGCCGGCACCTCGCTCAGCGGCCTGACGACGAGTGTCCATGTGGTGGGGACCACGCAGTCCAGCCAGGCCGAAGCCCTCTACCGCCAGGCGATGGGTGCGTCGGCCGGCCAGCGGCCGACCGACGTGATCGTGGTCAGCTCGAAGAGCTCCACCGTCAGCGACGGCAGCTTCCAGCAGTTCGTGGCCCGGCTGGCGGCTCAGGTCCGGACGAGTCCTGGCATCACGCATGTGGCCACGAATCTGAGCGCTGGAAGCCAGTTCGTCTCCTCCGGCCAGCACGCAGCCCTGATCGCACTGCGGGCCGCGAGCGACGCGGACATAAAACCGGTAGTGAAAGACGTCCAGGCGGCAAACGGCAGCGGCGGGTTCGCGGTGGCCGTCACCGGCGACCACACGGTCGGGAACGACTTCACGACCCTGTCCGCGAGCGACCTCCAGCACGGGGAACTGGACTTCGGGCTGCCGATCTCCATCGTGATCCTGCTGCTGGTGTTCGGCGCCGTGGTCGCCGGCTTGATGCCGGCGCTGATGGCTCTGCTGTCCATCATCGTGGGCCTGGGCATCGCTGCGCTGCTCGCCCGGGAGTTCAGCCTCTCGGTCTTCATCGTCAACATGATGACCGGAATGGGCCTGGCGCTCGGCATCGACTACTCGCTGTTCATGATCTCGCGCTTCCGGGAGGAACGCGGCCACGGCCGCGGCAAGGAGGCGGCGATCCGGATCACCGGGGCCACCGCTAGCCGCGCCGTGCTCCTCAGCGGGAGCACTTTCGTCGTCGCCCTGCTTGGCATGTTCCTGGTACCGGTGACCATTCTTCGGAGCCTGGCCGCCGGCGCGGTGATCGTCGGAGTCGTATCCGTCGCCGCCGCGCTGACCCTGCTGCCGGCGATGCTCAGCCTGATCGGCGATCGGGTGAACTCGCTGCGCCTGCCCATCGTGGGCAAGAACCTCGGGCGCTCCGGCGCTGCCGAGACCCGGATCTGGAGAGCCGTGACCGGAAGGGTGATGCGCCGTCCAGCGGTGAGCCTGGCGCTGGCGGGAGGATTCATGGTCCTGGCGGCGGTACCGGTGCTCGGCCTGCACATCGGTCAGAGCGGAGTAACCACGCTGCCGGGCAACCTGCCATCCAAACAGGGCTACCTGGCCGTCCAGCGGTACTTCCCGGGCCAGAGCCAGGACCCGGTCGAGATCGTCTCTGTGGGAGGGACCGGCACTGCCCGGGCAGACCTCGCGAAGCTCGAAGCCGTCCTCGTCGGCGACCCGCGCTTCGGGCCCGGCGTCGTTCAGGCCTCGCCTGACGGCAAGATCCTCACACTGACCGTCCCCATCCGCGGTGACGTCGTCTCCAGCCAGGACGTGGCGGCTGTACTCAGTTTGCGCCAGCAGCTGATCCCGTCGGCGTTCGCCGGTTCCGGCGCACAGGTCTACGTCGGGGGGCAGACCGCCGATGAGGCCGACTACTTTCATGCCGTTACCAGCCCGACTCCGTACGTGCTGGCATTCGTGCTGGGACTCAGCTTCCTTCTTCTGCTGCTGGCCTTCCGGTCACTAACGATCGCGGCCGTCTCGATCCTGCTCAACCTGCTGTCTGCCGGGGCCGCCTACGGCCTGCTCACACTCGTGTTCATTCACGGGGCCGGCGCGGGCATCTTCGGGTTCCAGAAGGTTCCCGTCATCGATGCGTGGGTCCCGCTGTTCATGTTCTCGGTGCTCTTTGCCCTGTCAATGGACTATCAGGTTTTCTTGATGAGCCGGATCAAGGAGCGCTACGACCAACGCGGCTCGACACGGGAGGCGGTGGCAGGTGGTGTCGCATCCACGGCCAGGATCATCACCGGTGCGGCGCTGATCATCGTGGCGGTGTTCGCCGGTTTCGCCCGCGGGCAGCTCCTGCAGTTCCAGGAAATGGGCTTCGGCGTCGCGGTAGCCCTGATCCTGGACGCCACGCTGATCCGCTTGGTCATCCTCCCGAGCACCCTGAGCTTGCTCGGTCAACGCAGCTGGTACCTGCCCCGCTGGCTGGACTGGTTGCCGCTCGCCGTCGACCTGCCCGCCCTATGGAATGATCCGGCTGCTGATCACCGACGTCACCCTCACCCGCGGCCAGGACACCATCACCGCCGCGATCCGCTTCCCCCGCCGGCCGCCACCACGTCCTTCACCTGCCCGCCCCGAAGAACGCCTGGCAGCTCCGCGCGACCCCCGCCCAGCTCACCGAGCTGACCGGCCACCTGCTCGACAGCTGCACCTACGCCCAGATCGCCGGCCAGCTGAACACCGCAGGCCACACCAGCAGCGACGGACACCCCTGGGACGGCGACCGCGTCGCCAAACTGGCGAACTACCACCAGATGCCCAGCCACGACCAGCGGCTGCAACACCGCGGGCTGCTCACCCTCGACCGGATCGCCGCCGATCTTGATGCCCATCCCAGCAGCATCAAGCGCTGGCACCGCCTCGGCCTGATCACCGGCGAGCAAGCCGACGACCGCGGCATCTTCCGCTACCACCCCGGCCAGACCCGCCCGGCCAGCGCCGACACCGAAAACGCCCGCAAGCTCCTCGGCGACGATCACCGCTCAGGCCGCCGCAACCCCCACCGCAAATCCGGGCGCCCCCGGACACCGAGGGAAAATGTCAGACCCCCCAGCGACACTGAAACCACCAGCACCATAACAACTCGAACACCCCGCCAGCCCCCGTACTCTCCAGCCACCACAAGAGGTGCAGTATGAAGCCCCCTCGTTGGTCCAGGCTCAACGGCGAAGTTGCGGGTGAATAGCCAGACCTGGTCGGCTTTGGCTTCAGGCGGCGGGCCAGCACGTATCCGGGGTGCTGCTGTCCACCGCTGCCAGCAACAGCGAAGGCACGCTCGGCGGCTTGGTCGCCCTCGGCCAGCCGCGGCACCTCAAGCGGCTCCTCGACCAGGCCTTCCGGGACGCCGAATGCTGCTCCTCAGACCCGATGTGCGCGGACCATGTCCCCATGGACCCGCGACTGCGCTGCACGCCGCAGCCTGCCATGCCTGCCTGTTCGCGGCCGAGACCAGCTGCGAGACCAACAACCGTTGGCTTGATCGTGCCGTGCTGGCCAATCTGGCCCGCGACGGCCTCGCGTTCCCGCGGTGACACCATCTGCTCGCCCCGGGCCGTGAAGGCAGCGCTGAACGGGCCAGCCAGATCGCCGAACGGCTGCCCGAAGGCGACGTTGTCAGGATCGCCGTCGCGGCCAGCGAGGGCGCGGAAGCGGTCCGTGTCTTCCGCGGCCAGGCCGCAGCGCCCCGTGGTCCGCGAAGCCTGCGATCAGGTGCTCGCCAGGCTGAACGGGTCAAGCCCGGACTACGTAGCCGGTCTCCTGACCGGCGCGACCGCCGCCTTCCAGCGGGCCCGCGAGCGCCAGTCCCTCGACATCGTCTGGACCGGACCGGAATCCGGGATCGCCACCAGCCGCCTCACCGCCGCCACGGTCATCGACCTCGTTCGCCAGGCCCGGCGGGAGATCCTGCTCGTCAGCTACGCGACCCAGACCGAGCCCGGCCTCGCCGCGGCTCTCGCCGACGCCGCGAGCCGCGGAGTGGAGATCACGTTGATCACGGAGCGACGCGCTGACAACCCCGCCTACGTCGGTGCGGATGCTCCGTTCCCGGGGTTAAGGGCGATCCGCTTGCACTGGCCCGCCAGCCAGCGGGCCCCAGGAGCCTCGCTCCACGCGAAGATCATCGTCGTGGACGACGAGATCACCCTGGTCACCAGCGCCAACCTCACCAACCGCGCTATGGAGGCCAACCTCGAATGCGGCATCCTGATCCGCGGCGGCCCGCAGCCATACGCGGTCCGCGATCACATCAGCAGGCTCCGCACAAGCGGCGTCCTCCGGCACCTGTGATTGCCGGGCCATTCATGCACCGACCTTCAACAGCACCGTTGTCGGCGCCGTGGTTGGCGGGCTGGCCGCTGCCCAGCGCTGGGGACGCGTGATCCGTGGCTGGGGCTCGCCTGGTCGGCAGTTCACCACTGATGCCATCGGCCTTCCGCCGACGGCGGGCAAGCCACGCATTGGGCGGGCACCGTGGGTCTTGCGCTGGCGTGGCGGCAACAGAAGAATCTGCTCTGCTGACCTGGCAGGAGCGGAAATGGAACAGAGCGTACAGGCCGCGGCGAGGCTGTTTGAGGAGGCGATGGCCTGGCTACAGGAGCACTACGACGAGTTCGAGTTCTGGGTGGAACGTGACCTCGTCTGGACGATTCAGACGCGGCTCCGGCAGGTGATCAACGACCGGAGCGTGCCGTTCAGCGTGATGAACGACTATCCGCTGCTCCCCGGTCCTCGCCGGGAGTTCAGCGCTGACCTGGTGATCCGAGATACCGACACGACTGTGCTGATCGCAGCAGAGTTCAAGTACGAGCCGTCGCACCGGCGGGCCGAATTGCTGCCAGGGAAACTGCCGGTGGTGTCATGGGGCGCCGACGGCGTCCCCAAGGACAGTCAGCGGATCCGGGAATTCGTCAGGCAGGGCGCGGCTCGTCTCGCCTTTGCGATCTTCATCGACGAGGGAGGCTACTTTCGTCACCGGCCCGCGCACCCAGGGGCCGCATGGCGCGACTGGCCTGCCGACCGCACGGGCGGCCACCAGGTCTCGGTCTTGTGGGCTCGCTGGCCGCAGGCCTAACGGTCTCGGTTCGCTCAGCGGACCCTGCCGTAGGCATCCATGGTCCACCAGCTCCGGCAGCGTCATCGCGGCAGACGACGTGCACCCGCTTCCACGTACGCAAGACATGCTCGCGTCCTGTGCGCGGACCACCCCTGCGTCGACCCAGGCCCTCCGGCTGAGCCGGATGAGCTGGGTCAGCTCCTCCCGTTCCGGGGGGAGAACCGACTCTTTCGGAGTCGCACTGCGACGGAGTCCGTCCGTGGCGGGCCAGAGCCGGAGATGCCGCCTCATGGCCGCGATAACCCGCGCCCGCTGAGCGTCAGCCTGAGGGTGCGGGTAGGCGACCTTGAGGTTCATGTCACCGTCGCTAGTAAGCGGGGCAGACTTCCAGGCTTCGGTCATCTGGGTCCCCGCTTCCGCCCGGGCTGCCGAAACGAGCGCGTCATAGGCCTGACCGACGGCGGGGGCCACGACATGCAGCCAGGCGCCGTGGAGCGCGATCCGGGCCTGAAGGTCGCTGAGAGCGGCGGTCAGCGCTGCTCGTACCTCCGGGGTCGCCCCGGGACGCCGTCGCACCCGGTATGGGGCCTCCAGGTACTCCTCGACCGCGGCCAGCGCGTCGGCGAACGCCTTGGCCCGTTGTTCCCGCCGTGTCCAGGCCTGGGTGAGCGCGTATCCGGCGACGGCGACCAGGGCAGCGATGAGCGCGGCGATGATGATGGACCATTGCGCCGGGCCGAACCCGGGGTTGCCGGCGGTGGCCGCCATGCCGGTCCTGGCCAGGTGGGTCATGCGATCTTCATCCCGTCCATGTTGTCCTCCTCGTCATGGGCCGCCTCATCGCCCACCCACTCTCCGGTTTTCCGCCACCATTCCTCACGGATTAGGTGGGCGGTGATGTGACCCAGGAGAGCTGCCGCCCCCTCCCGGCGGGTCCACCGGGAGCTTTCCGGGTCGTAGGGGTACCACATGCACAGCGATCCGTCGCTGTAACGGTGGGGTGACTCGGCTGGCCCATCGACGTACACGAACGGGACGGAGCCGATGCCGGCGAACACGATGCGTACGTGCCGGGGCGGGAGGCCGGGTACGGTCAGGCCGAACCCGACCTGGAAACCGCCACGGTGCCTGCGGTGCGCACGGTTGATCCGGGTGGGAACGGCGTGCACGCTGCAGGCGCGCAGTTCAGCGATGAAGCGCAACCGCCCGGCCGGGTACACGTACCAGGCCGGTTGCTGCCAGACCCGGGATCGGGTCACTGCTAGTTGGCGCCGCCGTAGGCCCTGGCCGGCTTGACCACCGCTGCGGCCCCGGCCAGGCCGAGGGAGGTGGTGCTGAACGGCGTGCGTGGCCGCAGCGTCCTCGCCGCGGCGGCCAGCGGGGTGATTTCGGGGTCCTCGATGTAGTCCCAGAACACGATCGCAAGGCTGGCCCGGACGGCCGCGAGGTCGTCGTCGTTTTCCAGGGCCCGGCTGATCGCATTGGCGGCTTTGTCCAGCCGGGCAATGGCGGTGTCTCGGCTGAGGCGAAGCCTGATTGGCGGCGACAACCCGGCCGGGTCCGCCGTATTGCCACTGCGCAGCGAGTCGGCCGCGTCGGCGAAGAACTGGCCGAGGGCGTCCGGCAGCCCCAGGCCGCCCCGTACCGACTCCAGGGCCAGCGCCGAAAGGTGGAAAGAGCAGAACGCTGGCTCGCTGAACTGCCGATTCCATGCCTTGGCGAGACGGATGACCTGTCGCCGGGTGCGCCGCACCGCGAGCTGGCCGCCATTGAGCAGCTCGGCGTGGAGTTCCGGATCGGAGGCTTCCCAGGTGTTCTTCTCCAGGTTCGGGATCCACAGACCCTGGCCGTCCCGGCGGGTCAGCGCGATAACCAGGTCCACGGTCGGATCCTGGTCCTCGACCGGTGCGTCGAAGTGGAGCTTCGGGCCGCGTTTGGAGGCGCCGCACCGGGCGTGCGGGTAGTGCTCGCGGATCTCGGGGCCGAGGAACACACATAGCTTCTCAGCGACCTCGCCGGGTGCTTCACCGCCGCCCTCGGGGCCCAGCTGGGGGTAGCTACGCCGGTCGAGCACGACCCCGCCGTCGCCGTCCGTAACCGGGGCGATCATGGTGTGCTGGGCGATCGAGCCGCTGGAATAGGTACGCAGGGCGCCGTCGAAGTCGTTGGCGGTCTCCTTGACGAGGGCAAGCCGCCTCCGGGCCTCGCCAAGCGGGGCGTCGGACGCGTCGATCTGGTTGCGGACGTCGCTGACGACGTCGTCGCAGTGGCCCATGGGGCCGCCTCCTTGTGCGGTTACGGCAAGTAGCCGGAGCGGGCCGTGTGCGCGCTCACCCCGGTCTGACGGCACACCGCCCCCATCCGTCTGGCGGACCAAACTATGTCGCGGGCTGCTATTCGCGGCACTCCCGGCACACCGTCCTGCCAGCCGCGAACTGGCTCTTGTGCTTCACCATGTGACAGGAGGTACAGATCTTCTCCTGGGCGAGGCTGCAGGCGCAGTGGCCTTCCTCCGGGCATTTCGGCTGCCTACACGCCCCGCACCGGTCGGTAACCGGGAAGATGTGGCCGCAGGTCTCGCACGTCCACCAACGCGCGCCGGTGGAGCCGGTCTGCGGCTGCGGCGGAGAGAACTTCAGCCACGGGGCGCGATCTGCGGCCAGGACCGCCACCAGCCAACCCCCGGCGTCGGCGCAGTCGCCGTATACGGTGTCGCTCCTGCCGCCGGTGCGGTACCGGACGAAGGTCTGAGCGCGGGCCCGGCCGTCCCTGTGCAAGGCCGCAGATACCAGCGGCGTTCCTGACTGGTCGGAGCCGCGTGCCGGCGGGATGAATCCGGCAGCAGGCTGCGCGAAGTTGACTACCCCTTCGTAATCGAGCAGCACCACGGCGCCCGGGCTCTGGAGCCGTTCGGCGGCGCGGGTACAGCACGCGGCACGGGAGGCCTGCGAGCCGGTGAACAGGTCTACCACCTCAGCGGCGCAAGGGCCCCGGGCCCCGATGTACCGGTCTGTGACGTCGCCGGGCAGCAGGACCCGCCCGGCAAACAGGTTGCAGGCGCCTTCCTCCAGCCCGTCCGGGTCAGAGGACATGATGAACGCGGTGGCGAGCTCGACGTCGTTCCGCTGCACGTGGTGCCCGAGCTCGTGCAGGGCTGTGAACTGGCGGCGCCCGGGGCTGGCGGACAAGGCGATGCACAAGGTGGGCGGCGTCGTGTCGCTCCGATAGCTTCCCGCGACCGAGCATCCGTCGCCCACGTCCAAGTCGGGCACCCAGCTCACCTGCACATCCGGCCACGTGTCCAGCTCGGCCAGCGCGTCGTGACCGAGCCGGGCCAGCGCGCCCGGGTGCGCGGCCTCGACTCCCCCGGCGATCCCCTGGGCCTGGCGGCGGACGTCCACCCGCAAGACGGCCATCACTGGGCGCTCTCGCCGAGGGGGCTGGCGGCCATATACTGCCGGATCCGCTGTGGCCAGGACGGGGTCGATACAGCGCCGGTCTGCCGGGCCGCCAAGGCGAGCACCCCGTACGCGACCGCTAGCCGTGTGGCGGCCTCGGGTTCACCAGCCCGGCGCCGAGCGCGCAAGGCCCTCCGCCAGCGTGGGCGGTCTAGCTCACTGACCAGCTCGGCAGGCAGCGGGGAGACCGCCGAAAGCACCTGCTCCGCGGTTAGGCCGGTCACCGCCGCGACTGCGGCGGCCTGAACAGGAGTCACTGGGCGCCTGCTCATCACGATGTCGATGACCGCCGGCAAGCCCAGCCCGAGTGCGTCCTTGAGCGCGGGCAGGTCTGGGGGGCTCTGAAGCAGCTCACGGAGTGGCCGGGGGGCCGAGCCGGACCCTTGCGGCGCCCACGCGGCCTGGCCGAGGAATTCGAGGTTGTCCGCTAGCTCGGCGCGGACCTCCGCGGCTTGGTCGAAAGCAGACATGACCGGGGCGCCGACGCTCACGCCGGCGGGCAGGACACCGGTGCGGTGGCCCGCCGCTACCCGCTCCACGGCGTCGACGACCGTCGCCGCGATGTCACTGATCGCCAGGTCGAACACCACGAGAGGAACACCGACGGCAAGGCCGCCCCACACCGTGGCCGGCTGCTCCAGCACAGTCAAATCGGGACCCAGGACGGCGGAGGTGTCATCGGCGGCAGGTGGGTCAGTTGTCACCGGCGCCACCACGGCGATCCCCGCCTGGCTGACCCGGAGGACAAGCACCAGCTGAGTAATGTCCTCCCAGCAGGACCGCCACAGCTGGCCGCGGGCGGGGTCGGGCATCGTGGCTGAGCTCTCGGCGGCACGGACGGCCTTCACGAGCGCCGAGGATGCGGCGGCCGCGGCGCCGGCGCGCAGCACGTGCTCAGGCACACGGCGAGGCTGGTCGGTCATCGGAAGGTCCTCGGCGTCGGCACAGACATCATCGGCTACCCGGTAGGGACGGCACATCTCCGCGGCTGTCCGGTACCCCGTCAACCGGCCCGCCGCACAATCTCAGCAGCTCGCTGGCCATCATGCCGCGGTCCTCCTCGTCCCCGAGCAGAGCATGCAGCCGCTCCCGCAACGCCTTTATGTGCAGGTACGTCTGGCTCTTTCTGAGCCCGGTGGCTCTCATCTGTTCCCTGACCGTGCCGTGCAGTTGCGGGAGCAGCCTGCGCTCTTCTGCGGATAGATGTGCGTAGATGTCCTCCGCACAGCGGGCCGAATCGTCGTCTCGCTCCATGTCGACGACCGCCTGCGCGGGATCGCTCGCTTCCAGGCCGTCGGCCACCTCCGTGGCCTCGTTCGTCAGGGGTACCTCGGCGGGATCAAGGGCGTGAGGGAACCGGTCGGCGAACACGGCTACCACGGTTTCTGGCTCCAGGCTTCCGCCAGCTTCAGTGAGCACTGCGAACATGATCCGCTGCAGCGACGGCTCATCGGCTATCGGCGCCCGCCGCTCCTCGCTGTTCCACGGCGGTATGCGCACATCGCGTATCCCCCATGCCGCAGCACGGAGGGTGGCGAACGGCGGCCCGGTCGGCGGCCCCGCCGTGCCAGCCAGCCGCCACCGGCCAGCACCTGGCTGGCCCTCGGGTACCGCTTCAAACCGCTCGTCTTCACTGATCAGGCGAGTGAGGCGGCGCCGCAGTGCCCCTCGGCTGGTCCTGCGTACCCGGTCGATCAGCCAGTTCCGCAACGACTTCCGCAGAAGTCGGCCGACGCTCTCGTCGTCGGAGGCACTAGTGAGCAGCATCGTGCTCACCCCGCGACCACGTTCGACCAGGAAGTCGCCAACCACATCCCAGATGGCGTTGTCGCCACCTGTCGCGGGCTGCAGGCTGGGGAACAGACGCAGCTCCTGGCGGGTCAGCTCGAAGAGCAGGTTGTAGCCGGCCTCACCGAACTGACCGTTAGCGTGCAGCTCAGCGTAAGGAGTCATCCCCAAGGACCAATCCAGCCTGGTTCAGCACGGAACCAGGACTGGTCCCGGCGAGCAGTGGCCCGCCTCCGATGCCGAACTTCTGGCCCAGGGCAGGTACTGTGCCGAGCAAGCTTACAGGCGCGCAGGAGCGGCCATCGCTCGGCGAGCCGTCACACCCTTGGCTCGCGAGCACGGCCATGAACCGGAGGACGCTAGAGGCGGGCGTCATGCGATCGCGGAGCGGCGCCAGCCGTCGCGGGCATCTGCCGCTAGCCCGCCTCCCGGCTGAAGATCTTGTCCATGACCTCGGCGCCGGTGCGAAGCACCGGGCGCAGCTCGTGGCGGTAGACGACCTCGGTGACCCGGGTCGAGCTATGGCCGACCAGGCGGGAGATCTCCTCGGTCGTGATGCCGCGATCGGACATCAGCGAGACGAAGCTGTGCCGCAGCTCGCGCGGCGTCCAGTCCGCGCCGATCCCCGCTCTCTTGCAGACATCACGGAACATCCGGCGGACATTCCCGGCGGTCAGGACGGTTCCGATGCCGGTGGTGAAGACCAGGCCATGGTCTTCCCACAAGCCCTCGGCGTCGCGTCGCTCTGCCTGCTGTGCGACCCACTGCTCTAGCAGCGCGGCCCTGGCGGTTCTGGGCAGTTCCAGGCTCCGCCGTGATCGTTCGGTCTTGGTTTCGCCGTGTACCCGCACCGAGCGCCACACGAGCACGGCGAGCTGGTCATGGTCGAACCCGGCGACGGTGACCGGCAGCCACTGCTCGTCGACCCGTGCGACGACGTGATCCCACCGAAGCGCCCGGACCTCCTCGGTGCGAAGACCGACGGTCAGACTCACCGTGATGTAGGCATGCATCAGCGCGCCCGGGCGAACGCCTGGATGTGCGGGCGCTGGAACACGACCCTGCTCGGCGGTTGTGAGCAGCGCGACAGCCTGGTCGAGAGTCAGCGACCTGGACCGCCGGCCAGACTGTCCCTTCGGGGTGTCCACCAGGGCCGAGACGTTGCGGCGGACCAGGTCCCGGGCCTCGGCGTAGCGGATCAGCCGCGTGAGGCAGTTGTGCGCAACCGCCACCGTCGACGTGCTGCGGGTCGCGGCGACCGATGCCAGCGCCGCGTGCACCTCGGCGGCCGTCAGTTCCCGCAGCCGCTTGCGCCCGATGACCGCCAAGACCGCCATGAGCACGTCCCGGTTCTTGCGCACCGTCTTGGCCGACCGGCCGTCCAGGCCGTGGGCCAGCCAGTCCTCGGCCGCCTCCCGGACGGTCACCGCCTCCGGCTTGCGGATGCCCGCTTCGATGTCGGAGTGCAGGTCCCGGAGCTTGTCCCGTACCTCGGTCTTGGTCTGGCCGCGGACCTTGCGGCGGATCCGCCTGCCGTCCGGGCCGTACCCGAGCGAGACGACCCCGCGCCAGCTGCCGGTGCACCGCCGGTGCTCGTCCGGGTCGCGGCAGGGCGCCGTGTGGTCGTAGTAGATGGAGTCCTCGCTCCGGCCACGGCGTGCCGCCATGAGCCGGAGCGTACCAGCGCGGAGACCGGATGGCTCCCGCTATGGCTCCCGCTGTCCCTAAAGATCTTGCTAACTATGGCCTTGAACTGGTGGGCGGTACAAGATTTGAACTTGTGACCTCTTCCGTGTCAGGGAAGCGCTCTCCCGCTGAGCTAACCGCCCGCGAGGCGGAAGCGGGAATCGAACCCGCGTACAGGGCTTTGCAGGCCCTTGCCTAAGCCACTCGGCCATTCCGCCATGGGGAGCCCCCGGGAGCTCGCCCTGGTACCGAAGAGCCGTGCGGACCGTCGGCACGCGGGACGGCGTCCGGCACCTCCGAGCGGACGACGGGATTCGAACCCGCGACCCTCACCTTGGCAAGGTGATGCTCTACCAGCTGAGCCACGTCCGCATGTCCCCGCTGACGCGAGGCCGCGCGCCAGACCGGACCGGCGTGCGTTTCAGAACTTTAGCCGATCCTAACCGGCCCGCAAACTTACCACGGCTCGGAAGCCCGGTTCTTCGCACCGCCGGCCCTGCGCCGCTGGCGCCGGCGAGGCTAGCGAGACTGCTGAACGTTATGCGTCGATGCTCCACGAACAATACCTGCGGCGCCGCGGCTGGGCTGGATCGAGCGGGGACCGTCCCGGCGCGCCGTCCGGGTAACCGAGCCGGGCCAGGCCGGGCTCGCCGCGACGTTCGGGTGGTCGGCGGCCGACTGACCAGCGCTGAGTGGCAA
>Ga0209648_10002668_pt1 | contig 14847 bp, 16 predicted proteins | sample GraSoi2013_115cm_FD_185830 | JGI IMG/M metagenome (GOLD analysis project Ga0209648, IMG submission 185830) | Grasslands soil microbial communities from the Angelo Coastal Reserve, California, USA - Sample 9_17_2013_115cm (SPAdes) (version 2) | ecosystem: Environmental > Terrestrial > Soil >...
CCGCGGAACTGCTGCAGAGTATGGGTGAATACTGTCTGATTGGGCGTGGCCGATCTACTGGCAAGAACGGCAATCAGAGCGTTCTCCATGCGGTTGGGCTAAATGATATCCACCTCAGCTTGATGCGGTCTCACCTGCTAGTCCGGTGGATAAGTGCGATGCAAATTCGTTCACAAAATGAGCTGACCGACTATGGCTTCGTCAAGGACTACGATGCCGTTGTCACGGTTCGGACCGAGATTGGAGAATATCGATTCGCGCTGGAGTATGAACGCACGCCAAAAGCGATGAAGTACTACAGCGCAATCGCATCCTGCCTTAGTGAGGAAACTCACCTGAGTCGTCTGCTTTACCTGGTCACAAATTACGACTTGCTACGCTTTATCTCAAGATTCTTCCGGCAGAGCAAATGTGCGGTGTTCTTTGGTCTCGTCGGAGATTGGCATTCACAACTCCTGGAAACACCAGTGTCGAGTGCTTCTTCCAAGCGCCCGATTCCATTTCGAGAGGCTCTGCATGGCGCGGCCACGTATCCGGCGGCAACGCCGCTTAATTATCGTTTGCCCTTCCATTGAGCTTTCTATGAGTACGTATTGAGTGCGGATTGACCCTGCGCCTGCTCTGTAAGCGACTGACCAGTCAGCGCCAATTCACTTACTATAGTTGTCCTCGTCGATATTCTCGGTCGGAAACGATGTTATAGAGCTAGGCGGTAGCCGATGTACCGGTCGCCAGAGCGACTGCGGCTTGTGCTACCTTCCGAGTGAGAACTAGACCCGTGAGTGTGGGATTCACGGACCCGACTGTCACGAATAGGGATTGGTCCGCACAAAAGGCGTTGGCGACTTTATGGAACCTACCGTTGACGTCTGTCACAGATGTTTGCGGGTCCGTTCCCATCCATAGTGTCCCTGCTTCATGGTACGTGGTGCGAAGGACAGGATAGCCTCGTGCATCGCATTGGCTAGAGCATCTTCTGCGGCAGTGGTGTTGAGTTGCACCTAAGCGCGACGCACGGCAAATTCAAAGGTTTCATAGTGACTGAGATTGACATAGATGCAAAAACGCATGGGAAAAGATCCTGACACCCTACAACGAAAACCTCGTTTTCATTGCCTTTCTGGATAGGGGCATGTAACTCTTGCAGTAAGCCGTGCTTTCCGGAGGTGCGTCCGTCATGGCAGATAACAGGGCCATTTTAGAGTACCGCCGGACGCTGCGACTTCGCGTGGCGGAATACGAGAGGGATATGTTGACTGGCTATCGTCTGGCGCGTGAGGTGGCGGAATGCGGATTGGTACAAGCCGGATTGGGCATGGAAACAGCGCTTGCGGGATTGCAGCGTCAACTCGGGCTGGTGCGCAGTCACCTGCTGGTGCTCGAAACCATCGCGGAGAACCCCCCGAAGCCGAAGGAGGGAGAGACCGCTTGAGTCGAACCCGCTGTGAGCCAAGCTTATTGGGCGTGGCTTTCGGTAAAGCGGTCCGATTCTCATGCCTGGGGTCCTTCTGAAATCGCCGAACGAATTCCTCGAGTGAAATGCCAATTCATCCTAAAACCTTGAGATTGTTAGCCGCCCAAAGCGATAGATTTTGTCAGCACAGTAGCCGCCAAACATACCGGCACCGATCACGACGGCACCAAAGCGCCGGCTGCCGTTAGCCGTGGCTCATCCCAAGTGTTGCAGACGAACCTGCTCAGTACGTCGATTTCCAGTGTCGTGTGTTGTACATCCGGAAGGGGAAGAATGCGTTGGCCTGAATCGATCAACGTGTTGAGAGGCATGGTCGAATCCCCAAAATGTGCGAGCTCCCGCTAAGAGCAAGGGCTGTGAAAAATGCGGAGTAGCGAGACCATCCGCTACTACTGTTTACGAGTGAATTGTTTCTCCAAGAGATCGATGGCTTGCAGCATCTCAGTGCGGAGTTCGCTGCCCTCGATCTTCTCTATCGTCTCTGTGCGTGCTATGGCAAAGACGGACACTCTGGTTTTTGATGTGAGCAGCATGTTCAAGCCCACGACTAGCGCTTCGGCGTCTTGTTGAAGTGTTGTAAAGGACCTTGGTCTCACCATTCTGCACGCTTTCCCGGTAACACGTCTTTGTTCCGTATTTACGATTGAAAGGAGAACTCTGATGTTTGGACAGATGAATGTAACCCCAATCACTAATCCTCACAATGCGCCACCACAAGTTGGCGAATCCTTGGAGCAGGCCGTGGCCCGACTGCTTGATGTCACTGAGCATCCTGTAATCACCAAGTGGGTGCAATTTCCGAAAGCATTGTTCCTATTCCTTACCACTCCAGGAGATCCAGAATCGGGTGCGTTTTATGTGTATGACCGCCGCTCGAAGGAGTGGTTCTGGGTAGACTTCGAAGACGAGAAATTCGGCGGATACAACACTTCCGATTTCGAGCAATTGGTCCGAGAGTGCCGGTTCTTCGACATTGTGGAGAGTCCCCAGTTGCTTCGGAGCAAGGCTCAGTGGATCATCCAAGCGGGCTCCCGACCGCGGATAGGCACTCAGTCTATCCAAGTTGCTCCGCCTTCGCTCGCCGTCTAAAACCTCCGCGTTGACTCAGCCCAAGAACACCCCATCCTCACTTATTTGACAGCCAGGACATCTGGGTTTAGACAGGGGCCGCAACTTTCCAATCGGGAAGTTGTCGGAAAGGAGGAGTCGTGGAGAACCCGATAAAAGCCGGCCCCGATGTCGTCGTCGACTACCGTTCATTGTTTGTGAACCGACGGGCCTATACCTTGCAGTCGCCACGGCCCCATCCCGAGAGCGGGAGGCATTATTACTTTCGACCGAAGGCAAGGGGGACAGGCGAGGAGTTGAGTCTAACTGAGGCCACGATCCGCCGTCACCTGGAAGGCGAACTCACCATCGGGCTGTTCGCGATCAACCCAACAACGCAACGATCGAAGTGGGTCGCGATAGATGCCGATTATGCCGGAGCGATGGAAGACCTACTCAAGCTGCAGTACTTCCTCCAGGAGGACAACGTCGAGGCTGCCTTGGAGATGAGCAAGCGGGGTGGGCATCTGTGGATTTTCATGGAGAAGCCTGTCTTAGCCCGGGAGTGCCGAATCTACATCCACAACTTGGCGCTGCGCCTCGGAGTACGAATCAAAGGCGCTGGCTTGGCGGAGGGAATCGAAGTCTTCCCGAAGCACGATGAGCTGCGAGAGGGAGAGTTTGGGAACGCCATTCGTGGACCGCTTGGAATTCATCGCGGCGCAAACCGACGATTTTGGTTCTACGGAGCGGACTACGATCTGGAAAAACAGATCTCCTATCTGAACCGCCTTCGCAAAGTGAGCGAAGAACAGCTAAGGACTTTCATTGCGGGCAAAACCATGCCACCTGAGTTTGATAGAAAACGCTCTTCAGCCGACCAGTCTGCTCCCTTCGTTCATACTTCCGGTCACGAGTTTCGAATCCTCGACCATGTGGGCAAGGTTCGGAAGGTTGGCAGGAACTACGTTACACAATGTCCGTCCTGTGCCGAGGCCGGCCAAGACCGAAGTGGCGACAACCTAGCGATCTCGATTGACGACCCACGAAAATACATCTGCTGGGCGGGTTGCGCCAAAGAAATGATTCGTCGAGCGGTGGGTTGTCCGATCCCCGTTCGGCAGTCCGCGTGAGGAGGTAGCACATGCTGGACAAGCAAGATTCTTTGGCGCTTCGAGGGCTCACGCTGTCGAGGCGAGTGCTACGACGTTTGAATGAGGTAGGCATTTTTGGGCAATCCCAGGTGAGCCTCGAACACCAGCATCTGGCCAAACGCTATGTTGTGCGAGGGATCGAATCAGGCGGTGCCGTCAAGGACCTAGGACGGTACGTTACGTTCTGTGGGCTGGAGGGTGAGCCCTTGCCCTATCTCCATCCAATCGATGCCATCGGAGTGAACGGAGTCCATGCAGTGGTAGTAGCGCCTGCCTTGGTACGAATCGAGTTATTCCGAGCAGGTCGAACCTGCCAACTACTCATCACGAAGCATCAACCTGGAGCGGCCGAACATGGCAGAAGGCCTCCGCTGGAGAACAGAGTTCTCTTCCGTGGTGTGAATGGCCTCGTCGATCTGGAACCCTTACGCACAGGCAGTGACTTGGCCGGACGATCTGTCGTCCCCGAGTTCTGGTCACGCGGCGGCGAGGTGCTTGGAATCCCAGCGGTATTTGGCGCTGCGGTTGGGGCGGCAACCCGGGGCGTGAGTTGTGTTGGATGCTCGCATTCGCATTACCTGACCACTCCGGTCGCCGCTGTTGGGGTCGCTGGCGCGAGCGTCTGATCAGGCCCGGTCAGCATGGAGGAACAGATGCAAGCAGGAAACTCAGCCGATTTAGCGGCGTCACCTGGCACATCCCTGGCGCAAAGTGAAAAAGAAGAGAAGAAACCTGTAAGCGCCGAGACACCCGAACAACGGGACCTGTTCATTCGCACACAGCGACGCAAGCTCCCCGATGAAAGAAGGGCCATCACGCACAAGTTTTCGATTGGCGGCCACGAGGGCTACATCATTGTCGGGATGTACGAAGAGGGAGCACCGGGCGAAATCTTCATCAGGATGTCGAAAGAAGGCTCTACACTGTCGGGTTTCATGGATGGCCTCGCACTGTCGATCTCTATCGGCCTTCAGTACGGCGTGCCGCTTAAAGCTCTCGTGGACAAGCTAACGAACACTCGCTTTGAACCTTCGGGGTACACGGAGAATCCAAATATTCGTTATGCGAGTTCGGTGCTGGATTACATTGCCCGTTGGCTCGGAGGCAAATTCCTCTCATCGGAATATCTCAAACCGAGAGCTGCCGTGAACGAGCAGGAGCTAATTCAGGCCGCTGCAACGAGCGCGCCATCCGTAAACACGGAAGGCCGCAAATCCGCCCATCCCGGCAACGGCGGCGCCACGACCGGAGACGCTCCTTCATGCCCGACTTGCGGCATGTTCATGGTGCCCAACGGAAGCTGCTACAAGTGCGTCAACTGCGGTAGCACCAGCGGCTGTTCCTAAAAAGGGATTGGCCTGACGGGAATCAGGCGGTTTCGAGCATCAAGTCCAACGATGCGTTGTTATGGATGAGGGATACGGAAGAAGAGTCGCGAAAGGTCTATGTCCAACTAGAATGGCAATTGGATCCCACCATCACGCTCGATGCGCTCACGAGCTTTGATGAAAACGAGTGCCCGTTCCTACCTTGCCGAACATCACATCCCGGGAGTGGATCCGAATTCTATCCGTGGCTTGTTTCCTGCAAAGAGCCATCGCCCAGAGTCTTGATTCCTGGTGTGCAGAACCTTTGGAAGTACCTAAGGTTCTGCACACATTCTTTCAGAACGGAGATGCTCGTCCGGTCTTGGTCCTGATCTTAACATCCGTCATATCGCGAGCACTACCGCTACCTTCTTATGCCGCTGCGTTTTTAGGTTCGCTGAGCTCGATGGCATTCCGTTGAGATCGACCAAAAGGAGAGATTCGCCAGGACGGCATCGTTGTTACGGTATGATTTGACGGCAATGTGAGAGGACAATTTTGAATTCAAGTGTTTACATCATTGCGGGACCGAATGGAGCGGGTAAGACGACCTTCGCGAGAGAATTCTTGCCGAATTATGCGGATTGCAAGAATTTCATCAACGCGGACTTGATCGCGCAGGGTGTGTCGCCGTTCTCCCCGGAAGATGTTGCGTTTCGCGCTGGACGGCTGATGATTGAAGGGATCAATTCTTATGTAAAACGCGCCGCGAGCTTCGGCTTCGAAACAACTCTCTCAGGCCGTAGCTACCTGAACCTCATTCGGGATCTAACCAAGCGCAGATATGACGTGCACTTCTTCTTTCTATGGATCCCAACTGTCGCTCTCGCGCTAAGAAGGGTGAGAGCTAGAGTCTTGGAAGGTGGCCACGATGTACCGGATGTTGTGGTTCGCCGCCGATTCGACCGCTCGATTCGCAACTTCCTGCTGCACTATCGGCCTCTCGGTAACTCTTGGATGTTGTTCGATAACTCAGGCGCAACACCCGCTATCGTGGCCTTTGAGAAACAGGGTAGCCTCCATATAATGAATGAAGAGCTTTACAATATGCTGGTCGCTCGCTACGGGAAGCCATGACAAAACCGCCACCAAACGTCCTTGATCTGCCATTGGAGCAGCGCGCCGAGATGGCGCTCCAAGCTGCAGTCGAAAAAGTGATTGTGGAACACGCTCGCCTGGGCATGCCAATCTACGTCTGGCGTGATGGCAAGGTGGTGGAAATCCCCCCCGATGAATTGCGGGCGCAATCGATCCTCTTGGGCGCGGAATCAAAATAGGAATCCCTCCTTTTATATGAGCCTGCTGTCCCAGGTTCTAGGCTTTACCCGGGATAAAGTCCTTAGAGAAGCCCTGTTAATCACCGTAGGCGTGTGCCCCGCTTCACGCTCAGAGAACGAGCGCATCCTCTGTCTAGCGTCCCTCCCAACCTGACTCTCCCGATCGATCCTCGTCGCGAAACTTTAATTGAATGCGGCCTGCTCACTTTCCTAGCGAAATCCGAAGTCCGTGTCTTGGGGATTACCTCGCTTCGCGGATCTCGGAGTTGAACCTCTGAATTGAAAGGAGAACGACGAAATGGAACAGTCCCAACTCTTGGCGCACTGCGGCAGTTCGAAAATCACCCGGGAAGAATTGAAGGTGATTCCGACGCCCGCAGGGAGCGCAACCCATCAACCCCTTCCCCACTTCGAGATTGTCGGGGCGCTGGTCGAAACCCTGAGCTTCCGACAGATCTCGGTGGTGCGGGAGGAATACGCGGTTACAGGCGACGGCATGAAAATGTTCGGAGTCCTCGACCTCGAAACCACCTTCGACGGATGCCGATTCTCGGTCGGCGTCCGAAACTCCAACGACAAGTCCATGCGCCTCGCCCTCACCGTCGGTTACCGGGTGCTGGTATGCGACAACATCGCGTTTCATGGCGATTTCACCCCCGTGCTCGCCAAGCACACCAAGCATCTGAGCCTAGTGGACATTCTCTCGGTGGGAGTGGACCGCATGCAGCGGAACTTCGAGCCGATGAGGAAACAAGTGGACGCGTGGAAGGGGACGCGCCTGCCGGACGACACAGCGAAACTGGTCATCTACCGGGCATTCGTGGAAGGCAAGCTCGACGCCCCGAAACACTTGGCTCGGCGCGTTCACGACGCGTATTTCAACCCTCGGGTCGAGGAGTTCGCTCCGCGAACAGTGTGGAGCTTGTCCAACGCGTTCACGAGCGCTTTCAAGGACCTCGACCCAATCCCGCAGTTCAAGTCAACCGCAAAGCTCGCGTCGTTCCTTGAGCTGGCCACAGCCTCCTCCAATTGATCGCATCAAAACCGTCCGATTGCCGTGAGATGTGGCACGGGAGGCAGACCTTCCGACTGCCTCCCAACCTCCTGTGGGCTACGTGCGGTCAAATTTGAAAATCGGCTTTAGCCATTGAATTGTCCTAAGCGCTGCACCGTCTCTTCCAACCAGTTTCGCCTTTCCGGGAAACACATTCACGAAGTTCGTTTTTTGAACCTCGATCAATAACGAGCGCCAGCTCACCAAGAGTGAATTGGGAGGGCACCATGAAGTGTGTCATATGCGGTCAGCCGATCGAAGAAGGGCGCAAGCAAGGTCAGCCGCCGCGGCTTGCGAAATATTGCTTGAAGTGCCGGGCGGAGCGGCGTCGCCGTGCCAAAGTGAGGTACACATGGCGACCGGAATACGACGTTTATCTCAAGGCGCACTATTTCGGCGGGTTAAATCGTCGCTTCCGAGTGCTCACCAGGATGGTTCGGCTGAGTGGCTTGCCGCGCTGGTACATCAAGCGGCAAGCCGCACGGTTGGGTTTAACGATGCGAACGGAACGAAAGGCTTGGACGCGTCGCGAGATGGATCTCCTCGAGAAACTGGTAGGACGCGTGTCATCAGCCACAATCGCAAAACGATTGCACCGCCCGGAGAGCTCAATCGTGAACAAGCTGAAGCGCATAGGCACGTCTCGGCGCGTTCGCGACGGCTACACGATGCGGGAGCTTGAACTGTGCTTGGGAGAGGATCACCACAAGATTGCCGGGTGGATCAAGAACGGCTGGTTGCAGGACCGCCTTCAGGGTACGCACCGGCACAATGGGAACGGCAACGATATCCACCGCATCCGTGAAAAGGACATCCTCGACTTCATTAGGAACCATCCACAAGAGATTAACCTCGGCAAAGCGGACCAGACGTGGTTCTTAGATCTTGTGTTGTTGAAGGGAAAGGAAGTGCGTGAGGCAACATTCCCTCGGAGCGCTGATGGTGCAGAGGACGACGCCGCAGCGTAGTCGCCTGTAGCAGTGGAGTGATCGACGATCTGGTTCCCACCTATCCTTCCAAGCTTGACCGTGGCGGGATCTTTGGTCTTTGCCAGAATTCAAAAGGTCCAGCATTGTCTTCCTACGGTATTATGCACGACCTTTCTTCAATGTCCGCAGCACTTAATCGACCAGCTTCACTTTTCCAGATAGCCTCTCGTTGCGGCGCATAGCGAGTAGCGTCGTTGTCCCCGGACCAGCAATTACCTCTGCCGCCTCAGCAAGCACAGCGGCACAAACGGGGAGGCTCGGCGGCATACTCTGGACAAGGAAGTGTTGACGGGTGTTAACGAATAGTGGGGAGGCCTCGAATGAGAATGTGCGCCAAAATAGCAGTTCTGGCCGTCGCATCCTTGTGGATGGGCTTCTGTGTATCGTCTGCCTTTGCTCAGTCCACCAACGCCGAACTCAGCGGTCGCATCACCGATCCCAACGGGCTCCCAGTGCCCAAAGTCAAGATAGAGGCTGTCAACGTCCTCACCAACGTCTCTACCTCCACAGAGACAAACGAAGCGGGTATTTACGTCATTTCTAGTCTTCAACCAGCCATCTATCGCATTCTTGTGGAGAAGGAAGGTTTCGATCTCATCGTAAAACCCAACGTGGAACTTCACGTCCAGGATCACGGTGTGCTTAATTTTCAACTCCGTATCGGGTCGGTGGCCACAACAGTCACTGTTGAAGGGGGCGTTTCGCTGGTGAACACCACAGACGCGGCGGTGAGTACGGTAGTGGATAGACAGTTTGCTGAGAACCTGCCGCTGAATGGCCGGAGCTTCCAGACCTTGATTCAACTTACTCCGGGGGTAGTTCTTACTCCCAGTACCCTTCGTGATTCCGGACAATTCAGCGTGAATGGACAGCGAACAACTTCGAATTACTGGCTGGTTGACGGAGTAAGCGCAAATGTAGGCATCGCGTCTGCTAACCCAGGAAACGGTGCCGCCGGTGCGCTTCCTTCTTTCAGTGTTCTTGGCGGGACAAACAGCCTGGTATCTGTGGATGCAATGCAAGAGTTTCGCATTCAGACGTCCACCTACGCACCGGAATTTGGACGCACACCGGGAGCGCAAATTTCAATTCTTACGCGTTCCGGAACGAACCAATTTCATGGGACTCTATTCGATTATTTGCGGAACGACAAATTTGATGCCAACGATTGGTTCGCGAATTTCGCTAAGTTGCCGAGACCACCAGAACGCCAGAATGATTTCGGAGGGACGTTCAGCGGCCCGATTCGTAAAGACCGGACATTCTTCTTCTTCTCTTACGAGGGGCTTCGGCTTCGGTTGCCAGTGGTCTCCCTTACAACCGTTCCGGATGTCGCCGCGCGCCAGAATGCGGTGCCGGCCATGCAGCCATTTCTGAATGTATATCCCTTGCCCAACGGGACGGACAACCCTGCAACAGGCATAGCGCAGTTCAATGGTAGTTTTTCGAATCCTGCCTCACTCGATGCTTACAGTCTTCGAATTGACCACAAACTCAGTGGGAAGCTTAGCCTTTTTGGGCGATACAACTATTCTCCCTCGAAGAGTAGTCAGCGTTCACAGGCTTTGAGCTCCTTCGTTACGGATACTATCACGACACAAACAGCAACAGTAGGAGCTGCCTGGACAGTATCTCCGACAATCGCTAATGACCTACGATTCAACTACAGCAGGACACGGGCCGCTGTTCAAGATTCGTTAGATAATTTCGGAGGAGCCGTTCCTCTGTCTGACTTAGGGTTACCGAGCCCCTATACCACCCAGAATTCCTTCTTCGTATTTGGCATTTTTGCTTTACAGAAGGGATTCTATATAACCGGGGGCAAAGAAACGGCGGACATTCAGCGACAGATTAATATCGTTGATGGTCTCTCAGCGCAGAAGGGAGCGCATAACCTGAAGCTCGGGGTTGACTTTCGCCGCCTATCGCCAGTGTATGATCCGCTGCCGTTTAGTGCGCAGGTATTTTTCTTTAGTCTCCCCTCTGCTGAGTCCGGAAACGGCCCCTTTACTTTCGTGAATTCGAGTCAGGGCTCAACACTGTTGTTTCGCAACCTTGGTGTCTTCGCTCAGGACACTTGGCGCGCGCTCCCTCGGCTTACATTGACCTATGGGCTGCGTTGGGACTTTGATTTTGCGCCGTCGTCACTCAGCGGTCCGAACCTCTTGTCCGTGACCGGCTTTGACTTTAGCAATTTGTCAAACTTGGCGCTTGCACCAACTGGAACGCCCCCATTCAAGACCACATACGGCAATGTCGCCCCTCGACTTGGCATAGCTTACCAACTTTCTGAGAATCAAGACTGGGTAACCGTACTCCGTGCTGGATTCGGAGTGTTTTATGACCTCGCGACCGCAGAAGCGGGAAATAACATTACGTTTTCATTCCCATTTGGGGCGAGCCAATCTCACTTCGGTGGCACATTTCCTACCAGTTCTGCCGTGCCTCCACCACCTGCTATCACAGCGGCCCAGTTAGCCATGGGCACTTTGTACGCCTTTGACCCTAATCTGAAGCTCCCGTACACGCTTCAGTGGAATGCCGCATTAGAGGAATCTTTGGGAAAACAACAGACCTTAACGGCTTCATATATCGGGTCTAGCGGAAGGCGGCTTATACAGTCGGCGTTCATAAACGCGCCGAACCCGAGTTTTGGGCACGCCGTCTTGATCGGCAACACAGCCACTTCCGACTACAGCGCGCTCCAACTCCAATTTAAGCGGCGGTTGTCGCACGGCCTCCAGGCGCTCGTTTCCTATACGTGGTCACACTCGATTGATACGGGTTCCGCCGGTTCCTACGATAACCTGGGCAATACAGCGGTGCCAACTGTCAGTCCAAACGCGAATCGAGGGCCTTCTGACTTCGACATTCGGAACGCGCTTTCCGCTGGGTTAACATACGAGATTCCGGCGCCTAAAATCAATTCCTTCACGAACGCGTTTCTGCGTGGCTGGTCTCTCGAAAGCGTAATTCAGGCTTTTTCCGCTCCTCCGATCAATGTGCTTGACGGGCGTTTTAGTGCGCTCTTTAACGGCCAAACGAGCGTTCGTCCAGACTTAGTCCCTGGAATCCCGCTCTACTTGTTTGGTTCACAATATCCTGGTGGAAAGGCCATCAATAACACTCCCGGAGCAGTGGCGGGAGGCTCGCGCCCCGCTCCGGCAGGGCAACCTGGGTCGGAATGCACTGAGAGCTTTCGGAGCAACACAATGGGATTTCGCAGTCCACCGGGATTTCCCCATTCGAGAATCACTCAAGCTGCAATTCCGAGCAGAAATGTTCAATGTCCTGAACCACCCAAACTTTGGTCCTCCCGTACCAGATATCAGCCAGCCTAATTTCGGCCTCTCAACGCAAATGCTGGGGCAGAATCTAACTGGTGGAAACACAGGAGCAGGAGCTTTTAATCCTCTCTACCAAATTGGTGGGCCACGCTCCATTCAGCTCGCCCTAAAGTTGACGTTCTAAGGTTTAGTGCCGCGTTCTCAGTGAAAATCTGCGCGTCTGTGGCTCTTTCTATCCCCACAGATAATTTTGAAGGGAGATTGCAAGCGTAAGAGAAGAAACGTTAGCGACCGATGATTCGAGGAGTGGCTTTGATGGAGGAGAGAGAACGCGAGCCAGCTAGCGGCGCTTTTAGTTGGCAGAGGACAATGTCGCAGAAGGGAGAGTCATCGACCAAGGGCTATCTGACTTTGGCAATATTGATCTTACCCGTCCTGTGGTATGGGACCTCCACGATTCAGGTGGAGCACATCTCTCAGGGAGCGCCTTCCGGGGATCGAGTTACGCAGGATTCCATAACCATTGCGGATTCCATTAGCGAGATGCTCATCGCAGGATGGCCACCGGCGCACTTTTCACAGGATGGAACGGAATTTATTGTCGTGGTGAAGAAAGGGAACCTAGAGAGGAACACTGTTGATTACTCGTTGCTGTTATGGAAGACAGCGGATGTGTTCCATCGTTCCGTTCATGAACCGCTGCTGACGATGTCTTCTTCCTCAAATCGGGCAGGGATAGAAGATATTACTTGGCTGCGCGACAATGAAACTATCGTATTCCTGGGGGAGCATCGGAGTGAATTACACCAACTGTACTCATTTAACGTACGAAGTCATAGACTGAGAAAGTTAACGAATCATTTTACCAGTATAATCGCATACACCGTCACCCCGAGCGCGGACCGAATCGCGTACATGGCGGCACCGGTTTCTCAAAGCATATGGGATGAAAAAGCTAATCGCGCAGGATTCGTTGTCTCGACGGAATTGCTTCCGAACCTTTTGGAAGGCAAGACTGCCGGCGGATTTCCAGCCGACCTGCAGTTGTTCGTCTGTTCTCCCGGCAGCGTCGGCCATTTGCTGCAAACACAGGACAAGGTTCACGTGTATCTTGGTGACAAGCCAGCTTTCTCCCCGGATGGACAATACATAATCATCGCAACCCAAGTTTCCAAGATTCCAGCAAATTGGAAGGATTATACCGCCCCCGACATTCAACACAGGGCTAGTACGAAGCTCAGCCCAGGACAAGTCGCCTTCTTAAGGCGATTCGAGGTTGTCAACACAGTCTCCGGCGTGAGCCGGGTCCTCCTAAATTCTCCCGTTGGCATCTACGGGTCAGATATAGCTTGGTCGCCGGACAGCCGTTCGGTGGTAATTACACGGGTCTTTCTTCCGTTGGATAACATCCAGGGGACGGAGCGTGAGGCCAGGCAATCGAAATCGTTCACAGTCGAGGTGAACATCTCAAGTGGCCAGATTGCAGAGGTCAGCCAGAAAGACCTAAATGGAGCGCATTGGGATGCGAAGAGCAATCTTCTCGTTTCACATATCTTGCAGTTTGAATCAAACACATTTTTCGGAGAAGGTGAAAAAGTAATCTTCCGCAAGAATGGAACAAAGTGGGAGCAGGTGCGGGAACTGGGCTACGAGGAGCTGCGCCCCGAGATTATTTTGGAAGAAGATATGCACACACCCCCGAAGATCTTTGCAATCGATTCCAAGACCCATCAGAAGAACATGCTGTTAGACCTCAACCCGCAGTTCAGCAAGCTGAGATTTGCCAAGGTTAAGGAAATAAAGTGGAAAGGCGCAGACGGGCACGATGTGACTGGGGGCCTCTACTACCCAGTGAATTATGAGGCGGGCCATAGGTATCCGCTAGTGATGCAAACCCATGGCTGGTCTGCGAAACGATTCATGATAGATGGACCCACTACTTCGGGTTACGCCGCCCAAGCGCTCGCCGGCCATGGTCTTTTTGTGCTTCAGGCAGACGATAGTAACTTACAGATTGCGAGCACGTCGGGTGAGGCGCTGAGAGAAGTTGCTACCTATGAAGGCGCCATCGATTATTTGGATAAAGAAGAACTGATTGATCGCAGTCGAGTGGGAATCATGGGTTTCAGCCGGAGCTGTTTTTTTGTTAAGTACACTCTCACGCACTCCACGTATCGTTTGACTGCCGCTTCAGTTACAGATGGGATCGATAGCGGATACATGCAATACCTTGAATTCCTTAACTCAAACCCTAGTTTTGCCGATGAGTTCGAACGAATGAATGGCGGGCATCCCTGGGGAGATGGACTGATCTCATGGCTGAAGAATTCTCCTGGCTTCAACGTAGACAAGGTTCAAACTCCTATGCGTATCGTGGCACTAAACTCAGGCTCTCTTATGGCGGAATGGGAATGGTTCGCACTCCTGACGCGCATAGGTAAACCGGTCGAGATGGTCTATTTGCAGGACGGCAGCCATCAGCTGGTAAGGCCTTGGGATCGTATTGTATCGCAGGGAGGGAACGTCGACTGGTTCCGCTTCTGGCTGCAAGGTTACGAAGATCCCGATCCGGCAAAGGCCGAGCAGTACGCCCGCTGGCGCGAACTACGGAGATTACAAGTAGAGAACGAAAAGAAGTCAGCCACACCTCAACCCGCCTCAAACTAGCTCAGGTTACCCCCGCAGGCGTCGGGCGGTGGCAAATTCAAAAGGCGGTATGCGGAAACAGATGTTGCGCACGGCACGTTGCCGCTCAAACCCCTAGCTGCTAGAGAACTCTGCTGTCCTAGAGAATCCCCATGAGCCATTTCAGTGCACTCACGGGTGATTCGGCTGGCCGACCATGTAGGCATAGAGAAGTTTCCTGCCGTGAGGTTCCTTCGCGTCGCCCAAGGCTTCTGCTGTCACAAAGACGGAATCGATGCCGCGCAACAACGCAGGATCGGTCACCTTGAGGACCCAGCGCCGCTGTTCGTGGTCGTCTATCTCAAACGTGCCGAGACTCCGAATGGTGTGCGCGGCATACTCCCGCTGGCCCCAGGCCTGAAAGTTGTATTTCGCCGGCATCAGCTTGCCACTCGGCAGGTCAAAGGCGTAGAAAATGAGGGCCTGGCCCTCTGCGTAGGACACGCGTCCAAACGCTTTTGCCGACTTCCCGCCACCGTCCACATCGTGTACGTCCAAGATGTGTAGGTTGCG
>Ga0209648_10002669_pt1 | contig 14835 bp, 12 predicted proteins | sample GraSoi2013_115cm_FD_185830 | JGI IMG/M metagenome (GOLD analysis project Ga0209648, IMG submission 185830) | Grasslands soil microbial communities from the Angelo Coastal Reserve, California, USA - Sample 9_17_2013_115cm (SPAdes) (version 2) | ecosystem: Environmental > Terrestrial > Soil >...
CAGCGCGTCGGCGAGCGCCTCCGCCGGCCCGCCCTGGTCCGCCTTGATGATGATGCGGAGTGTCGCGGCACCGCCCTCGGCCCGCTCGGCCATGAAATCCTCGAGCGTCTTCACGCGCCCGGAGCGACGGTGCTGGGCCTCCCGCTCAAGGCGCTGCCGCTTCTGGGCGATGTCGCGCGCGGCGGCCGCGTCCGCCATCACCTGGAACGTATCCCCCGCTTCGGGCACGCCCTCGAAGCCGAGCACCTGCACCGGCGTGGAGGGGCCGGCCGCGTCCACCGTCTGGCCGCGCTCGTCGTACATGGCGCGGACGCGCCCGTAGAACTGGCCGCAGATGAAATCGTCGCCCACGTGCAGGGTACCGTTCTGCACCAGGATCGTCGCGAGCGGTCCCTTGCCGGGGTCGAGCGTCGCCTCGAGCACCGTGCCCTGGGCGTGGCGCGCGGGGTTCGCCTTCAAGTCGAGCAGCTCCGCCTGCAAGAGGATCTGGTCGAGCAGTTCCTGGACGTTCTTCCCGGTCTTGGCCGAGATCGGCGTCGCGAGCGTCGTGCCGCCGAACTCCTCGAGCACCACGCCATGCGCCAGGAGGTCCTGCCTCACCTTCTGCACGTTGGCGCTGGGCAGGTCGATCTTATTGATGGCCACGACGAGCGGCACGCCCGCGTTCTTGGCGTGCGAAATCGCCTCGATCGTCTGCGGCATGATGGCGTCGTCCGCGGCCACGACCAGCACCACGATGTCGGTCACCTGGGCGCCGCGGGCGCGCATCGCGGTGAACGCTTCGTGGCCCGGTGTGTCGAGGAAGGTGATCGAGCGCCCGTCTTTGACCTTCACCTGGTAGGCGCCGATGTGCTGCGTGATGCCGCCCGCCTCGCCCGCCACGACGTTGGCCTTGCGGACGTAGTCGAGGAGCGACGTCTTGCCATGATCGACGTGGCCCATGACGGTGACGACCGGGGAGCGGGGGCGCAAGTCGCCCGCCTCCTCCGTTACGGCCTCCTCGGGCGCGGCGACCGCGTATTCCTCCTCGAGCACCGCCTGGAAGTTGAAGGCGGAGGCGATCAGCTCGATCATATCGAAGTCGAGCCGCTGGTTGATCGTCACCATCTGTCCGAGCTCTTTGAAGGCGAAGGCCACGATCTCCTTCGCGGGCACCTTGAGGATGTTGGCGAGCTCGGAGACCGTGATGAACTCGGTCACCCGGACGAGCGTTTTTTCGCGTTCCTTCTCGTCGCGCCGCTTCTGCTCTTCCAGGTCGCGGAAGCTCGGGCCCTCTTCGCGGCGGTGCACGCCCTTGCGTCCCACCGGCCCTTTGATGGATGCCAGGGTCCGCGAGATGTTCTGCGCCACGGCTTCCTGGTCGACGAGCGACTTCTTGCCTTTCTTGCGCTTTTTCCCCTTCTCGCGGCGCCGCTCTTCGAGCGGACTCGCGCCCGGCGCCGCGGACGCGACGGGCCGCGGCGGCACCGGCGCACCGGGGGCGGCGCTCGCTACCGGCTTCGGGCGCACGGGGGTCGGGATCACGCCGCGCGGCGACGCCCCCGCCACGCTCGCGGCGGCGCTGGGCGCGGGAGCCGTTGCGGCGGCGGCGAAGAGATGGGTGACGGCTGGCGGTTCGGCGCGCGCCTCGTCGGCCGCGGGCAGCTCCTTGAACAGCGCCGCCGCCCGCTCTTCGAGCGAGGGCTTCGCTTCCTCGTCCACCGCCTTCGCCGCCTCGAGGGCTTCGCGCGCCTTGAGCTCGCGCTCGGCCTCGATGGCCGCTTCCGCCTGGGCCTCGGCCTCCACGGCGGCCATTTCGGCCGCCGTGCGACGCCGCCGTTTGGGACGATCGTCGGCGACGGGTGCCGCCACGAGCTCCACCGCTTTCACCGCGCGGCGGCGTTTCGGGGGAGCGGGGGCGTCCTTTTGCTTGCGCTTATCGCGCTCCCAGCGCGCCCGCATCAGCGCCACCTGCTCGGGCTTGAGCGGCGAGAGGTGGCTGCGCACGAAGATGTCCAGCTCCTTGAGCATGCCAAGGAGCTGCTCCGAGGGGATGCCGAACTCAGCCGCCAGATCGTGAATCCGCGTCGTTGTCACTTACTCCTCCAAAGACCGAACCAATCCGCGGGCCAGCGCGCCGTCTTGCACGCCGACCGCCTGCACCGGTGCCCGCCCGAGCCCCGCGCCCAGGGCCGTCGCTCCGGGCCCCTGCACGATCGGCACGCCGCGAGCCCGCGCCAGGCGTGCGACCTTCTCGAGCGTGCGGACGCTGGCATCACCCGCCAGCACGACGCAATGGACCGCATCGCGCTGCAGCTGCGCCCGTACGCCGGCCACGCCGATCACCACGCGTCCCGACCGGAGCCCGAGCCCCAACAGCCGCACCACGCGCTCGTTCACGCGGCCGGGGCCGGCGTGCCCCCCGGCCTGTTCCCGAGGGCACTGTCCGGCGCACTGTCCGGTGCACTCACCGGTGCAGTGTCCGGTGCACTGTCCGGTGTACTTTCCGGCGCCGGCGCAGCCGCCGTCGGCGGCTCCAGCTCCGCGTCCTCCTCACCGCCCTCTTCGGTCATCTCGTTCAGGAAGGCCATGAGTTTATCGGCGAGGTCGGGCGTCATCCCGGCGATTTTATCGACGTCCTCGCGCTCCAGATCGAGGATGTCCTGCAGCGTCTTGTGGCCCGCCAGCGCGAGCACGTCCACGAGCTCCACCGGCAAGCCCTTGAGCTCGCGCAGCGCGACCTTGGTCGCGGCGTCGTCGTCGGCCGCGGGCGGCAGCGGGGCAAACAGCGGGCCCTCGCCCCCGCGCTCGAGCCACTCCCGGCTCGAGTAGAGGTCGATCTTCCACGCCGTCAGCTCGGACGCGAGGCGCACGTTCTGGCCGTTGCGCCCGATGGCGAGCGACAGCTGGTCCTCGTCGACGATTGCCTGGATCGTCTTGGTGTCGGGGTCCGAGAAGACGCGCGCCACCCGCGCGGGGGCGAGCGCGAGCTTCGCAAACCGCTCCGGGTCGGGCGACCACGGGACGATGTCGATCCGCTCGCCGCCCAGCTCGTTCACCACCGCCTGGACGCGCGAGCCCTTGAGCCCGACACACGCGCCCACCGGATCGATCGAATCGTCCCGCGACGAGACGGCGATCTTGGTGCGGCTGCCCGCCTCGCGCGCCGTTGCGCGGATCTCGACGATCGCCTGCTGGATCTCGGGCACCTCGAGCTTGAAGAGCGCCTTCACGAACAACGGATCGGCGCGCGACAGGATCAGGCGCGGGCCCTTGGGCGTCTCCTCGATGCGTTTGAGCACGGCGCGGATGGTGTCGCCCTGATGGAAGTGCTCGCGGTGGTTCTGGTCGCGGTAGGGGATGATCGCCTCGGCTTCGCGGAACTTCGCGAGCATCACGACGATCTTGCCGCGCTCGATTTGCTGCACCTCGCCCGAGAGCAGCTCGCCCACCTTGTCGGTGAACTCTTCGCGAATCCGGGCCCGCTCTCCCTCGCGCACCCGCTGGATGATGCGCTGCTTGGCCGCCTGCACCGCCGTGCGGCCGAACGCGTCGAACGGCACCTCCTCTTCCAGCACGTCCCCCACCTGGAAGTCGGGGTCTTCGAACCGGGCTTCCTCGAGCGCGACTTGCACGCCGGGGTCCTCCACGGTCTCGACCACCGTGCGCAGCACCACGATGCGGATGGTGCCCTTGAGCTCATCGATGCCGATCTCGGCGCGCACGTTCGGGCCGTAGCGCTTCACGAGCGCCGCGTGCAGGCCATCCTTGAGGAGGTCGAGCAGCTCCGTGCGCTCGAGCTGCTTGCTGTTCGTCAGCTCGCGGATCGCGGATACCACGTCAGTTGTATTTGCCATCAGGTCCTCATTCCTTGCGCCAGTGCTGGTCTTCGCTACCAGTCCACCGCCAGCCGGGCATCGCGGATACGCGCCAACGGTACCGAGCGCGGGTCCGCGCCGTGGGGTTGCAGCACCACGGTCGCCTCGTCGGGCACCGCCACGATACGGGCGCGCACGCGCCCGAGCCCCGCGACGGTCGCCTGCACCTCCTGGCCGACGAACCGCACCCAGTGGCGGTGCCAGCGCAGCGGTCGCTCGAATCCCGGACTCGAGACCTCGAGCACGTAGCGGCGCCCCAGCGGGCCGTCGACGTCGAGCCACGCCTCAAGCGCGCGGCTCGCCGTGGCGCAATCCGCCACGCTCACCTGCCGGGGCGGGAGCTCCGGCTCCGCCGGGGGGGGCCACTCGATGCGCACTTGAACGAGCGGCCGCTGCTGCGTGCCGCCGATGCGGAGGTCGGCCAACTCGAGCCCCAGCGCAGCCAACCGGGCCCGAAACGACTCGACGAGGCTGTCGGAGAGCATAAAAAAAAGCGCGGGCCGAACTTCGCCCGCTTCAAGGCCGGAATCTAGCCGCGCGGGGGCGGCTGTCAAGCGAGCGGCAGCCCCACGTAGGCGATCATGCGTCCGTCACGCCCACCTGAGGCGCGGTGCGAGAAGAACTGCGCGCGATCGTGGGCGCTGCACCAGGGCGAGACCGAGACCGCGCCGAGGCCGAGCGCCGCGGCTTGGCCGGCGAGCAGCGCTCGCAGATCGGCGTGCCCGGCCCCCCGCGCCGCCGGGCGCGGCCCGGGCCCAATCGCGTCCGGCGTGGCGCCGAGCTGGTCGAGCACTTCAGAACCTACTTCATAGCACGAACCGCAAATGCCTATCCCGCAATGCATTACGATGTCCCCTGGACGCACCGCCGCACGCCGTGTCAAGAGCTCAACGCCGTGCGCCAGAATGCCGCCCGCCGTGCCCCGCCACCCGGCGTGCAGCAGCGCGACCAGCGGGCGCCCCGGCACGGTCAAATAGACCGGGATGCAGTCGGCGACGGTGACGGTCAGCAACAGGCCTCGCGCGTCGGTCGCGTGGCCGTCGTGGCCGTCCCCGATGAGCCAGCCCTCGGCGAGCGCGGCGTGCCAGGCGACGCTGGTGCCGTGGACCTGATGCGCGAGGACGAGACCGGGGAAGCGGGGCCGGAAGGCCGCGCGCACCGCGCGCCAGCGCGTCATCACGTGCGCGACCGACTCCTCGCTCCACAGCCCGAGCGAGAAATCGCGACCGCGCGTCGTGATGCCGGCCACGACGCCGAAGCGCTCGCGCCAGGACGCGAGCTCGAGCCGCGGCACGGCGGCGTCGCCGACCGGCTCTTCGCGCACGAGCGCCAGCCTGTGCCCGCGCTGCTCGGGCTGCCCCGCGTCCCGCTCCGCACCGGGAGTGGAGGCGGGGCCGGCGGCGAGGGAGCGGCCGAGCGTCTTATCGTCCGCCATCGTGGCGCGCGATCACGGCGCCGAGCGCGCGCAGCCGTTCGTCGATCCGCTCGTAGCCGCGCTCGATCTGTCCGGCGTTGTGGATCACCGAGTCGCCCGCGGCCGCGAGGGCCGCGAGCAACATGGCCATCCCGGCGCGGATATCGGGACTCTCGACCACGCCACCGTGCAGCGGCGACGGGCCCGCGATGACGGCGCGGTGCGGGTCGCACAGGACGATGCGGGCCCCCATGCCGATGAGCTTGTCCACGAAGAAGAGGCGCGACTCGAACAGCTTTTCGAACACGAGCACCAGCCCCTCGCACTGCGACGCCACGACGATGGCGATCGACATGAGGTCGGCGGGGAACGCGGGCCACGGGCCGTCTTCCAGCTTGGGCACGTGACCGCCCAAGTCGGGACGGATGCGGCGTTCCTGGCCGGCGTCCACCACGAGCGTCGTGCCGTCGAGCCGAGGCCGCACGCCCAAGCGCTCGAACGCCAGCAGCGTGGCGCGCAGGTCCGCGGCGCGCACGCCCTCGATCGTGACCGCGCCGTTGGTTACGGCGGCGAGCCCGATGAACGAGCCGACCTCGATGTGGTCCGGTCCGAGCGTGAACGCGGCGCCTTTCAGGGGCCTGCCGCCCTGCACCGTGAGCCGGTTCGTGCCGATGCCGTCGATCTCGGCCCCGAGCGCCGTCAGGAAGGTGGCGAGGTCCTGCACGTGCGGCTCGCAGGCGGCGTTGCCGAGCGTCGTGGTCCCGTGGGCCGCGACCGCCGCCATGAGGGCGTTCTCGGTCGCCGTGACGCTCGGCTCGTCGAGGAAGATGTCGGCGCCCGCGAGCCGCTTCGCCTCCACGTGGTAGGCGGCGCCCACGGTCACCGCCGCGCCCAGGCGCTCGAGCGCCAGAAAGTGCGTGTCGACCCGCCGGCGGCCGATCACGTCGCCGCCGGGTGGCGGCAGGGTCACGCGGCCGAAGCGGGCGAGCATCGGCCCCGCGAACAGGATCGAGGCGCGGATGCGGGCGCTGAGCACGGGATCGAGCTCGCGCGGCTCCGCGCGCGCCGCGTCCACTTCGACGCTGTTGGCCCCGGTCCAGCGCACCGTGGCGCCGAGGTGCTCGAGCAGCTCGAGCATGGTTTCGACGTCGCGGATGTGGGGCACGTTCTCGATGCGACAGGGTCCGTCGGCGAGCAGGGTGGCCGCGAGGATGGGAAGGGCCGCGTTCTTGTTGCCCGCGGGACGGATGGTACCCTTCAGCGGGCGTCCGCCCGTCACTGCGAAGGACGGAGTCATGGGTGAGGCAAGCTATGGCGCGGCTTGCGCCGGCGTCAAGCGTTCGCGAACGTTCGCGCGTGACCGTGAGTCCCGTTCTCGCGCGATTCGCGGGGCTTGCCGCCGTCGGTCTGCTCGCGGCCCGCCTGCCGCGCCGCGCGTGGCGGCGGACGCCGGGGCTGGACCTGCTGCTCGCGGCGGGCGGGCCGCTCGTGCTCGTGGGTGTGGCGCTCGGATGGGGCATCGAGCTGCTCGACCCACCGACGTTGCGCCGGCTCGCGCCGCTCACCGCGCTCGCGCTCGGCTGGATCGGGGCCACGCTCGGGGCCCGCTTCGAGTGGCGGTATCTGCGGCGCATTCCCCCCGGCATCTGGCTGCTCGCCCTGCTCGAGGCCGCCAGTGCCTTCCTCAGCGTGGCCTTCGGGGCCGCCCTGCTGGCGCGGCTGCGGCCGGCGCTCGCCGCCGCCTGGGTCCCACGCCTGCCCGCCCTCCTCACGCTCGCCGCCGCCGCCGCCGCGGCGGGCCCTGGGGCTGCGGCGCTCGTCGCCCGCATCGGCGGGAGTCGACCGCGCGTGGCGCGGGCCGTAGCGCGCGTGGCGCTGATCGAGGCGGGGTGCGCAGCGCTCGCCCTCACGGTGCCGCTCGCGCTGCATCGCGCGCATGCCTCGACCGAGAGCGCCGAGCTCGGCTGGGTCGCGTGGCTGGTGTTCACGACCGGGAGCGCCGCCCTCCTCGCCCTGGTGTTCCAGTCCCTCACCCGGTTACAGCCGGGTCGCGCCGACCTGGGCTTCGCGCTCCTCGCCACCCTGCTGTTCGGCGCCGGGATCGGCTACGCGGCGGACCTCTCGCCGTTCCTGGTGTGCGCGCTCGCGGCAGCGGTGATCGTGAACGTCTCGCCCCGCCGCCACGTGGTGCGCCAGGTGCTGGCCGACTTCGAGCGCGCGGTGTACGCCGGCGTACTGGTCGTCACCGGGGCGCTCGTGCGGCTGCCGACGGCATGGCTCTTCGTCGCCGCACCGCTGCTCGCCGGGCTGCGCGCGGCGGTGAAGTGGGGCGTGGTGCGCGGCGGCCGCGTCGCGTTCCCGCTGCCCGAAGTCGCGCCAGGCGTGGGGCTCGGCACGATCGCGCAGGGCGGCGTGGCGATCGCCTGCGGGCTCACGTTCGCCCTCGTCTACGGCGGTCTGGGTCCCGGGGGAGCGGGCGGCAGCCGGGGCGGCGCCGTGCTCGCCACCGTGGTCCTGGCGGTCGCCGTGACGGATCTTGCGGCGCCCTGGCTCATGGCGCTCATGCTCCGCGCGGGCCCCGCGCCGTTGACACCCCGGCCTGTGCCGCCCGAGCTTAGGGCCACCGGCTCCGCGGAGTTCCCCCGATGATTCCGACCTGGGTGGCGGTAGTGACGGCGCTGTCGCTGGCGGTGGTGGCGATGGCGGCGATCGTGATCGCGGTGAGCTCGGTCGTCGCCGCCCTGGGGCTGCGGGCGTTCTTGCGGGTGCTGCGCGAGCTCGCCACACCCGCCGTGGGGGACGTGCGCCAACTTGTGGCCTCGATTCGGACCGAAGCGGAGAGCCTGGTCGGCACGTCGCGTGCGCTGCGGGAGCGGATCGTGCGCGCCGCCGATGCCGCCGAAACCCGGCTCGCCGACTTGGACGCCCTGTTCGAAGTCGTGCAGGCCGAGGTCGAATCGACCGTCTTGGACGTCGCCGCCACGGTCCGCCTGGTGCGGCGCGGGCTGTCGCTCCTCGACTGGGGCCGCCGCACCCTGAAACGCCGGAGGAAGCGCTGAGCGGTAAGCACTGGGTCGTCGCCATCGTCGCCGGCCTGGCCGGGATCGTCCTCCTCCCCGCCGTGGCGCATGCCTGGACCCCGGGGACGCACGTGTACCTCGGCGAGTCCGTGCTCGCCAATCTGCACCAACTGCCGGGCGTCGTCGCCGATCTCCTGCGCGCCTTCCCCTACGATTTCCTCTATGGCAACATCGCCGCCGACACCTCGATCGCCAAGAAATACGCGCCCGTAGGCCGCCATTGCCACGCCTGGCACGTCGGACAGGAGATTTTTGACCTCGCGCCCACGGACCCGCTGCGGGCGTTTGGCTGGGGCTATCTGTCGCACCTCGCCGCCGATTCGGTGGCGCACAACTTCTTCGTCCCGCGCCAGCTCGTCCTGACGTCGAGCACGACCGCGCTGGGGCACAGCTACTGGGAGAGCCGCTTCGAGATGCACCTGGGTGACGCCTATGCGAAGGAGGCCAAGGACGTCATTCTCCGCGACCACGCGCCGAGCGATGCCCACCTCGATTCCATCATCTCGCCCACGTTGTTCAGCACCCAGACCAACCGGCGTCTGTTCCGCGGCATGGTGCACCTGACCGAGAGCGAGAGCTGGCGCTGGGCGTTCCAGCTGTTGCTCGAGAACACGCGCTGGGACCTGCCCGACGCCGATGTGGAGCGCCACATGGCGGTCGCGTTCGAGTACGTGATGGAGATGCTGGGCGAGCGGGATGCGGCGGCGCGGCGGCTCGACCCGGCGGGGGAGCAGGCCCTGCGGCTCGCGAAGCGGATGCGGCGCCAGGCGCTGCAGGAGGGTGGGCGCGAAGAGACCCGGAGCGCATGCTCGAGACGGCGGAACAGCACTTCGGTTTGCCCACGCCGGCGCTGGCCTATTGGCAACAGTCGCAGTCGCAGCGGCCGTGGCGGGATCGCGACGGCCCGGGCTAGGAGGCGAGTTTCTCCTCGAGCACCTTCTGCACCAGCTTCGGGTCGGCCTTGCCGCGGGACACCTTCATCACCTGGCCGACGAAGAACGGCTGCAACTTGGTCTCGCCGTTCTTGTAGCGGCTCACCTCGGTGGGATGGGCGGCCAGCACTTCGCTCACCCACCCGGCGACCACCCCCGTGTCGGCGACCTGGATCAGGCCCAGCGCCTCGGCCACATTGCGCGGCTCCCCGCCCCGCTCGGCGACCTCGGCAAACACGCGCTTCGCCGCCTGGTGGCTCAGCGTCCCGCCGCGCACGAGGCCGATCAAATTCGCGAGCGCTCCCGCGGCGACGCGCAGCGCCGCGCCGTGGTCCTTCGCGTCGCCGAGCACTTCCGTCATCACCCAGTTCGCCGCCATCTTGGCGTCCGCCCCGGCGTGCACGACCGCCTCGTAGTAGTCCGCCACGGCGCGATCCGCCGTCAGGACCGCGGCATCGGTCACGCTGAGCGCATACTTCTCGACGAGGCGTTCGCGCTTCTTGGCCGGCAGCTCGGGCAAGAGCGTCTGCTGCTCCGCGATGAACTCATCCGTGAGCACGAGCGGCGGCAGGTCGGGATCGGGGAAGTAGCGATAGTCCTGGCTTCCCTCCTTGCTGCGCTGCGGCCGTACGGTATTGGCCTTGGAATCGTAGAGCATCGTCTGCTGCTCGACCGTGCCCCCGCCCTCGAGCACGGCGATCTGGCGGTCACGCTCGGCGACGAGCGCCTTTTCGACGAAGGCGAAGGAATTGATGTTCTTCACTTCCACTTTGGTGCCGAGCACGGTATCGCCGGGGCGGCGCACCGAGACGTTCGCGTCCACCCGGAGACTGCCTTTCTCCATGTCGCAGTCCGAGATCCCGGCGTATTCGAGCACCTGCTTCAGCGTCAGGAGGTAGGCCCGCGCCTCCGGCGGGGAGCGGAAGTCGGGGCCCGTGACGATCTCGATGAGCGGCACACCGCAGCGGTTCAAGTCGATCGCCGTGTAGCCCGGGAAGCGATCGTGCAGGGAGCGTCCCGCGTCCTCCTCCACGTGGAGGCGGCCGATCGTCGCCGTCGCGAGACCGCGCTCGGGCGAGAGATAGGACAGCGATCCGGCAGTCGCGAGCGGCTGCTCGAACTGCGAGATCTGATAGCCCTTGGGCAAGTCGGGATAGAAGTAATTCTTGCGCGCGAACACGCTGCGCGCGTGCACCGTGCACCCGAGCGCCAGCGCGGCGCGCGCCGCGAGCTTCAAGGCCTGCCCGTTCGGCACCGGCAGGGCGCCCGGCAGCCCCAAGCACACGGGGCAGACGTTCGTGTTGGGCGGGTCCCCGAACGCGGCCGAGCAGCCGCAGAACATCTTGGACAGGGTGCGGACCTGCACGTGCGTCTCGAGCCCGATGACCGTCTCCCAGCCGCTCGTCTCGCCCGCCCCGCCCGGCCCGCCCGTTCCCGCTGGCCCGGCCATCAGGCTTCCTCCGTCGCCGGCACGACCCGCTCAAGCGCGTAGGCGGCCTCGAGCATCTCGTCTTCCAGAAACGCCTGGCCGATGAACTGCCCGCCGATCGGCAGACCCTTGATCCGCCCGATCGGAATCGAGATCGCCGGCAGCCCGGCCAGGTTCGCCGTCACCGTGAAGATGTCGGACAGATACATCGCCACCGGATCGCCGAGCCGCTCGCCCGCCTTAAACGCCGCGGTGGGCGTGGTCGGCGTGAACAGCAGGTCCACTCCGCGGTCGAACGCGTTCCGGAAGTCCTGGGCGATCAGGGCGCGCATTTGCTGCGCCTTGCGGTAGTAGGCGTCGTAGTAGCCCGCCGACAGCACGTACGTGCCGAGGAGGATGCGGCGCCGCACCTCCGCGCCGAAGCCCTCGCCGCGGGTCGAGCGGTAGAGCGCCCGTACGTCGGCGGCGCCGTTGAAGCGCGGCCCGTAGCGGGCGCCATCGTAGCGCGCCAGGTTGGACGACGCTTCCGCCGGGGCGACGATGTAGTAGGTGGGGACCGCGTACGGCGTGTGGGGGAGTGACACCTCGCGCACCGCGGCCCCCAATTCCTTGAGGAGCCGGATGGCGCGATCACAGGCCCGCCGGACCGCCGGGTCCAAGTCGGGCGGGAAGTACTCCTTGGGGATCCCGATGACGAACCCTTGGAGCGATTCCGGGACGTTGGGCAGGCGCAGCGGGTCGCGGTCCTCGCAGGTCGAGTCCCTAGCGTCCCGCCCGCTGATCACGGCGAGGACGCGCGCCGCATCGTGCACGCTGCGGCCCAGCACGCCGATCTGGTCGAGCGAAGAGCCGAACGCAACGAGCCCGGAGCGCGACACGCGCCCGTAGGTGGGCTTGATCCCCACGACGCCGCACAGCGACGCCGGCTGGCGCACCGAGCCCCCCGTCTCCGAGCCGAGCGCGGCGGGCACGGCGCCCACGGCCACCAGGGCCGCGGACCCGCCCGACGAGCCACCCGGCACCCGCGTCTTGTCGAACGGGTGCAGGGTGCGGCCGTGGGCCGAATGCTCGGTCGAGGAGCCCATGGCGAACTCGTCGCAGTTGGTCTTCCCGGCGATCAGGGCGCCGGCCGCCTTGAGCTTCGCGACCGCGGTCGCTTCGTAGGGCGAGTGGTAGCCCTCGAGGATCTTCGAGCTGCAGGTGGTCGTGAACTCGAGCGTGCAGATCACATCCTTCACCGCCACGGGCATCCCGTACAACACGCCCGACGGGTGCGCCGCTTGCGCCTGGGCGACCAGCGACTTGCGGAGTTCCCGCGGTGGGGTGATGCAGGCGTTCAACCGCTTCGCGCGCACCAGCCGATCGGCGGCGGCGTTGGCGCTCGCGAGCGCTTCGCTGGGATCGGTCACGCCTCGGGCACCTCGAATGCGCCGAGTTTCGGGACGAGGAAGAACCCGTCCTTGAAGGCCGGGGCCAGCTTCTCGGGGCCGAACGCGAGCGGCCAGGGCTTCACGTCGTCGGGGCGGAAGTGCGCGGCGTCGGGCCCGGGCACGAAGGGTCGCAGCGCCTCGCTCGCGGGTACACTGTTGATCTGGCGGACGTAGTCGAGAATCCGCGACATCTGCTCGGCCAAGAGCGGCAGCGCCTCCTCGCCCACGTCGAGTTCCGCGAGCCGCGCGATCTTCAAGACGTCATCGTGTGTAACGCTCATGCGCTCTCCCACTCGCGCTCGAGCCCCGCGTAGGCCACGAGCAGTTGCTTGGTCCCGATCTCCTGATCGTCGAACGCCACGGTGACCTTCAAGTCCCGGCCCGTGCCCGACACCGTGCGCACGACACCGCTCCCGAACTTGCGGTGGCGCACCCGTTCGCCCGGGGTGTACTGGGGTGCGTCTTGTGATGCCTCGACGTCCCAATCGAGCGCGACCGGCGTCGCCCGCCGCGCCCGGGCTGCGGCGCCGCGCGGCGTGCGGTCCCAAGACGGCGTCGTGCTGCGCTCCTCCAGCGCGGCGGCGGGCACAGCTTCCAGAAACCGCGACGGCTCCGCCAGCTCCAGTCGGCCGTGGCGGTAGCGGGTGCGCGCCCATGAGAGATACAATTTTTCGCGGGCTCGCGTGAGGCCCACGTAGCACAGGCGGCGCTCCTCCTCGAGCCCCCCGGGCTCGCCGGCGGCGCGGGCCAGGGGGAAGAGGCCATCTTCGAGACCGGCGAGCACCACGAGCGGCCATTCGAGCCCCTTCGCCATATGGACGGTCATGAGGGTCACGCCGGTGGGATCGCCCGTGCCCTGGTCCGCCGACGTCACGAGCGCGGCCTGGGTCAGGTACCGCTCGATCAACGTCGCGCCCGGCCGTTGGGGCCCGGCGGCGGTGGCGTCCCCCTCCCCTTCCCCTTCCCCCTCCCCTTCCGGTTGCCCCTCGTCGATCCCCCCCTGCACCACTTCGTCTCCCTTCCGCTCTCCCTCTCCCTCCCCGTCCTCGTCCTCCCCGGCGGTCTCGGCCCAGGCGGCGGCGCCCGCGATCAGCTCCTCTACGTTCTCGAGCCGTTCGATCCCTTCGGGCCCTTCCGCGGCGAGGTACTGGGCGTAGCCCACGGCCGCGATCGCCTGCTCCAGCGCCGTCGCGGGATCGCGGTGGCGTGCGCGGGTGCGCAAATCGGCGATGAGCTGCGCGACGCCGGCGAACGCCTGGCGCACATTGGGTCGCAGCTCGGGAATCCGGTCGGCCGCGCGCGCCGTCTCGAGCAGCGGCTTGCGCCACCGGGTCGCCGTGCGGACGAGCTCCGCGATCGACGCGTCGCCGATCCCGCGGCGCGGCACATTGACGACGCGGGCGAACGCTTCGTCGTCGGCGGGGTTGGCGATGAGCCGCAAGTAGGCGAGCGCGTCCTTCACTTCCCGCCGCTCGTAGAAGCTCACCGCACCGACCAGCCGATAGGGGATGCCGCGGAAGCGGAACGCTTCTTCGAGCGGGCGGGACTGCGCATTCGTGCGGTACAGAATCGCCATCCCCTCGTACGCCAGGTCGGCCTCGGCCGCGCGCCGGGCCAACTCCGCGGCGAGCCACTCCGCCTCGTCGCGCTCGTCGGCCGCGGTGAGCAGCGTGACGGGCTCTCCGCCCTGGTGGGCGGTGAACAGGGTCTTCCCGAGGCGGCGCGCGTTCTCCGCGATGACGCCGTTCGCCGCGTCGAGGATGACCTGGGTCGAGCGGTAGTTCTGCTCGAGCTTGATGAGGGTCGTGCCGGGGAAGTCCTGCTGGAACGCGAGCATGTGCCGCACGTCCGCCCCGCGCCACCCGTAGATCGCCTGATCGTCGTCGCCCACGACGCAGAGGTTCTGGTGCGTGGCGGCGAGCTGCTTCACGAGTCGGTACTGCGCCGCGTTCGTGTCCTGGAACTCGTCCACCAGCACGTGGTCGAAGCGCCGCTGCCAGTACGCCAGCCGTTCCGGGTGTTCTCCGAAGAGCGTCAGCGGCAACAGCAGCAGGTCGTCAAAGTCCATGGCGTTCGCCTGCTTCAGGGCGGGGCCGAGCCGGGCGTAGATCTCGGCCGCCACCCGTTCGAGCGGGCTCTCCGCGCTCGCGCCCAGCTCCTCGGGCAGGAGCATGCGGTTCTTCGCCCCCGAGATGATGGCGTGGACCGCGCGCGGCGGATGGGCCTTGGGCGAGTGGCCGCCCTGCTCGAGCAGCCGTTTGATGAACGATTCGGAGTCGTCCTGATCGTAGATCGTGAAGTTCGGCCCGAAGCCGAGCAGCGCCGCTTCGCGCCGGAGCAGCCGCGCCGAGAGCGCGTGGAACGTGCCGATCCACAGGCCACGGGGATCGGCGCCGAGCAGCGCCGCCACGCGCGCGCGCATCTCGCCCGCCGCCCGGTTCGTGAACGTCACCGCGAAGATGCGCCCGGGCGCGACGCCGCGCTGCCGGATCAGGTCGGCGATGCGCGCCGTGAGCACGCGAGTCTTGCCCGAGCCCGCGCCGGCGAGCACGAGCATGGGTCCGCCGGGATGGCGCACGGCCGCTTCCTGCGCCGGGTTGAGGGGCAGCGTCACGGCAGCGTCCCCGCCCCGGCGGGCGCGCCGCGTCCCCCGTCCCGCTCGCGCGCCAGGGGGAACTCGAGCACGAACTCCG
>Ga0209648_10002670_pt1 | contig 14822 bp, 20 predicted proteins | sample GraSoi2013_115cm_FD_185830 | JGI IMG/M metagenome (GOLD analysis project Ga0209648, IMG submission 185830) | Grasslands soil microbial communities from the Angelo Coastal Reserve, California, USA - Sample 9_17_2013_115cm (SPAdes) (version 2) | ecosystem: Environmental > Terrestrial > Soil >...
TCTGGTCACTCCGGCATACCGTGTCGGTATGGACCTGATGGGGCGTGTCCGAGCGCTGGCCGGGCGGCAGCCGCACGCCGATATCGCGGTGGCCGGCCTCGTGTTCGCGGTCACCCTCGTGACCACCCAGGGCCGCCCGCATCTGCACATCACCAACCGGCAGGCCACCCAGCTCACCGAGCGCATCTACAGCGACGGCACAGCGTACTGGTGGGGGTGGGCCGAACGCATCGCGGACGTGAGCGACGTGGCCGCCGCGGCGGCAGCGGTCAGCCGGGTACTGCGGTCGATCGGGGACCGCGCCCGTGGCTGAGCCCGGATGGATACCCGATGACGGCGACGTGGCCACCTACACGGCGATCCTGGAGGCCCTGCTGCCCGGCTGGGCGGTCGCGTGGGACCGGCCCCGCCTGCGGTGGGCCGCGGCCAGGGCGGGAACGGCCACCCCGGTCCACGCGCCCACCCCGGGGGAGCTGGTGCAGAAGGTCACCGGCACACCGGCGGCGCGGGATGCCATGGCCGGCGCGCTAGCCGGAGCCCTGACGGCACGCGGCGTGATGGCGATCGCCCATGCCCGGTCGGTGACCGCGTGGCGGGCCGGGGACGAGGACCACGCCGTCCTGATCGTGCCGGGTATCAGCGACGGCCGGCCGGTGTGGGCGTGGCAGCGGGGCGGCCGCGCCGGGTACCACGACCGCGGCGACGTGGAGGGAGCCGCGGAGAAGGCCGCCGCGTTCCTGGCGGAACCTCCGCCCTGACAGACGGCCGGGCGGCCGGAGCACTCCCCGGCCGCCCGGCTCAACAGTGGCTGCCCGGCCGGGGTAACCACTGGACACGACCTGCGCTTGGAAGTGCCTGGAAGCGTACCCGGCCGGGCGGCCACCCACCCCGCCCGGCGGCGGTCCCAGATCCTCCGCCGCCGGGCGGGTCCGCAACACCTGGGGAGGGAATGATCATGACCACGACCGGTACCGCCTGCGAGCACCACGACCCAGACCTGCAGACGGTCGTCCGCGGCTCATTCTTTGGCGGCGACGGCATCATCGCCGACGTCGGGGAGTGCCGCACGGAGGGATGCAGGTAGCTGATGGCCTGGCTAACTTTTCCACCGCGGCGGAAAGGACTACATTCTCGATGCCGCCGTGCCCCTGTACCTCGTAGCCGAGGACGAAGGCTGAATTCGGCAAGGCTATTGCCGAATTCGAGACCTGGTTCGCGCTCATCGAGGCGCGATCTCCCGGCACCGGGAGATCGCGAATTCAACCAGCGCCTGGTTGAATTCTGCCTCCGTTGGCGCTGAAGGTCCCAAGCGCCGCCGCAGGCGTACTCATGGTGCCTGTGGGCCCCGTTTCCGGCTGGCTTCGGGCCGGGCGCGCAGCTCCGCCTGTGCGACTGCTCTGCGGGCACGCTCCGGCCGGGCGCGCAATTCGACGCCCGGGGCGGGTTCCGGAATGGCGGCTGGGCGGCGCCGTCGCGGGGCGGCCAGGCGGGGCTGGACTTGCCGTGCCGGGATCCGGGCGGCGGCGAGGATCTCAAAGATGTCCTCGGCGGTGAAGGTGATCGAGCGGCCGACCCTCGTGTGGGGCACCAGGCGGTGGGTCGCCTTGGCGCGCAGCGCCCCGGCGGTCACGCCCAGGAACCGGCCGGCTTCTTCCGCGCCGCCGGACTGCTGATCGCGGCGGGTGCTGACGAGGCCCTGATCCCGCAGTGGATCGAGGAAGGACGGCGACCGTACGCTCCGCCCGCTTGACGGCTGGTTCGCCGCGCCTCACGAGTACCCCACGACCTGGCAGTTTGTCGCGTCGGTCGTGTAGAGCTCCGCGCCGCTTGCATCCGTGGAACCGGTGTCCGTGAGCAGGTCCGATGGGAGGTTGATCCAGAACGTCAGCGTCTGGCCCGCGACGATCACCTCACCCTGGCCATTCGTGCCGATCGGCTCGTCGGAGCTGCCAAGCTCGCCGCCGGCGCTGTTGAACGCGACGATGGTGAGAACGGAGACGCGCGTCGTCGTGTTCGCGTGAACCCAGAGCCGGAACTGCGCGCCCGTGATCTCACCCGGGCTCGACGACGCGCTTGCCAGGACCGCGCACGTGATACTCAGCGGCCGCGTTGGCTGCTGCGTAGTCTCCGGCCGCACTTGCTGAGACTGCACGGGTGCGACGGTCGCTTGCGGCGCCGGGCTCTGGGGTGTGGTGCCGCAGGCCGCGAGGATCAGCGCTGCCGCCGCTAACGACGCAGCCGCAGCGCGATTTGCACCGCAACGCGAGGTCGCGCTGTGCCTAGTGCCGCATCCAGCGGCTTCAGTCTTCATCCTGCACTCCTGACGGGCGGAGCAGTCTCTCGATTTCGGAGATCTCTCCGCTTACCCTCGCCCGCTCTTTCTTGACCGAGGCCATGACATCCGGGTCGTCGCTCCCTTCACGGAGCGAGCTGAGTCCGGCCTCAAGCTTCTCGTTGGCCGTTCTGGCCCAGATGATGCGCTGCAGCACGATCTCGGAGAATGCGGCGGCGTGCGCAGTGGAGTCACGTAGCACGCGGGTATCGAACGACCAGAGGCCATCCGCTGGCTGCTCCTTGTCAAGGTTGATGTTCAGCCAGCACTCGTGGTGCAGAGCCTTCCACCAGGCCTCATCCTCTGCCTGGCGCTCCCGCCGTCGCACGGCCTCGGCGTAGTCGCGCTCCTCTCGCAGCCGCCGGTCGCCCGCTTCGCGCTCCTCCTTCAACCGGGCGGCAGCCTCCACACGGTCAGCAGCGGATTGCCGACGCTCCCGCGTCGTCATGACGATCGTGTACGCAAGGGCCGCGAAGGTGACAGCGGCCAGGGAGATCGTGCCGATTGCGGTCCAGGCGTCCCATCTCACCGCGCGGCCTGCCGTTCCCGCTCCCAGCGCGCCACGTAACCCGAGCGGCGCCGCTGCCCCTTGTCCTTCGCTCCTGGCTGGCGGCCGACAGGCTTGCCCTCGCCGCGGCGCCGTGCGAGCCCGGCCCTGATGCGCTCACTGCGCCGGGCTGACTCCTGCTGGGCCATCCAGCCGGCGAACGCCACCAGGATGTCCTGCACGGTGCTGCTGCCGTTGAGCCAGGACTCCTGCACGCTGACGAGAGTGCAGCCGCGCTCGCGAAGCTGGCGGATGAGGCGCAGCGCACCCTCGGCGCCCTCGCGGGTGATCCGGTCAAGTGCCCAGACCACGAGCACGGAGAACTCGCCGCGGTGAGCCTCGTCGAGGACCCGCTGTATCGCCGCGCGGTAGTCGCCGCCCTCCTTGCCGCCGTTCCACGCGCTCTCGGAGATCTCGTACCGCCGCGCGACGGTGTACCCGTGGTGTGCGGTGAACTGATCGATGCCTGCCGCTTGGTTGGCGGCTTCCTGGTGGTCGGTGCTGACCCGGAACCAGACGGCTGCCTTGACGGTCATGGTTCGACCGTCCCTCCGCGGGACTCCGGGGGATACAGGTGGAGACGGTTGCCCTCACGGTGGGCCACGATGAGCCCAGCGTCGATCGCACTGACGACCCGGGCGCGCGCGTAGCCGAAGGAGCGGCCACTCATGATGTGCTCGATAACGTTGGACTGAATGCATCCTGGGTGCTCGCGGACGTAGTCAGCCGCCTTCTGGACTTCCATGTCGAAGTGCCTGTCGGTCATAAACAAACTTTAGCATATTTACCCGCTGTCAAGGGGGTGCTAGCAAGCCCGTGACCATGGCCGACGAACCGGAGGCTGCCGCTCGACGGCGGGATGTTTGTTTACTGGTCACGGCTGGCTAGGAGTGGCCAAGAGTGGTCAGACCGTCAGCCGCCGCGGTGCCCGCACCTGTTCGCCGTCGGCCGCAGCCACTAGCTCGGCCACCCGGACGAGGATCGCTTTCTGCCGCGCGTCCGGCAGGTCAGCCTCAGCCAGCGCCACGATCGCCACCTGCGCCTCCTGGATGCGCACACTGCGCTCGTCGAGCCCGAGCTTGGCCAGGTCAACGAGCAGCCGCCCGGTCGCGGCCATCGCCCGCTCGTACAGCTGGATCTCACCGCGGATCTACTCGCTCGTCTCCGTCGAGTACCGCAGCGAGGTCAGCTCCGCCACCTTGATCTCAAGCGCGGTCATCCACGCCTCAGCACGGCCGGCCAGCAGCCGCAGCCGCTCCACCGGGTCCTGCACCGGGGCGAAGTCGGTGAAGCCTTCGAGCGCCTTGCGGGCCTGCTGATCGACGCGCTCGTTCTCGGCCGCCTTGACCACGTTCGGGGCGTTCCGGCCGTGCAGTTTGCAGCGCCCGTAGCCCTGATGCTTGGTACCCCAGCCGGGCGGCAGCTCGCAGTAACCGTCGCGGCCGTGGAGCTTTCCGCCGCAGTAGGGGCCGCTGCGCTTGGTCATGGATTGTCCCTGGGTCGGTGTTCGTCATGGATTGCTCGCTGCTGACGGTCACCATGATGATGGGTACTGGCAGGCGTAAGGGCGATAGCGCGCTGCGTGGTCAGCTGGTTTGCTCAGCGAGTTCGTTGAGTTCGCCGCCGGGCCGGCGCAGCCACAGGACCCCGGAGGCGTCGCGGAATCTCAGGACTGCACCGAACACCGACCTGTCTACGTAGTCCGGAAGGTCGGCCGGGAGCATGCGGTTCGAGTCCCGTCGTTCACCTGGCAGCATCTGGCGGAAGCAGTCGGGTTCGCCCCAGGGGGCGCTGCCCCTGTGCCATCGGAATTCGACGTCGTAGATGGGCTGCTCGCTGGTGTTTTCCGCTTGGACGACGATCCCATCGCTCGCGGGGTGCTTGATCTCGGCGCGAGGGTCGCTCCGGTACTCGGACAGGAACACGCGGGACGCTTGTGCTCGCTTTCGCGCGGCGGCATCACGCTTGCGTTCGTCGAGAGAATCCCGGAGTTCCTGTGCCTGGAGCTCGGCAACCTCGGCCTGCCGGGCGTTGATCTGGCGCTGGTCGTCGAGCTGCTGCTGGAGCAGGCCGACCTCCTGAGACTGCCCGCGGAACGCCTTCCTCGCGTACCAGGCGGTGATGATCGCGAAGAGCGCGAGGGCGGCCGTGGCGACCGCAGTGATTTGCGCAGCCGCGATGAGGGACATGGGCGAAGCCTATGGCGGTACGAATGCACTCTTCTGCACGATCAGTGCGTGGTGGTGCGTGTTCCGGCACGGTCCTGCACCATGGTGTACCGCTGGTTACGCTGGTGCCGTGCCACCGAGCCTGCGGATCACCCTCAGCGACGAGCAGGCGGCTGCGCTGGATGCGCTGCGCGGCCCGGCGACGCGGACGGCGTATGCGCGGTGGCTGCTGGAGCGAGGCCTCGAAGGTCCCGGTTGGCCAACCGGTGCACCGAGCGCTACCGCGGAGGTGGCGCCGGCGGCTCCCGCAGGAAGAGCGGCGCGGCGCGGTGCGAGTTCCGGCGAGGATTGCCCGCATCCTCCGGCCCGCGTGATCAAGGGCTTGTGCGGGGCATGTGGCAGGTCTGTCCGCTGAATCGCGCAAGGTAAAGATCGTCTTAAAGCACCCGGAGTGCGTGAACGCCGGGTTTGCGCACTCCGATCATGCTTTGCGCGTACAGTGACGGCTTGTCACATCACGTGGGGACAGTCGAGGGCCACCGCAGCATGGTTTTTCGCAGGAAGGCGATCAAGGGTGATCGCTGGCTCACCCAGTACGGCAACCGGAACAGGCCGATAGGCGGCCGCCCATTCAAGAACCACCCACCAGACCCGGAGACGGCCAACGCGCTGTCCCTCATTCTTGGGCATCTCTCCGTAGCCGAGGCAGCCGCACGCCTGCGGCCTTCGCGTCGCCCTCCGTCATCGGGCAGTGGCGTTCGGTACACAACTGCGGCACAATTGATACGAGCAGGCTTCTCTGCGCGTCATACAGGTAATAACCAGAATCCACTACACGTTTCTGTCATGTGTATGGACGAAAGTCACGAGTGGACCGACGATGACAGTGCCAGGTTCGATTCCTGCTTTAGCGAGCCGGTCTGGGAGGAGGGTTGACATGGCCAGCCAGATCCACCTGCGGCTTGGCGCCCGGCCCTGGCAGCCAGCTGACACAGCACGTCCCGGCAAGGTCCTGAACCACTACGACATCCCGCTTGCGGGCATCCTCAAGCAGCACGGTGAGTACTACCTGTTTGAGTGCCTCGAGGGCGAGACGCAGGAAGCAAGTCTGTGGGCGTACGTGCCGATCAGCCACGCAACGGCTCGTAAACTTCGCCGCCTGACCGGCGATCAGCTCACGTCAGCGATGCACTCCTCCTATAGCGGCCAGACAATCACTGTGGCCCTCGCACTCAGCGGGCGCATCGAGCAGGGCGAGTCCATCAACGTCCCCGTCCGGCAGGAGGCAGCGCGGACCGGTGGTCTCCGCAGCGCACAGGACACAACGCGGGCCGAAGGCCTCAAGGCGCTCCAGAGGAAAGCTGACCGGGACAAGTCCGCCGTGGACTGCCTCGTAGCCGTGGTCTGACACGTTAGAACGCCGGGAGCGGTTCCCGGCGCCACGCGACCCCGGCGTCGATGGCTGCGGGCATGAGGTGGCGCATGGCGAAGTCGACGACCTCGATGTCTGGCTGCAGCGTGGCGCTGTCCCCCGGCTGCATGCCCGCGGGCCGGTGGGTGATCCAGGCGTGGACTCCAGGCCGCTGTAGCCGGACGCGGCGGGGTCGTATCCGAACCCGAGTTCGCCGTCAGCGTCCGTGATCCTGTGCCGACGGCGAACCTGCCGGCCTGCCACACGAACGGGCGGGCGGTGGCGAACCCGGCCACGAGTGCGCCGGCGCGGGCGTACAGCTCGCATAGCCCGGCCCCGTCGCTGCCCGTCACATCGCACACGTCCTGGTGGACGGCCTCGGCGATACGGGCACGGCTGATGCCGCCAGCCTCGGTGCGCGTTTGCCGCACACCGCGGCGCGCGGCTTTGGCGGCGCGGCTGTTGCGGGCGCTCATGGCAGCGTCTCGGCGTCGCCGAAGCCGAACGCTTCCGCGAGCAGGTGCACCGACGCCCCAGCGTGAACTGCGGCGTAAGTCTGAATGCCCGGCGAGTCCGCGGCTTGGATGCGGACCAGGGTGGTGGAAGTCATCGGGGTAATCTCCTTCGTGCTGGTCTCGTGGTGCCCGCCTGGTGTAGGGCCTGGCGGGCACCGGCATGTGTGGGGTGAATCAGGCGTCAGGCGGGAGGCCGAGAACCTCGCGCGCCCTGGTTATGACGGCGGGATCTTCCTCACCGCCACCTAGTTCGTCCACGGCCTGCTTAAAGGCTGCGGTGACACGCGCTGCGCGTTCGGTAGCGCTGTTCACGACCGGCTCGCCGCCGAAGATCGCGCTCGCGTTGCCGAGGTAGTTGTCCTCGGCTTCGACCTTGTTCTCGACCTCGCGGCGGAAGGTGATGCCGAAGCGCAGGATCTGGTGGCTGTTGAATGCCTGCGCGACGATCGTGGCGGCCTTGTACGGGCCAACGGCCTTGAGAGCCTGTTCCAGGCGCTCACCCGCTCGCCGGGCCTTCTCGTCACGGAAGGGCTGGGATGCGCGGAACCGGATGCTGCGGGCCGCGCTGGCCCGCGCGTTCGAGGGGGAGGAGGGCGGATGATGGCGCGCACGATCGGTTACCGGTGGCACCTGCGGCGGCTGATGGCCGAGAAGGAGATGTACGCCACGACGCAGCTGCGGCCGCTGCTGGCCGAGCGCGGCGTGGCGCTGTCCCGCGAGCAGGTTTACCGGCTGGTGACCGGCCTCCCGGAGCGGCTGAGCCTGGCCACGCTGGCCGCGCTGTGCGACATCCTGGGCTGCCAGCCCGGTGACCTCGTCGAGCCGGTCGCCAGCACCGCCGCAGGCCGCAAGCCGGCCGTCCCGGCGCAGGATCCGCCACCGCGCCCGGTCCGGGCGCGGGTAGCCGGCCCGGCGAGCCGGTAGCTGCCGTGGCCCGCTGCCCGGCTGGGCACCAGGTTGCCTCGTCTGGGCTGCGCGGATGCCCTCGCTGCCGCCGCGATCAGGTCGTGGACATGGCAGCGGCGGCGGACAGATCGCTGGGCCGGCCGGTGATCGAGGCCGCGGTCCAGGCGGTCGCGCCGTCCGGGCAGGCCCAGCGCCAGCTGGCGCTGGCGCTGGCGCTGGCCGCCGGCCCGGCTGCCCTGTCCAGCGGGGCGCCGCCGGTCGCCGGGCGGCTGGCTGCCGAGCTGATCGCCCGCGGCTCGGCCACGCTGGCCATCCCGGCGTGCACGGTCTGCGGGCGAGCCGGCAAGCCGCTGTTCTGCGGCGACGGCGGCGGAGTGTGCCAGCGATGCCGGGCCTGGCAGCTGGCCGCCGCATGCGCCGTCTGCGGCAAGATCAAGCCGGCCGCTGGCCATGACGGGGCCGGCCAGCCGGTCTGCGAGGTCTGCCGCCGCCGGGATGACCCGCGGCGCCACCGCGAATGCGGCATGTGCGGGAAGATCGCCCCGGTTGCGGCGCGTGCCCGTGACGGGCACCCGGACATCTGCGTCAACTGCTACCGCATGCCCGTGGCCACCTGCAGCGGCTGCGGCAGGCAGCGGGAATGCAACTTCGCCGTCACCAGCCGCCCGGTCTGCGTGTCGTGCTCGCCGCGGGCGACTGCGGCCTGCGCCCGCTGCGGCCAGGACCGGCCGCCGGCCGCCCGCTGGCCCGAGGGGCCGGTCTGCGACCCCTGCTACACCGCAGCGCTGCGCCGCCGGGGCCGGTGCGCCGGCTGCGGGCAGCAGCGGCGGCTGGTCACCCCGCCCGGCCCGGCCGCTGACACCTGCGCGGGCTGCGCCGGGATCCCGGTCACGCACGCATGCGCGGATTGCGGGATCGAAGACAAGCTTTATGAGAAAGGCCGGTGCGCCCGGTGCAGCCTGCGCCGCCGGACCCGCCAGCTGCTGTCGGACGGCACCGGCATCATCGCCCCCGAGCTGAGCGGCGTGTTCGACGCGGTCACCGCCGCCCGCCAGCCGCGCAGCGCGCTGAACTGGCTGCGCAACGGCGCCGGAACCGGCTTGCTCGCCGACGTGGCCGCCGGCCGGCTAGCCGCCAGCCACGAAGCCCTGGATGCCCACCCTCACCGGCGAGCCGCCGACTACCTGCGGCACATGCTCACCGCCGCCGGGGCGCTGCCGCCCCGCGATGAAGAACTCGCCCGCGCCGCCCAATGGCTCGGCACGGTCCTGGAGACGATCAAGCCGGCCGCCGACCGGCGCCTAGTGCAGGGCTACGCCACCTGGCAGGTGATGCGCCGGCTGCGCGCCAGCGCCACAGGCGCCTCCCGGCCGCGCACCCCCACCGCGCACGCCCGCAACAACATCCGCGCTGCCGCCAGCCTGCTCGCCTGGCTCCGCGGCCGCGGCATCGCGGCCGCGGCATCGCGCTCAGCGCCTGCGGGCAGGCCGACATCGACCAATGGCTGCACACCGGGCCCTCGGCCTGCCTGGCCAGAGATTTCCTGACCTGGGCCGCCTCACACGGCCATTGCCAGCGGCTGACGATACCCGCGCCGCCGCGCGCCACTGGCCCTGCCATCAGCCAGGACCAGCGCTGGGCGCTGACCGCCCGGCTCCTGCACGACACCGCGCTCGACCCCACCGACCGGGTCGCCGGCTGCCTGCTCCTGCTCTACGGGCAGCCGCTGTCCCGCATCGCCGCCATGACCACCAGCCAGGTCACCCGCCGCGACAGCGAGACTTTCATCCGGCTCGGCCGCCACGACGCGCCCGTCCCCGGCCCGCTCGCCGACGCCGCCCTCCAGCTCATCGGCGGCGGGCGCAGCTACCGCGGCGTCGGCTCCCACCCGTCACCACCTGGCTGTTCCCCGGGCACATGCCCGGCCGTCCCATCACCCCGGCCAGGCTCGGCGAACGCCTGCGGGCCATCGGCATCTACGCCCAGACCGGACGCCGCGCCGCGCAGCTCGATCTCGCCGCCCAGCTCCCCGCCGCGGTCCTCGCCGACATCCTCGGCCTGCACCAGACGACCGCTGCCAAGTGGATGCACCAAGCCGGAGGCGACTGGTCCCGCTATGCGGCTGAGCTAGCCCGCAGCCGTCCTCACCAGACCTGACGAATACCTCGCCGCACACGGCCCAAATCAGAGGTATTCAGCATGGTTGGTAAACCGCTCCCTACCAGTTCTGACGCCGGGGTGGACATCGAGGCGATCGCTGACGCGGCCGGCCACAAGAACAGCCAGGTGACCCGGACCGTGTACGGGCATCAGATCAGCGACAAGGTGACCGGGCGGCCACGGTGATGGACGCGATATTCGGCCAGGTGAGCGGCTCGTGAGCGCCATAGGCTCCCGCGTTTGGCTCCCTGCCTGCCGTACTGGCCGCTGCGCCGCAGGTCAGACCGGGCGTGTGTCATGTACGGCTGTTATGACACGTCCGGGGGCTTGTATACCCCCCAGACATCGCGGAGCGCATCGCATACCTCACCGACGGTGGCACGCGCCCGCAGTGCCGCGCGCAGCGGATAGAGCACGTTCTGGGTGCTGCCCGCCGCCTTCTTCAGATCGTCGATCGCGCGCCGGTGGGCGTCCGCGTCGCGGGTACGCCGCAGCCGCGCGAGCCGTTCCGCCTGCTGCTGCTCGATCTGCGGATCGACCCGGAGGGGCTGGTAGGCCTCATCGCCGTCGGAACGGAACCTGTTGACCCCGACGACGACCCGCGTGCCCGCGTCCACCTGCCGTGCGATCTGGTACGCCGAACGCTCGATCTCAGCCTTCTGGAAACCCTGCTCGATCCCGGCGACCGCACCGCCGCGCTCGTCGATCTGCGCGATGAGCTCGACCGCCTGCTGCTCGACGTCGTCGGTCATCGACTCGATCGCGTAGGACCCGGCGAACGGGTCCACCGTCGACGTCAGGTCGGTTTCGTACGCGATCACCTGCTGGGTGCGCAGCGCGAGCCTCGCCGCTTTCTCGCTTGGCAGCGCGATCGCCTCGTCGTAGGAGTTCGTATGCAGCGACTGCGTGCCGCCAAGCACCGCCGCGAGCGCCTGGATGGTGACCCTGGCCATGTTCACCTCGGGCTGCTGCGCCGTCAGCTCGACCCCGGCGGTCTGGGTATGGAACCGCAGCATCTGCGCACGGGGATTGCGCGCGCCGAACTCGTCGCGCATGATGCGCGCCCACAGCCGGCGCGCCGCGCGGAACTTCGCGACCTCCTCGAGCAGGGTGGTTCGCGCGACGAAGAAGAAAGAAAGCCGCGGCGCGAAGTCGTCGACACCAAGGCCCGCGCTCACCGCGGCCTGCACGTACGCCTTGGCGTTGGCCAGCGTGAAGGCGATCTCCTGCACGGGCGTCGCGCCGGCCTCCGCCATGTGGTAGCCGGAGATCGAGATCGTGTTCCATCTCGGCATCTCCTGCCCGCAGTAGGCGAAGGTATCGGCGACGAGGCGCAGCGACGGCTGCGGCGGGTAGATGTAGGTGCCGCGAGCGATGTACTCCTTCAGGATGTCGTTCTGGATCGTGCCGTTCAGCGTGTCGGCGCTGACGCCCTGCTCCTCGGCGGCCAGCTGATAGAGCAGCAGCAATACGGCCGCGGGTGCGTTGATCGTCATCGAGGTGGAAACCTTGGCCAGGGGTATGCCCGCGAACAGGGCGCGCATGTCCTCGATCGAATCGATCGCCACGCCGACCTTGCCGACCTCACCGTGCGCCGCGCGCGCGTCGGAATCGAAGCCCATCTGGGTCGGCAGGTCGAAAGCCACGGACAGGCCCGTCGTGCCCGCGTCGATCAGCTGCTTGTAGCGCTTGTTCGACTCGGTGGCCGTCGCGAATCCCGCATACTGCCGCATGGTCCAGGGCCGCCCGGTGTACATCGCGGGATGGATGCCGCGGGTGAACGGGTAGCTGCCGGGTTCGCCCAGGCTGCGCGCGGCGTCGAAACAGCGGAGCGACTCGGGCCCGTAGACGGGCTCGATCGCCAGCTCAGACTCCGATTCGGTCATGGGCTCAGGTTACGCCGGGCAAGTGCGCTCCCCCGGGGGACGACCCGTGGGACGACCCTGGGGACGACCCGGCGGCGTGACGCGCCGCTGCCAACGACCGTGTGCAAGGGGCCACCCGCGGTAGTCTGAGCGACGCCATGAGGACATCCGGGCCAAGAGCCGCCGCGGTCAGCGTGGCCGCCGGTGTTCTCGCGGCGGCCGGCCCGGTTGCCACCGGCGTCGCGATCGCGGGCAGCCCGCCGGCACCGATCGTCCGTCCGGCCGCCCCGGCAGGCGGCGGTGCGCCAGGCACCGTGGGCGGCCCGGAACTCACCCGGCCCGGTGTGATCGTGAACTACCCGTCACCGCGCTCGCCGCGACTGCCCAGGGTGCCCGCGAGCGCATTCGTCATCGCGGACGCCACCACCGGGCAGGTACTTGCGGCGAAGCAGCCGCACGCGCGGTACGGCCCGGCGAGCACGCTGAAGATCCTCACCGCCGTATCGCTCATCCCGGTGCTCGATCCCAACGCGACCGTGCTCGCCTCCAAGCGTGCCGTCAGCGTGGAACCGGACGTCGTCGGCCTGAAACTCGGGCACCCGTACAAGATCGCGGACCTGTTCCGTGCGCTGCTGCTGATCTCCGGCAATGACGCGGCGATCGCGCTCGCCGAGGCCACGGGCTCATTCGGCAAGGGCATCGCGTTCATGAACGCGGAGGCACGCCACCTGCAGGCCTACGACACCGTGGCCATGCAGCCCAACGGGCTGGACGCGCCCGGCCAGCACGTGTCCGCCTACGACGAGGCGCTGATCGCACGGCAAGCGCTGCGCATGCCGGCGTTCCTGAGCTATGCCGAGACGCTCACCACCTGGTTCCCGATCACGCAGCGGCACCGGATCGAACTGTTCAACGAAGACCAGCTGCTCACCACCTACCGCGGCTTTATCGGGGGCAAGACCGGCTGGACGACCCCGGCCATGGCCACCTACGTCGGCATGGCCAGGCGGGATGGCCACACGCTGATCGTGACCGTGCTGCACGCGGTGCCAGGCACGCTGTTCACGTCGGCCGCCGCGATGCTCGACTGGGGTTTCCGCATGGACGGCAAGATCCAGCCGGTGGGCCAGCTTGCCGGCCCACTCCCGCCGCCCGCGCTCGCGTCCCAGCGATCCGCGGCACCCGGCCGGCATATGACCGCCGCGCGCGCCGCGGCGCACCGCGCGCGCGCGTCCGCCGCGGCTGGGATGCTCATGCCGTTCACCGCGGGCTGCATGACCTTCGCCGCACTCGCCTTCGGCGTCTACGGGCTCGCCAGGCGGCGCCGGTCAGCCGCTATGAGGTGACCGGCCCGCGGCCGCATGCGGGCGGCCCACGGCGGCCACACGCGGGCGGGCCCACGGCGGCCGGACGCGGGCGGTCCACGGCGGCCGGACGCGGGCGGTCCACGGCCGCCTCAGCGCGCCGGCGGCAGCAGGCCGATACGGTCCCTGGCCAGCACCATGGTCTGCCGCGCCACGCTCGAAGCCCGCGCCGCGCCCTGGGCAAGCAGCCGGTCAAGCTCGGCCTCGTCGGCGAGCAGCTTCTCGGTGCGTTCCCTGATCGGGGTGAACGCCGCCACCACGACCTCGGCCAGATCCTTCTTGAGCCGGCCGTACCCGCTCTCGGCGTACCGCGCCTCCAGGTCCGCCACGGTGCTGCCGGTCAGCGCCGAGTAAATCCGCAGCAGGTTGGTGATCCCCGGCTTGGCGGTTTCGTCGGCCCTGATGTCAGAACCTGGATCGGTGACCGCGCGCATGATCTTCTTGCGCAGCACGGCCGGAGCGTCGAGCACGTCCAGGATTCCCTGCGGCGACGACGACGTCTTGCTCATCTTCGCGCCCGGATCCTGCAGGTCGGCGATCTTCGCCACAGCGGGCAGGATGTACGGCCCAGGGACCGCGAACGTCTGGCCGAACCGGTGGTTGAACCGCCGCGCGAGATCGCGGCTCAGTTCCAGGTGCTGGCGCTGGTCCTCACCGACGGGAACCTCGTCGGCCTGGTAGAGGAGGATGTCGGCGGCCTGCAGGACGGGGTAGGTGAACAGCCCCACGCTGGCCTGGTCCGCGCCGCCCCTGGCGGTCTTGTCCTTGAACTGCGTCATCCGGTTCGCCTCGCCGAACCCGGTGATGCAGCTGAGGATCCAGCCAAGCTCGGTGTGCTCGGGCACATGGCTTTGCACGAAGACGGCGGCGCGGTCCGGGTCCAGCCCGGCGGCGAACAGCTGAGCGGCCGCGATCCGGGTGCGGCGGCGAAGGAGCGCCGGGTCGAACGGCACCGTGATCGCGTGCAGGTCGACCACGCAGTAGAACGCCTCGCGTGAGTCCTGTAGCGCAACCCACTGGCGGACCGCACCGAGATAGTTGCCGAGGTGGAAGGAGTCGGCGGTGGGCTGGATGCCAGAAAGCACACGGGGCCTGGCGGTGGGCGGGGCGTCGGACATGCAGGCTTTCCTCGGACAACGACGGTGGCAGATGGCGAGCGGCGGCGCGCCGCCCAACCGGATCGGCGGCAGCACTGCGTGATGGTAAGCCTACCGTCGCGGCCGCCACCGCCCGGCGCCGTGGGATGTCCCGTCGCGAGCCACGCGGCCGCTGCGGCCGCCCGTTTCATGATCGGTGACTTCGGCGCTTATCCGTCGCCGAAGTCACCGCGATCATGGAAGCCCAGCGTCGGGTGACTCGGCGCCGCCGGGCTGGTCCGGGCCGTCAGGTGCGGCACCAGCACGCCCGTCCCCCGCAGACCCCGCACGCCCGCCCTCCGCAGGCTCCGCACGGCCCCCCTCGCCAGACCCCGCCCGCCCGCCCTCGGTGCGCCCGGCCGGCCGCTGCTCGCCGACGGCGGCGGGCGCATGGTCGGCTGGGTGCTGGTCCGGCGGG
>Ga0209648_10002671_pt1 | contig 14822 bp, 19 predicted proteins | sample GraSoi2013_115cm_FD_185830 | JGI IMG/M metagenome (GOLD analysis project Ga0209648, IMG submission 185830) | Grasslands soil microbial communities from the Angelo Coastal Reserve, California, USA - Sample 9_17_2013_115cm (SPAdes) (version 2) | ecosystem: Environmental > Terrestrial > Soil >...
CTCGATTCCGAGTTGTCTGAGGACTTCATCGGTTTGCTCTAGCCAGCGATCGCGCGCCGGAACGAAGTCGATGACGCTAGAAGAGGGAGTAATCGGAGCTTCGTGCAGATGCGCCGGACGAACATTCGATGATAGGGTTCTGCAAGTAGTGGTCATGGTCATTGCTTTCTCGTTGCGTGTTTCAAAACAGCCGACTGGATGGAAGCATCCGATCGAGTGCTGCGAGCAGGTTAGGCTGGACCTGTGACAGCCCTATGTCAGGAGACTGAAGCCCAGGCCAAACGGCCGATATCCAATCGCCAATAGCCGAGAACTGGCGCGGACAGTGAACAGACGTAAACTCTTTAACGTGAATGGGTAACGCTGTTGTGGCTCCGGATCGTCAATGCCGGTTTCACCACCGTCGGTGGCGCGTGTCATCTTGAATGAATTCCGCATATTTTAGATCCCGACCGTACCGTCGGCCCGCCGCTGCTTGATGCTGCCATGAAACGCAATAATTCCGGGTACGACCGACAGCTCCACTCTAGGCTCACAGATCTGTGTAAACGTAACCGCCGCCTCGATTTCGCGTGGCTTCGAGGTAGGACGCGCCTTGGTTGAGATCAATGACAGATGCCGCATATTATGGTCTTCCGTTGCTCGTGCGATGTGCAAGACCAACGCGAATCGGCGCCGAATTATGAAAATTTGGTGGAATTTTTTCGATAGCCGATTTAAAAGCTGACGAAAGGCTCGGCCATTCGACCGCTGGTTCCCCTCTGTGAACGGGCAACAGTGCCGGGTTTTGCATGAAGCATTGGTGTATTGAGTTCGTTAGCGGTGGTCTGTCGAATGTTGATCTGAGGGAAAAAAGAGAAGGGCGCGCGAACCTGCAGTGAAGAACCTCGAGGACGCTGCCGGGGACCTCACGGCGGTTGGGCCCAAGCGGCACCGAGGTTTTCTCATCAATCAAGCGTTCGCGCTGTTCTGGACCGGCCAAACAGTTTCGACCCTTGGCGCTCAAGTAACGGCCTTCGCGGTTCCTTTGTTGGCAGCGATTACGTTGCACGCCAGTTCGTTGGAAATGGGGCTACTTCGTGCAGCGGAATTCGCGCCGTTTCTGGTCTTTACGTTACCGGCTGGGGTTTGGGCCGATCTTGGCATCCGGCGTTGGCTCATGATTGCTGCCAATCTAGTCCGCGGCGCTTTCATCACCGTAGTGCCGTTGGCTGTACTTTTCGGTTGGCTGCATCTGGGAGTGCTCTACCTGGTCATGTTTGTGATGGGGTCATTGAAGGTCGTATTTGAAATGGCTTACCAGACCTATATTCCAGAAATCGTGCAACGAGATAAATTGGTGAATGCGAACAGCAAGATCATGATGTCGTATGCTCTCGGCCAATCGACTGGACCCGGACTAGGCGGCTTGATGGTAGAGTTGCTGGGAGCACCGATGGCCGTTCTGGCAGATGCTTCTACCTATTTTCTGAGCGCCATCTGCCTCTTCAAAATCAAACATCAGGAAATTCGCGCCCGGCATCGGCGAGGGAACATTCTGCAACAGATTGCCGACGGTTTCCGTTATGTTGGTGAAGAGCGGCATATTCGATCGCTGCTCTGCCTGGTTACGGCAAACAACTTCTTTCAGAATGCGCTGATGGCCATCCTCGTGCTCTACGCTACGCGTGACCTGAGCATCAGGCCGGGAGTGTTTGGTATGACTGTAAGCGTCGGCGGAATTGGCGCGGTAATGGGTGCCTTTGGAGCGGCACGGCTTGGCCAATGGTTTGGGCCTGGTCCTTTCGTCATCTGGTCAACAATCGTAGCCGCTTTAGCAGCATTTTGTTTTCCGCTGGTCAGTACCGGGAATCTCGCTGGGGTGATCGGACTGGCGGTTGCTTACTTTGTACTTAGCGCCGGAGGATCGGCGGTCACGGTTTTCGCCTGGACAATTCGCCAAACGCTCACGCCGAGCCCAATGCTGGGAAGAATGAACGGCGCGTTTCGATTCATTGTGACCGGCATCATGCCGTTCGGAGCATTTTTCGGAGGCTGGCTGGGCGAAAGTATCGGTATCAGAGCCACACTGATCGTCTGTGCGTTCGGGCTATTGGTCGCATCTGGATTAAGTCGCTTTTCTCCGCTCCAGGCCCTTAAGACGCTGAGCGGTGCAGACGAAACTACGCAAAATCAGAGTTCAGGTTGCCAGGTTCCTTAATGGTCGGGTTTTCGCCCGACCATTTTGGGGCAGCGCGCGCCCGCTTAGACATTGAGGGCGCTTCACTTCCGCAGATCATATACGGCCACGTGCTGAGCGGGACGATCCTTCACCAAGCCAAGTTGGGTCACTTTCGCTTTGATTGGAAAGGGAAATGTTCGCCACAAATCCCACGCTCGCGTATGTCGCCATCGAAAACAGTCAGGCTGACATGAGGACGCGCGCCGCTGTTAGCCATGACGACAGAGATATGCGCTTCCTTGAGGCACTTCCAGATTGCCCGAATCCGTTCATCTGCTTCTGAATCAAAAAAACAGCTCCACTGAGAAATGGCGTGCTATGTCCATACCTGTGCTTTTCCGATCCAATGGTATCGGCTTACAGCTCGACTGGCATGCCGAGCTCGCTCAAAAATTCGACTTGGCCCGTGCCTAGATTATACCAAGCGTCTACCACTTCGAACTTCTTTTCTTTGACCAGCGCTGCTCCGATATCCACAACTGACGTTGGCTTTCATCGATCCGAAAAAATCGACGCAAGCCAATTCGTGTATGCCTGCGGCACCGGTAGCAGATCGCAAATAGGAGATCGCAAACGCATGGACCGCCAACCGCCCGTTAACCGTTAACTACAACCGGCCGGCCAATAAATTCACGATACCGCTCGGCCGCGGCTGCGAACGCCTGGCTTTCGGCCTTTTTCAGGGCAGTAAACGGCTCCATTGTAAGGACAACCACCTTCTGGTTTAGCACGCGTTTCCAAGTACCCACCACTCGGCCATTGTAGATCATCGTCGACATGAATCTTCCATTGTTCTCCGGGGCGATTTTTTGAGCGTACCGCCGATCAAGCGCAGCGGTACGATCTTTGTATCCGAGCATATACTCGTCGAAACCAGGCAAGAGATAGGCCTCGGCCGGAACGCTAAACGAAGCGAGCGTCATCGGAGACATCCAATAAGCGTTTTTGCTATCCATTTCTTTTATCAGGGAGGAGGCAACCATATCGAGACCGGCCCCTGCGTCGGATACCTTTAGTCCTGACCACCAGACAAAATCCTGCAGTGTCGCCGGGCCGTGGCCAGTGAAATAGCGCCGAGTTAGTTCCGCTAACGCTTCGTCACGTTGCAAGCTCTTGGCATTTGGTGCCCACTCGTCAACCAACGTAAATGTCGGTTGTTTGCCTTTGTGTGCTCCGCAGCAAATGATGCCCTCATGCGCGAGCCGCCAGAGAATGTGATAGCCACGTTGGCTGGCACTGGAGATTCGCGCCGATTCCAGTAATGCGTACATCTCGTCTCGGGTCAGTTGCTTGCCACCTTGCAGAGCGCGAACGAAAAGCGTCCTAATCCGTGCAATGATTTTGTCATCGAGTTCGAGTTGTTGTTGCCTTCGACGCCCGCTCGCAATAACCCGCGGTGCCAAAAGCTCCAGCATCCAGCGAATGTCTTCCGCTGCCACAAAATGTAACGTGCCGCGCAGTGGCCAGGTTCGGACAATAGTTCGGTTGGCGATTGCTTGCTCGACATCAGCTTCTGAGGCATTCGGCAGGCGGAGGCCAATCGCCCAGAGCGTGCCGAGATAGTCTTGAGCCTGCATCGCTCCGAGCGAGGCTACCATTTCATGTGGAGTTCTGTGCTTGGGGCGGGCTATCTGCTGATTGGCCAATCGGCAGTAGACGATATCGCGGGGAGTCATTGGGGAGAGATAGCAGATAGCAAATGATAAATAGCAAATAGCAGAGTGCTAATAACGCGGACCGAAACGCCTTGCCGAATCCTGACTCCGGTTTGCAGTATCCTGTTTTCTCTCACACTCGCACGACTATTTTTCCGTTGGCCTGGTTTGATTCTATCAGTTGATGCGCAGCCTGGATTTCATCGAAAGCAAAGACTGCGACCGGTTTTGCTTGATAGCTGCCGGCCGCCACCCGATCGACAATGGCTTGGAGCGGAACGTCTGACAGAGGAAATCCCGGCAAGCCGAACATGAAACTGCCAAAAAAACTGAAATGCACGCCGCTCGGCATTTGCAGCAGCGGGTTAAAGGCCGCGATCGGAGCGAGACCACCCAGGAACCCGGCCAGGCAGACGCGGCCATCGCGCCGCACCATGGCCAGAGAATCCAGAATCGTGCTGTTGCCAACCAGGTCCAGTACGGCGTCGATACCCTTTGGGTGGAGTTCGCGCACGCTGCGCGAGAGAGACGCATTTTCCAATAGAACCTCTTTCGCTCCTAAGGCCTTTAGCCTGGATATCCGGTCAGGATTGCGTGTCGTCCCGATGACATTTGCGCCAGCGTGCGCAGCAATGTTCAAAGCCGCTTGACCGAGTGCCGACGTAACCCCTCGTATGACGAGAGAATGGCCTGGAGCAAGCGCCAAGTTACCTTGCAGGCAAGTCCAGGCTGTTGCATAGGATTCCGGAATCGCGGCAAGCTCCTCCCAGGAAAGCGCAGACTCGATAGGTACGACGTTGGTCGCCGGCACGCGTGTGTACTCAGCGTAGCTGCCGTTAATAGTGCGTCCCATGCCTCCCATCAATGCCGCGACCTTCTGTCCCTCGGGGAATCGGCTCCCCGAGTCGGCCCTCACAAGGCCAACGCATTCGATGCCGCTCACCTTCGCGACGTCGCATATAGGTCTCGGCATGATTCAGCCCAAACGCTTTAACTTGGATAACGATCTCACCAGATTTGGGCTCGGGTACAGGTAGTTTTTGAATCACTAGCTCCTCGGTGCCGCCGTAACCTTGTCTAACAATTGCTCGCATAATAACCTCCTGGTCAAAGTTTGTTGATGTTCTGTTAGTTCTGTCACTGAGGTGACAGAAGTTAAGACCATCGCCGGCGGGCATTGTGACAGTCCGCTGCGTTTTTTTTTCGGGCGAGTTCAGTGTCCAGCGTTAAAGCCGGATTGGCGGATAAGTTCGCGAAGCCTGGCCGCGAGATCGGGTGCCGCAAGAAACCAATGTCCGCGGAACAACTCAGCGTGTTCTCGATCGAGTGTTTGCAGTTCGTTCAATCGGTCCGGAGCGATATGGCTCACGCTGGACAACCTATCCTTCGTAAATTGTAGCCGGTCTGGATCGACATAACCCGCCTGCATGAAACTGCGTGTCTTCTTCGCACATCGGCACGGATTTGCCTTGTTTACCAGACCGCATTTGTCTTGCATGAATTGATAGAGATCGCGTCGGGCGCGGGAGAGGAGTTGACGGAAATTTTCCGGTGACACCTCCATGACCTCAGCTCCAACTTCGCTGGCGACACCGAAAATTTCTCCCAGGATGAACGCCAGCCGCTGCCGGCGGTCCAGGCACAACAGCATCCCGGTCATACAGCCGATGCCCGCTTCTTCGACTAGCAGCGGTAACTCGACCGGAATGCTGTTCGGATCCGGTAAGTCGAGGTTCGGCGATTCGTCGAGCAAGCGACCCAGGTCCGTGAAAGTCATGTTCTCTTCCATTTGCGATTTGCGCATGTTGAGCAGGTGATTCACAGCGATGCGGTATAGCCACGTGCGGAACCGGCTTAGACCTCGGAATGTGCTCAGCTTCGTAACCGCCTTGATCAGAATCTCTTGGGTAGCGTCCTCCGCGAGGTCGCGCCGCCAGATCATTCGGATAGCGATGTTAAAAATCCAGGGCTGATGACGACATACCAATTTTTCGAGAGCATGTTTGTCTCCAGCCTGGGCTTTGGAAACGAGTTCTTCGTCCGCCGAGTCGTTGGCCTCTGTTGCTATCTCGGTGAACGGGGTACTCTTCTCCGCAGTAATGTCGGGATCCGAAAAATCGTTCGGCGTACTCATACTACGTAGTTAGACAGTCTAGAGCCGGTGTTGTGACAACTCCAGGAGATGGGAGCCGTTGGCAAATGGCAAATGGTGAACGGCCATCCGCCAAGCGTGTATGCAGCTAAACTCAATCACGATATCCTGGCCACTCGGCCGCCTGCTCGCTTCATGCTACAATGGGCGTGTCTCTCTGACGAACGGAACGCGTCAATGCCAACACATCATTTCCAACCGACTCATTATCACACGGCCATTGGCTCGCACGAGCCCGTCCTGCGAATCGGCGACGGTGACACGGTGGTTACCACGACAGTCGACGCCATGGGTAAGGACGCAAGCGACCAACGGGTAACGCTGAGCGGGAACCCTCAGACCGGCCCGTTCTACGTCGTCGGCGCGGAGCCAGGTGACACATTGGTTATCCAGCTCGATCGGATCTCGCCAAACCGGGCGATTGGCTACACTGGCTCCGTTGTTGCGGCGAACGTAGTCGACCCGTTGTATGTGCGCGAACTCCCCGAACGTGAGCTAGCCGAATGGCAAGTCGACAATGAGCAGAGCACGGCGACGCTGATCAAACCGGAGACGAAACTTGGGAACTTAGTAATTCCGGTCGCGCCTATGCTCGGATGCTTTGGAGTTGCCCCCTCGCGCGGACAAACGATCTCGACCGCCACTTCGGCCGAGCACGGCGGCAACATGGACTACCGAGGGTTTGTGGCCGGCGTCACGGTCTACTTCCCTGTGTTTGTGGCCGGTGCGCTGCTCCATGTCGGAGATGGCCACGCGACCCAGGGCGACGGCGAGATCGTTGGTACCGGCATCGAGATCTCGATGGAAGTCCAGTTCACCGTTCGGGTGATCAAAGAGAAGCGGATTCGCTGGCCACGTAGTGAGAATGCCGAATACATCTTTACTGTCGGAAACGCCCGGCCGCTCGACCAGGCGGTACAGCACGCCACGACCGAGATGTTGCGCTGGCTGCACGAAGATTATTCACTGGATGCGACCAGTGCGAGCTTGTTGCTCGGGCAATGTGTTGAGTACGACCTCGGGAATGTCTTCGATCCGGCGTACACGATGGTATGTAAGCTTCGTAAGGCGCTGCTTCGTTTTTCGTGAGCGCGTGGTTCGCCGCGCTTGCTCTAAGCGCTCGCCGCCTTGGGACCGCGTGGACGAATATCCTGGGATCGTTCTTTTCGCGGTGCAAAGATTAAACCTACGGGTATGCTCCTTAACATCGCCCCTTAACCGAGCAAAGAGAAAGACCATGGATTTGAGCCGCGATCTGGAAAGAATTGACCATCAGGAGAGCGAATTGATATTCCAAAGATTTGATTTGGAGATTGCCTGGCAGCTGGGACTGCGATTGCGTCAGTTGGCAACCGATCGCCGATTACCCGTCGTAATCGATGTCCGTTATTTCGGGCAGCCATTATTCTACAGCGCTCTCGCGGGAAGCGTTCCTGACAATGGGGAATGGGTTCGTCGCAAGAGTAACACCGTGGCGCGTTTTCACCGTAGTTCCTACGCAGTCGGACTCACGCTCAAACAGGCTAAAACGACTTTGTCGGAAAGGTATGCGCTTCCGATAACCGACTTCGCAGCGCATGGCGGCTCATTTCCCATCCATGTCAAAGGAATTGCGGTGATTGGAGCCGTGAGTGTGTCTGGATTACCCCAGCGGGCCGATCACGAATTGGTAGTCGAAGCATTATGTCTTGAACTGCACCGAGATTACGCCTCCTTCGCGCTCCCGAAAGTTGAAGGCCAACCGGCGGCGACGGACCAGTAATTGATGATTGGTGATCGATGGTTAGTGAGAAACGGACGATTGCCAAGCCCAAGCTGGCAAGCTGTAACCTCTAACTCGTTTTGCGTTGGCGGACCCAGCGCATCAGTCGCGGCTTTTGCCACATCCAGATGCCACTGACACTAACAAGTGGAACGGCGACGAAGCGGGTGAAAAAGGCAGCCGGCGGGATATGAGCGACTGGGCCGTAGATAAATCCGATAATCGGTAGGCTGAGCACCAGGTGCAAGGTGCGAATCAGCGTGCGTTCATGAATAGGGCTCATGCGTGAGGGAGTCTCGGGTCTGGGAGTTCGCTCGGGTGGAACGATGCAGATATGATCGACCTTTCTGATTGAGATGGTGACGAGAACCGCGCATATTCTTAATCAAGATATCCATTCATACAAAGAATCGTTAATGTCAATAATAATATAGCTTACTTGCCAATGTCTGATCCTCAATGTTCCCAGACCGATCGAGGGGGGATAGATTTTCTGCTCGCTCAGGTGGGCGCCCATGCCGCCGCCCGGTTCGCGGAACGGCTGGAGCCACTCAAACTTACGCCGGCGCAAGTTGGAATACTGCGCATTATCGAGCGGCAAAGCGGCCTCAGCCAGCAGGCGTTGGCGGACCTTCTCGGCATGTTTCCCAGCCGACTGGTGTTGGTGCTGGATGAGATGGAGAGAACCGGCCTAATCGAGCGACGCGCCAGCGCCACAGATCGGCGGCTCTATGCGCTACATCTTACGGCACGCGGAACAAAGAAGTTGCAAGCGGTTGGCCAAGTCATCCGGCAGCATCAGGACGCGTTGTGTGCGGCTCTCAATGGAAGTGAGCGTGAAACACTTGCGGGCTTGCTGTCGCGGATCGCTGAACAGCAGCAACTGAGACCTGGCATCCATCCCGGTTATCGACGGTTGCGAGGGCGGGCAGCCCATGAGAAATAGCACATAGCAGATATCGACCGGTGAACACCGATCGAGAAGCTTCAAGTTCTGACCTTCTATTCTGCAAACGGCGCTTCGATAATAGCGTCACAGATGTTCGGAACATGAAACCCGCGTACGTGCCGCTCTCCAACATCACGCATGAAACTACGGTATGCGCCGCCCGGATGGCGCTGAACTACTTCTGCGCAGGTCTGGGTGAAACTCGTCTTAAAACCGAGCCGGGGAAACGCGCGAAGCACCTGATCTTTGTCAGCGGGCGCCACCTTCCGTATGTCGGATCCGACTACATCGGCCGCGGCACCGTTAGCAACCAGGGCTATCTCAGGCCGCTTGTAATGGGCGAGGGCGGATGGATGCATCGCGATACCGTCCCAAACAATTTCGGTACGCTCTTCGGAAACTCCGCGCTCTCCGAGAAACTTTCGTGCCGCTTCGGCGCCTTCAATCTCGAACGGTTTTTCACCCGCATACCGATCCGTCAGGCCAAGATCGTGAAGGATACAAGCGAGAAAGAGCAACTCGTGGTCGAAAGAGAGGTCTTTTCCCAACAGCGCACCAAACAGGTAAGTTCGCATCGAATGGTTAAACAGAAACGGAGGGGAAGTTTCCCGCGCCAAATCCGTGGCCTCCTGGGCAACCTTGGAATCGATCAACGGTATGCCTGCTACTTCCTTTGGTAACTTCACTTTGGTCTGGGAAGAAATTGTCGTGTTGTCCGCTTCTTTGTTCTCGAAAAGAATTGAAGTCGGAAAAGTTGTGCCCAGAACCGCCGTGCCCAGGCGTTTACCGAATTCTCGCCGGTTCATCGTCGAACGGTTGCCGGTTTGCTGTCTGCTAATTGTTATCTAGGCAGCCGTAGGCCTCAGGCCTGCGGCGCCTCGGTTCGTTGGAAATCCATTATCCAATTGGTTTCCCATGTCTTGCCGCCATCAGCGGAAAACGCCTGCTCCCAACGACAGGAATTGGGTTTGATATCCAACCAGAGAAATCGAACAAAGATCGCCTTCCCTTGAAAGACTTCGTAGTCGTAGAATTCGCCCCGGCCGTTGATGAAATAGCCAATGGTCGGCACATTCAGCGCTCCCTGCGCGCTGTTGACCCAATTCAGGCTCCAGAGGTGCGTCTGGGGATCGTAGAGGCGAAGGGTCATTCCCCGGATATGACCCGAAGGATCATCGAGCTCGTCTTCATCAAAGTTCGCGCGCCCGCCCCAAATTTTCTTGTTAACCGATGTACCTTCGAACTCTACCCAGGTGCTCGATCGGGTCAGCGGGTTGCGTAGCCGCCGATTGTGAACTCTCCAACTTCCGACGAAGAAATCGAAATCGCGTTGGCCATCTTGTGGTAGTTCCACCGCCGGTTGTTCGGTATTCTCTCCGCTGCTTGGTTTGGTGTTCAACAGGAAAAGCAAGGAGCACAACCCGTAAAAAATCCGCGCACATTTGATTTTCATCATGATTTTCCTCGCTCGGGGTTAGGTCGTCGATCGGGCATTGGCAATGACTAGATCGAAGCGTGGCTCGCGAAAATAGCCACTTTGAGCAAATGTGATATGACCACTTCTGATCCGATGATGAAACGAGCTTCAGCCAGTTTCCTTCCGCCAATCGCGCTTGATAACCATTCGCCAATGTACCGCCAGTTTTACGACTGGTTTCGAACTGCCATCCTCGAGGGTCAATTGAAACCGGGCCGCAGAGTGCCTTCCACGAGAAGCCTGGCCGCAGAACTGAAGGTTTCTCGCATTACTGTCTTGAGCGCATTCGAACAATTGTATGCGGAAGGTTATCTGGAGACTTTGGTCGGCTCAGGAACATATGTGTCGAGATCTATTCCCGATGACTTGGTGACGCTGAGAAAGCTCGCTCCCCGTGATCGAACGCTGGAAGGCGGGCAGCCTCCTCGCCACCTAACGCAGCGCAGCGGCTTACGTAAGGTCTCACGTTTTGGAATGGCCTTGCTTTCTGCACCGCCGGAGCTGTGGTCGAACCGTCTCGGCCCATTCAGTGTGAGTATGCCCGCTCTCGATCATTTCCCTTTTGGTGTTTGGTCGAGGTTGGTCATTCGACATTCCAGACAGCCGGCCAATGAGTTGTTGGCGTACAGCGATCCCACCGGACATCCTCCGTTCCGGGAGGCAATTGCGGAGTACGTTGGAACCGTTCGCGGGGTTCGATGTGACCCCTCGCAGGTAATGATTGTAACTGGCTCGCAACAAGCGCTGGAAATTTCCGCGCGCGTTTTGCTCGACCCCCGAGATGCCGTCTGGATCGAGGAACCTAGTTATCCGGGAGCACGTCAGGTTTTCGCTAGATCAGGAGCTCGCCTTGTTCCCGTCTCAGTTGATGGCGAGGGGTTGGATGTCAATGCTGGCGTTCGTCGCTGTCGTACTGCGCGCGCAGCGTACATCACGCCATCGCATCAATATCCGTTGGGTATGACGATGAGCGCCTCGCGCCGGATGTTGCTTCTGGACTGGGCAGCGCGCAATAGCTCCTGGATCATCGAAGATGACTACGATAGCGAGTACCGCTTCGGCAGCCGGCCGATTGCAGCGGTTCAGGGCCTGGATGTAAACGCGAGAGTCATCTACATCGGGACATTTAGTAAGGTACTATTTCCCTCGCTCCGGGTCGGTTACCTGATTGTCCCGAAGGATTTGGTTCGTGCCTTTTCGCGAGCGAGAGAAAATTCCGACCTTTTTTCATCGACGCTCTATCAGGCAGTCCTAACCGATTTCATCAGGGAAGGGCATCTCGGGCGGCACATCCGGCGAATGCGTATGCTTTACGCCAATCGGCGCGACGCACTCGCTGAGGAAATTCGTAAGCAAATCGGAACAACGATCGAGATTGTTGCGGCAAAGGCCGGAATGCATTTGATCATCCGATTGCCGGCCAAAGTTGATGATGTGACGGTTTCCCAGAGAGCATCCCGAGAGGGAATCGTCGTCATGCCATTGTCGATTTGCTATCAGGACAAGCCGCGAAGAGGCGGGCTCATTCTCGGCTATGGAGGTACCGACGAACAGCAAATTCGGGAGGGAACACGCAAGCTGGCCAGCGTTCTCCGGCCGATCGGCCGAAGCCAATAACCAGCCGATACCCCTGTGACCGAACTAGCCCTCGGCTCCGGTATTCCATGTTCGGTATTCAGCGTTCTCCGTTCCAGCTCAGCATGTCAGGTGCAGAATCGCGTTGGCGTGCGCCGGGTGTTCCTGCAGAGTCTTGATCGCTTCGACGGTCGGCACAATTGTAGTTCGACCTCGCGGCGATGCGCTTCTTGTTTCACCTCCTCCATTACTGGCAAAGCTCCGGCGCCAGTGCCGATCACCAGCCGTCGGCACTTCCAAGGTATGTCCTCCTCAATGGAAAGAGGGGTATGCCCGAATTTTTCCCTGTACTTTTTGGAAGGCTTCTTCTTCCTTTTGCGGATCTCTCCTCGATCAATCACCACATCGTGTTCGTAAGTGGTTCCATCAATGCAGATCGATCCAAAAGAGAAGGCTTCGAAGCGCAGACGATCCTTCGAATCTTTGGATCGCTGAGAGTCGGCAATTTGTTTGTTCATAGTTACTACCCAAATATAACTATCATAAACAGTCGGTTTTGACAGCTGAGAGTTGATAATGTCGGGAAACGGATGCGCCGTCTTTGGTCGGCAGGCTAGTCGCACCGAAAACACTCGAAGCTCTCACCGTTGTCGCCTTGAGCATTTCGCCACCCGCCGCTCGGCTTTAATTTGAAGTTCTGTCTCCACTCGGTCGGGACATTCCACTTTCTAGGTCCAAATTTGTCGACCTTGGGGCCTAACTTGCCCTGATATATCGGCCCCTCTGGACATAGCATTATGCTCTGATATAAAGCCAACAACCAAACGGGCGGCTCGCCTACTGCTATGCATTTGGCTTCCATATCATCCGCATCCGACGCATTGGGACGCGGCCACCGTGCTCGACAAGAACTGCGGTAATTGCCGGCCTGCTGACCGGGGCCTCGATTGCCACCTACACGGTATGGGACAAATATGCCGTCAGCGTGGCACACGTCTCACCCATCCTCCTGGATCTACTGGGCAATCCGGTTCAGGCGTTTTTATTAACACCTTTGGTCTGGCGCCAGCGAACCGAAATACCGAAATATTGGGCAACAAATAAGCCTGAACTGTTTGGGGTCACCATTCTGAATCCGATCTCGTACATCTTGGTTTTGATTGCGATGACCGGGGCGCCAGTCAGCCAAATCGCGCCGACCCGAGAAATAAGCACGTTAGTCGGCGCGTTGGTCGGTGGCCGGTTGTTTGCCGAGCAACATCTTCGCCTCCGCTTGGCCGCAGCTTCTATCATAGTGATTGGGGTAATCGCAGTTGCTCATGGTTAGCAGTGACCGGTAGTCGCCAAGCGCCATCGGATAGCCCAAAAGGATGGATCGGCGGAAACACAAAATCTCACGGTCAGACGTTATGTTCTTGATAATTCCGCAATTCGAACATCGACTCGCATCGTTCTTGTAAATGGAGGCTCGAATCAATGAACCCAGCGAAGATCCATCCAAGTGAAGACAACTTGTCGGAGATGCCGCTGCTTAAGCGAATTCTCGGTGCAACCGCTGCGACAATCCTGATCGTTTGGTGGGGGATTCATTTGAACTCGCTAATTCAAGCAGTTGTGGCCGCGTGTGACACGCAGTTGACGATCCCGAGCGGTACACATCGGCTCGTTGGGATGGATACATCGGCTAACATAGCCGCAATATTGGTATATGTTATCGGCTTAGCGATCCTCGTTTTCACTGTGGGTGTCGCTTTGCCAATTTTTGTGCTGGTCCCTCGCAGTTCCCAATTCTGGCGCTTGCCAGTATTCATTCTTTTGGGCTGCTCTGTTCCGATCTGCGTGATCATTGTTGAGAGTCTTAGCGGATTCACGAGATCTCCGGATAAATGGACCAATGCTGGGTTCAATCACCTGGCCATGGACACAGCTGGTTACCTTTTTCTTGGAGTCAGCTACGGCGTAGTCGCATGGATTATGGCCAGGATCTATATCATCCGAAAGTGGGCCCTTTTTGCGTGGATGGGCTTCGGTTTTGCTGCGCTCGCGGTTCCCTGTTCCCTTGCGGCTCTCCTTCTCCGGCGGATGAACGAGTTTGGATCTGACGGTTCGATCATTGGAGTGGTTCCATGGCCAATTATCGATACCTTCCTCTGTTTTATAGGCGCGCTTCTTGGTGGTATCGGATGGTTTTCCTTCCACCGAATCCGTCGTCCCGCTGCTCGCTTGCGATCGTAGGGCCCAATATCTAGCCCGGACGTATTGGCGGCTTGCGCCAGCTCCGCCAAATCGTCGGCCTTGTAAAACGGATTGCCACTGTCGCATCATCGACAATCAATCCTGAAAACTGGCCAGGCCTTCTCTTGTTCCATCCATCCTGTGCTTTAGGTTCGCTCGCCGCCCGCAGTCCTTGGGCCTGGCACCGCTCGCGGGCCACGGTTAGTTACTGGTATCACCCGGTCGGCGATTTCGAACCCCAAACTGCGCAGGCGGAGAGCGCCTGGGCGACGCTTCAGCGATTGCGAAAATTTTTGGAAGAGAATGGTGCGGGAATCGAAAATCCGGAAGACCGGAATCTCGAAACGAAGGTGAAGCAATCGAGGCGGGCCTTCGCCGGACGATTGCAGGGCGAGATGCTGTATTGGCGATTGGCTCGGTTGCGGCCTGACATTGATCCTGGTGCCTGATCTAGCATCATGAGTTTTTCTCGCGCCGCATCAGTGCTTGACGAATAACCTCGTCCCATCTGGAATGGTCGGACGTTTAAACTGTGTCATGAAAAAGTCGCCGGGCGGAACTGGGAAATTTTTAGCCAGGGCGAGGCCGGTGCTGGCCGCGTTGGGGGCCGTCTTGGTCTTCAGCTTTCCTTTGATTCCTCAGAAATCAGAAGCAGGGATTTACGCTCACACTCCCCCTCCAGCTCTCATACCCGAAACGCCCGGTCCGCCACCACCATGGCGCACTTACGCTTGGATCCCTGGCCATTGGCGGTGGCACCGCAACCGATACGATTGGGTTCCTGGCCATTACCAGC
>Ga0209648_10002678_pt1 | contig 14810 bp, 13 predicted proteins | sample GraSoi2013_115cm_FD_185830 | JGI IMG/M metagenome (GOLD analysis project Ga0209648, IMG submission 185830) | Grasslands soil microbial communities from the Angelo Coastal Reserve, California, USA - Sample 9_17_2013_115cm (SPAdes) (version 2) | ecosystem: Environmental > Terrestrial > Soil >...
GCCAGGTTCGCGAGCTGTCCTACCTGCATTCCCGCGACGTTACCTACGCCACGTTCTGCGAAGGTCCGTACGAGGAGAGCATCCGTTACCGTGACTTCATGGGTTGGGATGTTCCGTGGTACTCGGTGCCGCAGGACGCCGTGGACCAGCTGGTCGCAGACCGGCACTTCGGCATCCTGGTCAGCTATCTCCGAGACGGTGACCAGGTCTTCGAGACCTACTGGACCACCGGGCGCGGCAATGAAGTGATGGCACCGTCGTACGGACTCCTGGATCTGACCGCCTACGGCCGGCAGGAGTTCTGGGAGGACTCGCCCGAGGGCTGGCCGCAACGGTGGGGAAGCAGGGGCGGACAGTTCACCACGGACGGACGTCCCACCGCCCAATGGTCCCGGCTGGCGGCCGGACGCTCCGACGACCTCGGCACCAAAACCACTGCCCCAAACGGCAGCCCAAACCAGCCATGAGCCTTTTGAGCAACACCGATGTGGTGGTGACACGCAGCGCGGCGTCCAACTCATAGTGGCCATGCTTGGTGTCGGTGTCGTGTTGGGAGTCGACACTGCGGGAGCACTCCCGACCGGTGCGGGTGGTGGAAAGGCGAGAGGGATGCATGAGGTGAAACGCGCGACCGCGCATCACGTGCGAACGGGGGAAAATCAGCGGATTGGTGAACAGCAATTCGAGGAGGCGCGCCTGTGCCGATTTTCCACGTCGCTTTTTCGAGCCGTGAGATGCAGGTCAAGCGTAAGCTACTCTTTTTGCCGATTGCTTGAATTACCAGAAATGGCGTACCGTCACCCGCTGGCTTTCGCCATTTTACGGAGGTCTGCGAGGTCGATTCCCATGTTTCGCGCCGATTTCCTACCATTCACCTCAAAAATCGTCGAACATTCGCGCTATTTACCAAGTCGATCACGTCGGCGTGCTCCAACCAGTGGCACGATGTCTGAGCCACGGGAGAGCACCCAGGCGATGGCGATCAGTGCGACCGTGACGCCCTTCGCTTCCGCGATAGCACGCAACGCTTCAACCAGCGCGAGGTTGTGATCGAGGTTCTCGCCACTGAAACGAGGAGCGACGCTGCGAAAATCGCCGGGGGAGAGGCGGCGCTCCCTTGACCAGTGGCCGCTCAGCAGACCACGCGCCAGCACACCGTAGGCGGTGATGCCAATCCCAATCTCCCGACAGGTCGGCAGAATGTTCTCCTCGATGCCTCGATCGAGTAACGAGTACTCGATCTGCACATCAGAGATGGGATGCACCGCATGGGCACGACGGATCGTGTCAGCACCAGCCTCCGAGAGACCGATGTGCCGGACGTAACCCGCCTTGACCATGTCTGCAATCGCACCAATGGTGTCCTCAATCGGCACGGTCGGATCAACACGTGCGGGGCGGTAGATATCAACGTAGTCTGTGCCAAGGCGGCGTAGTGTATAGGCGAGAAAGTTTTTGACGGAGGCCGGGCGTCCATCGTTGCCTGCCGAACCTCCAGCCGGGTCGCGGAGCGCTCCGAATTTGACGCTGATCACGACCTGTTCGCGGTTGCGGCCCTGCAAGGCTTCGTTGAGCAACAGCTCGTTGTGTCCCATGCCATAGAAGTCGGCAGTGTCGAGCAGCGTGATGCCTGCCTCAAGTGCGGCATGGATCGTTGCGATGCTTTCGGTTCTGTCGGCTGGACCATAGTACTCGGACATCCCCATGCAGCCCAGTCCAAGAACAGAGACACGAGGGCCGCCGGAGCCAAGTTGGCGAGTAATCATCATATTTCTCCTGTGCTCTCCAAATAGCTCATGAGCAATGATCAAGCACCATTCGTGCTTGACGAGAGAGCTTGTTTCAAGTTCTCTGTGTAGACCTCCGCCGCTTGCGTTTCTACCGCCTCCAGAATCGTTTCGGCGACGGACTCGGGGCTCGCGACATCTGTCGCACCGCCCGGCGCCGAAGCGGGTTGGCGGCCTTCTAAAAGGGTGTTGAAGAAGTTGGTCGCCGTCACTCCGGGATAGACCAGCCCGAGGGAAATGTTGTCAGCAGCAAGCTGCTGGCGGCCTATGAGCGTAATGGCGTTGAGCGCGTACTTGGTGGAGGCGCAGGGAGCGACGGGATTCGTCCTGTATCTCTCTGGCGGGATCTTCGAAGCGCCAGAACTGATATTGATAATCACGCCCCCGCCCTGGGCTCGCATGATCGGAATGACCTCTTGCATTGCTGCAATGACGCTGACAACGTTGACTTCGAAGACCGTGCGATATATCTCTAGATTCATCTTCTCGATCGGGGCAAATTGTCCCTGCGCGGCATTATTGATCAATACGTCAATGCGCTGATAGTGCTCCCGCGTTTGGGTCACCATCCGCCGTACCGCGGCCTCATCGCGCAGATCAGTTGGAACGGCCAGAGCGTCAGGGAGTTCTGAGGCGAGCTGTGCCAACTTTTCCGCAGAGCGGGCTGCCAGGGCCAGCTTTGCTCCCTTCTGGGCAAAAAGACGGGCCGTGGCCAGCCCGATCCCGCTCGAAGCTCCAGTAATCAGGACCACTTTTCCTGCAATCTCCATACACTGTTTCCTTTCAATCGTCTCGTTCTCATTTTCCGTCGCGGTGGCGCTCAGGCCAGGACGGCTGGACGCAGCACTTCCTCGCACCACTGACGGAAGCTGGTGGGGGTGGTGGCCTGCGGGGTGCGCGGCTCGGCAGTGTCGAGCCCCTGGTTGTAGGCGACCCACATGTCGAGGTTGCCCTGGGCCATGGCCTCGGACATGCCGCGCGAGAGCAGCCTGGCCTTGAAGGCCTCGCCCGGAATCTGCTGGAACCGCACCGGTTTGCCCAGCACCTCGGACATGATCTGCGCCATGTCGTTATAGGAGAGGTCCTCAGGGCCGAGCACCGGACGACTGGCGACTCCGCTCCAGGAGTGATCGAGCAGCAGACGGGCTCCGACAGCGGCGATGTCGCGGGTGGCGCAGCTTGGCTGCTTGAGGTCTCCGGAGATGGGCAGGGAAAACAGGCACTGATTCTTGATCGACTCGACCTGGCGCAGCAGGTTGTCCATGAACGAGGGATTCGTCAGTGCCCGGTAGCTGACCCCCGTGCTGGCGATCAGGTCGTCCATGACCAGCGACGCCGTCACCAGCCCGGCGTGCGCCGCCCAGGGGGTCCCTCGACCCAGGGCCGAGACGCCGACGACCCGCTTGACCCCTTGGCTCTTGAACGCGTCGCACGCCGGCCGGCTGAAGTCGACGTAGGCGGCCTCGACGCTCTTGGCTTTGGGGTCCGGCGGCACCAGCCAGAACACGGAGTCGGCGCCCGCGAACGCCCGGGTGACGACGTCGCGGTCGCCGTGCGATCCCTGCACGACCTCAACGCGCTCGCGTGTGTGCGCGGGAAGGCGGGAGGGATCGCGTGCGATCACGCGGATCGGCTCGTCGCTCTCGAGCAGGTTGTTCAGCACTTGATGGCCGATCAGGCCAGTGGGAGCGGTGACGACGATCATGACAACCACCTCCAGGTCGGATTGACAGACGTTGCGTGTTTCTGTTCCATGTGTGACTTCCTTTCAACATCTTTTCTCGTGTGAGAAACACCTGTTTGTGTCTATCAACAGCTTACCTTGCAGGAGGACAAACCAGTATCATCCGCACAGATGATTGGATGTATGATTGCGGGGAGATGTTGGGGAACAGGGAATTACGTAGATGTGAATGACCGCAGACCATTCACAGCCAGAAGAAACATCAGGAAAGGAGATGGAGCTGGCGGGCGACTTCGACAGCCGCCGCGCGGTTATGAGCATCGAGCTTGCGATAGATGTTCTGAATGTGAGTGCGCACCGTATTGACGGAGACGACCAGCTCGCGCGCAATCTCAGCGTTGGAACGACCAGGGACAAGTAGGCGCAGGATACGCAGTTCCTGCGCACTCAACGGCTCAGGCAGGAGCGTGGCAGGAGATGTCGCCTGCGCGCCACCTGACCCGGGAAAGGCACGCAAGATGCTCTGAAAATAGGCAAGGAGAGGCTGCTCGCGTAGATGCAGCACGAGGGGACGCAAAAGCATCGCCATGGCTTCCCCCTCATCCAGGAAGAGACGCAGATACCCCTCCGTGCAGGTGTGCTCCAGCAGCGTCAGGAGGATGTGCCGGGTCTGCCCCGGCTGCTTGTGCGCCGCGTAGACCAGGGCCAGTAGCGCCTGTGCCTCAAAGGCGCTGCGCCTACGTCCCGTTTCCTGGGCCACGCGTTCCAGGTCCTGCAACAGTTGAAGCGCCGCCTCTCTTCTGCCCTGGGCGAGATGCCAGCGAGCAAGCAGCAGCGTTTCTTGTTCGGTCGCGAATGGAAACAGCGGCCCATCAGACCGCTCCAAACCAGTTGTCCAGCGCTGCACCGCAGCTAGATCACCGTCTGCTAGTGCCAGGCGGGCCTGCAAGGTCAGCATTTCGCGGGACAACGGCCAGACGTCGTCCGGCAGCGTGGCGGGTCTCCTGGCAAGCAGCGCCTCCAGGCGAAGCCTCGCCGCCGCAGTCTCGCCGCGCGCATGTTGGATACGAGCCAGCAGCAGGATCGCCTGCACCTCGTGAAACTCCAGCGCGAGAGACTGGCCGATGGCCAACACCTCTTCCGCCTGCTGCCAGGCCATGTCTAGCTCATTGCGTTCATAAGAGATGCGTGCCAGGCCAAATATCGCATGAGCGATGTCGTCGCTATGGGCGTACCCCTCTCCGGCCAGGTTTCGCACCACCTGGTAATACTCGCAAGGTCGGTGCAGTTCTCCCTGCTCAAACAATGCCCTGGCAAGCATGTTGGTCGTGGCTCGACTGAGCCTGTAATGTGGATGGTCCGTCGCCTCACACAGCGTATAGGCTTCCTCCAGCAATCCACGGCCTGCATCCACGTGCCCATGGTAGAGCAGCTCAGCTTTTCCAATGACACTCAGACTCAAGGCGCGCCAGGTTCGCTGTTCTTCTGTTAACCAGGTAAGCGCCTGCCGGGCATAGTTGGCCGCACCAATGGCATCATCCTGCCTCCAGGCAGCTAGAGCTCGAAACGCAAAGACCTCTCCCAGTCGCGGCAGGTCGTGCTCCGCGCGGTAGCGCTCTTCTGCCATCTGGAACAGCTTCTCAAGCAGAGCCAGCGTAGCTTGAGAAAGCCTCCACGTATCTGCCCGATATAAGAGCGCTCTGGCATACCCCAGGCAGAGAGCGGGGGTGGAGGCGAGGAGCGCTTCGGGCAGTTGTTCCAGCCAGGTGTACAGGGTGTGATATTCAGTGGCCTGATAAAAGGCATGCGGCTCTTGCAGTATCCGTTCGATCAAGACAGCTGCACGCGGGTAGTCCTGCGCGTAGAGCGCGGACTCGACAGCCTCCGCGGAGAGATGATGGGCCTCATACCAGCGGCTGGCATGAGCGGAAAGCTCGCGCAGTTGCTCCTCTCCCAAACGCCGTCGCGCCTCGGCCCGCATCGCCTCGGCAAAGAGCCCGTGATACCGATACCAGGGCTGAGCTGGTGACGGGTCAAGCGTGGAGTTCGTGAGCGGCTCGAGAAACAGATTGGCGCGGGCCACAGTTTCGAGCAGGCGCTCACTCTCGAGCTCTTCCGTGATGGCGGCGCAGAGCGATCCAGTCAACCGAGTAAGCACACTGGTCTGGAGGAGAAAGCGCTGCAAGGGCTCTGGCTGGGTCGTGAACACCTCGGTGAGGAAATAGTCTTGCAGCGCCGGCTTTCCGCCCGCGAAGACTCGTAACAGCGGCTCGATCTCTCGCGGTGTGGCAGACTCCCGCAGCGCCATCAGGAGCAAGCGGAGTCCGGCGGCCCAGCCTTCCAGGGAGGTATGGACGCGGCTTGCGATCTCCGGCGCGAACGGGACGGGCAGCATTTGCTGCAGAAAAGCCGCGGTCTCCTCCGGTGAGAAGCGCAGATCAGAAGAGCGCACATCGCAGAGGTCGTTGCGGGCACGCAGCCCGGCCAGGGAAAAGGGTGGATCGCTTCGCGTGATCATGATGACGTGCATATCGGCGGGAAGATGGGCCAGGAAAAAGGTCATGGTCTGGTGAATGCGTGGGGAGGTGATGGCATGGTAATCGTCCAGCACCAAGATCCCTCCCCGCTCACAGTGCGCTAGCGCGTTCAGAAACACCGTGAGGGCGGTCTCAGTCAAAGACGCTTCAAAAGGCGGCTGCGGCATGCTCCTCAAGAGAGCTAGTGCTTCCCGCGCCACATGGTCGCCAAAAACCTGGCAGGCAGTCATCAGATAGCGCCAGAAGCGCACGGGGTCGTTATCGCCTCCATCCAAAGAAACCCAGGCAACCGGCGGAAACTGCGGCTGTGTGCTCCGTTCAGCCACCCACTGGCGCACCAGCGTGGTTTTGCCGTAACCTGCCGGCGCCGAGACCAGCGTGAGCCGGTGCTCCAGCGCGCGATCAAGCAGAGAGAGCCCCCGCTCGCGCGGGACCAGCGAGGGATGCAAAGGGGGCAATTGGAACTTGGGGACAAGCAAGGGAGTCTCTCGTGAAGACGATCTGCTGTGGTGATGCTGCCTGGCCAGATCTGTTGCTGGCCACTCTCGTCCATCGCCTGCTTCTCTGGCATCTCCGTTGGCCGTGTCCTGGTTTCCCTGTTCCGGTGAATATCCGAGCACTCTGGCCATCTGTTCCAGGCGCGCAGCGCTCAGATCAGCCGTACGACCGGCGTACTTTTTGGCCGTGCGTTTTCCCTGGCGTCGATAGGCATACCAGTACCCATCTCCTCCATGCGGTCGCACTTCTTTGAGCAGGGTGAGGTGTCCCTCTCGTCCTAGAAAAGAGAATGAGGTGGATGCAGCCAGCCGCTTGAGCCATGCTTCCGGCTCCTCGCGTACATCAATCGTATCCGTATAGTGCTCGTCACGCCAGAGATACTGCTGATCTTCCTGTGACCAGATCAGCGCGGCCTGTCTCGTTTTTGCCATGGTGCTTCCTCAACAGAGAAAGAGATGAGAGATGTTCCCCAACAATGCTCTGAAAAGTATATCTCCTGACGTCCGCAAGATGCAAGCGTTCCCCAACCTATTCTTTTTAAAGAATTTGCCGTAGGCTATTCTCAGTAAAAAGGGACGTTACGTAATATGTGCCACATTCCCATCACCCACTGGGCGTCTGTGAACGTTATTACCTGGAAGTTCCGCCGCCCTTCGGCCTGCCGCTCCTCCCATGAGAACTTCACCACTAAGTATGGGGATCATTCAATCTCACCTGACCTTTTTGGGCTATGTTCCTATTCCGACTTTCTGTTCCAACTGTGGGCACACCCCAACTGAAACAAGAGGGGCGTGTGATCGGCAACTGCATATCCTCGGATCGTGACGGCGTGGTGGTAATCCGGTCCGACCTCCCACACCACTTTGGTGAATGCCCATCCGTAGGGTGCTTCATAGGTGCTGGGATAGGGTGAGTTGGGAGGAGGAGTGAGATGAAAGATGTTTGGACCTGGTATCCAGGCTGCCCAGACAGGTGAGGTGCCGATGACCGAACTGAGATTGGGCGAGATAGTGTGACGAACCGGGTTGCTGACCGGGCAGTGCTGTGGGACAGGATCTAGTCTCGGCTCAGTTGGGCTTGGTGTCGGGATGACAGTCCCTGCACTCGTTGGAGATGGAGCTCCCGCAGAGGGGGTACTGGGTGGCGCTGGCGAAGTACACGCCGTGAGAACCAGCAACAGTCCGGTCAGTATCACCATCACCATGCGGGAAAGCCGCTTGCTCGTCATTTCTCTCACTTCTCTGAGCGTTCGCGCATTCGACCCTGCTTCTCTTTTTGGGCTCATTCTGCCTCCTTTAACGAAACCCCGCCAAGACCCTGGTAACAACTACGTGCAGTATTGTTTGCAAAAAATGTCGCGATCCTTAACCCCAGCCCTGCACCGGACATCCGGGAACCATCTACGTGGTGCAGGGCTGAGATCGCGGGAAAAAGCCCTTTTTACGAGGGGCTGGGTACCAAGCCAGCAGCAAAGGTGAGATGCCAACTCACACCTGGCCAAGTGGCTTCCAGGGAGTAACATCCCGCGCCTGGCACGGTTAAGCCGCCTGGAAACTGGGTCCATTGGTCATCTTGGGGTTTCAGTAGCAGCGGGACGATACCCAACATTAAGCAGGTAAAGTGGCTTGTGGAGCGGCCTGAACAAATCGTTCATCACCTATTCCCCGTTGCTGATACTCCCGAGTATTCACGGCGTTTTCAAGGGGGAACTGCTGATCGTGTGCTTTCACCTGCTCAGAAATAGGGCAAATGTACCGCTGATACGACGATGCGCATGCCTAACGTTGTTTTGTGGGCAATGCCCACGCGATGCGCAACGAGTTTGCTCTGTGAAGTCGAACGGGCATGAGAGCGTCCTTCATGGCTCTTACGTTTGCCGACATCGCAGAACCACGGCCCAGGGCGGTGTTCATGGCGCTGTCCATGACGCTTTCATGACGCTTGCACCTTACACTCGAAAGAGGCGAGGGCGAGGGACATGAGCTGGGCCGTGGCGTGAGGAACGGCTCTCACCGAGCTCGATCTCGCCCTTGTCAGAAACAAACGAGAGCAGTGAACGGGAAGGTCCAGGCACTTCAGCCGAAGAGACAGCTCATTGGGCATCCCGTGGGAGGATGTTCCTCAAGAAAAGGGCTTACATTGGAGGGAACGTGATGCAAAAAGACACGCAACAGAACAAAACGATTTTAGTCACAGGTGCAACGGGGCGTCAGGGAGGTGCTGTTGCGCGTACTCTCATTTCACATGGCTGGAAGGTACGCGCACTCGTCCGTGATCCATCTACGCCTGCCGCCCAACACTTAGCAAAAAACGGCATCCAACTGATCAAAGGGGACCTTTTCTCGACCGCATCGATAGAAGAAGCGCTCAGAGGGGTGTTTGGAGTCTTCAGCGTTCAGACCTCCTTTGCTGAGCATGGCGTCGGGGGCGAGATCATCCAGGGCACATTACTGGCGGACGCAGCCTCTAAAGCTCAGGTCCGGCATTTTGTCTACAGCTCAGTAGGAGGCGCTGAGCGAGAGACTGGCATTCCACACTTTGAAAGTAAATGGCAAATCGAAAAGCATATCCGAGCCATTGGTCTGCCCGCAACGATCCTGCGTCCGGTCTTCTTCATGGAAAACCTTGAGAGCTCCTTAGGCGCGCCGATCAAGGAACAAAATAAGCTCATCTTGCCCCTGCATCCGCAGACGCGTCTGCAACTGATTGCCACAGAGAATATCGGAAGCTTCGCCGCACTCGCCTTTGAGCAGCCCACCGGCTTTCTTGGCAAGGCACTCGAAATTGCAGGTGATGAACTGAGTATGACGGAGCTCGCCGAAACCTTCAGCCGGGTGATGAAGCGAACGATCGAGTTCGTCGAACTCCCAATGGAGCAGATGATCCAGGGTGATCCAGAGATGGCACTGATGTTTGAATGGTTCAACACGCATGGCTATCAAGCCGTTCTTCCAGCTCTGCGCGCACTGGATCCTGCTTTACTGACCCTGGAAACATGGTTACGTCAGACGGGTTGGCAAGCATAACGTGTTGCTTCTCGCTGCATGACGGATGTTCCCATGAGAGTCATAAAACGAGCAATGCTGCCGTTTTATGACTCTCGATCCCCTTGCCTTTCGCAGTGCGCTTGATGAAGCGAGCACATGGAGAAAGAAGGGAGCGCGCTTCGTCGCAGGTGGACAGCCCGACTTTCGGCGACAATATGTGGAGGTGCTTCCATTGCCTCAGACGCTGCCTGAGACAAAACCTCCTCCTCGTCCGCCCAGGGCCGCTCGTTGGCGCCAGAGCTTTCGTTGGCAAGACCGGTTGGCGAGGCCCTGCCGGCTTGGGACCACCGCGTGTGCATATCAGTATGGCGGGTGTTCCCGCTTTTCTCGAAAGCCTCGCGCCCTCGGAGGAATGGCCAACACAAGAGGCTTTTTTTCAAGAATAGCAAACTTGATCTGAAAAGGGTATACTGAAAGGACATATCCAAATTGATTCAAAATCCGATCCAGATAAGAGATGAGCTTCATCTCTGAAGGACAATAACCTTACTAAACAGTTGATTGCCGCACCTCTGTGCAGAAAGAGGACATGGATGCCCAAACGCAGACATCAATACCAGGAAACCAGGCATCAACATCAGAAAACTACGCAGAGGGCGAACCAGCACAAACGCAAACGCAAATCACACAGTGATGCTTTCTGGTTGAGTATAATCATTCTTACCGTAGCCATAATCGGAGCGATTCTTGGTTACCTTTTCCTCCCTGGCATGTTACTCGCCCCCCTAAGAGCCTTTTTTGGCGCAGTCATCGGACTTGTCGGGCTAGCTGTGCTGATAGGCGTGATACAAGATCCGAAAGCAGCTCTCAATGGATTGGATTTGGATATCACTGGCTGTCTGGACGGATGTTTTTCGTTTCACTTTGTGTTCTTCATCGCGCTCATTGGTATGGTCAGCGGTTTCCTCATTTGGCGTACCTTGCTCTAGGGAGTGCTGACAGGAGGAGGATTTGGCTTGGTAGCCGGTATCCTTTTTAGGGGCCTAGCCTTGACCACTCGAAAAGAGGAGATTTCCCATGGCTCGAAAACAAATGCGCCCACCAGCCACTCAACAGGTCGTGCTTGAACCGCTTCAGATCACCTGTCGAGCCTGTGGAAACCGCATGCGGATGGGGCATCACAGCCATCGGACAGTGACCACCTTGCAAGGGGTCACACGGTTAACTCTCAAGGTTTATCGGTGCCGCAATCAGACGTGCTCGCGCTTCCACCAGCCAACGCGACCGGAAGAGGAAGGCGGATGGGCACTGCCGCATGGAGAATTCGGTCTAGATGTGATCGCATTGGTGGGAACACTGCGCTATCAACAACAGCGCAGTGTCCCACAGATTCACGAAGAATTGCTGCGACGAGGAATCCAGGTAGCGCAGCGCACGGTCACCGATCAGCTCTATCGCTATGAAGAACTGCTGGCGCTGCACCTGGCAGATGCGGAGCGGCTCAAGGCACGGATCAAGGAACACCAGCAGGTGATCCTGGCTCTCGATGGGTTGCAGCCGGATGTGGGGCATGAGGTGTTGTGGGTGCTACGCGATTGTAGTTCGGGAGAAGTGCTGGTGGCGCGCAGTCTCTTAGGCGCCACAGAGAACGACTTGGCTCCGCTCCTGGAGGAGGCTGCGAGCCTCTGCCGGAAGCTGGAGATCCCCATCGTTGGGGTCATTACCGACGGGCAACGCTCGATCCGCAACGCCATAGCGCGTGCTCTGCCAGGGGTTCCTCATCAGCTCTGTCATTTCCATTATTTACGGGAAGCTGCCAAACCGATTGCTGCCGCAGACCTCCATGCCAAGAAAGAACTCAAAAAACACGTACGTGGGGTGCGTCCCATCGAACGGGCGCTGGAAGGGCGGACCGATGAGGAAGCCGAAGCAGTACACGGATACTGTCTGGCCATAAGAAGTGCGCTCAGCGATGATGGGCGACCGCCACTCGATGCCGACGGGATCCAATTGGAAGAGCGACTCCAGGCCATCGACGACTCGATCAAACGGGTTGCGGAAAAAAGGGGCTCCCCGACGAACTGAGCCGATTGCAGAGGCTGGTGCAAGCCGGACTGACAACCACGCAGAACCTCTGGCCCCCCATCCAGCAAGCGTATATCTGGCTGCATCAGGCCGCTCACTTGCTCGCCAATGCCGAGCAGCGCGACGTGACCACCCTCCAGCAAGAGTATCAGGTGCTGTTAGAAACCATGACACAGCACCAGGACGAACTGGGCGTGCTCGCTCCAGCCGTAACACACTTCTGCAAAGTCACCGCGAGTTATTGGGATGGACTCTTCCAATGCTACCAGGTCAAAGATCTGCCTCGGACCAATAATGATCTGGAACAGTACTTTGGAACAGCTCGCCATGTGTAGCGGCGTGTTACCGGACGCAAGCAAGCTTCGCCCACCCTGGTCGTGCGCGGCTCGGTGCGCGTAGTGGCTGCGGGGGCAAGTCGCCTTGTTTCTTTCTCTGCCGCTGACTTGCGACTGGCTGATGTCGCTGCCTGGCAATTGCTGCGTCAGACCCTCAACTATCGACACGAGGGCCGCCGCCGTCAACTCCGCTTCCGTCGTGATCCACAGGTTTATCTTGCTTCATTGGAACAAAGTCTCTTCAGATCAGGCTTGCCGTCCTAGAAAAAAAGCCGAAGACGGGCCTCACGATTGCCTCCGGATCTCATGAACAGGCTGGTGGCTTGCTCTTGTTGGCAGCAGCAACCGAGACCGGACTCCTGACACAGTTGGAGCAGGCGCTGCCACCTCCCCCGGACCCACCTCGCCTTCCCCTGGCAGGCAGTCCAGCAGTCCGCAGACGCCTGCTGCTTACGGTGCTGTTTTTGGGAGCGGTTGGCTTACAACGCACGTGGGATCTGCGCGGCTATACCGCCGATGGCCTGGCGCTGCTCACCGGACGAATACGAGCATACGGCTATCGCTACACGGAAGCCTTTTTGTCACAAGTGGCTGACGTCGATGGAGCAGAGCGCTACACGGATGCCCTGGCGTCCTGGACCACCCACCTCTGGCATGAACCAGGAGAAAATACGGGAGGAGCCGAACACCCGTACGCGTTGACCCGGCTTCTGTGGATGGGCATCGTAAACCTGTCTACAGTGAGGTGCTGATCCCGCGCGGGTTGATCGGGCGTCTGGGCGTGATCTTGGGCTGCCGGGCACTGCTCTTGCTGCACGATGAGTACGGCCATCCCCTTTTCGTCACCACCCATCGGGGGGACCAGCATCTCACCGCAGGCGTCCCTGCGTTCCTGGCGCGCTATGAACAGCGCGTGAAGTCCAGTCAGATCACACGACTGATCGTGGATCGGGAGGGCATGGCCACCGAATTTCTCGCCAACCTGCATGCGCAAGGACGCAGCGTCGTGACTATCTTGCAGACCAATCAGTATCGGGACCTCTCCTCCTTCTCAGATGTGGGAACCTTTGTACCCTTGAGTACCGACACGCACGGACAGGTCATCCGGGAAGTGGCCCCGGCGCGTATCATGTTGTCGCGTGAAGACCATCCCAACAAGCCGTTGCGTTTACAGGTGGCGCTGATCCGTGACCTGCGCCGACGCGTTCCAGTTCCCCCTGATCCAGAGGAGGCACAGGACCCGTCGCGCTGGGATAAAGACCTGCCCGCTGATGAGCGGACATGGTGGCGCGAGGGCTGGCAAGCGACCGCCGCTCCGGCCAAAGAAACGATGGCCAGGCTGATCCCCATTGTGACCACGGCCCAGACCCATCCTCTCGATGCCATCGAGCTTGCTCAAACCTACATCCACCGCTGGCCTGCCCAGGAAAACGTCATCAAAGATTACCTTCTGCCCTTGGGATTAGATACCAACCACGGGTTCGCCAAGGTTGCTGTGGAGAATTCGGAGGTCACCAAACGACGAACACGCTTAGAGCAGCGGCGAGCCCGCCTCAAGCAATGGGCACAGAGCGCAGGCAAACGCGAGGCACAGGCAGGCCGACGACGGGAGCGACTCCGAAAAACCTTCGCGAGCCGTAGCAAGGAGTTGTATCAAGACCTCTGGGAGTATCAGCGCACCCTGGAAAGGCAAGGGGTGGCCGACCACATGCTACGACGGGAGGTCAAGGAGCGCAAAGCCATCGCAGACGCTGAGTTGGAACAGCTCCGCATCAAAGAATGGCGTGCCTATGAGCAATGCAATACCGAGTTCCGCAAGCAGGAACGCTACTGCAAAGAGCAGCGCGAGGTCTTGCGTGCCTTAGAAGAGCTGAAAGCCCAGGAGAAAACCATGTATGAATTGGATCACCGGAAGGATCAGGTCATGACCGTGTGTAAAGTGGCGCTAGCGAATCTGGCGATGTGGGTACGCGACCACTATTTTCCATCATCTTATGCACAAGCCACCTGGAAACGTCTGCTGCCATTTTTTCAACTTCCCGGTACGATTACGCAGGACGCTCAGATGGTGCGGGTCGAACTGCTCTCATTCAACGACCGCGTCCTCAATCGAGATCTGGCCGTCCTGTGTGAACAGGTCAATCAAGTGTCGCCGCGCCTGCCCGATGGACGTCGGCTCTCCTTTACCATGCGCCCAGCCTGTTGCATTCTTCCTGCGCAGAAGGTGCCCAAAATATCGTGACACCCTGATCAGCAGTGACGGGAACTTGTTAGCGGCAGACAATGCGAATGTCTTACAAGGAGACGGTAATCTGCAAACGCCAAAGACGCCACAACCACAACCACGAAGATACGATATAACCAGGATTGCAAATCAATGGGCTAGCATTATCCAATTACCCTGGGTGCCTCCCATTATCAGTGGCGACCCATTATCCTGGCCAGGTGAAATTCAATTACAAGCGCAGGCAATATGGGCGGGCAGCCCGGTAAATGCACCTTCAGGTTTAGGGATTTATAAAGCGTGGCTGAGTGCATATACAACTAAGTTAATGAACTTTGGCACTCCAATAACATTGGAATTTAAAACGATTAACTGGAACAATCAGATCATTACAGTCCAATACTTTAGTGGTGGCATTAGAGCCGAATTTGGACCAGATGGAACCACCTCTTTTTATGATTATACCAACAAAGCGGTATACAAAGCATGACATCAATTGCTAACGGCAACATTTGGCTCAAAGGCCCCTGGTTCCTGGTGGGGAGCGTAGTATGTTGTATCTCCCTCCCTAGTTTCTGCTTATGTACTTGCGTCGTTGGAAAAGGGGCTGATGAGTGCTGCTTCTCTGTGACTTAGGCACGCTTGTTGCTGTCAAGATCGGGTTCTCCGTCAT
>Ga0209648_10002679_pt1 | contig 14809 bp, 14 predicted proteins | sample GraSoi2013_115cm_FD_185830 | JGI IMG/M metagenome (GOLD analysis project Ga0209648, IMG submission 185830) | Grasslands soil microbial communities from the Angelo Coastal Reserve, California, USA - Sample 9_17_2013_115cm (SPAdes) (version 2) | ecosystem: Environmental > Terrestrial > Soil >...
GGAGTGGTGATAGCCGGAGCGATTATCCTATTCACCGGCTGGCATTGGTTGGATCCGACGGTGAGTCTTCTCATCAACGCGATCATTGTCTACGGCACCTGGGGCTTACTGCGGGACTCGTTTAACCTGGCGATGGATGCTGTGCCACCGGGAGTAAACGTGGCCGATGTGCGGCGTTATCTACAAAGTATCCCGACAATCACCGATGCGCATCATCTGCATATCTGGGCGTTGAGCACCACCGAAACCGCGCTCACGGTTCATCTGGTAAAACCGGATCCACTCGATGACGACGGAGTACTGAGGAGAATCAATCAGGAGCTAACCGAGCGCTTTGGAATCGGGCATGCCACGATTCAGCTCGAGCGCGAAAATCTCCGGCCATGCCAATCTGAGCGCGCCGAGTTTGACCATTAGGAAAAGAGCCTGCGCCGGAGGAACGCTGGAAGCGAACCGTTTGCGCTCAAACATTCGTCTTAAACAAATGTTTCACTTGACTGTTTCAAACGATTGTTTGAACATAGGCCGGTGGTAACCAAAGAACGACGCGCCCAAATTAAAATTCCGGAGCTAACCGAAGAAAATACCCGCAATAAAATTCTTAATGCCGCGGGCGAAGTCTTCGCCGAATACGGATTTGAGGGCGCCACCGTTCGCGCAATCACCGAGCGGGCCGAAGTCAATGTGGCCGCGGTGAACTACCATTTTCGGGACAAAGCAGAACTGTACAACCGCGTCGTACTGGACGCCTGCTCGGCTCGAGCGGCTTGGCATGACACGATGGCTCAGGCGACCGATTCACCAGAGGACCGATTGCGCAGTCTGATTTCCCGTTTTCTTGAGTACATGCTCGGCCCGGATCGCCCTGCTTGGAAACGGCGATTGATGGCGCGGGAGATGGCTAACCCGACCACCGCGCTTGACGAGCTAGTGGAAAAGAATATTCGACCATTAAGGGACGAGTTCCTAATGCCGACGCTGCGCGAACTGACTGGCGGTCGTTTCAACCGGCGACAGCTCTCCCTTATTGGTTCCAGCGTGATGGGTCAATGTCTCTATTTCCATCAATCACGCCCGATTATCGAGCGTCTGAATCCCGATTTTAAAATCGGCAAAGCCGAGATCGAAGAGATCACCGACCACATCACTCGTTTTTCGCTGGCTGCGATTGCGGAACTGACCCGCCAGGCGCGCCGGCCTTAACCCAAAATACGGAGCTCCAATGAGCGCTACCTCCGCTAAAACACCTACCCCTCGGCTTAAAACCGCCAATTCAGATCGGCCGGCAGCACCCGCCGTCCCTGCGGCCAGCATGGCGAATCCCAAACCGAAGCGGCCACTTCGCCGTCTCGTTATTCTTTTGGCCGCAGGTCTGCTCCTGCTGGTCGGCGGCACCTTCTGGTATATCGACAACGTCGGCTACGAAACGACCGATGACGCGGCCATTGAAGGGCACGTGATCCAGGTAAGCCCAAAACTTTCGGCCCATGTCAAGGCCGTTCATTTTGACGATAATTACCAAGTAAAAAAGGGCGATCTGTTAATCGAATTGGACCCACGCGATTTCGATGTCTCGCTGGCAAGCGCGGAAGCCAATCTGGCTTCGGCTCAGAGCAAGTTGACGGAAGCCGAAGCGCAACAGAACGTGGCGCAAGCCAGCCTGGGCCAGGCCAAAGCGGATCTAGTTAGCGCTCAGGCCACGGCGGACAACGCTAAGTCAGACCTCGAACGGAACGAACGCCTTTTCCAGACTCATGTGATCGACCGCCGCGAGTATGATGCTTCGGTCGCACAAGCGAAAAGCGCCGTGGCCAACGTGGAATCCGCCACCAAAAAAGTCGCTTCCCAGGAGGCCCAGGTTCGGCTGACCTCTGCTCAATACGTTACTGCCTCGGCTGAAGAAAAACAGTCGGAAGCACAACTGCACCAGGCCCAGTTGCAACTATCGTATACCAAAATCTTCGCTCCTTATGACGGTCGAGTGACCAAAAAAAGTGTTGAACCAGGCAACTATGTCCAACCAGGCCAAACGCTCTTTTCTCTGGTTCCACCCGACGTGTGGGTAGTCGCTAACTTCAAGGAAACTCAGCTGAAACAAATGAGAGTTGGTCAACCAGTTTTGGTACGAGTTGATGCGATCCCAGGCCGTAATTTTAGCGCCCATGTCGAAAGTTTTCAGGTCGGAACTGGCGGCCGGTTCACTTTGTTGCCACCGGAAAATGCGACTGGCAATTTCGTGAAGGTGGTACAACGGGTGCCGGTGAAAATCGTCTTCGACGAACCCTCCGCCAATCTCGAACGGCTGTGGCCGGGCGAATCGGTTGAACCCAAGGTCAACGTCCGCGAAAACTTCGCCCAACGGCAATACCGGGCTGAGCCGCTTCCGCCGGCCATCCTCGGTGGCACCAGTGATTCGGTTGAAATTGCTGAGCAATGAACGGGACCGCCGCAAACAAATCTGGATCGAAGCGATTCGTCAAATGCACCCATGAGTCACGTAATCACACCAAGCGGGCGGGCAGTGAATCCATGGTGGATCGGATTGACCCTGACTATCGCGACCTTCATGGAGCTGCTCGACACCAGCATTGCGAACGTCTCGCTCCCACATATCGCCGGCGGCCTCGGAACCAGTCTCGACGAAGCAACCTGGGTGTTGACCAGTTACCTGGTGGCCAACGCGGTAGTTCTTCCGCTAAGCGCCTGGTTGAGTCGCGTTTTCGGACGCAAGAACTACTACATGACTTGCGTTGGGCTATTCACACTCGCCTCGTTTCTGTGCGGAGTGGCTCCGAACCTGGGAACCTTGATTTTCTTTCGGGTACTGCAAGGCATTGCCGGTGGTGGCCTGGCTCCTTCGGAACAGTCGATGCTGGTCGATGCCTTTCCGCCGGCCAAACGCGCAGCGGCCTTTGGGCTCTACAGTATGGCGATCGTGCTTGCTCCGGCACTCGGACCAACTCTGGGCGGATGGATAACCGACAATTCTTCCTGGCGCTGGATTTTTTTCATTAATATCCCGGTTGGATTCTTGTCGCTATTCTTGACTAGCCGGCTAGTCACCGACCCACCCGCATTTACCGAAGAGCGGCGCCGGATCAAAGCCTCGGGCAATGCCAAGATCGATTATGTTGGAATTCTTCTGTTCGCGGTTGGCTTCGGCTGTCTAGAGGTCGTCCTCGATAAGGGTCAGGAGGACGATTGGTTCGGCAGCGCCTTCATCACCACATTCACAGTGATCAGCGTGATTGCATTGGTCATTGCTATCGTTTGGGAGCTGCACCAAAAAGATCCGGTAGTCGACCTGACGCTATTAGGAAACCGGAACTTCGCACTGGCTTGTGTACTCTTTTTCCTTTTCGGATTCATCTTATTCAGCAGCACGGTACTGATGCCTCAACTGCTGCAAACGCTCGACAAATACGACGCTACCACCGCTGGAATGGCGCTTACTCCGGGAGCTCTGGTGATTGTGTTCATGGCGCCATTCATCGTGCGACTCACCCCGATCGTCGGAGCGAAACGGCTGATTTTCATTGGATTCTTCTTCTTGGCGATCGCAGTGTGGCACATTAGCCAGCTCAATTTGGCCGCCGACTACGGTATCTTCGCCCAAGCGCGGATGCTTCAAGGATTCGGGTTAGGGTTTCTGATTGTTCCGATCAGTCAGGTCGCCTATTCCTATCTTCCTTTGGAGAAGAATAACAAGGCTAGTAGTCTCACCAATTTATTTCGGAACGAGGGCGGTAGTTTTGGTATCACGTTCGCCAACACGGTATTGGCACAGCGCGGCCAATTTCATCAAAGTGTACTTGTGCAGCACTTAACTCCCGACAATTCAATTTACCGCGATTGGCTGCAACAAGTAACCAGCGCATTCCGGCATGCCGGATATTCTGCCGTCGAGGCAGCCAGCCGGGCCGAGGCGCAATTGTATAGCATTTTAAATCAGCAGGCTTCGCTACTCTCCTATTTTGATTGCTTTATTGGACTGATTGTCGCCGCCGGCGTGGGGGGCGCTTTAGCACTGGTAATAAAGAACTTCGGGCCGCCGGGGAAACCGACGGAGGCCCATTGACCCGGTAGGGACGCGCTCCCGACTTCGCGAAGCCTTGGTCGCGGCCAAGCCTGTGCGGCCGCGCCAAAGCGTAGCGACGGCGGCCCGCGCGTCCGATCGGACGGACCAGCCGGAGCTGGCCCCTACCGCCTATCCGTAATTCACGATCAAGGTCTTGCGCTCGGTCATTTCCTCCATCGCATACTTCACGCCTTCCCGGCCGAAGCCGCTCAGCTTGATGCCGCCGTAAGGCATGTTCTCCACTCGGAAGGTGGGCACTTGGTTAATGAGTACGGCGGCCACCTCGAGTGACTCGTACGCCTGGTGGGCAAGCTTCAGATCGCGGGTAAATACCCCGGTTTGCATTCCCCACCGTGAACGATTCACTTTCGCGATTGCGTCTCCGAAATCGTCGTACGGTTCGAGTACCACAACCGGCGCAAACGCTTCTTCGCAGCTAATTGGTTGATCTTCCGGCACCTGCTCCAACACAATTGGTCCCACACACTGACCATCAATCGTTTTTTCGGTTGCCAGTTTCGCACCGGCGGCAACCGCTTGATCAACCCATTTGGCCACCTTTTGCACTGCTTCCGACGCAATCATTGGACCAATCACCGTCTCTCGCTCGCGCGGGTCCCCGGTTTTGACTTTCGCTTTTATATAACCGAGCAGAGCATCACGAAACGCTCCGTAGATCCGGCTCTGCACATAAACCCTCTGTATGCTGATGCAGGATTGGCCGGCATAGCCAAAAGCGCCGGTGGCAATCGGCGCAATCTTGTTTTCCCACTCCGCGTCGTCATGGATAATGGCAGCAGCATTGCCTCCTAATTCCAGGCAAACTTTCTTGGTGTTGCATTTTTCCTTGATCTTCCAACCCACGGCAGCGCTGCCGGTGAACGAAATCATTTTGACGCGTTCGTCGTTGTAGTAGCGGTCCATCAAACCGACATCAAAGGGCACGATATTAACCAATCCGCTCGGCACGCCGGCTTCCTGTAAAGATTCAGCCAGGAGCAACGCGGTCAGCACCGTCCGCGGTGAAGGTTTAATAATAATCGCATTCCCCGAAGCCAGAGCGGGAGCCACCTTATGGGCTACGAGATTGAGCGGGAAATTAAACGGTGTAATCCCAAAGATGACCCCAATCGGTAAACGGCGCACCGAGCCGGTATGCTTTGTGCCCCATTCGCTTCCGTCCAGCGCGATGAGTTCACCGTCGGGCTGGCGGCACTCGGAGGCAGCAAAGAGAAAGGTATATTGGGCGCGCGCAACTTCGGCCTCGGCCTGGGTTACCGGTTTTCCTGCTTCCCGAATCAGCAGGTCTACAAATTCCTGGCTCCGACGCTTAATGACCGCCGCCACTTCGGACAGAAAGAGCGCCCGCGCTGCTGGCGTCAGTTCGCGGTTGCGCTCAAAAGCTTCGTGCGCTGATTGAAACGCCTGCTCCACCTGCTCGGGACCAGCCTGGAAATAGCTGCCCACCAGCTCGTGAGTATATGGGTTTTTGATTTCGGATGATTGGGCGGAACTCACCCAATCCCCGCCGATAAAAAATGCTTTCGGTGTCATAACAACAATATCTTTCTAATCATCCTTCGCTTTCCAAATCCTCGGCCACTCTGTGTTCGAGTTCGCTCATCGGTCCGGAATCTCGTTTAGCGATCAGATCGAGTTCGACCGCAAGTTCGTCCAATTCCTCGCCGCCCGCCATCATCTGCAACAATTTTTCCCGATGCGTATCCGCCTTGCGAAAAGTGCCATAACTGCGACCACGATTCAAAACGGTGAAGGTGTCCCCGACCGCCCAAGCGTGGTGGACGTTATGAGTGATGAAGATGACACCAATTCCTTTGGCCTTGGATTGAACGACATATTTCAACACAACCGCAGCCTCTTTTACACCCAGCGCCGAGGTCGGTTCATCCAGGATCAGCACCTTTGCACCAAAATAAACTGCCCGAGCGATTGCTACCGCCTGCCTCTCACCTCCCGACAAAGTGCCGACCGCCTGGTCCGTGTCGCGCAGCCGGATCCCGATCTTTTTCAATTCTTCGCTGGTGGTTTTTTCTGCGCTGACCGAATCGAAAACCTTGATTGGACCGAAGCTTTTTTTCGGTTCGCGACCAAGGAAGAAGTTCCGCGTGATGCTCATCAGCGGCAGCATCGCCAGATCCTGAAATACCGTTGCAATACCAAGATCGAGCGCTTGCCTGGGAGAGTCCAACTCGACCACACCGTTCAGAAAGCGGAACTCGCCTCGAGTTGGTCGATGGACGCCCGAAAGTATCTTGATCAAAGTCGATTTTCCCGCGCCGTTGTCGCCCAGCAAGCAGTGCACCTCGCTGGGAAATAACTTGAACGAGATATCCGCAAGGGCCGTTACCTTACCAAAAACCTTATCGATCCCTCGCAGTTCGATAATCGGTTCCATTAACTTTTCTGTTGTTGGTGAATTGGCCATAAGCACACTCCTTAATGCGAACGCAGTGCTTGTTGTCGTAGATAGTTATTCAGTAAAACCGCGGCCAGCAACATCCCCCCGAGCACCGCTCTGAACCAATCAGTGCTGATGCCGGTGTAGAAGATACCTTGTTGAACCATGCCCAGGATCAGTGCCCCGACGGCAGCTCCGAAGACCGAGCCGTAGCCGCCGGTAAGAAGACACCCACCGATTACCGCGGAGGCAATTGCCTCCAATTCCTTTTGTTCGCCTCGCAGCACGTCGGCCGAACCGGTGTTGAGCACCTGAATTGTCGCCAGCAGCGTTGCGGTCGCCGCGGTCAGCATGAAAAGCGAGATCTTGACCCGCGCAACCGGCACACCCACGTTGCGAGCTGCCAACGAATCTCCTCCAGAAGCGAAAATCCAGTTACCGTACGGGGTTTTGAACAGCACCCAGCCGAGAAGGATGGTGAGAAAGACCCACCACCAGATGGAAATCGGCAACCCGAGCGGCCGCCCGGTGAAAATCGCGGCGAGCAGATCGCCTTCGATATAGGCGCGAAGGCCCGACGCTCGAGTGAAGTTAGTAAACAGAAGAGTGAAACCAATCGTTAACCCGCGCAGCAGGTAAAGCGAAGCTAACGTAATGATAAACGAGGGAAGTCGAGTCTTCACCACCAGCCAGCCGTTGACATAACCGATCATGAACGAGAATAGAAAAGCAACGATAATTCCCAGCCAGAGTGGCCAACCGAACTGGCTGACCGGGATCGCGATAACCATTCCGGCCGCTCCAATCATCGAGCCGACCGAGAGATCAAACTCGCCGGCAATCATCAATAACGATACGGCAGTTGCCAGAATCCCGAGCTGCGCGGAAACCTCGAGGTAATTGATTGTGCCTTGCGTCGACAAAAATCCCTGCCGACCGGCGACAATCGCAAAGAGAATAAAGATTCCGATCGCGGCAATGACTGCGCCGAGTTCAGGCCGAACTAATAATTTTCTCAGGTTCACAAGCGCTCCCGAACGGGCCGAAGACAGTTTGGATGGGCAGCGAAAGGGTAATCAGTAATCAGTGTTCAGTGTTCGCTGTTCAGTAGCAGTGGAGTCATTCTCGTTACAGTATTACTGAATACTGATCACTGATTCCTGATTAACCGATCACCACTTTAGCGCCCATCCCTCGATTGAGTTATCTAGCGGATCCCTTTCTTACTGAGATCGATTACCTGCTTGGCTGTTTCCGCGGTTACAAACCCTGGACCCGTTAATACATTTTCATTCGCCGGCAGGAGCCCATACTTGATATAATTTGCCATGATTACGACTGACAAATATCCCTGCAAATACTGCTGTTGATCGATCGCAAAGTCCATCTGCTTCTTGTCGATCGCTTGCAGAACAGTGGCCGATAGATCGAAGGTTCCAAATTTAACTTTGCCGACCTTACCTGCTTCCTCCAGCGCCTGTAGAGCCGGTTCGGAACCGGTCGGACCGAGTGCGAGAATTCCTTCGACGTCCGGATTCTTCTGCAGATAACTTGCTACCGCATTGCGAGCCTCGGTGAAGTCCATTTTGACCGCAAGGACCTCGGCGTTCGTACCGAGTCCTTCGGAAAATCCTTTCGCGCGCAGATCGAGGGCGACATTGCCCACCTCTTGATTGATAACAACCGCTTTCTTCACACCCTGTGCCTTCATCCGTGCGCCCGCTCCCTTCCCTGCAATTTCTTCTTCCTGACCGACATGCAGCAGGCAACCAAGCTTCTTCGATACATCCGAGCCGGAATTAATGGAAATGACTGGGATTTTTGCCGCGACTGCCGCCTGGATTGATTTACCCAAGGCGTCTGCGTCCGGAATTGATACAATCAGACCATCTGGCTTAGAAGCAACGGCGGCATCGATCAACTGCGACAGCGCGACCATGTCGAATTTTTCTGGCGCCCGATAGTCGACGTCACTGTTCGTTTCCTTGGCTGCTGCTTCGACACCGTTTTTCACGACGAGCCAAAACGAGTCAGAGACTTGGCCATGGGTAACGACAATAATATGTGGTTTTTTCTCGGCGTAAGCCGAGAACGGAATCGCCAAAGTGGCGACGGCAAGAACTGCGTAAGAGCGCAGCTTAGTTAGTTTCATCATTGTATTGGGGGGTTAGGTTTGGAGAAATGAATTAGCGGGCTGTTCGTGCTAAACCGCAGCGGCCAAAGATGCTTCCGCTGACGGACCGGAATCCGTGCCCGCCAACCGACAAGCAATCCCACGCTCGGCCAAGGCTTCCAAGAAATGAGTCGGGATACCGGGATCGGTAATAATCATCGCGATCTCATCAAGCCGCGCATAATTGGCCAGACAGGCATGGCCAAATTTCGAGGCGTCGGTTAACACGTAGGCCTCGTCGGCAGAACGAATCATCGCGCGCTTGACCTCTGCATCTAAAGGGTTCGGGGTGCTGTGGCCATGGGCGATCGTAGTACCGGAAGACCCCAAAAAAGCTCGGTCCGCGTGATAACTTTCTAAAGTCCGAACGGCAGCTCCGCCGATGAGGGCTAAGCTATAACTGCGAATCTGTCCGCCCACGAGCAGCAACTCATAGCCAGCTCGGGCTAACTCTAGTGCGGCCGGGACCGAACTGGTAATAACGTAGAGGGACTGGAATTTGCCGACCAACGCCGATGCCAAAGAGAGGGTGGTGCTGCCGGCGTCAAGAATGATGGTATCACCCTCATGAATATGTTCCAGTGCGGTTCGAGCGATCGCTTCCTTCTGGGCCGCCTGCAAATTCACCTTCTCCATGAAAGAGATGTTGAATCGACTTCGGTGCGAAAAAACCGCACCTCCATACGTCCGCTGCAAAAGCCCCTGTTGCTCCAGATCGGTCAGATCCTTGCGGATGGTGACCTGACTAACTGTGAAACGATCGGAGAGGTCCTCGACCTTCACGGTTCCTGCCTCTTCCAGCAGATGCAGGATCTTACGCCGTCTCGCTTCCGCATTCATTCCAGGTTCGTCCACGTAGGTTTTACTTGGTTCCAATCGGAACGGAAATCGGATTCCCATTCCAATTCGATGCCACCCAGTCGTATTCCGGGTCGTTCACGGCCGAGATACGCCGAACATCACCGGCCAAAAAATTCAAATAGTAAGCGTTGGTGCCCGGAGCCTTGACCACCGGATGGTAGCCTTCGTGAATTAACACTAGATCTCCGTCTAGCACTGGTATGGCAACATCGAGTTCGGTATCCCGAGTGTAGATGCGCTGGATGGCGAACCCGTTCTTTGGTTGAAATCGGTAATAGTAGGTTTCTTCGTGGTAAGAAGAACGATCCCGGGTGTCGTGTCGATGCGGAGGGAAGCTCGACCAGTTGCCGCTCGGGGTGTGAATCTCGTAAACAGTTAGTCTTTCGGTCAGCTGATCGGAATCCGCCAACGCGCTGACGCTACGTTTGACGTTAGCGTCACCGCGGACACCGACCGAAATTTCGGAGTGCCGAATGACCCGGGCCGGTAGCCGACCTTCCGCTGGCGCACCGCCTATCGCCAGCTCCGCCGGTTCGCTTGCTTTGAGGGTGTATTGAGTCCTGGGCGGCAAATAAAAAATGTCAGTGGGTCCGCTAAAAACGGTGCTTCGCGCAAATGGGTTGTCTCGACTTCCAAAAGTACAGATGCCTTGGCCGGATAGCGGCACAATGATCACCTCGTTGCCGCCCGTACCGAGTTCTTCGCTGCTTCCCCGATCAAGCGCCACCACTCGAAATGAAAGATATTTCCACCCAGCGGTTTCCGGCGTGACGTCGATTCGAGTTCGGCTGGTCAGGGCGGGTCGATAGTGGCGTTTCATACAGCGATCTCCGAAAGCTTGATCGAACGCTTTTCTCGCCAACTGCGAGCCGCCGCGATCGCAAGTCGCAACGTTTCTAACGCGTCTTCGGCACCAGGAGTTGGCAGCTGGCCATCCTGCAGCGCCTTGAAAAATGCTTCTAACTCGAGCCGGTACCCGGCAGCGAATCGATCCGGGAAATTCTCGAAGTGATCAAAAGTCGCCGTGAAGTTGCGCGAGAAAACGGCTGGAGTTTTCTGGACTCCCTCGACCACTACTTTTCCTTCTGCTCCAGCGACCTCCGTCCTGATATCGTAACCCCAATTCGAACGGCGCGAAGTTTCGACCACCCCATAGGCTCCGTTGACGAAGCGCAAGAAGGTTACGGCGGCGCGAATCGATCAGGACCGTGCCCCAGGAGTGAACTTCTTCAACTTCACCAACCAGAAACCGGGCGAGATCAAGATCGTGGACCGCCATATCGAGAAAGAGTCCGCCGCTCTGTCGAAGAAATTTGAGACTCGGTGGATAAGTATCTCGGCTGAGCGCCCGAAAGGTTTCGATCCGACCGAGTTCTCCGGCATCGATTCGTTGCTTGGCCGAAACGTAGCCCGGATCGTACCGGCGCATAAATCCGAGTTGGACCGGCGCCTTCGATTGGCCGATGAGATCAACCACTCGCTTGGTTTCCTTGAGATCCAAAGCAATCGGTTTTTCGCTAAAGACAGCTTTGCCGGCCCGCACGGCCAATTCGATTAGCCGAGCATGTGTATCGGTTGGCGTTACAATTACAACAGCGTCAACCGATGGATGGCTGATCGCCTGTTCGACGTCGGTGGTGGCGATCTCCGCTCCCGAAAGCCGTTTACCATATTCGGCCGATTGCAAATTAGGATCAGCAACGACGATTACTTGAACGTCGGACAAACCACCCAAATTGCGGAGATGCGTTTCGCCCATGCGGCCAACGCCGAGGAACGCGACACCGATGGTAGAGCTGGTTTTCAATTAATGTTCTCCTTTCCGAGTCGAACCAACCGTAATCGTCCTCGAAAGTGGGCATTCATGTTTCCGGGAACTATTCTCCGTCGTGACTGGCCACGCTTCGTTTGCATCGCTTCTATTCGATTTCTTGCAGCCGCACGAGTCGGCCGAGTTTTTGGCTTTGGGTAGCAGCCAACCCGATCCGCAGAGCGCCCAGTGCGTCCGCCGCGCCGGGACTAGGCTTGGTCCGCTCCAAGACCGCGGTAAAAAAAGCCTCCAGCTCTGCACGAAACGCGTCGTGGAAACGATCCATAAAGAAATGATGGTGGTCTTGTTCCGAGCCGCCTTCCCGGAAGAATCGCAGCGGCGTTTTTCGTTCCGCTTGTACGACCAGCTTGCCCGCTTCGCCGAATACCTCGGTCACGATGTCGTAACCGTAAACGGCACGCCGCGAATTCTCGACCACTCCCAGCGCCCCATTTTCAAAATTCAGGATCGTAGTCGCGGTATCGACGTCCCCCAACTCCGCGGCATCATGACTAAAGCGAACCGCTCCCGCCGCAAATACCGACTGCACTTCTCCAACCAGGAATCGGGCGAGATCGAACTCATGAATCGCCTGGTCCAGAAAAAGCCCTCCGCTTTTTGCCAGGTACTCTTTTGGTGGCGGGCTCGGATCGCGACCAACTGCACGAAACTGATCGATGCGACCCAACAATCCTCGGGCAATTCTTTTCCGGGCTTCCGCATAGCCGGAATCAAATCGTCGTTGGAATCCGATCTGAAAGGGAACTCCGCTTTCCTCCACCACCCGGAGAGCCTGCCTCGTTCTTTGCAAATCAAGGGCAACTGGTTTTTCGCAAAAGACTGCTTTGTGCGCACGAGCCCCCTCCTCGATCAGCGGCGCATGACTATCGGTCGGAGTACAAATGATGATCGCGTCGACTCCGCTGGAAGATAAGATCTCCCGACTCTCATCAGTCGCAATCGCGCCCGGTATGGTGGCAGCCGTTTGCCGGGCCGCTTCCAGCCGCGGATCACAGACCGCGACCACCTGCACCCGCGGGTCGGTAATCAAATTCCGACTATGTTCCTGGCCGATTCGGCCTGCCCCAAGCAAAGCCACGCGAAGTTTAACGTCGCTCATCGTGTCTGCTTTCGTCTCGAAGCGATTTGTTCTGCAACCCGTTGGGCGGACAGCTGGTACTTATCGAGCAGAAAATCGTTCGGTGCCGATTCGCCCCATTGGTCTTGAAGTCCGAGACGAACTACTTTGCGCGGGGAATGTTCCGAAAGGATTTCGCTGACCAGTCCGCCTAGACCACCCAGCTTGGTGTGCTCCTCAACCGTGAATACCAAGTCAAATCGCTCACAAGCTCGTAGGAGATCTTCTGGCCGCAGAGGCTTGATCGTTGGCACATGCAGAACGGCAGCGGAAATGCCCTCTTTCTCAAGAGCCTGCGCTGCTTCGAAACATCGGGACGATTGCGTTCCAGTCGAGACCATCAGGAGATCAGACCCATCGCGCAGCTGGTGCAACGCTCCGGGCTCAAAGCGGTAGTCCGGTCCGAAAACGGCCGAACTGGGATCGCGAGTCAAACGCAGATAGATCGGTCCGACATATTCAGTTGCCCAGCGAATCATCGCTGCGCATTCGAATTCGTCGGCGGGCGCAAGCACTGTCATTCCCGGCATCGCCCGCATGATGGCAAGGTCCTCCACATCCTGGTGGGTCTTCCCGGTGTATCCAGTTAATAAGCCGGAATAAGCGGCACCGATCTTTACATTGGCATGAGTCTGCGCGACCAACATCCGTACCGGATCGAGCGCACGATGCGTGAAGAAAACCGTAAACGAAGAAAGCCACGGAACGAATCCAAGCGTCGCCATCCCGACGGCAACGCCCACCATATTCTGTTCGGCAATCCCCATCTCCAGAAAACGGTCCGGGTGGGTTTGCGCAAATTTGTCGGCCTTCGTCGAGTTGGCCAAATCGGCATCCAAAACCACAATAGAAGGATTGTGCTGAGCGAGCTCACTGAGCGTGTCGCCAAATACGTCTCGAAGCGCTTTCACTTGGTTACCTCCTCTACCTGAAGCTCGCGTCTAGCGATCTCGAGTTCGCCGCTGGCGGCCACTTTGGAATGCCATTCGAATTTCCCCTCGGTAAAAGAAACTCCCTTTCCTTTGATCGTATGAGCCATAATCATGGTCGGTTTTCCAACTCGACCTCGAGACTTCGATGCCTGTAGCGCTGGAATAATTTCCCCAAAGTCGTGACCGTCTATTTCTACTACGTGCCAACCCAGTCCTCGCAGGACCGCGGGGAGATCGACTCCCAACCAAGGATCCCGCCGATCTCCGCGTCCGGTTGCACCGGCTTCATGAAACCAGCCAAACTGCTGTAATCCGTTCGAATCGAGAATCGCGGTAAGATTAGCAACTTGGTAGCGTGGAGCGACATGCAGGGCTTCCCAGATCATTCCTTCCTGAAGTTCGCCATCGCCAATCATGACAAACGTTTGAAAATCCAAGCTCTTTCTTTGAGCACCGATCGCAAACCCTAATCCGACCGACAATCCCATCCCGAGCGATCCGGTGGAAGTCTCCAGACCCGGTAATTTCGTCATATCCGGATGGCCCTGGAGCCGAGAATTTCCTTTGTCGAAGGTCTTCAATTCTTCGACCGGGAGATAGCCCCTGAGCGCCATCACTGCGTAGAGGCCAATCGCCGAATGGCCCTTTGATAAAATGAATCGGTCTCGGTCTGGCCATTGCGGCTCATTTGGCCGAATCGCCATAACTCGAAAATAGAGAGCTATAAGCAAATCCATGGCCGACATCGGCCCTCCGACATGACCCGCCCCACTAGCAGCCACGGTTTGGATAACATGCCAGCGACCTTGCCTGGCTAATGATGCGAGTTCTGAAAAATCAGCAGAGTCAGTCATAACGATGTTTTTCCTGAGGAACTTGGTTCGGTTATCGGTTCGACCGCAGAACGCTCCATGGTGGTGGAACTTCGCAAGTCGGGGGTAGGGGGCAGGTGAGCAAGCAAGCCTTCGAGGTATTCTCGGTTCTTTCGTGCTGTTTCGGTGGGATCGCCGGGGGTCGTGTCCTGCTCGATAACCAGCCAACCGTCGTAGTCCGCCAACCTCAATTTTTCAACCACCTCAGGAATTCGAGCAGCTCCCTCGCCCAGCGGCGCGAAAATGTACGACTGCAACGCCTGGGCGAAGCTCCAACCGTGGGTTTTCGCCTGCTCCAAGATCGATTTGTCCAGGTCTTTGATATGTACGTAACCGATGCGGTTACCATAACGCTGGAGCATTTCCAAATTGTCGCCCCCGCCGTAGGCCAGGTGTCCACAATCAAAACACCAGCTTACCAGGTGCGGATTGGTCTCATCCAGAAGTCGCGCGGTTTCGTCCTGCGTTTCTACGTAAGTGCCGACGTGATTATGAAAAACAACCTGCACCCCCTGCGGACCAAGCC
>Ga0209648_10002681_pt1 | contig 14803 bp, 12 predicted proteins | sample GraSoi2013_115cm_FD_185830 | JGI IMG/M metagenome (GOLD analysis project Ga0209648, IMG submission 185830) | Grasslands soil microbial communities from the Angelo Coastal Reserve, California, USA - Sample 9_17_2013_115cm (SPAdes) (version 2) | ecosystem: Environmental > Terrestrial > Soil >...
CGGCAAGAGCCTCGAAATGCGTTTCGGCTCTGCGTCCTGTCCGTGGATTATCAATCCGTTTTTTCCTGGCCCATTCCGCGATCAGCTTGGTGAAGGTGGTCTCACTGGCATCATTGCGTATCCCGTGAGTCTTGAACGTCGGCACGAGAGGCTGTAGTGGCCCCGGTGCCTCGATCTCGACGACGGGGACGAATTTGCCGGTTCTGGCCCCCTCGATCATCGCCTCGAACTTCTGCACATGGGGCCAAGCCAGCGCTGCCGCCTCGTCTTTTTCTACCTGCCAAACGGGTGTGCTGAATACCTTTCTGCCGAGTTTCGGTTGTAGTTCGACCGGCACTAACACCCGCGCTCGGTAACCCCCGGACTTCGGTTGCAGGTGAAAATTCACCGCTGGTCTCGCCATTTGGAACCCTCCGATGAGATGAGGGTTTTGTCCCAGATTTTGTCCCAGGAAACAATCGATAAAACAGTGGAGTATCTTGGTCCATGACGGTCTATCGTTAAAGCGGGAGTTCGAATCCATCTCCCTCCAGCGGGGAGTCAGATGCGAACCTGGCTTTCGGGAGCGAATCCGATCCTGCGTCGATCAGAACGCTCCCGCGGCGTCGACGATGACCACGCGCGGGCGTTCGCGTCCACGCCGGCGCGCGGCACGAGCTTCAAGCGGTTCTGTTCCAACGACTATGTCGATCCAGAGGCCATGCGTTTTTACCCATTATTGCCCATTGTGGCTGGCGTTGCCCAGAACGCGACAGCCGCGTTGAACTCGGCTGCGTGAAACCCCCAGGCCTCGGGCCCGGTGGCATCGCCGACGAAACGTCCGAGCCTCGCGGCGCAGTCGAAGAAGCCCGGCGCTGGCAAGCCGCCGCGCGCCTTGCTGATGACGATGGCCGCGATGAAGGGACGGCCGCTCGCCGCGTCCTCGGCCATGAGATGCTCCAACGCGTCTGTCACTTGGTGGATGGTGTTTGGGGCCGTCAACCGCACGGCGTTGACCGCCTCCTGATAGGTGATCGGGACGCGCTGCTTGGCGACCACTTGAAGATGCGTCCGAAGCCGACGGGCGAGCGTTTCAGGCGCGTTGCCCTCGCCGGCCGTCGCCCTACCGACATCGCATGCTGTGGCTGTCATGACACGGTCCTTGCGAGATCGAGCAGACTTAGGCGATCGGTGTGCGCCGGCGGTGCTTTGGCGGCGGATGCGGCGCTCTCGACCAGCGTGCCGTCGGGCTCGACCACCACGGTCCAGGCTCGCGTGCGATACCTGAAAGTAAGCCGTATGCGTCCGGCGTCCTCGTCGACGCCTGTCTCGGCGACGCTGTAGACAATGCCCTTGCGCATCTCCCCCTTGAGTGCCTCGGCCGAGAGGCCGAGCTTGGGCGCGAGCACCTCGGCGTCGATGATGATCCCATCATCGACGATGACAATCGGTGATGCGAGAACAGGACTCATCGCGATGCGGCTCCGGTGACGGAGCCCTTCATTGCCATGGGCTTGCCCGGGGCGAAGTTGATACAGAGCTCGTCGAGGTCTTCAGGAAGTAGCGGCTCACCAATGAAGCCGCAGGCATAGGGTGCCCGTCCCTCCGGGCAGCAGCCGTCACCTTCGAGATGCTTACAAGACGCGCAAGTGCCGAATGGAGGTCTGCCTCTTTCCGCCGCGATCTGGCCGAGCATGCGCTGCAGGGCGGCGGCGAAATGGCTGTGGACGCCCGGGGGCAGGTCGTCCGCGGCGCGGACCACGGCCTCGAACGGATCGTTGACGAGGATCGCCCTGCCTTTATCGGTGAAGTCGAGCCGGGCGCTGCGGCCGTCGGCCTGCGACCGTATGCGCGTCAGATAGCCTTGGATTTCGAGGTTTTTAATCGTCTGCGACGCCGTGCCTCTCGTAGTGCCATGGAACGCGGCGAAGGCGGACGGCGTTCGCGAGAAGCGGTTGGCCCGAGCAAAGTATCTGAGCACGGTCCACTGGGCCGGCGTCAGCCCCTCCACAAGTCCTTCGCCGGACGCAATGCGCCCGAGGCGGAGGACCAATTCCGCGATGACGCGACTGTGCATTTTCAGCTCCTCGACCATGCGAAGATAGTAGCGTTTCGAAACTATCTTAACAAGTCGACAGGTTCGATGCCGACCTCGCCGGGACGGTTCAGCGCGTTCTGCAGCTCGATATTCAGCGAGCGTAGCCCGCGGCCGCCGCGGTCGGGCTGAGCACTCGGATATCGCTGTACACCATTACTCTGAAGGACAGCCGCCCTGCCTCCACTCCGGCGCTGGCCCACTACGGCATCTGAGAGAAAGGGCTTCCCCGTCAAATGCTCCGCTCAATAGCTGCCAGTCTGATCGCCTCAAATCGGCGAACAAAATCGTGTTGCTCATCGCGTCCGAGGGTCTCGATCGCTGTACGCGCGTTGTCGGGTATCTGTAGAACGAATTCGATCCCCCCCGACGGCATTATTGTCATCAAGAGCGTGCTCACGGCAAATTTGCCGTCGGTGGTGCCAGCGTCTTTCAGATATTTTTGCGCCTTCACTAAGAGGACAAGACAGGCATCCTGCGCTTCAAGGAATGTCAATAAGGTCTTAGCCCGACAGATCAGCCGAAATCCGGACTTGTCCCAAGCATACTCCCCAGTTCCCCCGGTTGCGCCCCACGCTTCTGCATAAAAAGCAGGTTTCCCCGCGGGATCACGCCACACTCGTGTAAACGGATCACCGACAACGAGATCAAGGGCGCCGGTGATCATGTCCGTCGGCCTCGGACGATTCAGCGCTGTAGAGGCGGTATAGGGGTCATGACGGTCAAGTTGCCGATCGCTGTGCGGGCTGGTCGTCGTCCACGCTCGGATGGGACTTCTAGCATCGCCGAGCTTTTGCCAATCGAAGTGATCATCTTCCCGCGGGAGCCATTGAAAAAACGGCTTCGCAACAGCTACCGCTAGCGCAACGTAATAGCCCGCTTGGGGATCCGCGAGCACCGACCGGACCGTCACGTCGATGCCGTCAGTCGATGGCCACGACCCATCCACTATGAGTTGTGCCCCGAGCGCTTCGCCTTTCAATCCCACAAGCGCCGAGAGACCGCCGGGATCGGAGGGAACCGCGGGCATCTCGCGCTCGCCGACTTCGCCTGGACGGTTACCTTCGACGACGGGATGCCGAAGCTCTGGCGGGAAGCGATCAGTCCCGTCGGCGAGCCACAATCCATCTGCCCGCGATAAGAGTTCGCCAGCAATCCATGATTGCCACAGGTCTTCCTCCCAGGAATTGCCAGACACCGGCCTCTGGGCAAGGAATTGGCCGGCAGTCAGCATGAGCGCGTGCCAGGCGAGGTGTCCACCGCATCTGTCACGTTCGGGATGCAACGACCACCTATCGTAGCGATTCCGGTCAAAGCCGCGAGCGGCTCTCGGGCAGTCGTGCATAGACCGAACGGAGCCGGACCACCCTCGAATCCAGGCCACGCATGCATCCTTGACCTGCCACGCAGCGTAGCCGAAGACTCGAGCCAGATCCTCGACTTGGTATCTGGTGAAATCGTAATCGAACCGGAAGGGCGGGTCTGGCTCTGGAACATCATCCGGTCGGGCCCACGGATTGGCGCTCCTATCCGGTTGGCGCTCCTTGGCTCTCGGGAAGGGTGAAACGTTCACCAAGGAAAGCCGTTTGAGAAGCACTTCACGTTCAGTTGTGTCGTCGAGCGAAGCAGCGAGCCACCTAAGCGCAGCGCCCGCAAAGTGGCGGATCACCGCATGCGGGAACTCCGGGTTGAATGCGATAGCGGCGACTTCCTGTCTGAAAGGCAGTAATGTACTGGGTTGATCCTGCGCGATTCGCGCAAGGCCAATCAGAAACCAAAGCCTCACGTGCAGGAAAAAGAATGGCAGCGACCTGTCTTGAAACGGGCCGGCGCTGCGGCTTTCAAATATCCGCATGAGCCGCGAGAGAACATCGGCGCATCCAAGCTCGACGAGCCGCCGAATGGTGTGAGACGCGCGCCAGCGCTCTCGCGCCTCTAGTGCCCCAAGGCGCAGCCACAGGAGGCCCGCAACAACCTCCTCCGGCTCCTCTCCGCTAATAGCAAAGTCGGTGCGCCAAGGGCCGTCGCCAAGATCCTCAGGCAGGTCCCCCGCAGAGGAACTGACGAACCGTTCCAAAGCTGCGCCGATAGCCGCTGGGCTTGCTGCCCCCACACTGAGGTTCGCAAAGGCGAGCCACGTTGCGCTGCGGACGTTCAAAACCTCATCGCGCAGGGCACGAATGATGGCCGCGACGAGGTCCACTCCGCGTGCCTGCGAAAGCTCTTGGAGCTCTCGCAACTCATAGGAAACCTCCCAACTGGTCCCGATGAGATTGAGAGCCCGAACGTCTCTTCTTGGCACTGAGCAAACGATTGATGCAGCCGGCGGACCGTCAGGTTGCTGAGGTGAGAACCTCGATGGGGGTAACACCGGCATCGCGAGGGACCGAGGGTTTGCAGACTCACCGCTGGAGGGAGCAGGATTCGAACTATCGGTCCCCGGTCGCGAAAAGGGTGATTCCGCTTTGGTGAAGGCGAAGTGAGGAAGGGTTACGGAGACGACAAGGGGCGGTCCCAAGACGGTGAGTACTTATCGAGGCGATCACGCATCTGACGCGCGGCATCGTGCCGCGGGGATCGGCGGGACGGAGGGGTTGCGCGAGGTCTCAATTCCAATCCAGCTCTGGGCGGCGGTGGGCCACGTGCTTCAGAACTCCTTAATCACGCCGGCATAAAATGTGCGCCGCGGACCGAAGGCCGGCGCAAAGGCGCCGAGCGATGTGTTGCTGCGCAGCAGATAGATCTCGTCAAACAGATTGATCACGTCGAACCGGAGCTTGATCGCGCCGGCATTGGGCAGCTCGAATATGTGCGAGATGCCGAGATTGACCTGCTCGTAAGACGGCAATGAGCCGCCATTGGGCGGGCCGCCGGGGCGCGTCGTCCGCGTTCCGCTGCCGGCGAGCAGATCGACGCTGAAGCGTGTACTTTGCCACAGATAGGACAGCCCGGCCGACGCCGTCATCAGCTGGCTATGGTCGGTTTGAATCCCATGCGTATCGATATATGCAAGGTCGTCCGGCGAAAAATTGAACTGGGCGGATTCGATGCCCTTTGCCCGCTGCCGCGCAATCGCCAGGTTCCCGTAATAGGTGAAGGGTCCGTTTTCATAGGTCGTCGTTAGCTCGATCCCGCGATTGGCGACGATGCGGTAGTTGAATGGGATGGTGATGATCGGCGCGCCGAACTGACCGAAATCGACGCCGTTGCGCGCGAATTTATAATAGAGGTCGACACCGAGTTTGAAGCCGTCGAATAGATTCTGCGTCGCCCCGACATCGAACAGGTGGGCGCGTTCGATCTTCAACGGGTCGTTCCCGATCGACGGCGTAGCCCCCGAAGTGGTCAGGCCGGTACCATTGAAGTTGTTCAACTGGACCAAGTTTCCCGGCGGCCCGATCTGGAATGGGGGCGGTGTGAACAAGTTCGCGTAGCCGGCATTCAGGACGGTCGTCGGGGTCGCCTGCCACACCGCATTGAGGCGCGGACTGATCTGGTTGCCCATGACGAATTGGTTGACGACGTCGAGCCGGCCGCCATAGTTGACGGTCAGATCCGGCGCGACGTTCCACTCGTCCTGCAGCCAGCTGCTGTAGGTCCAGCCTGTCCTCGCGATGCTGGCAAAGACCTCGCTTGGGATTGAGGTCGCCGGCGTGCTGCCAAAGGTTGGGTTGCCGAAATCGTCGGTGCCGTCCTGCACCAGAACCGATGAGATGGTCTGAGAGGTAAATCGTTCGGCGGTCGCCAGCAGGCCGCTGCGCAGCGCGTGATCGGCGCCGATCTTGCCGCTGGCATTAACCTGTATTCCGTAGGCGAAGCTCTTCAGCAGGGCATTCTGGGCGATGCCGTTGAAGGCGATGTCGGTGACCGACGGATCACGCCGGAAATGCAATGTACTGTATTTCGTGAAGGCCGAGATCCGGAAATCGACCGCCGCGCCGGAATGCAGATAGGACAGGACGCCGAACTGGCTCGTTTCGTTTTGCCCCTCGTCGAGCTGCGCCGGGTTGAACGTGGAGACGGGGACGCCGTTGAGGAAGGTAATTCCGGGGAATGTTGGCGTGGCCGGATTGTTCGGGATCTCGAAATGGCCGTTGAACAGGCCGGCGATCGCGGTCAGCCGGTTCTCGCCATTGATGATCTTGTCAAGATAGGTAAAGGCGTGCAGCTGTGAAGCGTGATCGTGGATCTGCGTCAGCGCCGGGGTCACCCCGTCGATGCCGTGGTTGGTGCTGAGAAAATCTCCGGAGACGTAATAATTGTAGCCATCGAGCGAGCCACCGTATTCGGCGCTGGGATGCAATGTCTGGTAGCCGCCGCCATACATCGAGATCAAGCCACCGGGGACGAACAGCCCAGTCTTTGTCTGAATGTCGATGATGCCCGAGGTGCTCAGGCCGTATTGCGCCGGCAGCGTGCCGGTGATCAGGTTGAAGGAGTTGGCAAAGCGCGGGCTGAGGCCCTGGCCGAAGAAGCTCAACCCGGTGGGGAGGGGGATCCCGTTGATCCGAAACTCCGCCGGCTGCATCTCGTTGCGGATATGAATACCGCCGGCCGACTCGGCGTCCTGGCTCACACCCGGTGCCTGCAGGATGACCTGGTTGAGCGTGGTGTTCGCGCCGCCGGGCTGCGTCTCGATCGCCTGTCTGGTCATGGTGTAGGTGGAGGCGCCGATTTGCGGCTCGATTGCGACGCGGGCCGCTTCGAGACGCTTCGCCACGACATTTACCTCCTCGAGCTCGAGCGGCCCAAGCGCCGGCGCGGGGCTGGGCGTTGGCCGTGCGGTCTCGGCGGCAGCAGGCGGCACCGCAGCCGCCCGACCTGGCGCAGCAGCCGCGAGGGTAAGATAGGCAGAGGTGCGCTCTCCAGCTCTGACCACGACAACAGCCGTCGCGGTCGCGTACCTCCCCTTGGCTCCGGAGATCGCGTAGTCGCCTGCCGCGATATCGGCGAAGCGGTAACTGCCGTCCGTCCGGCTCGTCGCCCGCGTGACCATCCAGCCCGTCGCCGCGCGCAAGGTAAGCTGCACCCCCGGCAGCGGCTGACCTTGGCCGTCCTCGGCAACGCCCTCAATCGTGCCGGTGGGCGGGGCGGTCATCGCCGGGCGCGCGAGGCCGAGCATCACGGCGAAGCAAAGAAGGGAGATGATGCCCCGCAGCGCAGCCCGACCACTGTCGATATCCCGCGACTCCTGCCCGATCCGATAACGCTTTCTATCTGGGAATGGCCTTCTCGGCGAGAACGCGATGAATCAATCGCTCGTGGCGACGAGGTTACGAGCGGTCACGTTGCCTTGCCAGCCGTTCGAGGCGGCTCAAGCAGCAAGCCGCCAGACCTTCTGTGACCCATCGAGGAAATCGGTCAACGAGCCTGCCTGTCGCGGGAATCCGCCTTTCGTAGGCCGAGGACCTGACCACGCCGGCGCAAGAATCCCGTCTCTTTGAGATCGGCTGAGCTTGTCTGCGAGCCGAACGAGCTGACGCTCGCTCGGTGGAAGTACGGGCCGGCCGCGAGCTGCGTTGCTGTCGCGCGTCGGTCGGGCGCTGCGGTACGCTGGAGGGTCCGCGCCCGCCCTCCGCCCGACAGTGACATTTTCTAAATGGCAGAAGTAGTGACACTGGACACAGACGTCAGATCATCGATGATAAATTCATCCCCAGAACGCGACCGCGACGCGGGCCCGAAGGGATGCGCCGGGAGGCGGCTCTACGGCTTCGAGCCAGGAGCCGGAAATTCTTCCGTCTTGAAAATTTTCGCCCCCAAGGCCTCCTCGACGCGCGCATTGCGCACGCGAAAGAGGCTCGGGCCATTGGTCGCGTCGGCACGCATTCCCGCTTCGAAAACGCCGACGATCTTGAAAATCCTCAACGGGTCGTAAGTAATGTTCACTTCTTTGACAGTAAAGACATAGACTGTTTCGTCCTGGCCGACCGGCGCCTCGCAGCAGTAATTACCCAAGGCCGAGACCCGGCTGAGCAGGAAGAACGACAAATCAGGCGGGCCAGCCGGGACAATAAAGCCCTGGATGGCAACTTCCTTGCCATTATACGACTTGATGTTCTCAGTCACTCCGGAATCGGCGCGGATCGAGTCTACCAGCTGGGCGAAAGTCAGACGCGGGATCTCTTCCGAGCCGGCGAGGGGAACAGCCGGCATGACGATTACCAGGAGGCCAGCCACCAGCCACGTTCGAAACTCTCGGATCATGCGCGTCAGACTAGGACAGCGGCGCAAGGTTTTCGGCAACCTCCGTCCGATACGCGAGCACAGCCGGCAATAGTCCGGCCACGGTACCCAGGAGAATGACGCCCGCCAGAACAGCGGGTTCCAACACGTCGAAGAGAAATGGATTCGTGACTAGCCCGCTCGACCCGAGCAGCGACCTGGCAAGGTAGGCAACGGCGTGTCCGCCGACGATCCCGCCGAGACCGCCGGCGGCTGCGAGCGCAGCGGACTCCGCCAGGACGATGCCGAGAACAGTCGCGCGCCTCGCACCCAACGCACGCATCGTGGCGATCTCGCGCCGGCGCTCCATTGTGGCGCTGTACATCGATACGAACACGTAGAGCAACACGATGGCGCCGACGATCGCCAGGATCATCTTGAGCACATCCTCCGCCACAGCCATCATGTTGAAGATGGTGAGGAGCACGCCGCTTGGGAGAACGGCCTGGGTCTCCGGAGCGACGTTGAGCGCTCGGTGGAGGCTCGGCAGGTCGGACATGCGCTTGGGCCGGATCAGCACCGCCGTGAGGGGTTTGACCGCCATCCCCCTTGCGACTTCATTCATCCCCCAGTAGCTCGGCAGCGAGAAGAAGATGGCGCGATCGTCCGCGCTGTGTGTCGGCCTAAGGATACCCACCACAGTGAGCGGATACTCGGCCATCTCTTCACCCTCGTAGAAGCGATCACCGATCTGCAGTCCTGTTGACCGGGCCGCCTCGGCGCCGAGCAAAGCCTCGTAGGTCGGATCGCTCGGCGGATCGTCGGCAAAGAACTTCCCCGCTGCGAGAGCGAACGTCTTGCGCCGCCAGGGAAATGCCGCGAAGTACGCGCTGTTCGTCGCCACGTAGCGAAACCCCCGATAGGCGTCTCCCACCGCTATTGGTACGGCCGTTTCGACGCGCGGATCCTGCTGCAGATCCCGGTAGGCGGTGTACTCGATGTTCGGCGTCGCGAGGTCCATGCGGAAAACGACACTGAGTACGAGCTGCGTCGGACTTCCCTTGGCACCGACCACGAGGTTATAGTCGGTCGCGCCCGCAATAAAGCCTTCTTTGATCCCCCCGGCGAGAAGGACGCTGGCGACCACCAGGCTGACCCCAAGGGCGATCGAGACAGCGGTCAGCGTACTGGCAACGAGACGGCCCCGGAGATATTTGAGAGCGACCGTGAGGATCGTCATCGACCGGCGGCGGCCATCATGTGGAACCCTTGCGGGCCTCGGTGCGATTGAGCTCGGACATGTCGATGACACGGTCCGCTCCGCCGAGTGCGGCCTCGTCGTGTGAGACCAGCAACAAGGTTTTCTCATCCTCGCGGCAGACAGCCAGAAAGATTGCCAAGACCTCGCTGGCGGTCCTCGCATCGAGGCTGGCGCACGGTTCATCGGCGAGGACCAATGGCGGGCTGTTGGCCAAGGCGCGCGCAATGGCGACCCGCTGCTGCTCGCCGCGGGAGAGCTGCGCGGGCTTATGCGCGAGACGCTCGGCTAGGCCCAATCGAGCGAGGAGGCCGGTACTATGGCGGCGCTGTAGGTGCTGCGGAACGGCGTCCGCGAACATCATGGCGAGCATCACATTCTCGAGCGCACTGAGGGCCGAGAGCAAGTTGAAGGTCTGGAACACATATCCGATATTCTCGGCGCGGAAGCGATCGCGCCGCGCTTCTGACAAGGCGAAGACATCCGTGTCGGCGACGTGGACAGTGCCGGCGGTCGGAGCGGCAACGAGATTGAGGAGCGTAGTTTTTCCCGAGCCGCTGCGGCCCCGCAAAACGGTACAGCTTCCCGCCGGCAGCGCGAGGTGTTCGAGGTCGAGCACCTCGAGGCCAAGGCCGCCACGAAGCGGAAACGCTTTCTTTACGTCGCGCAGGACGACTGCCGACTGCGCGCCCATGGCTATCTCCGAGGGATGGCGACGGTGCGGCTTCCCGGACCGCACCCCGCCGGCGATTGCGAACTACAGTATGGCGACGGGATTGATCGGCACTCCGATTCCGCCTTTTAGCAGCAGTGGGCCGAGGACAAAGAAGAACTCGTATGCCCGGTCCTTGGCGAGATCATCTAGGTTGAGGATCTCCATGATGTAGGCCCCTCGGTTCCAGATGAAGTCGACGTGCAGAGGCAGACCCAGAAAGCCGAACGCCTTTCTGTTGTAATCGGGTTTCACCGGGAAGCCCCATTCCACCGCCGCATTGTCCGAGCCGACGGCGACGATCTCCGTGTCGTTCAGGAACTTCAAGCAATCGGGACCGACGCCGGGTTGCGGTCGATGCCACTTGGTGTGCGCGGCGTCGAGGCGCCCGGCCTCATCGGGTTCGCCCCAAGTCTTCCGCCAGCCCGTCCGAACCAAGAGGATGTCGCCCTTGCGGATCTCCACGTTCTGAGCCTTCGCGGTGTTCTGCAGATCCTCGGCAGTGATCCAGTAGTCGACAGGGAGAGGATCGGTCGCCTTATACCCTGCGACGTCCAGCAGAACGCCGCGCCCGACCATCTCGATGACGCTGGCCGCATCGCCTTGCACGGTACCCAGCGCTTTTGGCGGCGGCATGTTGTTGTAAAGAGCATTTTCGCGGTAGATGTGACCGAGGGTGTCGAGGTGCGAACCGGTGTGGTTGTGCATGAAGGTGAAGCTGGCAGCGCCTTGCTGGCGTTTGGGGTCGAATTCCCCGGACTTGGCCGCGACGCGGTCATAGCCATCGTTCTCCTGTATGACCTGGATGCCGATGCGCGCCGGGGTGATAACCCGAGGTACATCCGAAGTCAGCTCCTCGCCGAGCGCGTACACCTTGCCCTTTTTCACCAGCGCCGCGGCCTGGAGGATCATTTCGGGCGTGATGTAGTTGAGCATCCCGCGCTTGTCCTCCTCGCCCCAGCGACCCCAGTTACCGCGCTTGCCCCATTTGCCGGGCGCCGCCCACGGCGCCGGCTCATTGGCCAATTTGTCATCCAGCGGATAACGCGGCGTTTGCTGGGCGCTGGCGGTGTCCGTCAATAGCCAAAACACTCCCAAGACCGTAGCCACCGCGCGGAGAGATATCGGGCTAATCATGGCTTGTTCCTCCCTAGAGTAGGTCCCGGATGTCTGCGGCAACGCCCTAACCTCGCGGGCCGTAACGTCGATCGCTTGGCCTTTATACGTGAAGCTCGAAGCGCGGGCGATGACGAACAGCCAGCGGATGCGGGAGAGGGTAATGATGTCTTCGACCATGCCATCGGCGAAATATTTCTGCTCCGGGTCGCCGCTCATATTGCCGAAGGGCATCACTGCAATCTAGGGCTTGTCGGGTAACGGCACGACGCGTGAGCGCGCTTCGCGCATTTCTGCCTCCATCAGAGGCGAGTCCAGAAACAGGATGTCGGCCCTGATCGAGGAAGTCAGGTTCGCAATGGACTCGCCGGTGGAGGGAGATGGATTCGAACCATCGGTCCCTGTCGCGAGAGAGCCGGTTTATATTGCGGAAGGTGAATTGCGGCAGGATCGACGGGGCAGCCAAAACATTTTGCGGGGTACCGATGGTTCGAATCCATCTCCGTCCAGCGGAGAGAGTCCGTCTCTCGCCCGAATCCGCTTTCCTAGGTCGAGAACCCCGGCTTTCCGCGCGGGTGTGCGCGGCTGGCTTGCTGGGGCGTTCGGGACGCGGCCAATGACGCGGGCGCGGAGCACATCTAAACCGGCGTCCCGCGGATCGCGGACAATCGCCTCCGCCTCCAGCTCGAAGTCGCGGACGATCCGGGCCGCTGGGACCGGTCGTTCGAATCCCTCCTCCTCCGCCCAACTCTGTCTCACTGCCTGGGCGCTGAAGCTCGGCGCCATTTTGAGGTTGCTCCCTTGCCGGCGTGCTTCAGCTCGTGAGCGTCTGCGGGGCAGATAGAGGTCTCGCTGCTCACCCCTCTCCTTGACAGGCGCAGGGATTCGTTCGACCGTCGGAGCAAAGCGGGAATATTCACATCGGGAGGGATGGCGCATGGCACGTCACCGCATGCTGTTCCTGGCCGCAGCGGCCACTCTGCTTGCGCATCAGGCGTCGGCTCAGGACGCCCAGGTCATGCACTGGTGGACGAGCGGCGGCGAATCCCGCGCGGTCAGCGTATTCGCCAAAGAATACGAGAAGCGCGGCGGCAAATGGATCGACGGCGCTTCGGTCGGCCCTCAGGCGGAGCATGCCGCGGTGCTCAACGCCATTGCCGGGGGCAATCCCCCGGCCGCGTTTCAGTGGAACATCGGAGTCGCCGTCCGCCAGCTTGCCGAGCAAGGACTGCTAAGCAACCTCGACGACATGGCCAGCGCCGGCGGACTGGAAGCGGCATCTGCCGCCGCTGCTCGTCAAGAACATCACCGTAGATGGCCACGTGATTGCCGTCCCGGTCATCTGCATGGCGCCAACTGGATGTTCTATAGCACTAAAGTGTTCAGTGACTTGAACATGGCACCGCCTAAGACCTGGGACGAGTTCCTGGCTGAGGCCGACAAGATCAAGGCCGCCGGCTACCTCCCAATCGCCATGGGCGGGAACGCGCAGCAGACGGGTTGGCTGTTCTATGCCATGCTGGCCGGGGTCGGCGGCAAGGAGGCGTACCGAAAGGTCTTCGTCGCTCACGATGCGCAGGCGGCCGGAAGTGATGAGGTCCGCCGCGCCTTCGAAACAATGGGCAAGATTCGCCAACACGCCGACGCTGGGGGCACCAACAGAAAGTGGAACGATACCTTGGCGTTGGTCGAGACGAACAAGGCGGCGTTCATGATCGCCGGTGACTGGGCAAAGGGCGACTTCTCGGCTGCCGGCATGACCGTTGGCAAAGAGTACGGCTGCCTTCCAGCGCCGGGGACCCAAGATGCCTATGTCATGACCGTCGACGTCTTTGCCTTCCCAAAGGTCACTAAGCCGGACCAGATCGCCGCCCAGCGCAAACTGGCGGAACTGATGATGGACCCGGCCGTCCAGGTCGAGTTCAACAAGTTCAAGGGGTCGCTGCCTGCCCGGCTCGATGCAGATGTCGGTAGTCTCGACGCCTGTGCCCAGCTCGGACAAAAGGTCATGGCCGGCGGCGAATCCAATCAATTGCCCAACTTCGCGCTCGCCTTCGGCCCGGATACGCAAGGGCAGATCGAGGACTTGCTGATCCACTATTGGAGCACGCCTGGCATGTCGGCGGTGGACGCCACCAAGCAGTTCTCGACCATCATCGCGAACGCCGGCAGCTGACGGGAAAACTCGCGACCAACCTCGTCCGGGGCGGTCGTGCGCATCCGTAATCTGGCTGCCAAGGCGGTTCTGTCGCCGACCGTGCTGGTGATGCTGGTCTGCTTCTACGGCTGCGCCATTTGGACCGCATATCTGTCGGTCACCCGCTCGGCACTGCTGCCAAATTACCAATTCGCCGGCCTCGTCCAGTACGTGCGTCTGTTCGGCACGGCGCGATGGAATGTCGCCTGGAGCAACATGTTTCTCTTTGGAGTGCTCGACATCGTGGGCACGCTCGGGCTCGGCGTCCTGCTCGCCGTGCTGATCGACCGGCAGGTCCGCTTCGAAGGCGCCTTTCGCACGATTTTTCTCTACCCGCTGTCGATCTCGTTCATCGTCACCGGCTTGACTTGGCAATGGGTCTTGAGCCCGACGATCGGCTTTCAGTACTTCGTGCGGGGGCTCGGCTGGAACGACTTCGTGTTCGACTGGATCATCCGGCCCGACCGCGCGATCTACACGCTGGTTTTTGCCGGGGTTTGGCACCAGGCCGGCCTGATCATGGCGATCATGCTCGCAGGTTTGCGCGGGGTGGATCGCGAGATCTGGCAGGCCACGAGGGTCGAGGCAATCCCGCCATGGCGGGTGTATCTGAGCATCGTGTTGCCGATGCTACGTCCGCTGCTCGTCACCTGCATCGTGCTGATCGCGATCGCGGTGGTGAAGAGCTACGACCTCGTCGTGGCGATGACCGGCGGCGGTCCCGGTTACGCCTCCGATCTTCCGGGTAAGTTCGTCGTCGACTTCGAATTCGAGCGCGCCAATATCGGCCAGGCATCGGCTGCCGCTGCGGTGATGCTCGGTTCCGTTCTGACGGTCCTGGCACCCTATCTCTATCTCGAGTTGTCGCGGAGGGGCCGGTGAGCGCGGCCGGCGCGCCGGCTCGGATCGGACGGTTTGGCCTTTACGCTTTTCTGATTGGGATGGCGCTGTTCTTCGCCATCCCGCTCTTGGTGGTGATCTCGACATCGCTGAAATCACTCGACGAAATCCGCGCGTTCTCCATCTTCGTTCCCCCAGCCTCCCCCCAGTTCGCCGCATGGTGGAAGGCGTGGTACGCCGCCTGCACCGGCCTCAACTGCAACGGGGTGCATGTCGGGTTCTGGAATTCGGTGCGCATCCTGATCCCGAGCGTGACGTTGTCGGTGCTGGCGGGCGCGCTCAACGGCTACGCCTTGTCGCACTGGCGGGTGCCGGGCGCGGATTTGATCCTGCTGGCGCTGCTGTTGGGGGCCTTTATTCCGTATCAAGTGATCCTCTACC
>Ga0209648_10002684_pt1 | contig 14790 bp, 13 predicted proteins | sample GraSoi2013_115cm_FD_185830 | JGI IMG/M metagenome (GOLD analysis project Ga0209648, IMG submission 185830) | Grasslands soil microbial communities from the Angelo Coastal Reserve, California, USA - Sample 9_17_2013_115cm (SPAdes) (version 2) | ecosystem: Environmental > Terrestrial > Soil >...
GGCGGTGTGCACGATAAATCGGCACCTACGAAATAGCCGGTTTTGGTCGTTAAAATTCATTATCGGCACTCGGCGGATGTGATGATGTCCGCATGAAAAAGTTACTCTGCATAATCGGGGAGTACTCGATCTTATTCCGACCGGCAACGGACTGCGTCCTGGCTTCGCTCAGCCGGTCGGAGAGGTAGTACTGTGCTCAATCGCAGACGCCCTATCGCTCAGCATCTCCCATGAGATACAATGAGAGAAAGTATCTCTTGCACACAAAGGAGTGTTTTTCTATGGCAAAAATGATTGAAAGTATGGCGTCGCGCGCAAAGACGCCATTTAAAAATGAAGCATTGACCGACTTCACCAGGCCTGAAAATCGCCAGGCTCAGGGGGAAGCGCTGGAGCAAGTAAAGAGCGAATTGGGGCAAACCTATCCTTTAATAATCGGCGGCGAGAAGATTTTCAACAAGGAGACTTTCGCCTCGGTCAACCCCTCTCAACCCGACCAGGTAATCGGCTATTTTGCGCGTGCCAGCGTTGAGCAGGCAGACGAGGCGGTGAAGGCCGCAGCGGCGGCCTTTGAAACCTGGAAGCGCGTACCGGCTGAAGAACGAGCCGGCTACCTTTTTGCAGCAGCCGACCTACTGAAACAACGCCGCTTTTACGTCAATGCCTGGATGATTTATGAAGTTGGCAAGAGCTGGCCCGAGGCCGATGCCGATACAGCAGAAGCTATCGACTTCCTGGAGTTCTACGCACGCGAGATGGTGCGCCTGGCTGAAGATCACCCACTCGTGCGCATCGAGGGCGAGGACAACCAGCTCGTCTATATCCCCCTGGGCGTGGGCGCGGTAATACCCCCCTGGAACTTCCCGGTGGCTATTATGGTCGGCATGACCAGCGCCTCATTCGTAACCGGCAATACGGTTGTGCTCAAGCCGTCCAGTACTTCTCCCATGATCGCGTGGCAGTTCATGCGCATCCTGGAAGATGTTGGCCTGCCTGCTGGCGTGGTCAATTTCCTTACCGGTTCAGGCTCAATCATTGGCGATGCCCTGATCGAGCATCCAATGGTGCGTTTCATTGCCTTCACCGGCTCTCGCGACGTTGGCCTGCGCATCAACCAGCTGGCTGCAAAGCCATACAAAGGACAGCTCTGGCTGAAGCGTGCTGTCTTAGAGATGGGCGGCAAAGACGCTGTGGTCGTAGATGAAACTGCTGATCTTGACGCCGCCGCCGAGGGTATTGTCGCTTCCGCCTTTGGTTTCCAGGGGCAGAAGTGTTCCGCAGGCTCGCGTGCCATCATTGTCGGGCAGGTCTACGACCAGGTATTGCAGAAAGTGATCGACAAGACGGAGCAGTTGAGCGTGGGCGACGTCACTAAACCGGAGACCTATGTGGGCCCGGTCGTCGATGAGAACGCCATGCAGAAGATCACCGGGTATATCGAGATAGGCAAGCATGAAGGCCGTCTCGTAGCCGGTGGCGGACATCACGGCCCAGGTTACTTTATCGAGCCAACCGTGTTCGCAGATGTAGACCCGCATGCACGCATCGCCCAGGAAGAAATCTTTGGACCCGTGCTGGCGGTGATTAAGGCGAAAGACTTCGACGACGCCCTGCATATCGCCAACGATACAGAGTACGGTCTGACCGGTTCGTTGTATTCGCGAGACCAGCAGCGCATCGAACGAGCGAAGGAAGAGTACCACGTCGGCAACCTCTACTTCAATCGTAAAAGCACCGGTGCGCTCGTCGGCGTCCACCCATTCGGCGGCTTCAACATGTCCGGCACCGATTCCAAAGCAGGAGGCAGGGACTACCTGCTACTATTCACACAGGCAAAGGCCATCTCTGCCAAAAAAGCATAAGACATAAAGGGAGTTTTGCTTGTCAAACGTTACTCAACTTAGTTCAGGGGCATGGCAAATCTCGCACCCTTTCCGCGGCGAAAACGAGGTCATCGGCTCCTACCTGCTGGCGGGAGGTAATGAGCTTGCTGTCATCGATCCCGGTCCGGGCAGCGCGGTGGAATCGTTGCTGGCCTCGATCCGGGAAGCAGGCTTCGATCCAGAAGATGTGACGCATCTTATCGCCACCCATGTCCACCTGGATCACGCGGGAGGAACCGGTACCCTCGTCAAGCAAATGCCGGGGGCACAGGTATATGTACATAGAAAGGGTGCACCGCACCTGGTTGATACTGCGAAAGTGGTTGCCAGCGCATCGCGTATCTTCGGAGATCGCATGCAACTGCTCTGGGGAGAAATCGAATCCACTCCCCAGGAGCGCCTGCATATACTCGATGGGGGAGAAATTCTCTATGTTGCAGGTCGCCGCCTGGAAGTGCATTATGCGCCTGGACACGCCGTACATCACGTCATCTTTTTCGACGTACACTCCGGCGAACTGTTCGCGGGAGACGTGGCCGGGGTACGCTTGCCCGGGGTCGATTACATACGCCCACCCACACCTCCGCCCGATCTGGACATCGAAGCCTGGTCAGACAGCATCGACCTTGTAAAGCGTTTGCGGCCCGATGTGCTCTACATCGGGCACTTCGGAGCGGTGAAGCATGATTTACCGGAACACCTGGAACGACTTCGCACAAAGCTCTACTCCTGGGGTGATTTCGTGCTTGGGGCTATGCGCGACGGGAAAAGCGAGCCTGAGATCATCACAATGCTGACTGAGCATACGGAACCTGAACTGCTACAGGCCGCCGGGGGGGACCAGCGCGCGCTGGATCGCTACGAGATCGCGACGAATTACCAGATGACTGTGCAGGGCTATATGCGCTACTGGAGGAAAAAGCACCCCGAGCGGCTATAGCATCCCCTCTATCCCGGCTAGCCCTACGCCAGGCGGAGTGTCATGAGTTCCTGGTCAAAATAGCGATCGTGCAACTTCAGCGCCTGCCGTTCCAGCCCATACGTCTCGAAGCCCAGCGAGATGAAGAGATGGCGGGCTTCTTTGTTGGTAAGCACGACGCTCAGGTTGATCTGTTCGAGGCCAGGCAAGGTTTTAGCATAGGCAATTGCAGCCTGCAACAACGCCTTACCTATCCCCTTCCCGCGCAACTCCTGCGGCACATACATGCCCCAGATGACACCCTTGTGACGTCTTTTAGCTTCTTCTTCTCGCCGGAAGCCGGCAATGCCAACCAGCGTGTTCCCATCGAATGCACCGAAGGTCACATCGTCAGGCGCGGCATCTCTCTTGCGCAGCCCCTGCGCGATGCCGGCGATGCCACGTTCAAGAATCTCCTCGTATGATGCGCCAAACGACTCCGGATTGTCGCGCAATGCCCGCAGTCGAATATTCCAAAATGCCTCGGCATCAGACTCTGTCAATTTGCGTACTTCCATGCGTTCCCTCCTCTGCATCCTTTTTCTATTGATCTATGCCGTAACTCTCTCGCAACATCCTACCGCTTCAGAGGGCAGTCGTCAAGGACAATAATTATCGACAGGGTGGTCTTGATGACCGCTTGAAAACCGATTACTAGCCGGCAGCGCGGTGGACAATGTTCCAGAACTCCTGGTCGCCTTGATAATACTGACCTGTCGAGGTGTTCTCGATGAGCTTGCAGCTTCCTTCGTAGACCTCGGCCTGGAGAATGGGTAAGCTCCACTGCGCGAAGCGAAAGTCGTAGAAGGTCCCTTTTCCGGCCACTTTATCGGCTTCCGAAGGGCAGCCCTGCGGCGGCGCCGCCGGTTGCAGCGTGGTGAACTTCGTATAGAATTGCCCCAGGAAGGTCATGTCCTTCATGATCTGCGCGCTGGTGACATCCCTCTTCTGGATGGTGAGTGTGGCCGCATCAGGACGCGCCGGCGCGAAGGTGGCTCCAGCCAGGGTTTCCTCAAGCAGGCGCTTGAATTGGTCATTCAAGGTATATATGCCGGTGCGAGAATGAACATTGCCATTCAGCGAGATGAGATTGTGCTGCGTGTCGATGACGGAGGGAATCTCCTGGTCCGCCGCGTGGAAGACGAGCTGATATTCGGGGACCCCTTCCAGATTCCCTTTGTTCAGGGAGGTGAGTGGCAGCGCCAGGATCGCATTGTACAGGCGCTGAGCAGTCGTGGCAGAGCTAATCCGCGCGGTGAGAGGCGGTTGACCCGTTTGAGGCATGCGCATGACGGCCAGCCACTGCACGCTGGCGGGAGTCGATGCGTGATAGATCGCCTGGTCGAGCTGCGCCCAGAAGTTAGTAGTTGCCTGCCGGTCTCGTGTCTCTCCCTTGAGAGAGACCGGTCCGCATCCGTCCCGCATAGCAATCACCGTCACCAGCGTCTTGCCGCCCTGACTAAATGTCAGCGTATAGTGTGGCCCCAGATTCGCCGGGCAGGGCTGGTTGTCTGGCATCTGTGGCAGCGCATACATCGTTGCATACAACTGCTGCACCAGGCCCGCGAGCGTCAAGGTCACGACCTGCTTCGTACCAGTTACCTCATCGATCTGGATGCTCACCCTGTCGGGCTTGCCACTCGATGCGTTCCCTGGGCCGGAAGCCGTGCCGCACCCACTCAACCAGGCCAGCAGCAGCAGCCCGGGTAGGAGTGTCAAGCTTTTTTTCATCCACATTGCTGCCTCCTTGTGGGTCACATACTAGAGAGTGATATACCTTTACAAGAGAGACGTGCGGAAGGCAATGTTTGTTCCACTGGCTCCAGGGTCTGTGAATGAGTGCCAGAAAGGTCAGCTGGGGGAAACGAAGGGCGACCACAAGCGCAGGGCCAGTGAATCTAGACCCTTCTTCTGATGAGCTTCACACCTCCATGCACTCTCCACCAAACCATTCCTTTGCATCATCTTTCGCCTTTGATTTTTGTGGACACTTGTGTTCACAAACTTTTTGTGGTATATATTTTGTAGACGATAGCGTTTACAAAATAGAGTGGTCATGCACAGCCTTGGGATCGAAAACAAGCAAGGGTTGTTCCGTGTGAGAGCACCGTTCAGACCTTGCTTGTATGGTTCACGAGAGGAGATCTCGCCTGTGCATCTCACCTTTCAAAATACCGCCCATGAAATGCTGGTTGTCAGACTACGGTTGAGAAGTTGAGTCGAGCGAAGAGGAAGTCTCTGAGGATCGGGAGCACTATGCAAAAACCACCCATTTCGCCACGACGACGCGGGCGACCGCGCAGCGAGCCCGCGCATCGCGCCTTACTGGAGGCCGCGCTGCGGGAATTCGTGGCGCGTGGCTATGAGGCAATGAGTCTGGAAGCGATTGCCGCCGCAGCGGGAGTCAGCAAGCTCACCTTGTATCGGCGCTGGGACTCCAAGCTGGCCCTCGTGCGGGAGGTGTTGCAATCCCTGAGTGACCTCACGCCTATGGAGGATCAGGGGAGCCTGGAAGAGGATCTGCGCGTGCTGCTGCGGGAGGCGTATCGGACCGGCATCTCTTCACCTGCGGGGCAGATCATGCCGCGGTTCGTCGGAGAAGTCGCGAGCCATCCCGAGTTGCTGGAACTGTATCAGACGGAGATTCTGCGTCCCCGCCTGGAACGGCTGCAGGCCCTCATCGCTCGTGCTCATGACCGCGGAGAACTGCGGGAGGATCTGCCGATGACCATCCTGGCAGATATGTTCGGTGGTCCCATCTTCTACCATCTGACCGTGCTCGCCCTAATCAAGCCGAACATGTCAGATGATGTGCCAGAACTGCTCACTCAGGCGATTCTCGGGGGGATCGCGAGGCAGGAAACATAGCGCAGGCGTCCGGGTATCTTCAATGGCGCGAGATAACCCATGACACTGGCGTATTGATCAGGGAAATTGTCCCTGATGCGCGAATATCTCTTCTGAACAGTGTGAGTTCCGATGCTCAGAAGATGAGAGGTGACGACGATGCGCATTGGCATCATTACGATCGGCTCCCAAGGCGACGTTCAGCCCTACATCGCACTGGGAACCGCCTTCAAACGCGCTGGCTATGAGGTGCGTCTGCTGACCCATGGGGCATTTGCTGGTGCGGTACACGAGGAAGGATTGGAGTTTGCTGATCTTGGGGTGGACCCGCGCACCGTGATGGAGCAGGTCATGCAGGAGGTAGGGCTGGCGGGCCGATCCAGTCGGATCGCGCTTTTCCGCCAAGGCGCCTTTATGCGCCGGGCTCTACGCATCGCACAGCCACTCCTGCATGAGGGAGCTCAACGCTGCTGGCAGGCGACTCAGGACGTAGATGCCTTGCTACTCAATCCGCTGGGGATCTACATCGGGATTCCACTTGCGCACAAACGCGGCATCCCAGCGTTTGCGGCGAATGTGCAGCCCATCACACCCACCAGGGAGTTTTCCAGCGTTCTTTTCCCACCGGCGCCGGCCTGGCTGGCGCCTTTGCAGTCCCTCTACAACCGCCTGTCAGCAGAGGTGGTGGAACGGGTGCGCTGGCCACTATACCGAGGGTCCATGGGCAAAGCCGTCCATGCTGTTCTGGGCACGCCCCTGTGCTCGCCTCTTGCGCAGATGCGACGGGAGCAGACGCCGAACTTCTACGGGTTTAGCGCGCATGTGCTGCCGCGCCCAGCGGACTGGCCCACCTTTTGCCATGTCACAGGCTATTGGTTCCTCGACACCAACGCTGCCTTTCAGCCGCCCGCCGATCTGGAGGCTTTTCTCCAGGCCGGGCCGCCGCCAGTGTATATTGGCTTTGGCAGCATGAGGGGAGCCGATGAAAGGGGCTTCACGGAACAGGTGGTCAGCGCACTCCAACGCTGCGGGCAACGTGGCATCCTGCTTACCGGTTGGGGAGCAATCGCGCATGTACCCCTGCCTGAGACGATCTTCGCCATCGATGCTGTGCCGCACGACTGGCTCTTTCCACGGGTCGCGGCGGTGGTCCATCACGGCGGCTCCGGCACCACGGCAGCCGGGTTGCGCGCAGGTCTTCCCTCGCTCATTGTTCCCTTTATCGGCGATCAATCCTTCTGGGGGCGACAGATCTGGGCGCGTGGTCTTGGTCCGCAACCCATTGAGCAAAAGCACTTGAGCGCCGAGGCACTCGCACAGGCGATCACCACGATGATCACGGATCAGGCCATGCGGCAGCGCGCAGCAACAGTAGGAGAGCAAATACGGTCTGAGGATGGCATTGGAAATGTTGTCCGACTCTTTGAGCAATCTCTTCGAGGCTCGTGAGTGTGAGAGATCTTCTCCCTCCCTTAAAAAGGACTCCTACGTAGTATGACGCCTACAACGGTAACTATTCAGATCACGCCCCAATCCGCTCCCTCACTCCCTTCCTGAGAGCACCACCGGGGACCCTGTGCTTTCTCCTTTACTTGAGTTTATCTCGTTGCGCATCCCGTGGGCACTGGACGTGGTTAAATGGCGCACTCATTCACAGACCCTGGTCATCCGCATCCTCCTCACCTGGCGGCTCAATCTCGACCTGGGGCATGGGTTCGTACCTGGATTCATCAAAGGGCAGCATAGCAGGCTCCGGGACTCCCAGCGCAGCGAGGTGCGCCTTCGCCACCTGCAAGCCCCGGTGATAGGCGAAGGGCGGCCCATCACACCAGGCCAGGCGATAGGCCGCCATCGCCGCCTTGATCGCCGCTTCACGATCGCCCGCATCGCGTTCGATCTGCGCCAGGACATTGTACGCATCGGCGTGAAAGAGCCGGAATGGCCCGCGCTCGGCTGGCTCCCAGACGTCGTCCAGCAACTCGCGCGCGGCCTTGAGGTCGCCCCGTCGTCGCCGCAGCTCCGCCAGCCCGACCAATGCCGGGAGTTCTTCCTCCACCAGGTTCACCGTCCGCGCACGCGAGAGGGTGTGATGCAGGCGCTCCTCTGCCGTCGATACGTCGCCCAGGCCCAGGGCTGCCTCACCCTGAAGCCTGACCGAAAGAATCATTCTCCTCTCAAAGCGCCGTTCCTGAAAATAGGTCATTGCTTGATTGGCCCATGTTTGAGCGTCAGCATATGCTCCAAACCATATGGCACGCATCGCCTGGTAATCGTAGGGTTTGGAGTATCCGCTTTGAAGTGCCAAAGTGAGGGATCGATCTAACGCTTTCGCGCTCTCCAGTTTCTTTCCCCGCGTTGCGAGCACCAGCCCCAACCAACAGAGACTGATTGTCTCTTGATCTTGATTACTTAACTGCCGTGCGATGAGCAGCGCCCGGCGAGCGGCAGCCTCAGACTCGCATAGGGCTCCAGAGAAGCGCAGTACGTCTGACAGGTTGCGCAGACCGATACTGGCACCTTCCAGGTAACCCTCTTGTTCACGGATGTCAATGTTACGGCGAAACAGCGTCGCAGCCCGTCCTGGCTAATCCCTGGTATTAAGTGCCAGTTCACTGAGCACATAGGATTGCATATCTGGACGACTCAGACGCGGTAACTGGTCGAGCCCATCAGGAAACAGGAGCTCCAGTAGTTCGGCGCTCTGGCGGTAGGAACTCAGGCGGTACAACAGAGGCCAGCTAAGGCGCTCGTAAAACAGTGTTTCGGCATCGTCATAGCGCCCAAGGCCGATCAGCGTATTGTACAACTCGATCGCTGTGGTCAGGTCTTCCAGGCTGTTGACCTCCCTATAACGGTCACGGCTGATCATGGGCAAGGACTCGAAATGCGTGCTGAGCGCCTGGTAAATGCCCTGCCTGGCCTGGTCGCCCACCCCACTCCAGGTCACGCCGCGCACGAGCGGGTGCAGGTCATAGCGGTTGGCACGCCGGTCCCAGCCCAACAGGCCGCGATCTTCCAGGTCGGCCAGGATGGCGATGAGTGCGTTTTCGCTGGGACAGGGCTTGTCTTCACCGACGAGCAAGGCAACGAGCGTATCGTAGGCGGCGGGCATACGGAAGGCGGCGATGGTGTGCAGTACCTTGCCTTCTGTTTCGTCCAGCCCGCGCAGGGCATGTTCAAGCACGTGCGACTTCACCTGCACTAGCGGCAGGCGGAACGGGTTGAAGTCCGGGTGCGTCTTGCGCCAGCCATCGAAGTTGCCGGGCGTGCGCCGGTCATGCGCCACCTCCCCGGCCAGCGCCTGGAGGAGCAGCGGGTGGTTCTCAAACGTGTGGAAGAGCGGCAACAAGGCTTCGCGCGAGCCACTGATGCCGAAGGCACGCCACAGGTCCAGCGCGTCGTCGTCCGCGAGGCCGTGCAGGAAGACACCCTCACACCCGGGGCGTTTGCTGCCGGTCTCCGTTTGCAGATCTGCCGGGTAGAGGCGGGTGCTGACCAGGATGCGTGACGAACGGGTGGTTGCCAGTTTGCGCAAAAAAGCACCGGTGCGTGGATCGGCCGTCTTGCGCAGGCGGTGTTGCCCGATAAAGGACTGTGCGGCGCTCGCTGGCAGCCCGAACGCCCCGGCCACGACGTTGGCCGTGCGCTGGTCGAGGTCGTCGTCGGCCAGGCGGGCTGCGTCCATGCGTGCGTAGGCCACCAGGATGCGTTCCAGGCCATCGAGCACGAGCAAAAATGGCTCGCGGTCGAGGATGGAGAGCAACTGCTCCTCACGCTCAGGCGGCGGGAGCTGCTGGATGTCCTGCCTGTTCTGCCTGCTCACGTAGGCCAGGGCACGGATCACGAAGTTCTCGAAGCTGGCGTCGCTCTCGTAGAAGCTCCACCACAGGCGGCCCGCCAGCGGTCGCATCTCGTGTGGGGCGATGTCATGAAACCACTTCCAGCTGAGGGCGCTTTTGCCCATGCCACCAATGGCGACAATGTTGAGGATGCGGGCATAGTAGATAGCAGAGCCGGGTTTGGCCACCCAGTCGGTCAACAGGTTCAACTCTGCCTGCCGTCCGATCAGGGTGTGGGTCTGCAAGAGCGTATAGGGATGGGCGATGTAGGGTTCGGGCGGCGCGGGGATGTCGCTGACGTAGTGAAAGGCAGTGAGGTTGGGCTGGCGATAGTGCGACAGGCTGTTGATGACCTGGGCCTGCAACTCAGCAGGCGATGTGAAGGAGTTCATGACGCGCTCGGTTTTCAGCCTGGCTTTGAGCGCCTCAAGTTTGATTGCGCCCTCGCCTTTTTCGACATCTGCAGGCTTGAGCAGATGGTCTTCGTGCATCAGGAAGAGCAACCGGGGAATGCCTCGTTCGACAGCGCGGTTGTACTCCATTTCCGTAATAGAAATGCTTTAGCCTTTGGGCACATAGCCGTAGCGGTAGGCAAAGATGCCGAGGTAGAGGTCGGCTTCATTGACCATGCGCAGCGATTCCGCGATGGCCTCGGCGTCGCTGGCGGGCAGGTGTTCCATCATGAGTGGGAACATGCCCTGGCGCAAGCAGGCATCGCGTACCTGGTTGCGATGCTCGGGTAGATCGAGGGCGGTGCTGCTGATCATCACCCTTTTCACGTCTGCTGTGCCCGTTCTAGGCGAGGATGATTCCATGAATGTCCTCCTCTGCGTTGCTCGTGTCTTTCCAATCAGGTTTGTATCAATTGTGTCTGTTGTGTCTGTTGTATCGCTTTGTTACCCGCTGCAGCAAGACGCCATTCACACGCCATGAAACCTGTTTCAATTGCTGCCGCTGTTCCTCCGCGACCGTGCGCTCGATAAGATGCTGAATCCCCTCATTCAGGCGCTGCCATTGACGTGCCAGCGCTACCTCTTCGTGTTCATCATAATACTCAATCTCTTCAGGAAGAGCAATGGGTTGCCTCGGAAGATTTGCTGTGAAGCTTTGCACGAATCCGTCGAGTCGAGCGCGTGGTATGCCGTGCATTGCGCCACGCATCTCCAGAAACGCGAGCCAGCGTGCGAATATTTGCGCTTGCTGCCAGGTCACGGTCTCGTAGTTTACCAGCAGGGCAGCATCAAAGCGCACGCTGCCCCTTGACCACGTCAGCAAATCATTCAGGATGACCTCTCCAGCACGCTTATCGCCGGTGATATGAATAAGCCGTGCAGCATTGAAATAGAGATGCGCCAGCCCAAAGCGCTCCGCGTTGCGAATCGAGATGCGGCCGGTGGCGCGAGTATCCCGGATATGCAGCAGGGCCAGGGTAACTGCAGACCATTCCCGACCAGGTACACAAACCCACGGCACGACCGACCATGCGCTGGGTCTTCCAGTGCTTTGAAGGCATTGAGTTGCTCCATGTGCAGACCTCCACGGCCTCACTCACCATGGACTTGCGTCTTGAAGCGATACATTGGCTGATCTTGGCACTGTTAGGACCGCTCTATGAGAAAATCTACAATCCCTCTGGCTGAAAGTGCGGAATATGGGCTGTAGACATCATAACCTGACGCTAGACGAGGAAACAAGCCTCGTCTAGCGTCAGGTTACCCTACTTTAGACAGTTAGGAAATGCCCTCTATCTTGTGATTATTTATGGATGTATCGATCCATCAGGCATGATTGTCCCTTTGAGGGACTTGGCAAGCGCTAATTGCCCAGAAGTGACTTTGGCTCCACGGAGATCGACATTATTTAGCACAGCACCATTCAAGTTTGCGTTGCTTAGGTCAACATTCCTCAAGATCACATTGCTTAAGTTGGCATTGCTCAGATCAGCCCCGATGAAACGAGAGTTGCTGAGATCCGAGTCGGATATTGTTGTATGGCTGAGGGTAGTATCATTAAAATTAGAAGAAGTGGCCATCATATGGATGAAGGTGGAAAACGACATATCTGTGTAATAGAGAGAACTCTGTACAATTCGTAGATTTCCGAAATAGGTATGAGTGAGATCAGCATACTGTAGCATTAAACCTTTGAGATCAACAGCTCCCAGTGGCCTCAGATTTATATCATGAATCCCACTTAAATTAGCATCATCTAGACTGATAATAGAGAGGAGTCCAGATTCGTACAAAAAGTGAAGTACAATATCCTTTCGAGTTGGGTCTAGTCTCTTTAGCGCGGTTAAGCTCTGTACGCGTGCTATAATTCGCACTTCGTCACCTGGTTTAGAATGGAGCAAACTATTATTGAGCATCAGGTTAGTCATGGTATCCAGATAGGTTGCTAGTGTTGCATCCTCCTGCTGATTTGTAGCAATCTGAATGTTCGTTTGATATTGCTGTTCGCTAACCCGAAGGTTTACCTGATTTAGTTGAGAGCCGAATGCATTCGACGCAACAACCACTACGATTGGAATGGCAATTACACCTAATAACTGGATGAAGTCCCAGATCGTCTTGCCCGCAAATCCTGATCGCTTGTAAAGCCACCTACGAAGCCTATTTATCCGAATGTATACGAGCGTCTTTTGCTCGTTGGGTGGCAGTGGAGTCTGCCAGGATTTGTCCTCGGCGGTTACGGATTTGCTCTCTGTCTTCTTCTGGTAGGTATCTTCCATGTAGTTTACTCCATTTCATGTAGTTTTATTTACAAAGGGAAGTTTAACCTATTTTGTGGAAAAATAAAAGAGAATGATTTATCCATATTTCGCAATTTTTTTCGAGAACTTAGGTGGTAAGGCATTTCACATTGTAGAGCTTATTTAAAGCTCTACTGTGGTAATCCGCTCTACAAGCGATATCGCAAAAAAGGCAAATGCAAACTGCGAAATGTGGGCTATACAGTACTTATTGGTTATATTTTGCTCATACCAATCAGCCTGGGAAGCCAATTCTGCTAATGTGTCAGTAGGCTTGAGACTCATCCATACTTCTTTGTATCACCATTGGAGACGCGGACGCGCACAAACTCATTATCCAGGCGCTGGGCGATGTCGGACCCGTCCTGGTAAGTTTGGGTGTGTTTCAGATCGATAAAGAACTGCTGTCTAATAGCCAAAACCTGGCACCCGCGAGGGGTGCCACTACATTTCTGAGGTGTAGTGGCACCCCTCGCGGGTGCCAGGTCCATCTTCGCAATTGCTCAATCACTCCCCGTATGGTACCCAGATGTTCTTTACCTGCGTAGCTTCTCTTAAAAACTCCTCGCCCTCACCCTGCGCTGTATCCATCCAGTCGCGAGGATGCCCGTAACTCACCCACGTGCGTTTCATATTACCAGCCGAGGCCAGCTCGACACGCTTACAGCCCTCAGCCGGGCCAAAGTACCACATGGCATCTACGTCGTCATGCTCGGCCAAAACCTGGCTTAATAGATCACGATCACCCGTGACGATATTCACCACACCGGCAGGCAGGTCCGAAGTCTCCAGCACCTGGTAGCAATCGGTAGCGCTCAATGGCGCTACTTGCGAGGGAATAACGACAATGGTGTTGCCCATGGCAATGGCAGGCGCTACCAGCGAGACAAAGCCGAGCAAAGGATACTCTTCGGGACAGGTCATGCCGATTACACCGATGGCTTCAGGCATCGCCAGAGCCACGCCACGCAGCGGCGGTCGATGCACAGCGCCTTCGTATTTATCGGCCCAGGCAGCATAACTGAACAGCCGCGAGATGGCCGCCTGCACTTCAGCAGCGGCATCCGCATAAGAGCGGCCAGTCTGCTGCACAATCCTGCGAGCAAACTCGTCCTCGCGCACCGACAGGTTCTCCGCAATATAGTAGAGAATCTGCGCGCGATTATGCGTTGTGCCAGCAGCCCAACCACCTGCAGCGTGTGCTGCCTCGACCGCGTTACGAATATCCTTACGATTGCCCTCGCCCACCTGTCCAATCACCTGCCCCTGGGGATCATAGACATCCCGGCTGTAACCGCTATCCGGCCTTGTCTGCTTGCCGCCGATAAACATCTTTGGCGTTCGATCAATAGCGGGAAGCATCGGGGCATAACCATCGAGCCGTTGCTCTCCGCCTTCGAACTCCCTATCCTCATCCGCTGAGACCGCCGGCCTGGAGCCATTAGTAGATGCAGATTCTTCGGCTATATGAAATTCCTTGGCTGGAGCTTCGAGCTTCTCCCACTTCGGATGGACATACTCGTACAGCCCTTCCTTGCCGCCCTCGCGGCCAAAACCGCTCTCGCGATAACCACCAAAGCCACTTGTAGCATCGAACAGGTTGGTGCAATTGATCCACACGGTCCCGGCCTTCAGTTTGGGAGCCACGTCCAGGGCAAGATTGATGTTCTCACTCCATACGCTGGCTGCCAGGCCATAGCGTGTATTATTCGCAAGTTCCACGGCCTCAGCAGGAGTACGGAAGGTCATCGAGACCAGCACCGGGCCGAAGATTTCGACCTGGGCAATGGTTGTAGCCGGGGAAACGTTTGTGAAGAGCGTGGGCGGGAAGAAGTAGCCCTCGGTTGGGCAGGCCCATGATGGCTGCCACATCACCGCGCCCTCCTCGACACCCGTGTTGACCAGGCGCTGGATCTCTTTGAGTTGCCCCGGAGAGACGATAGCGCCGATATCCACCGCCTTGTCGAGTGGATCACCGATACGCAGGTGCTCCATGCGCTCGCGCAGCTTTTCGATCAGGCGATCGGCGATGTTCTCCTGTACAAGCAGGCGCGACCCCGCGCAGCATACCTGGCCCTGGTTGAACCAGATGGCATCCACCACGCCTTCAACCACGCTATCCAGGTCGGCGTCATCAAACACGATGAACGGCGATTTGCCCCCCAGCTCGAGCGAGAGCTTTTTGCCAGAACCGGCCGTGGCACGCCGGATGCTGCGTCCCACGTCGGTGGAACCCGTAAAGGCAATCTTGTTTATGCCCGGATGCCGCACCAGCGCCTCACCGACCTGTGATGCCTCGCCCGTCAGGATGTTGACTACACCCGGAGGTAGCCCGATCTCCTGCACAATCTCGGCGAATTTGAGTGCAGTCAGCGAGGTGTAGCGGGCAGGTTTCAGCACGACAGTATTGCCCATAGCCAGCGCAGGAGCAATCTTCCATGCCAGCATCAGCAGCGGGAAGTTCCAGGGGATGATCTGCCCAACGACACCCACGGGCTGGTAGCCAGGAAG
>Ga0209648_10002685_pt1 | contig 14789 bp, 10 predicted proteins | sample GraSoi2013_115cm_FD_185830 | JGI IMG/M metagenome (GOLD analysis project Ga0209648, IMG submission 185830) | Grasslands soil microbial communities from the Angelo Coastal Reserve, California, USA - Sample 9_17_2013_115cm (SPAdes) (version 2) | ecosystem: Environmental > Terrestrial > Soil >...
GCGGAATCTAGAGGGCGTCCTAACCTGTTGAATTTAAAAGATTCATTTCGATTTAGCACGCTTTTTCGCCAAATTGGATGGGACTCGAAACGGAACGGGCACTTAGGGTGGAGATCCTTAGCTTCTCAACAGACTTATCCACATGTTTTGTGGGACAAAAAGGACCGATGATTCTGCAGGTTGCGCTGGATACCCCGTTACGTCGCGTCTTTGACTATCGGCCGCCTACGAGCTTGGGGTCCCACGGGGTTCCCCCCCTGGGTGTGCGGGTGCGCGTGCCCTTTGGCCGCCAACAGCTGATTGGGGTGCTGGTTGGGGTCGCATCCGAGTCCGCCGTCGCCCCCCCTAAGCTCAAGGCGGCGCTCGAGATTCTGGACGAGCATTCCATCGTCGACCCGGTCACCTTCGACTTGCTGCGGTGGGCGTCCGAGTACTACCACCACCCCATCGGCGAAGTATTTGCCGCAGCCTTGCCGGTCAGCCTGCGTACAGGTCAGCCCGCGCTGCAGAAGACCGAATGGTGGTGCTTGAGCGATGCGGGACGACGGGAGTTGTCCGCTCCCGGCGCGCGGCGCGCTCCGCAACAACGAGCCCTGCTGGCCTGGCTCGGGACGAGGGGATGCGCCACCGGCGATGACATCGGCGAGGAATTCAAGCCCGCGCAATTGCGTTCGCTGGCGACGCGCGGCTGGATCGTGGAGGCCGCCGCGCCCGCGGCGGCGGCGATGGAGATGCGTCCCAGCGAAGTCGCGCTCACCCTGCCGCAGGCTGCCTGCGTCGCCGCCATAATCGCGTCCCTGTCGACCTTTGCCGCCCATCTCCTCTACGGCGTGACCGGCAGCGGCAAGACCGAGGTGTACTTGCGGGTGATCGCCGCAGCGATTGGAGAAGGAGGCCAGGCTCTGGTACTCGTGCCTGAGATCGCCCTGACGCCCCAGCTGGTCGATCGCTTCCGCCGCCGCTTCAGTTCCGGGGTGGTGGCGTTGCATTCCGGCCTCAGCACCGCCGAGCGCCGCGATGCCTGGCGCGCGGCGCACCAGGCCCAAGCGCGGATCATCATAGGAACACGTTCCGCGGTATTCACCTCGCTGCCGAAGCTCGCTCTCATCGTCGTCGATGAGGAGCACGATCCCTCGTACAAGCAGCACGAGGGGTTTCGTTATTCGGCACGCGATCTCGCGGTGATGAGAGCCCGGGGTGCGAACGTGCCCATCGTTCTCGGCTCCGCGACGCCGTCGCTGGAAACCCTGGAAAACGCGGCGACAGCGCGCTATTCGAAACACCTCTTGCCGCAGCGGCCGGGGGCGTCGCAGGCGCCGCGCATGTCGATCGTGGACCTGCGCAAGCATGCCGCCGACCAGGGATTGTCGACGCCCGCGATGCAGGCCATTGACCGACATCTCAAAGCCGGCGGGCAGGTCATCGTGTTCTTGAATCGCCGCGGCTATGCACCGAGTTTGTTCTGCAATGCCTGCGGCTGGGTCGCGCCATGCGCGCATTGCGATGCGCGCATGACCTTGCACCGCCGCGCGCAGCAGCTGCGCTGCCATCACTGCGGCGCGCACAGCCCCGTTCCCGCGATTTGCGGAAGTTGCGGTCAAGCCTTGAATCCCGTGGGTCAGGGGACCGAGCGGGTCGAGGAAACCCTGGCGAGACTGTTCCCGGACGCGCCGCTGGCGCGGCTGGATCGCGACACGGCATCCGCGCGGGGCGCTGTGCAAACCGTGCTTGACCGGGTGCACAGCGGTGAGGCGCGAATTCTGGTCGGCACCCAAATGCTCACCAAGGGTCATCACTTTCCGGAGGTCAGCCTGGTGGTGATCGTGGATGCCGATCAGGGTTTGTTCGCCAGCGACTTTCGCGCGACCGAACGTCTCGCGCAAACCATCACCCAGGTCGCCGGCCGCGCGGGGCGCGGTTCCCTGGCAGGCGAAGTCATGATTCAAACCGAATTCCCCGAGCATCCCCTGCTCAATCGGCTCATGGCGGAAGGCTACGAAGGCTTTGCGGTCAGCGCCCTGGAAGAGCGCCGCGAGGCCGGTTGGCCGCCCTACTCGCGGCTCGCCATGCTGCGCGCCGAAGCCAAGGACAGCCTCGGATTGGACGCATTTCTACGCGCCGCGGTGGATTCCAGCCGCGGGCTGGGCGACGCGGCGGCCGTCAAAGTGCTGGGTCCCGCCAGCGCCTTGATCGCGCGCCGGGCCGACCACTTCCGTGCGCATCTCCTGATCGAGACCGCCGCGCGGTCCACATTGCAGCGCTTTTTGAAGGGTTGGCTGCCGCAGGTGGAGAAGCTGCGCGGGCCGCCCGGCCTGCGTTGGTCCATCGACGTGGATCCGCTGGAAGTGGATTGAGTCGCCTGCGTGACATCTCCCTCTGCCTGAAGAGCGGCGATTCCGGGTAAACTGCGGACCCTTTGTATTCCCGACGGGCAATCTTTGGACTCCTGACCCACCCTTCGTACATTTGACCCATGGATTCGCTTTGAAGACTCTGATCGAGAATTTGCTGCGGCAAGCGCTGGCGGCCCTGCCGGAAGACCTGGTGCCCGCCGCTGCGCGGACTTTGAGCGTCGAGGTCGAGAACACGCGCGACGCCCAGCATGGCGATTTCGCCAGCAATCTCGCCATGCGGCTGGCCAAGGCGGCCCGGCAGAATCCGCGCAAACTGGCGGAGGCTCTGGTGAGGTCGCTGCCGGCGAGCCCCGCAGTTGCCAAGGTCGAGATCGCCGGCGCCGGCTTCATCAATTTCTTTCTGTCGCAGAACGCCTATCACGCCGAAATCGGCAAGGTGCTTCAAGACGGGCGCCGGTATGGCCGGTCGCTCGCCGGCGCCGGCCGATCGGTGCAGGTGGAATTCGTATCAGCGAACCCGACGGGCCCCCTGCACGTCGGTCACGGCCGGCATGCCGCGTTCGGCGCGACCGTCGCGAATTTGCTCGAGGCAGTGGGCTACCGCGTGGAGCGCGAGTACTACATCAACGATGCGGGCCGCCAGATGGAAATTCTGGCGGTCAGCACCTGGCTGCGATATCTCGAGCACTGCGGCGAGCGTTTCACGTTTCCCGCGAACGGCTACCGCGGCGACTACATTGTGGCGATTGCCGAGCAATTGTTCGCCGTGGAAGGCGCGAAGCTGCGCCAGGGCGCCGCCGAGGTCTTCACGAAATTGCCGCCGGATGAGCCGCAGGGAGGCGACAAGGACGTTTACATCGACGCAGTGATCGCCCGGGCGCGGCTTCTCATCGGGGACGCGGCGTTTCGCCGCGTGCTGGATCTGGCGCTGGCCGGCATCCTGAACGACATCCGCGAAGACCTGAAGGAATTCGGCGTCACCTTCGACTGCTGGTTCTCCGAGCGACATTTAAGCGACGACGGCTCCGTCGACAGGGCGCTCGACGCACTGAAGACAGCAGGACACGCCTATCTGAAGGACGGCGCCTGGTGGTTCAAGAGCACGGACTACGGCGACGAAAAGGACCGCGTGATGGTGCGCGAAAACGGCGTCAAGACGTACTTTGCGTCGGATATCGCCTATGTATTCAACAAGCTATAACGCGGCTTCGATCATTTGCTCTATATCTGGGGTGCCGATCATCACGGCTATATCACTCGCCTGCGCGCAGGTTTGGTGGCGCTGGGCGGCCCCGCGGATTCCTTCGAGGTGCGCCTCGTGCAATTCGTGTCGTTGTTTCGCGGCGGTGAAAAGGCGCAAATGTCGACCCGCTCGGGCGAGTTCGTCACATTGCGCGACTTGCGCAATGAAGTAGGCAATGATGCGGCGCGGCTGTTCTACGTCATGCGCAGCAACGACCAGCATTTGGACTTCGACTTGGAACTCGCCACCGCCCGCTCGAACGACAACCCGGTGTACTACATTCAGTACGCGCATGCGCGGGTCGCGAGCGTGATGCGGCAACTCCAGGAGCGCGGGCTCGCCCACGACGCGGCGCATGGTCTTGCGTGCCTGGACAAGCTGGTCGAGCCGCAGGAACTGCAATTGATCAAGCGAGTGAGCGCGTTCCCCGAAATCGTGCGCCAGTGCGCGATGCTGCGCGCACCGCACACACTGGTGCACTACCTGCGGGACCTGGCGAACGATTTCCACACCAACTACAGCGCGCATCAATTCATCGTGGAGGATGCGGGGCTCCGCGATGCTCGGCTCGACCTTGCGCTCGCGACCCAGACCGTCATCCGCAACGGCCTCGAACTATTGGGCGTATCCGCGCCCGAGACGATGTAGAGCGGCCCATGCCCAAGGCTGCGGCGCGCGACTACAAGACCAAACGCCGGAAGAGCGCGGGTTTCTCCGGGTGGACGGGAGTCCTTTGCGGATTGGCCGTGGGTCTCGGCGTGGCCGCCGTCGTCTATATCAAGGATCATCGACCGGACGCGCAAATCGCCCGGACAGCCAAGGCGGACAAGAAAAAGTCCCGCAGCGCCGAGCCTCCCGATGCGGAAGCCGGGGACTCGGGCACGGAAGATCCGGCGAAGTCCTACGCCTTCTACGACATGCTGCCGAAGTTCGAAGTGGTGGTGCCCGAGAAGGACAAGGATGTACGGCCCGACGTCAAATCCGTCCCCGAGACGCGCCGCGGAACCTACGTACTGCAGGCCGGTTCGTACAAGAACTTCGCCGACGCCGACCGCGTGCGCGCGCAGCTGGCGCTGCAAGGCATCGAATCCAAGGTACAGAAGGTGTCCGTCGACAACGATACCTGGCACCGGATACGCATCGGCCCGATCTCCAAGCTCGACGAGCTCAACCGGTTGCGGCAAATTCTGCGCAAGGCCGATGTCGACGTACTAGTCATCCGCGTCGGCGACTAGCAGCCCTGCACGGTGATGTTGACCGGAGCGCATGGCGTGGGGGGATGGGAAGCCTGAGGGCAACGGGGGAGACAGTTGCCCTCAGGCTTCCCATCCCCCCGCGCCGTTAGCGCTGGGCCGGTCAACATCAACGTGCAGGAGGACGAGCGCCGTGATGTTGATCGGTGCGAGTGCTCGTCTGGAAGGGTGGGGAGCCTCAAGGCAACAGCGTCTTTCGTTGCCGTGAGGCTCCCCACCCTTCCGGGCGAGCACTACCGCTCGAAATTCCCGTGCCGAGATAACGGCTAATCTTCGCCCAATTGCCGAAAATCGACGCCTAATGCCCGCAACTTACGGTACAAATGCGTGCGCTCCATCCCCACCCGCTTGGCCAGCTGGCCCACCTTGCCGTTGCACAGCAAGAGCTGCTGCTGCAGGTAGGCTCGCTCGAATTGCTCGCGCGCCTCGCGCAGCGGCAGCGCGAGCAGATCTTGCTTCACCAGCGGCTCGTCCACCGCCAGTTTCACCGCGAGCTCGCGCTCGATTTCCTCGAGCCGAATCTCCTCACCCACCCCCAGTACCAACACGCGCTGCACCAGATTCTTGAGCTCATCGATATTGCCGGGCCAGGGATAATTTCTGAGCCGGTTCTGCGCGGCGACGCTGAAGCGGCGCAGCGGCAGATGCTGATCGTCGACCAGGCGATCGACGTAGTAGCGCAGTAGATCGGGAACATCCTCGGCGTAGTCGCGCAGCGGGGGCACCCTCAATGTGATCACATTGAGGTGCGCCACGAGGTCGCGGCGGAACGGTTCCTGAGAGGCGCGCAACTCGAAGCCGTCCTGCGCGGAACTGATCCAGCGCACATTGAGCGGTATTCGCTGCCGCCCGCCCACGCGCGTGTAGCCGTTCTGCTCGATGGCGCCCGCCAGCGCGCGCTGCGCCTCGCTGTTCAAATCCTCCAGCCCGTTCAGGTACAGCGATCCGCCGGCCGCCTGATCGAGCGCGCCCAGTTCGATGCGGCCATCCCGTTCGCTGCCGAACAGCGCCGCGGCCGGGTCCTGCCCCAAGCTCGCCGCCACCACCATGAAAAACGGCTTCGATGCGCGTGCGCTCAGCGAGTGCAGGTAGCGCGCGTAGGCCTCGCGCCCTGATCCCAATTCGCCGAGCAGCAGCACCGGAGACGAACTGGAGGCGGCGTGCTGCACCTGCTCGCGCAGCGCCTGGGTGACCTTGGCCTTGCCGATGGGCACGGCGAGCGTCGGCCCGTGCGTGCGCGCCGACAACCGTTTGCGGCGCCCGGCATCGAGCGCCCGCTCGACGGTGCGCAGCAGTTTGGTCAACGACAGCGGCTTCTCGACAAAATCGTAGGCGCCCAGGCGCGTGGCCTCGACCGCGGTCTCGACCGTGCCGTGGCCGGACATCATCACCACCGGGCAGTCGTAGCCGTCGGTCACCGACCATTCGCGCAGCAAGGTGATGCCGTCGGTGTCCGGCATCCAGATATCCAGCAAGACCAGATCAGGAACCTGGGTCGCGCGCGAAGAACGCGCCTGGGTCGCGTCCGCGGCGACTTCCACCTCGTACCCCTCTTCGGAAAGAATCTCTTTCAGCAATCCGCGGATATCCGCCTCGTCGTCCACCACCAGTATTCTCGAAGCGGTCATACACGTTCTCTCCTGTGTTCGCCTTTGCGCGGTTCACGCACGCCCATGGAGCGTGCGCCGTCGCTCAACGGCAATAGAATTCGCACGCGGGCGCCGCCGCTGCGCTGATTATCCGCCTCAATGCGTCCGCCGTGTTCTTCGACGATTTTCTTCACGATCGCAAGCCCCAACCCCGTGCCCTTGGGTTTGCTCGTGACATAGGGGTCGAACACGGTGCCGATCAAGTCCCGATGAAACCCCGGCCCATTGTCGGCGACCACGATCGCCACCGACGCTACTTGTTTGGGACCTTCCTCGGCCACATGAGTTTCGATCTCGATGCAGGCGCCCGGCCGGCCCTCCAGGGCCTCCAGCGAGTTGGTGACCAGATTGTTGAGAATCTGCCGGATCCGCATCCGGTCGGCCGAGATGGCCGGCAGGTGCGGGTCGAGCAGCAATTTGAGGTCGGCGCTCGAGTCCTGGACTCGATAAAGATCCACGACTTCCGTGATCAACTGGTTCAGATCGAAGCGCGAGAAATGCATGTCGGGGGCGCGCGCGTACTCGCTGAAGGCGTTGACCATCTGCTTCATCGCATCGACTTGAGCGACGATGGTATGCGTCGCCCGTTCGAGTATCTGGGCGTCTTGAGCGTTCATTTGCCCCAAGAACTTGCGGCGCATCCGTTCCGCGGACAGTTGAATCGGCGTGAGGGGATTCTTGATCTCGTGCGCCAGGCGGCGCGCCACTTCGCCCCAAGCCGCATCGCGCTGCGCCTGCAGGAGCGTGGTGATGTCGTCGAATACCAGTACCACGCCGGGCGCGCCTCCCAAGTCGTTGGGCAAGGCGGTGCACGCGCACACGAGCACACGCTTGCCGGAGTCCGACAGCAATTCGAGCTGCTCCCGCCAATCCAAGTCCTCGGCGCCTAGATGCGACTTGAGCGCGGCCAGAAACTGGGTGAACAGAGTCGTGTCGCTGATCGACTCGTCGAAAGGTTTGCCGACGGCGGCCTCGAGGTCAATCCCCAAGATGGCGCTGGCGGCCTGATTCGCGGTGCGCACGGTCAAATTCGCCTCGAGCGACACGACTCCGGTGGACAGGCGCGCGAGAATCACGGCGAGACCGGCCCGCTCGGCTTCCACGGCTTGTTGACTGCGGCGCGTTTCCTCCCGGGCTCTGGCCAGGCGCTTGGTCATGTCGTTGAATGAGGTCACCAGATAACCCAACTCGTCGCGCGAAGGCAGCGGCAGCTTGGTGTCGTAATCGCCTTTCGCCACGGCCCGCGTTCCGGCGATCAGGTCCTGCACGGGCTGCACCAGACGCTGGGCGGCGAAGAACGCGCCATAAACCGCGGCAATCAGCGACATCAGCACGACGAAAGTCAAGATCAGCACGAAGGTCGACTTGAGCGGCCGGCGCAATTGCACGAGATTCGCGTATTGGGTGTAGGAACGCTGCACCGTGTCGGCGAGCTGGCTCAACTGCTGCGGCACCGGATACAAGGCGATCAACACCCGCGCACTGCCGCTGCCGTTGGCATCGAGCGGTGCCGCCGCTCGAATCAGATAGCCGCCGACCGAATCGGTGTCCAAGCTCACATAGGGGCGGCCGCGCCGCAGCTGCAGCATCATCTCGTCGGTCGCGGGCACCGGCAGGGTATCCATCGGACGGTCGGAGCTCGTGGCGAGAATCTGCGCCTGCGCGCCCACGATGGTGAATTCGAGCGCCGTGCTGTCGCGCCGCTCGCGGTCGAGCGTGCCGATCAGCTCGAGAGCCGAACTCGCCGACAGGGTGCGGGCCACGACCTGAGTGTGCTGGAGGAATTCCCGTACCCGCACTTCGAGAGCGGCATGCGAGAGCTCGCGCGTGTCCTTGAGTCCCTGACTGACTTCCAGCTCGAACCAGCTGTCGATGCCGCGATTGATGAATTGCAGTGAAAAGTAATAGACCACCAGAATCGGCGCAACGGCCAGAGCGCTGAAGATCGCGACCGTGCGTCCCTTCAGGCGCGACCCCGGAACATGCCTGCGGTAGTCGCGCACCAATTGCGTGAGCTTGCCGGCGAGCAGCACGAACAGCGTGAGGAGTCCCGAGATGTTGATGAGCAGAATCCACGGCATCCACTTCTCGAACCTGGCCGAATTTTGCGCGGCCGAGGCAAGCAGATAGAGCGCGACCAGCCACAGCACGACGCCGATCGAGCCCAGCACCGTGGCACCGTACTTGCGGATCATGGCTGCAGCGTCCATGTGTACCAGTCGCTCTCGCGATGCCAGTCGTTGACCCAGAACATGACCACGCGCAAGGTGAACGGTACCGAACCGTAATCGACCTTGGCGCGAACGCTGGCCTCATAACGGCGGCCGGCGGAGATCAGCGCCTTGTCCAGAACCGGCAGACCTCGCACTTCGGAGAGCTGCTCGAGCGCGGAATCGACGTTGCTCAACGACTGTTGCTGGCCGCTGTTGTCGTTGCGCAGTATGTAGCGCGCACTCACCGCGTTGTACTGCAAATGGTAGCGCTGGGTCAGTTCGGCGACGCGCGAGTTCGGCAGCAGCTGGCGCACCCGTTCGATGTCAAGGTCGAGCTCTATCGTCAGCGGCACGCCTTCGGCGAGGCCGCGCCGCACGGCGTCGCTGACGGGCAAGTCCATATGGGCGTTCAAGTGATAAACGCCGTCTTTGAGCTGCAAATCGGCGGAACGGACCTCGAAGCGCCCCTCGAGCCCGTCGGCACGCAGCGGCGCCATCCACAGCGTCGTCGCGGCCGCGGCGCACATGAACGTCGCGAACCTCGCGAGCGGAGCTCGCCGGCGGGCACTCTGCCTAGGGTTTGATCGCGCGGCTTTCATTGTTTGGTCAAGGCAGCATAATAGAAGCCGTCTGCACCCGCCTCTCCCGGCAAAATCTGCCGGCCGAATTCATCCGCCTCGCCGAAGGGGGGCCAGCCTTCCCAATCCTCCGCGGGGAGACTGACGGCGTCGGGAGTGCCGCGCAGAAACGCAGCGACTACGTCGCGATTTTCGCTTCGAGTCACGGTACAGGTGGCATACACCAGGCGGCCGCCGCGCTTTAGCATGTTCCACGCCGAGGCGAGCAGACGCCCTTGAACCTGCGGCAATTTGTCGATATCCGACGGGGACTTACGCAGGCGAATATCGGGATGGCGGCGGATCACCCCAAGCGCCGAACACGGCGCATCGAGCAATATGCGATCGAACGGAACGCCGTCCCACCAGGGGGAGGGCGTACCCGCATCGCCGTTCACGATCTCGGCACGGAGGTTTCCCCGCTTCAGGTTTTCACGGACCCGCTCGAGCCGCTGCGGGTCTATGTCGACCGCCACCACGGTGGCCAATTGCGGTTCGCGTTCCGCGATGAGAGCGGTTTTCCCGCCGGGCGCCGCACAGGCATCGAGTACCCGCTGACCCGCCGCGAGGCCAAGAGGAAACGCGACGCACTGCGCTCCCAGATCTTGGACGGATACCAGGCCTTCGGCAAATCCGGGGAGATCGTTCACGTCGCGCGGCGAATCAAGGACCACGGCGTGAGGCACCCGCGCTTCCGCGCGCGCGCCGATCCCGGCCTCCCGCAATGTCTCGAGATATCCTATGGTCGTCGTGCGCTGACTATTGACGCGCAACCACATCGGCGCCTGGGCATCGCCCGCAGCCAACAACTGGGTCCAGCGCACCGGCCAATCGGCGCGCAGGCGATCGGCGAGCCACACCGGCGAGGCATGGCGAGTGGCCGGATTGCGCGCGATATCCGCGTCCAAAGTCTTGCGCTCGCGCAGATAGCGGCGCAATACGGCATTGATCAATCCAGCCGCGCGCACGGCGTCGGTGGCCTTCGCGGTCTGTACCGCGGCGTCGACCACGGCATACTCCGGTGTTCTCTCGTCCTCGAGCTCGTACAGCGCGACCGACAGCAGCGCACGCACCAAGGGGTCCAGCGATTTCACGGGTGCGGTCAAGACGCTCCTCAAGATCGCTTCATGGCGATAGTAGCCGCGTACCGCGCCGTAGCTTAAGGAGCGCACCGATGGCGCAAGTTTGGGGTTGGCCGCGGCCAGGGCATCCTTCAATGCCGCATCGAGGGTTACGCCCTCACGCAGAATTCGCGCCACCGCGTGTGCGGCCAAAGAACGCGCGCTGGCGGTCATGCGGGTCTAACCGGCGCGAAACGCACGCCGTCGAGCCGCTGTCCCTTGATGAACTCCTGCGCGAAAAGCGGTCTGCGGCCGGCAAGCTGCAGGCGAAGAATCCGCAGCACACCGCGTCCGCACGCAACGTCGATACCCTCGCGCGTGGCGGCCAGCACCGTTCCCGGCAACGTGCCGGCACCCGTTTCGGCAGCCTCCATGCCGGCCGAGTCGAGCGGCCGCGCCTCCCAGATGCGCAGCTGCGTCCCGTTCAGCCGGGTCTCGGCGATCGGCCATGGATTGAACGCGCGGACCCGCCGCGAGATCAACACCGCGTCTTGGTGCCAATCGATCAGTGCCTCGGCCTTGTTGATTTTCTCGGCGTATGTGACGCCATCGGAGGGCTGAGGCACCTCGCGGACACCGCCCAGCCTCTGCGCATGCAGCGTTTCGACGATGAGCTCGGCACCGAGCCGCGCCAGCCGGTCATGCAGGGTTTTGGCGGTGTCGTCCGCGCCGATCTCTACTTCGCGAGCCGCCAGCATGGGACCGGTATCGAGACCCGCCTCCATGCGCATGATGGTGACGCCGGTCTTCGCGTCTCCCGCGAGCACCGCGCGTTGAATCGGCGCCGCCCCCCGCCAACGCGGCAGCAGCGAGGCATGAATATTGATGCAACCTTGCCGAGGACTCTGCAGCACTGCGGGCGGCAGGATCAACCCGTACGCGACGACGACCAGCACGTCGAGTTCCAGGCTGCGAAGATCGTCGAGTACGTCCTGCGACTTGAAAGTGGCCGGCTGATACACGCGGAACCCGCGTGAAGCGGCCAGGTTTTTGACGGGACTTGCCTGCAGTGGTTGGCCGCGCCCGGAAGGCCGGTCCGGCTGCGTGAACACGGCGCAAATCCGGTGTGCTTTCGACAGTGCCTCGAGTGCCGGAACGGCGAATTCCGGCGTGCCGGCGAAACCCAGCCTTAGGGGAGGAAGATCCGTGCTCAAGACTCAAAGAGCCGGGGTGGTAGCGCCGCGCGCCGCAGCGCCCTTCGCCGTAGTGCGAGGTTCGCTCCCCGTGGATCGTTGCTTACGCTCTTTTTCCATTCGCCGACGGATCAGCTGGCGCTTGAGTTCGGAAAGGTAGTCGACGAATAGCTTGCCTTCGAGATGATCCATCTCATGCTGGATACAGACGGCGAGCAGCCCTTCCGCATCCATTTCGAAGGGCTCACCGTCGCGGCCCAATGCCCGCACGCGAATATGCGTCGCCCGCGACAACTTCTCGTAGATGCCGGGCAGGGACAAGCACCCCTCCTCGCCGGGGCCGGAGCCTTCCCGCTTCAGCAGTTCCGGATTGATCAATACCAGCGGTTGATCGCGCTCCTCGCTCACATCGAGCACGATCAAGCGCTTATGCACATCGACCTGAGTGGCGGCAAGGCCGACGCCTCTCGCCGCATACATGGTCTCGAGCATGTTGTCTGCCAATTGACGCAGTGCATCATCAACCACCGTTACCGGCGCGGCCGTCTTGCGCAGCCTAGGATCGGGATACTCCAGAATTACGAGCTTTGTCATGGGAGTTATGAGAGCAATATCGTGTTTTTGGCTGAAGAATGTTGCTAAAGTTCCGCCGCTGCTTAACTTAATGCCTGCATTGGCAGCGCGCACGGTGCCGCCAAACCGCAGAAACGCGCGATACGTCTAAGTCTTGGCGGCAGGTCGGAAGTATACCAGTCGGCCAGCGACATCAAGCTTAAGGCCAAGGGAGCGAAACGAATGCAAGGTCATCAAATAGTTGCCCTCACCCTTTCGGTGGCGGTGCTCGCCGGATGTCAGACGGAAAGGAGCGTAACGGCGCCGGTGCCGGTGGCGGCGCCTGAAAGCAGCGTGCAGGGCATTGTCGTCGGTGACGATCGAACAGCGATGGAAGCGGCCCTGGATGCCGGTGCGTCGACCGCGGCGCCCGCGCCGTCCGGAGCTGCGCCAGGCGGCGTGGTGATCAATCCCAATGCGCCCGACAGCTATGTCGTGAAACGCGGCGATACCTTGTGGGGCATCGCCAAGGTTTTCTTGCGCGATCCCTGGTTTTGGCCCGAGATCTGGCAGGTCAACCCCCAGATCCACAACCCGCACTTGATCTACCCCGGCGATACCCTGCGTCTGGTCTATATCGACGGAAAACCCACGATCGTGTTGCAGCGCGGCGATACCGCCCGGGTGGAGCCGCGTATTCGCAGTCAGCCGCTCGAGGGCGCGGTCACCGCCATCCCCTACGCCTCCGTGGCCGCCTTCATGTCCAAGCCCTCGGTGCTCGCGAGGGAACAGATCAAAGATGCCCCGTATGTGCTGACAACCCGCGACTTGCACGTGGCCATGGCCGAGGGCGATACCCTGTACGCGCGCGGATTCGCGAGTCCGGTCGAACTCGGTACTCATTACAACGTGGTGCGCGTCGGCGACGCGTTGCGCGATCCGGATGACGGCAATCGCATCGTGGGCTACGACGGCATCTTCACCGGCGCCGGTCACATCACCCGCGCCGGCGACCCGGCCACCCTCATCATGACCGAATCGGCGCGCGAAACCGAGGCGGGAGATAAATTGTTCGCCGGCGGCGTCGAGGTGCCGCTGGATTTCGTCCCCAGCCCGCCGAAGGTCAAGACCAATGGCCGCATCATAGCCGTGTCCAACGGCGTGACCGTCATCGGTCAGTACGAAGTGGTGGTGATCAATCGCGGCGCCGGCGACGGCCTCGCGCCGGGCAATGTCTTGGCTGTGTTCCAGGAGGGAGGCGTCGTTCGCGACACCGCGAACAAGGGCTTTCTGAATGGAATGACCCGGCTGGCGGCCCCTAAGGTGCGGCTGCCCGACGAGCGAACCGGCACCTTCATGGTGTTCAAGACATTCGACCACTTGAGCTACGGCCTGATCATGGAAGCCACGGATGTCATTCGCGTAGCGGATTACGTCCAGAACCCGTGAGGAGTTCGGCTCCCGCGTAGGGACGCCGGGGCGCGGCGGCGCCAGAAGTGGCCGCACCGTCGGCGCACCCAGCGTCGCCGCACCCGACATGGCAGCACGCGGCAAATCTGCAGATTGCCGCTAGGATCTGGAGCGGCGAGATCGGGGCGCGCGCCCGATAATCCGTGCAATGCCACCGAGCGAAGAGTCCTCTGCTTGGGCGACGCTCACGCGTGCGCCCGCGCTCGGTATTCCAGCCCTCACGAAGGCGCTCGAGATCTTCGGATCGGCCCGAGGCATTATCGACGCGTCCGACGCATCGCGTGAACGAGCCGGGCTGCCTGCTGCAGCGCGCGAATTCCTGTCGACTGCGGCGGCGGCATCGAGCCCTGCGGAAAGCGAGTGGCTGGAAAGACCCGGCCATCATGTGGTGCCGTTCACGGACCCGCGCTACCCCGCCTTGCTGCGCGCAACGGATCGGCATCCGATGGCGCTGTACGTGGCCGGCAACGTGGACGCCTTGCACGAACCGCAATTGGCAATCGTCGGCAGCCGCAATCCCACCCCTCAGGGCCGGGATACGGCCCATGAACTCGCCGAATATCTCGCCGGACGCGGGCTTGCCATCACCAGCGGCCTCGCCTCAGGCATCGACAGCGCAGCGCACCGAGGCGCGCTCGCGCCGCAGGGAATCACCCTTGCCGTCTTGGGATCGGGCATCGATGTCGTCTATCCGCGCAGCAATCGCTCCCTGAGCCTCGAAATCCGGCAGGAGGGGGCCTTGATCAGCGAATTTCCGCTCGGAACTCCCCCCCGGCGGGAGAATTTTCCCCAGCGGAACGGCATCATTGCGGGCTTGAGCCTAGGGACTTTGGTCGTCGAAGCGGCACGCCGAAGCGGCTCTCTCATCACCGCCCGGCAGGCGGTCTCCTACGGCCGGGAGGTATTCGCGATTCCGGGTTCCATCCACAGTCCCTTGAGCCGCGGCTGCCACGAGCTGATCCGGCAGGGCGCAAAACTGACCGAAACAGCGCATGACATATTGAGTGAGTTGAACTTTTCGGCATTTTTCGAAGGCCGATCTCACGCCGCCACGGGCCGCAACTTGGCCGTTCCACTTGAACTGGGCATGGACAAGGATCACAAAATCTTGTTAGATGCGCTCGGCTTTGATCCCGCGGACCTCGATGTATTGGTCGTTCGTACCGGATTCAAACCAGAAGCCG
>Ga0209648_10002686_pt1 | contig 14788 bp, 12 predicted proteins | sample GraSoi2013_115cm_FD_185830 | JGI IMG/M metagenome (GOLD analysis project Ga0209648, IMG submission 185830) | Grasslands soil microbial communities from the Angelo Coastal Reserve, California, USA - Sample 9_17_2013_115cm (SPAdes) (version 2) | ecosystem: Environmental > Terrestrial > Soil >...
CGCCAAGCGCCCCTTCATCACCGTGGGATTCTCCGCCTTCGTCCTCCTGATTCCCCTGGCGCTGACCTCGACTGCATGGTCGATTCGCCGCCTGGGCGGCAAGAACTGGCAGCGCCTGCACCGCCTGATCTATCTCACCGGGATCCTGGCCGTTGTGCATTACACCTGGCTGGTGAAGGCCGACCTCCGCAAGCCCATCGCGTACGGAGTCGTGCTCGGCATTCTGCTGCTCTACCGGGTGGGAGTCTGGGCTTCCGAAAAGCGCAAACAAGCCATGCCAGCCCCGGCCCGAAGTCTCGTGTAGAGACGGGGCTTGCCCCCCGTCTCCCCCGGGGAAACTCTCCCGCCAATCTTTCCCACCGAAACTTTCTTCTACAATCCGGGTTAGCGCATCTCAAGAATTAAAGACAGGAGTGTGTTATGAATCCCCTTGCGTCCACTAAGTGTGCCAGACGCCTGCTCATGGCTTTGGCGGCGATGACAGGCATCCTTTTGATAGCCGGCTGCGGCTCCAGCGGGGTGATCCATTCCCTCGGCGGCGGCTTCACCAAGGCCAGCCTGAAGGGCCAGTATGTGATCTCGCAGACCGGGGTCGGAGTCAACCAGGCTGGCACTGCCTCCGATCCATTTTCCGAGACCATCGTTTTCACGGCCGACGGAAATGGAAAGCTAAACATCACCGTCGATGACTTCGATCAGGCCGGTGGACCATTCACTCTGTCAGGTCCTCTGACCGGCACCTATGGCATCAGCAGCGATGGAACAGGATTTCTAATTTTCAACTTCAACACTACAACCAATTATGCGATCACCATGATCGACGATAGCCACTTCTACGTGATTGAGCAGGACTTCTTCGCGACGGCGTCGGGTCTCGGCGAGAAGCAGGATACGACTGCGTTCACTGCGGCACCCTCGGGCAGCTTCGTATTCAAGGCACACGAGATTGACACCAGCTCGCGGGTTGGAGGAATCACCATCACCGCGGGCGCCATCGCTGGTACTGAAGATTTTCTCGGCCTTGGATCTCTCTCCTCGAACATGCCGATCGCCACCTCGGTAGCCATGACCGCACCTGACGCAACCAACGGCCGCGGCAAGTTCACCCTCAGCGACGGCAGTTCGTTCAATTACTACGTCGTAAATTCCAGTAAGTTCCATTTCATGTCAAACTCCAGTTCAGGGTCGCTCGAAATCGGTCAGGCGGAAACGCAAACCGGCGGTCCCTTCTCTGTCGCCACTCTCGCGGCCAACACCTCGTACGTTTTCGGCAGTTCCGGTGACACAAACGTGAGCGGATCGGCAGGCATTCACTCGGCGGGCGTCTTTACGACCGACGGCAATGGGAATATCGACAGCGGCAGTAACACCGTTCCAGGCGCCGTGGACTATGTGAAGGATACGACCGTAAACTCCAATTTCGCGGTGTCGGGCGGCACATACACACTGCCCGCAAACGGCGGCGGCCGAGGAACCATCAACCTGACTTTGACCGGCGGCACCATCAGCCCGCAGATTTTCTGGATGGTCAATGGCACCCGCGCCTACTTCCTCGTCGACAGCACACTCGCGGTCGAGGATGGCACTTTCTCCCTGCAGCAAGGCGCTCCCTTCACCGCGCTCAGCAGCCAAGCCGCTTTCGTTATGGACGGCTTCGACACCGCCTTCAAGGACCGGGTGGGAGCCTTCAAGCCCACCGCCACCAGTTTTAACTGGAACCAAGCGGCAAATTCTTTCGATGCGACTACGGGCATCGGCAATCCGTCGACTCTCCCAACCAGCGGTACCTATCAGGTCAGTTCGAATGGCCGGGTGACCGTGACCGTCAACAACGTAGACAACAGCATCGTCTTCTATCTGAGTTCCGACAGCACTGGATTTATGGTGCAGGAAGACGCCGACATTGGAGGAGCTTTCGCCAAGCAGGCCAGCCAGTAAGAAAAGCAGTTAGGCATCTGTGAAGAAACCCCCGCCAGCCGAGCGTGGAAATCCAATTCTCGATTTTGGGGAAATCTTGTCAAGCCCCTGTTTTGGCGATTTCTCGTGTAAGTCGATGAGTTAACTGAGAAAATAAAGTCGGCAAAGTTGTCGGGTAGGCAGGTTGGAATTGATATAATAGAACTATAGAGATAAAAAAGGGTGCGGAGCTTACTCCCGCACCCTTTCTCATTGGCGTGCCCGTCTCCCAAGATAGCGAGGAACACCGCACCGAAGTTGGGGCGATTGGCGGGAGTCAGCCCGCTGCCGAGATCCTGAGCGAAGCGAAGGACCACAGCTAAGTCCTTATTCCGGAATATTTTCCCTATAACCCTTTTGAAACCAAAGATTTGAAACGTTTTTGCCCGTAACTCAATGATTCCAATAGGCAGGGGGTGGGGGGGAGGGGTACCCCAATGAACAGGCAAGTAACCCAAAAGCAAATAGAAACAGAATCAGGCATCGGGTCACTGAGAACCGAGAACTGAGAACCTAACTCAAGGAGCTGCAAGATGTCTTCCGATCCAGCAAGCATTCGTCGATGTCAGCACATTAAAGTCAACGGGACGCAGTGCGGTTCGCCGGCGACGCGCGAGCACAGCTATTGTTACTTTCACGTGCGCTGGCATCGGAAAGGCATGCAGGTCAACGCCTATTTCAAGGAGCAACAGATATTAGTCCTGCCGACGCTCGAGGACGCAAACTCCATCCAGGTAGGATTGGCCGAGGTGATGCGCCAACTGACGGAGCAGATGATCGATCACCGCACGGCGGCATTGCTGTTGTATGCGCTCCAGATAGCTTCCGCCAACGTGAAGTTTACCTCCTTCGAGCCGGAGCAGACGCAGGTGGTGATTGATCGCGAGGGTGTGGCGCAGCGCCCGCTTGGAGCGTCGGCATGGTCAAACCCGGCAAAAAACAATGGAGCGCCGGGCGTCCCCGCCCGGCCGGAGGAATGCCTGCGGCGCCCCGCTGACATTAGGAAGGCGCACTGACAACCGTCGGCGATGTCCTTCGCCATATCCAGGGGTAGTCCAGAGGATTGCTCACCAGGCCCGCGCGCACTGCGTTCTCCAGCATGTAAAAGAGTTTCTCCTGAACTTGGTCTTCTTTTCTCAACGCGCGGTCGAACGATTCCTCTTGCCAGACTCTCCCTCGGCGGTTCAGAAGTTTGTTGACGCGGTGCGCCGAAGCACCTTTGATAGCCTGCATGATCTCCGCCATGGGGACAGGCCCCTGGGAGCCACAAACTGGCACGAGAGCCAGATGCACGTGATCCGGCATGACGACCAATCCGTAGAGGTCAAATTTCAAACCATTTCCAGCCACGCAGGTATCCACAACAATTGTTCTTGCATCGGGAGGTAGGGTCCAGCGGAGGTAAGTACAGAAAGTGATGAATATTATCTTGAAGTCTGGCTGGAAATGAGGCAGACGGCGGCGGTATTCACAAGAGTACACATAGGCAGGTTTAGCACCGCTCTCTAACCGTTAGCTAGGAGCAACATCACATCCATCTGGTGATGAATCATCCAATGGAGCGACGGGCGTCCTCGCCCGTCCGGAGGAATGCCGCGGGAAGCCGGGCGGGGACGCCCGGCGCTCCACGAACTAACTTACTTAATCGCTTCCGCCGCGATCCGCTCCGTCACAAACGCCTCGATCACGTCGCCGACCTTGATGTCGCCGTAGTTCGCGATTGAGATACCGCATTCCATACCGCTGGTCACCTGCGACGCGTCGTCCTTGAAGCGCCGCAGCGACGCCACTTTCCCTTTGAACACCACGACGTTATCGCGCAGCAGCCGCACTTCGGAATCGCGCTTGATCAGTCCATCGCTCACGCGGCAACCGGCAATCGTCCCCACCTTTGGAATGCGGAAGGTCTCCTGCACATCGGCGCGTCCCTGATAAGTTTCTTTGATCGTCGGCTCGAGCAGCCCGGTCATGGCGCGCTTGATCTCGTCCTGCAGTTCGTAAATGATCGAGTGCAGCCGTATGTCGACTTTTTCCTGTTCGGCCAGTTCCTGCGCCTTGCGTTCCGGACGCACGTTAAATCCAATGATGATGGCATTCGACGCCGACGCCAGCAGCACATCCGTCTCGGTGATCGCGCCAATGCCCGACCGCAGCAACTTCAGCCGCACTTTGTCGTTCGACAGGCGGCCCAGCAAATCGCCCAGCACTTCGACCGATCCCTGCACGTCGGCCTTCAGGATGATGTTCAGTTCCTTCATGCCCGCCGTCTTCAACTGCTCCGCCAGACCTTCGAGCGAGACTCGTGAACTCTTGGCGAGCGTGGCTTCGCGCGCTTTCTGTCCGCGGTATTCCGAGATATCGCGCGCCTTCTCGCGGTCGGTCACCACCACGAACTGATCGCCCGCCTGCGGCAGCCCTTCCAAACCGATAATTTCCACTGGCGTCGAAGGCGGCGCTTCCTGCAGCGACTTCCCCCGATCGTCGAACATCGCTCTGACTTTGCCGTACGCATTCCCCACCACGAAGTTGTCGCCGGCGCGGAGAGTGCCGTTCTGCACCAGGATCGTTCCCACCGGACCGCGTCCCCGATCCAGTTTCGCTTCGAGCACTACGCCGTTTGCCGCGCGCCCCGGAGTCGCTTTCAATTCCTGCAAATCCGCCGTCAGCAAAATCATTTCCATCAGCAGATTGAGATTAGTTTTCTGCTTGGCTGAAACGTCGACGAATACCGTCTTGCCGCCCCACTCTTCCGGCAGCAGCCCGCGATCCGCCAGTTGCTTCTTGACCCGCTCCGGCAACGCGCCGGGCTTGTCGATTTTGTTGACCGCCACGATGATGGGAACTTCAGCCGCGTGCGCGTGGTCGATCGCTTCAATTGTTTGCGGCATAACGCCGTCGTCGGCCGCGGTGACCAGTACCACGATGTCGGTCGCTTTCGCGCCGCGCGAACGCATGCGCGTGAAGGCCTCGTGACCCGGCGTATCCAGGAAAACGATCTCGCGCCCGTAAGCTGGAGACGCCTTGTCAGTAATCGCAACCTTATATGCGCCGATATGCTGCGTAATGCCACCCGCCTCGCCTCCGGCCACATTGGTCGAGCGGATCGAATCCAACAGCGTCGTCTTGCCGTGGTCCACGTGGCCCATGATTGTGACTACCGGTGGACGCGGTACGGCTTCGGCGCCTTCCTCGCTGCTCTCGGTTGCTTCGGTCGTCTCTTTCGCAGCTTGTTCTTCGAAGGTGATCACTTCCGTGTCCGCGCCGAAAAAGCGCGCCATTTCGCTGGCCAGTTCCGCATCGAGCGTTTGATTGATGGTGGCGAAAACGCCACGGACCACGAGGCGGGCAATCACGTCCTTGGCGCGAATACCAAGTTTCTCGGCCAGGTCCTTCACCGAGATTCCCTCGGTAATCGTAATGTTCCGCGTGATCGGCGCCGGCTCGTTGCTGATGGTCATCCGCGGCGGCGGAGTGTAGCCCTTCATCGGGCCTTCCTTCACTCCTCGCGGTACATACCTCTGTCCCGGTCGCCGGGCCGGACCACCCGGACGGCTTCCCGGACGCGTTGGTCCCGGCGGCGGCAGGCTTGCTCCCGGACCAACGCCCAGCGGACGCGATCCCGCTGGCGCCACTCGCGTTGGATGCATCGGCCGCCGTTCACCCGGACGAAGCGGCGGACGCGATCCCGGCGCTTGCGGCCGCGCCGTGCGCTGAAATATCGGCTGCCCCGGCACAGGCCGTCCAGGAGACGGCCGCGGAGTTGCATCCGGCGCAGACGCTCCCGGCGAAGGCAGAGGCGCCTTGTATACCGGACGCGGGCCGGTCTGCGGCATGATCATTCGCGGCGGTGGCGCAATCGGAGCCGCTGGCTTCGCCGGCGCCGGGCTTTGCATATGCGCGACATTGGCCGGAGGCTGCGCCGCTGGCGGAGCGGTTCCGCCCTGCGCTGCAGAAGTTGTACCGCGCGGCGGAACGGCTATCGCAGGCGGTGCTGTACTAGCGCCGGACGAGGCCGCGGCGGGCGTGGCCGCAGCGGGCGTCACGGGAGCTTTGGGCGGAATCACGACCACCGTCGGCGGGCGGTACGTGGCAGCTACCGAGGAAGGCGTCACTAGTCTCGATGTCGGCGGCGCAGGTGCTTCTTCCGCGGGCTTGGGCGGCTTGGCTTTCGCCGCCCCTAAAGCGGCCTGAGCTTCCGCCTTCGCTTCTGCCGCCGGCGGCTTGGCTGCTGGACGTGCCGCAGGATGTTCGGCCGTTCCCTTTTGCTGCGTGATCGCGCGCAGCACGTCTCCAGGTCGCGAAATATTTGAGAGGTCGATCTTGGTCTTGATCTCTTCTTCGCCGCGAGCGGCACGCGAGGTAGGCCTCGCCGAACCGGGCGACGCATCGGAGCGGCCGCGGAGATGTTTCCGCACCAGTTCCGCTTCGTGCTCTTCCAGAGAGCTGGAGTGTGTCTTCTTCTCGGTAACGCCCACCGTTGCCAGCGTGTCAAGAATTTCTCTGCTTTTGACTTCCAGCTCACGGGCCAGATCGTTGATTCGAATCTTACTCATCCGCCGTCGTTTCCTCTTCTTGTCCCGCTCATCTTGCTTGTCTAAGGTCGCATATCTAACCTCTTGGCTGACGAAGCCCGCGCTTTCGGTCCGGAGGCAACTCCGAACTCGCCACGCTCGCCGTTCAGCTCTGCTTGTCTTCCGGGGCTTCTTCGGTCGCAGCTTCTTCAGTCGCAGACTCTTCTGGCGCAAGTCCGGCGCCTTCTTCCGCCGCCGCCGTTTCGGGGAGCTCAGCTTCGGAGACCAACGCCTCCGCTTCCACCGAGCCTTCTGTCGCCGACTCCACGCTGAGAGCCGCCTCCGTGGCGGCTTCTTCGGTGCTTTCCGGTTCCGCGGCGGCTACTGCCTCACCGCCATCCAGACTGGCGAAGTAATTATTGACCGCTATACTGATTTTTTCCACCGTTTTCGGGCCAATGCCTTCAATCGCTTCCAGTTGCTCCGGCGTCATATCGGCCAGCGACTCCACCGTGTTCACGCCCGCCGCCTTCAGTTTCTCGACCAGCCCCTCGCCCAATCCAGTAACAATCTCCAGCGGAGTTACGGTCTGCGTGACCAGCGCCGACATCTGCTGTTCCACTTCCTGCCGCTTTTCTTCTTCGCTCTTGATGTCGATCTTCCAGCCCAGCAGCTTCGCCGCCAGCCGCACATTCTGCCCTTTTTTCCCAATCGCCAGCGAGAGCTGCGTATCGTCCACCACCACTTCCAAATGCTTGTCCGCCGCATCCACAACCGTCACCCGGCTCACTTTCGCCGGCTGCAGGGCTTTCTCCGCGAACGTAACCGGATCCTCGTGATACTCGATGATGTCGATCTTTTCTCCGCGCAACTCGCGAATAATCGACTGCACCCGCATACCCTTCATGCCCACGCAGGCCCCGACCGCGTCCACATCCTTGTCTTTCGACAGCACCGCGATCTTCGTGCGCTCGCCTGCTTCCCGGGCAATCGCACGGATCACCACCGTGCCGTCATAAATTTCCGGTACTTCCGACTGGAACAAATGCTGCACCAGTTCCGGCGCCGAACGCGACGCGATCACGCCCGGACCTTTCACCGCTTTCTCCACCCGCACGATCACTACCCGAATCCGTTCGCCCACCGCGAACGATTCCAGACGCGACTGCTCCTTGCGTCCCATGCGCGCCTCGGCCTTGCCGATATCGAGAATCACGTCGGGACCCTCGATCCGCTTCACGGTCGCATTCACGACCTCGTTAACATGCCCGATGTACTCGTTGTAAACCGTGTCGCGTTCCGCCTCGCGCACTTTCTGAAATATGACTTGCTTCGCCAGTTGCGCCGCAATGCGCCCCAGAATTCCTTCCGTCACTTTCGGGATCAGCAGTTCCCCGCCCGCTTCCGCGCTCGGATCCAGCTTTCGCGCTTGTTCCACCGTCACCTGCAGATTCGGATCTTCCACCTGCTCTGGATTCTCGACAATTGACTTCACCGCGTATGCATTGATCTTGCCGCTGTCTTTGTCGAGCACCGCGCGCAAGTTTTCCTGCGTCTTGTAATACTTGCGCGTGGCCACCACAATGGCGTCCTCGACCGCGCTCACCACAATCCGCGGATCAATGCCTTTTTCCCGGCTGACCCCTTCGATGATGTTGTAGAGCTCACTAGCCATATAAATTCTTAGGTCTCAGGTCTTAGGTGTCAGGTCTCAGAACTTGCTTTTCCTGAGACCTGTGACCTGCGACCTGACACCTGCTCCTAAATTTCCGGTACCAGATTGGCCTTCTCCACATTGGCCAACCCAATCTCAACCTTCGTCGCAGCGCCTTCTTTCGGACGCATCTTCTTCTTCCGCGCCGCGCTTAGATCAAGCAGCAGCTTTCCGTTCTCGAAGCTTTCCAGCTTCCCCTCAAAATGCCGGTTGTTATTCACCGGTTCCCGGATCGTCAACTTCACGCGCTGTCCGCGGAAGCGCTCAAAATCCGCTGCCTTCGTCAGCTTGCGATCTAGTCCCGGAGAAGAGACCTCCAGCACATACGATCCGCCCGGGAACGCATCCTCAACGTCCACAATCGTCCCGAACTCCCGGCTGAACTTCGAGCAATCCTCGTGCGTCACGCCGTCCGGGCGATCCGCCGCCGGCAGCGCTCCGGGCCGGTCGATAAACACGCGCAGCATGCGGTGCTTACCCGCGCCCAGCACTTCCACTTCGACTACTTCCAGCCCGCTCGAGCCTGCCACCCGCTCGGCAATCTGCCGGACCTTGTCCAGATCAAAAGCCATGTTTTCAGCAAGTTGCGGCCGTATCGCCGCGCTAATCCAGCCCAAACTAAAAAGTGGGCTTTCGCCCACTGGTGTGCTTCGACAATCCTGGCACTACGACACAACAGTTTTCATCACCAACTATACGCTGCCAATATGGAAAAGACAAACCAACTTGGGCTATAATCCCCGCCGTCTTGGAACGTCGTGCAAAGTGATTGTTTGGAGGCTTTCGTGAAACTGTCTTTTCTCGTTGTCGGTCTTACCGCACTGGCTGCGCTCTTGGCTGGGCAGCCAGCCTATGCTCAGAACGCGCTCACACCCGACCAGGTTAAGTTCGGACCTGCGCCGCCCTTCCTGCCGCCCGGCGCGCAGTTGGCTGTCTTGGAAGGCGACCCGATGGCTTCGACGGGCGACTTCACGATTCGTCTCAAGATGCCCGACGGTTACAAGGTCGCTCCTCACACTCATCCCAGCCGGGAGAATGTAACCGTCCTCTCCGGCACCCTAAAAGTCGGCATGGGAGACCAATTCGACGCCGCTAAAATGGCGAGCTTTGGGGCGGGCAGTTTCGCCTATCTCGACCCGAGCATGCATCACTACGCCATGGCTTCCGGAGAAACGGTGATCCAGATCCACGGGATGTCGCCCGTAAAGTTCAACTACATCAATCCGGCAGACGATCCCAGCGGGAAAAAATAGCGGGAAGAGATCGACGTTGGGCCGTCATTTGAGGACAGCCTCGCCACCAGTTACGGAGTATCTGAAGTAACCTTGCCCTCACCTCGCCCATCCCCCAAACTTCTCCTTGATGCGCTTTTCTCGCGCCCATCTCGCTATCGCTCTGGGCTCTGCTGGCTTGCTGGTGCTTGTGTTCCTCGGTTATCTGTACTGGCTCAGCAACCAGCCGCCGGTTCTATCGCGCTCGGAGGAACGCGACCCCCTGACCCAGATGCCGATCAGCATCACCATGAATCCGTTTCGCGATCGCACCATCGAACGGACCGCCAATAGCTTTATCTCTGAGTTGCGCGCCGGCAATTGCCGCAAACTGCTCGCCCAGTGGGAAAAGGATTACCGCAGAAAGCGCGCCGAATTTCTCTGCAACTCCGAAGCCCAGCACCCGCTGATTTCCTGGAACCTGGTGCAATGGGAGGACGCTCCGCCCCTAGTGATTCTGCAGTACAAAGGCGAGCGTTACAGCAGCCCTGGCCAGACCGCAACCTACAAAGATCTTTTTTCAGTAACCGAAGAAAAGAAAGATTCCGGCTGGACGGTTACGAAGTACGATTCCTTCTACTGATTTACTATTGTCATCCCGAACTTCACATTGTCATCCCGAACGAAGTGAGAGATCTGCGGTGGGCGAATCCCATACGTTACGGATCGCGTGTCCTCCCGTGCGACGGATCTGCCGAGGTCGCCACATTCAGATCGACATGAATCGCCTGCACTGAACCCGCTCCGGGCGCATAACAATTCCCATCCGCGGAGTAACTGCGCGCGCAACCAGCGGCCACATCCTTCCGGCGAGGAGACTGTGCGAACTGCCAGACATCCGCAAACGCCACTCCACTCGCACTGGGCGACGGGGGATGTCGAGGAACGGCGCATCCGGGCGACGGTGGACAAGCGTCATTGGTCACCCAGTAAGCGATGTCTCGCCCACCTGCATTCCGTCGTACATCTTCGGTGGTCATCACGCTGTCGCCGCTCTTCTCCCGCGCCGCGATCCCGGAACAATACACCCCCGCCCGAAACCCCGACTGGCGGACTCCATCCACCCACGACAACAAGTACGCCTTCTGCTCTGGCAGCAACCGCCCACCCTCTTCCTGATCGAGGAAGATGATCGTCTGCGCTGGAAAACCCTCACGAATAGCGGCCTTCACCGCCAGTTGAGCGTCCGCTTCTCCCAATTCTGACGCACGCGCCACGCTGCCAAGTTCTCGATACAGACGACCGTTGAACAACACCAGGAATCCAAGCCCAGCTGCTTCCAATTTCGCGCGCTTTCCCGGCCAAGTATTGGCACTGGTCCCCGGAGGGTTGTTCAGCCAATAACCGGCGTAGGAGAACGTCGCGCGCAGATACTTCAGGTTCTGATCTCCCGGATATTCGTTGCGATCAAATCCGAGAAAAGAGGAAGCGTTCTGTGCGGGCATTGCAGGTAGGTCAAAGAGTATAAGCTGGGCGCTCACCAGTAGGAAACACGACATGAACTGATTTGCATAGCGTGCGAACACTTACCCTCCGATATGCACCATAGTCCGCGAGGCAGGCACAAATCCCGGCTCCCCGATGTGGTGCCGTTCTTCTTTCTTCTCCACCACTTTCACAATGAACTCGATGAGCTTCTCATCCGTCGCGCCACGCCGCATCAATTCATGCAGGTCGTGATCCCACACAGAAAATAAACATGTGCGCAGTTTGCCGTCGGAGGTGATGCGAATCCGGCTGCAGTGTCCGCAGAACGGATGCGACACGGGCGCGATGATCCCAATCTCGCCAACGCCGTCGGAGAAGCGATAGCGCCGCGCCGTTTCGCTGCGCTCGTGCGCAATCTCTTCCAGCGGCAGATACTCCGCCATGCGGGACACGATTTCATCGAGCGTCACCACAATTTCCGGCGTCCAGACGCGGTCCTCTTCGAGCGGCATGAATTCGATAAAGCGCACAACCACCTGCTCTTCGCGCGCGAATCTCCCGAAGTTAGCGATTTGATCTTCATTGAAGCCGCGCAGCAGCACGCAATTAATTTTCACCGGATCGAGCCCCGCCTGCCGCGACGCGCGAACTCCCGCCAGCACGCTCTCGTAGCCATTCGGCACGCGCGTGATGCGCGCAAATCGTTCCGCGTCCACCGCGTCCATGCTGATCGTCACGCGGTCGAGTCCCGCGTCTTTCAGCGGCTGCGCAATCTCGGCCAGCAGATGGCCGTTCGTCGTCAGCGCAATTTCAGGCTTTTTGCCGGCCGCGGTGCGGAGCTTCGCGAGGTCGCGTACGAACTCCACAATCCCCTTGCGCAGCAGCGGCTCGCCGCCCGTCAGGCGGATCTTCGTGATCCCGAGCCCAACCAAAATCCGAGCCATCCGCAAATAATCGTCGAACGGAAGCTCCGCATACGCCGCGCCATTGGTCCCCGTCCGGCAGTACACACACTTGTAGTTACAGCGGTCCGTGATCGATATCCGCAGGTCGTGGATCGAGCGCCCGAAATTGTCGGTAAGCGGCATTTAGCAATTAGCAATTAGCACTTAGCAATTAGGGTTAACGCGCACCGGGCTGGTTTGGCCAAGTGCTAAATGCTAAGTGCTTCTCCAAAAGGAAACAAGCAGGCAGGCGCAATCCCAGCGAGCGTTTCCTTTCCAACACGGGAGGCGCAGATGTTTCCATCCGCACCCTCGGATCGCACCTGTCAAACCGGCGCAACCCTCGCCCCCGCCGCCATTGATTTTCCAGAATACGAATCTCTCAGGCCACGGGGGTCGGAAACTCGGTCATCATTATAGATGCCGAAGCCGGACTACGAGAAGCGGCTTTTCGCGTCGTCCCCGCGTGATTGATGGCTTCATTGATTGCCACTATCGATCCAAGCCGGCTGGTGGAGAGCCGGGCGTCCCCGCCCGGCTGGACGGGCGAGACACCCGTCCCTCCACTGGACTGCTAGACTGGGCGCCATGAAGGCACTCGTTATCACTCGTTTCGGCGGTCCGGAAGTTCTCGAATTGCAGCAGGTCCCCGACGCGCATCCCGCACCGGAGCAGGTTCTGGTGAAAGTGGAGGCGGGCGGCCTGAACTTTGCCGACCTGATGACCACGCACGGCGGATACGCCGGCACTCCTAAACCACCGCTCATCGCCGGCCGCGAATTCGCCGGTCGCGAATTTACCGGTAACGACGCCACCGGGCGGCGCGTGATGGGCTACAGGCAGTGGGCTGCCTTCGCCGAAAAAACGGTGGCGCATCGCAACCTGGTCTGGCCCGTCCCTGAAAATTGGACCGCCGAGCAGGCCGCCGCTTTCCCCGTAAATTTCTTCACCGCCTACTTCGCCTACTGGAAGGCGGGTTTGCTCGAGCACGCCGCCGGTTCCCGCGTCTTGATTCATGCCGTCGCCGGCGGAGTCGGCACTGCCGCCGTGCAAATCGGAAAAATTCTCGGCATCGAAATGTACGGAACTTCTTCTTCCGATGACAAGTTGGCCCGAGTGCGCGAGCTCGGCCTGGAACACGGCATCAACTATAAGCAGCGCGATTACGTCGAAGCCGTAAACGATCTAACGCGCGGCGAAGGCGTCGACGCGGTTTTCGAAATGCTCGGCGGCGAGCACGTGGCAAAAAGCGTCCGCTGCGTGCGCGACTTCGGACGCGTCATCGTCTACGGCGCCGCCACCGGCGAAACTCCACAACTCGACACCCGCCTTCTCTACGCGAAAGGCGCCAGCGTCCACGGACTCTGGCTGTCGTATCTGAGCGCGAACCGCCCGCTTATGGAATCCGCATGGAAGCAGCTCTCCGAATGGCTGGCCGCGGGCAAGCTGCATCCCGTGATCGGAAAAGTCTTTCCGCTGGAAGAAGCCCGCGCTGCCTACACGCTGATGCAGGAAGGCAAGAATTACGGGAAGATTGTGCTGAAGATCAGTTAGCGAACGCGCCTGCATTTCCTGTAGAGACGGGCTCGACCCGTCTCCGCCCAACGCACAGACACAACACTCCCACACTGTTACTCCACAAATCTGCACTATTACATTGCTAACCCAGCAAGCGTCTGCTCGTCCAATACGCATGCCCGCAAGAAATATGGTTCGCAAAGAGAAATAAATCGGGAACTTACTCAAACCGAGATTCGTATCCTGTAGCGAACCAACGTGGGGTGGACGAAATCCCAATCCACTTAGAAGAATTTGCAGGGTGACGGGACTGGCGCACGCATGGTTTGGCGGCCCTGGTGCTCCTCGTCCGGTCAAAAAGCACGAGTGTGAGGCACGCGTCTTTTTGCGTCACCCTGACACGCGCATTGTAGGACTTTGCAAGAAAAAGGCAAGCCCTCAGTCGAGAGTCCTCGAACTATCACCAGCCGCCCCGAACGTCCCGGCCAGAAACCGGGCAGAAAGCGAAGGAGCAAATGAAATTGAACCATCTGGCAAAGACTGTGGTGCTCGGGCTGGCCGTGCTGCTCGCATCGAGCGCTTTCGCAAGTAACAAGGGTTCGCTGCAGGTGCGGGAGACGCTCGAAGTCAACGGTCAGCAGCTCGCCCCCGGAGCCTATCAAGTGCGCTGGGACGGCACGGGAGCGAATGTCGAAGTGAGCTTCATGCAGGGCAAGAAGGAAATCGCGAAGACTTCGGCGAAAGTGGTTGCACTCGACAAAGCCTCTGATTTCGACTCCGCGGTCGTTGACCACGAAGGCGGCAAGGCAACGGTTACCGAAGTACGCTTCGCCGGTAAGAAGTTCGCTCTAGCCCTCGGTGCGACCGAGAAAGCCGAAATGAGCGGAGGCTCGAACAAGTGAGTTACTAACTCCTGGAAACGCAAACAGGGAGCACTCCAGTGCTCCCTTTCTGTTTGTTGATCTAATCTCGAATCAAAGGTGTCGCTCGAACACCGCTCCAGACCCGACTTCCACCACAGGTTCCTATGGGCTGTCAGCTTTTTCCAGCTCCGCACTTAAGCGCACGCTGCTGCCCGCACTGGCCTTCAACTTTCGTTCCCAGTTCTTGAATCCCGGTTTCTTGACGACAACCGTATGATCGCCCTCTAATACCTGAACATCGGAGGGCGTGCTACCAGCATAACTGCCATCGACCTCGATGTCCGCGCCCGGCGGAGTCGATTCGATCTGGACCTTGGCGGAAGCGGAGCTGACGTTTTGATCGGAGCCACTGGCGCTTGGACCTTGCTGAGGCGCGGGCAGCGCCGGCTGAAATTTTGCAATATCGAGCTTCATGTCTCCGTTGATATAAGCCGTGAACTCTGTTCCCTTCGGAAGGGTGATGTCCTTGCCGTGCATGAACAGGAAAAATGGCGCGGCCGGAAAGAACAGAATGCCCGCCCCC
>Ga0209648_10002687_pt1 | contig 14787 bp, 11 predicted proteins | sample GraSoi2013_115cm_FD_185830 | JGI IMG/M metagenome (GOLD analysis project Ga0209648, IMG submission 185830) | Grasslands soil microbial communities from the Angelo Coastal Reserve, California, USA - Sample 9_17_2013_115cm (SPAdes) (version 2) | ecosystem: Environmental > Terrestrial > Soil >...
GGAAAAGGCCGCCAAGTTTTTCGAGGACGCGTTCGACATGAAAGTGGCGGGCAAAGCCCGCCGTGGACTCTACGTCTCCGACGGCACCGTCAACGTCGCGCTGCTCAAGCAGGAAGGGGACGAGAAGGTCGGCATCTACCACTTCGGGATGTGGGTAGATGATCTCGACGAGGCGGAGAAGAAGGTCGTGGGCGCGGGCGGAAAGTATCTTGCCGGCCGGCCGGATCCGGCGGCTCCTGGCGCCATCGCGCACTCCTACTACGAGGCCAAGTACAAGGATCCGCTCGGCATCGTGTTCGACCTGACCCACACCGGCTGGGTCGGCGCCGTGAAGGACGTCGTGGCCGCGAAGAATTGAGGTCGCGAGACGCGCGCAGTCCTGTGGCAGGCCCGGTCTCCTCACCCGTGAGGCGGAGCGCGGCGTTGCGCGCTCCACGACTTCAAGATGGACAGCAGCCCCTCCAACCGCGTGATCGTCGTCGGCGCCGGACCGGTGGGGCTTTGTCTGTCGCTCGCGTTGGCGCAGGCGGACGTGCAGGTGTGTCTGATCGAAGCGCTGGGCGAGGACAATTTCCTCGAACAGGTGCCGCGCGCGGGAACGAACCACCCCGCGACCTTGGAGCTGCTCGAGCGCATCGGCCTCTACGACAAGCTCGAGCCGCGCGGCATCATCGCGCCGTTGGTCCACTACTGGGACCGCCGCGAGAGCCGGCTGATCGCCGAGTTCGATCACGGCGTCCTTAAGGACGACACGCGCTTTCCCTACGTGCTGCAATGCGAGCGCATCAAGATCGTCGAAGAAGCGCTCAGGCTGGCCAAGGCGCATCCGAATATCGAGGTTCGTCTCTCGACCGCCTTCACGGCATTCACCCAAGGCGGCGACGGCGTAACAGCATGGGCAACCAATCCGGCGGGTGAATCCGAATCCATCAGCGGCGCCTATCTCGTCAGCGCCGAAGGCGCGCGCAGCATCGTGCGCAAGGACCTCGATATCGAGTTCGAAGGATTCACCTATCCCGATCGCACCTTGAATATCGAAGTCGCCTACGATTTCCGAAGGCACGGCTATACCGAGCGCAATTACATCTCCGATCCGGATGAATGGTCGAACCTGTTTCACTGGAAAGGTCCGCCCGACCGCTGGCGCATTCACTTTCCCGTCGAGCCAGAAGCGCAGGAGGCGGCGCTCACGCGCCCCGACGCGATGCAGGCGCGGCTGCAGCGATTCTTGCCGACGGGAAAGGCGTTCGACATCGTCGGCAGCAATCTCTACGTCGTGCACCAGCGGGTGGCGAAAAAATTCCGAGTCGGGCGCGCGATCCTTGCCGGCGATTGCGCGCATGTGAACAGCCCGATCGGCGCCATGGGCATGAACAGCGGCATTCATGACGCGTTCAACCTGGCGGAGAAGCTCACCAAGATCTTGCGGCGGGAATTCGGCGAGGAGCTGCTCGACCGCTATGAGCGGCAGCGCCGACACGTCGCGTTGCAGCACACGCAAGCGCAGACCATCCGCAACAAGCGGCTGCTGGCGGAGAAGGATCCCGCGGTACGCAAGCGCAACCACGACGAGTTGCGCCGGACCGCGGAAGATCCCAAGCTCGCACGCGCCTTCCTGTTGCGCAGCTCCCTGATCGAGAGCCTGCGCGAATCCGAGCGGATTGCATGATTGAAACCGCGCGAACCGAGCAGGCGGCGAGCAGGTCGGCGCGCGTCGTACCTGGTAGGACGCTTGTCGTTCCGGGCCTGGCGCTGGCATTGCTGACAAGCCTGCTTTCGGCAGACGCCCATGCGCAGTCGGCCGACGCGCGCTGGCCCGAGCGCCCGATCCGATTCATCGTGCCGTTCACGGCCGGCAGCAGCTCCGACATCGTGGCGCGACTAGTGGCGCAGAAGCTCGCAGAGCGCTTGGGCCAGCCGCTCGTGGTCGAAAACCGCGTCGGCGGCGGCGGCAGCATCGGCAGCGGCGAGGTCGCCCGCGCGGATGCCGACGGCTATACGCTCGGTCTTGCCAACACCAGCACGCACGCGGTGGCGGCGAGCGTCGCGCCGCTCTCCTACGATCCGGTCAACGATTTTGCGCCGGTATCGATGCTGGGCCACTCGCCCTTCGTGCTCGCGCTCCACCCGGGCGTGCCCGCGCAAAGCGTGCAAGAGCTGACCGCGCTCGCGCGAGCAAAGCCCCGCATGCTCAACTACGCCTCCGCCGGGCCCGCGACGCTCGCGCACCTCTCCGGCGCGCTATTCGAGAAGATGGCGAAGATCGAGCTCACCCACGTGCCTTATCGCGGCACGGCACAGTCGACGCTCGATCTGCTCGAAGGTCGCGTCGAAATGCAGTTCGGCACCATCCCGCCAACGCTTACGCATATTCGCGCGGGCAAATTGCGTGCGCTGGCGGTGACCGGCGCGGTCCGCAATCCGACCCTGCCCGACGTGCCCACCATCGCCGAAGCGGGCCTCCCCGGCTACGAATGCTCGCTGTGGCAGGCGATCGTCGCGCCGGCGGCCACATCGCCCGCCATCATCGCACGGTTGAACCGCGAGATCGGCGCCGTTCTCGCCGACCCCGACGTGCGCGCCGCGTTCGCCGAGCACGGCGTCGAACCGCAAGCGAGCTCAGCCACGGCGCTGGGCGCGCGCATCCGCGCCGACGTGCAGAAGTGGCACGACGTCATCACCAGCGCGGGCATTCGCGAGAATTGATGCTCGAGCCCCCTTGCCACGGACAGTGGCCAGTCGGGTCCTTTCGTCCCTCGTCCGCCCTTCAATCTGCTTTCGCGCCCGAGATCCGGATGACGTCGGCCCATTTCTTGGTCTCGGCCGCCATGAACGTTCCGAAGTCCTTGCCGAAGGCCGTGCCCGGTTCCGAACCTAGCTCGCGGATGCGCGCGACCATGTCGGGCGCCTCGAGCGCCTTAGCGACTTCGTCGCGCAGTCTCGCGAGCACCGGCTCCGGCGTCTTCGCCGGCGCGACGAGGCCGTACCAGGAGGAGGCATCGAAACCGGAAAGGCCCTGCTCGGCGACCGTGGGCACATCGGGTAGCGCCGACGGCCGCTTCGCCCCGGCATTGGCGAGCGCGCGCACCTTGCCCGCCGCGATTTGCGGCAACACCACCGGCATGAGGTCGAAGAACATCTGGACGTGGCCGGCGATGAGATCGTTCATTGCTGGTCCCGCGCCGCGATACGGCACGTGCACGATATCGATGTTGGCCATGCTCTTGAATAATTCGCCGGAGAGGTGATTGGTCGTACCGTTGCCGGCCGAGGCGAAATTGAGTTTGCCCGGCTCTTTCTTCGCCAGCGCGATCAACTCCTGCACGCCGTTCGCCGGCACGCCGGGATTGACGATCAGCACGATGGGCGCCGTCGCAAACAACGCGACTGGAGCGAAGTCCTTGGCCGGATCGAAGGGAAGCTTGCTATAGAGGGTCTGGTTGACGGTGAGCGGCCCGGGCGCGGTGAACAGGAGCGTGTAGCCGTCCGGCTCCGCCTTGGCGACGAAATCGCTGCCCGTGTTGCCACCGCCGCCCGAGCGGTTCTCGACGATGACTTGCTGTCCGAGATCGTCGGTGAGCTTCTGCGCCAGAATTCGCGCCATCACGTCGACCGATCCGCCCGGCGGATATGGATTGACGATGCGAACGACGCGCTCGGGATAGGTCTCCGCCGTCGCCTGAAAGGCGAGCCCGAGCAGCCATAGCATCATGATCGAGATCAAACGCCAGACTTGTGGCATCCGGTTAGGTTCCACGCGCTCTCCTTCTGTGCCGACAGCCGAAACTATGCCATTTCCCCCATTGCCCACCAGCGCGTATGTTGGCGAGACTGTGCGAGGAATGAGCCGATGAGCAAGCTGCGTCTGACATTTGCGTGCGGTCCCTACGACCGCACGCTCGCGCTCCGCGACGGATCGGTGCAACTCGAGGGCATCGAGCTCAATTACATCGCCTCGCAACCTCCCGACATTTTCTGGCGCATGCTGCAATTCAACGAGTTCGAAATCTCGGAAATGTCGCTGTCGAACTACGCCACGCTGGTGAGTACCGGCAAGGCGCCGTTCGTGGCCATCCCGGCATTTCCGTCGCGGGTCTTCCGCCACGGCTACTTCTTCATCAACACCGACAAAGGGATCAAGACGCCCGCCGACCTCAAGGGCAAGCGCGGGGGCGTCCCCGAATACACCATGACGGCGGCGGTCTATATGCGCGGCCTGCTGCAGCACGAATATGGCGTCAAGCCGAGCGACGTCGAATGGGTCCAGGGCCGCGCCGATCGCCTGGGCCGCAAGCTGCCCACGGACATTCGCCTCACCCAGGCGCCCCCCGGGACCGAGCTCGGCGATCTGCTTGAGCGCGGCGAGATCGACTTCATGATGACCGCGAACAATCCGCTCGCCTTCCGCCGCGGCTCCCCCAAGGTGCGCCGGCTGTTTCCTAACTACCCCGAGGTCGAGAAGGACTATTACCGACGTACCAAGATCTACCCGATCATGCACACGGTGGTGATCCGAAACGACGTCTACCAGCGCGATCCGTGGGTGGCGTTGAGCATGTACAAGGCGCTCTGTCGCGCCAAGGAACACGCCTATCATCTGTTGGCGGACATGGGCTCACCCAAAGTCTCATCCGCATGGCTGCAGCCGCTGATTGAGGAGGAAAAAGAGATTATCGGGTCGGATTGGTATCCCTACGGCATCGAGGCGAACCGGCCGACGATCGAAGCCCTGCTCCAGTATACCCACGAGCACGGACTGACCGACCGCCGCGTCAAACTGGAGGAACTGTTTGCGCCGAGCACGCTGCGCGACATTCCGCTGAGCGAGGGCCAGCACGTGTAAGAACCCGACCGCTTGGCTCGCCACATCACTTCGGCCCTGTCAAGAACCAGGGTTATGGCTCGCCCGCGTTCGCCGCAACGACAACGACGTGAGCTCACCCGCCGGACCCGGGATGAACGAGACCAAAATCGAGGAGGACAACGATGACCATACCGCAGCTGATGCCGTGGATCGGCGGGCCGGTGAAGTTCGAAGCCGGCCTCTCACCGCTCGTGTGCCCCATCGACGAGACCGTGGCCTCGCAAATCATCGAGTCCGACGCCAAGGTCGTCGATGCCGCGGTCAAGCACGCCCATGCGGCATTCCTCAAGCATCAGGACGCCACCACCGCCAAGCGGGTCGAGTGGCTGTTGGCCGCAGCCGAGGCCATCGACAAGGTCGAAGGCGAGCTGGTCCGCTCGCTCATTCGCTTCATCGGCAAGCCGCGTCGGGCCGCGACCTTCGAGGCCAAACGCGTAGGCACATTCATGCGCGCCTGCGCCGCGCAGGTGCCCCACCTCATGGGCGAAGTGCTGCCGCTCGACGTGACCCCCGCGGGCGCCGGCCGCTTCGGCTTCACCACGCGCGTGCCCTACGGCGTGGTGGCCGCGGTTACCCCTTTCAACGGGCCCGCCAATCTCCTCATTCAGAAAGTCGCCCCGGCGCTGGCGGTCGGCAACGCGGTCGTGGTCAAGCCGTCGCCCCCCGGCACCGAAGTCGCGTTGCTGATGGCGCAAGCTGTGAAGACCGCGGGCGTGCCCGACGGGCTCTTCAACGTCGTGCCCGGCGGGCGCGAGACCGCGAAGCTCCTTGCCGCCCATCCGCTGGTGGCCGTCGTCACCGTCACCGGCAGCACAGCCGCCGGCAACGAACTGGCCCGCGCCGCGGGCGCAAAGAAATTCATCGGCGAGCTCGGATCCAACGCAGCGAACATCGTCTGTGCGGATGCCGATCTCAACGATGCGGCGACGCGCATTGCGGGCGCGGCCTTCGAGGCGAGCGGGCAGCAATGCATCTCGGCGCAGCGGGTGATCGTCGAGCGGTCGGTATTCGACCGCTTTCTCGAATTGTTCGTCGCGGCGGCCAAGAAGCTCAAGGTCGGCGATCCCGACGACGCCGCCATCGACGTCGGGCCGATGGTGAGCAGCGCCGCCGCCGACCGTGTCGAAGCCATGGTCAAGGATGCCGTTGCCAACGGCGCCAAGCTCGTGCTCGAGCCGGAGCGCCGCGGCGCCATTCTCGGACCCGCGATCGTGGCGAATGCGCCACCGCAGGCGCGCCTCATGCGCGAGGAGGCGTTTGGTCCGGTCGTCGTCGTGCAAAGCGTCGCCGATGTCGACGCCGCGCTCGAACTCGCGAACTCCTCCGAATTCGGTTTGCAGGGGGCTTGCTTCACCACGAACCTCGAGACCGCGTTCAAGGTTTCGCGCAAGCTCAGGGTCGGCTCGCTCTGGATCAACGACGCCAGCCGCTTCCGACTCGACACCTATCCCTTCGGCGGCGTCGGCGCGAGCGGCTTCGGGCGCGAAGGCGTGCGTTACGCGATGGAGGAGCTCTCGCAATGGAAGTTCACGGGCATGCGCCTCAATCCGCAGTGATCGATATATGACCTCGGTCGGCCTCATCGGCTGCGGCGGCATGGCGCAAGACGTGGTCGCCGCCTTGCGCGGCGCCCGCACGACGAGCGGCGTGCGCATCATCGGCGCGCTCGCCCGACCCGGCCGCGGCGACGAGGCGCGGGCGAAGCTCTGCGGGGTCGACATCGTCGAAGCGCTCGATGAGCTGCTCGCGCGCAAGCCCACCCTCGTCGCCGAAGTCGCGGGCCAGGCGGCGGTCGCCGAACATGCCGACACCGTGCTGCGTCGCGGGATCGATTGCCTGTTGATTTCCGTTGGCGCGCTCGCCGATGCGGCGCTGTTGCTGCGGCTCAAATCGGCCGCGCGCGACGGCAACAGCCGCATCTTGTTGCCGGCGGGCGCGGTCGGAGGCATCGATGCCATCGCGGCCATGCGCTTCGCCGGCCTGACGTCGGTGCGTTATCGCTCGCGCAAGCCGCCGTTAGCCTGGCGCGGCTCGCCGGCGGAGCACCTGGTCGATCTCGGCAAGCTCTGCGAGCGAACCGTGCTCTATACCGGCACGGCCGGGGAAGCCGCGTTGCTCTATCCGCAGAACGCCAACGTCGCCGCCGCGGTGGCGCTGGCCGGACTGGGATTCGACGCCACCGCGGTAGAGCTCGTCGCCGATCCCGGCGCGCCAGGCAATATCCACGAAATCGAGGCCGAGGGCGCGGCCGGACGTTTTGCGATCCAGCTCCAGGGCAAGCCGTCGCGCACGAATCCCAAAACCTCCGCCCTGGCGGCCTTCAGCGTCGCGCGCGCGCTGCTCAACGAACAAGCGACAATCGTCATCTGACATGGACCAGAAGCGCACGACCAACGCCTTCATCGGGAGCGCGATCGAGCGCGTCGAGGATTTTCGCCTGCTGCGCGGGCGCGGCCAATTCGTCGACGACCTCGCGCGCGAGAATCTCCTGCACGCCGTGATCCTGCGCAGTTCGGTGGCGCACGGCCGCATCCGCTCGATCGATGCCGCTGCCGCCCGGGCCCGGCCCGGCGTGCACGCCGTCATCACGGCGGTGGACATCGGCGCCGCGGTGCCGGCCATCCCGTTGCGGCAGGACTCCTCGCCAGCCTTCACGCCGTTCGAGCAACCGGTCATCGCCCACGACAAGGTCCGCTATGTCGGCGAACCCGTCGCGGTCGTGTTAGCCGAGAGTGCCGCCGCCGCCGAAGACGCCCTCGATGCCATCACCCTCGCGATCGAGCCATTGCCGGCGGTCGTCACCAGCGCCGACGCCGCAACTGACGACATCCTGTTGTTCGAAGCCACGGCCAGCAATCGCGCGCTCACGCTCACCGGCGTGCGCGGCGATGCGGACGGCGCTTTCAAGAACGCGGCTTATGTGCGCCGCGAAAAATTCGCGGTCCAGCGCCACGGCGCGGTGCCGATGGAGCCGCGTGGGCTGCTGGCGGAATGGGACGGCGTGCGTGGCCGCCTCACCGTATTCGGCGCGGCCAAGGTCGCCTTCCTCAACCGGCGCATATTGGCAAAGCAGATGGCGCTGCCCGAAGGCGCGATCCGGATGGTGGAAAACGACGTCGGCGGAGGCTTCGGCGCGCGCGGCGAATTCTATCCGGAAGATTTTCTGATTCCGTTCGCGGCGCGCCTCACCGGCCGGCCGGTGAAATGGATCGAGGATCGCCGCGAACACCTCAGCGCCACCAATCATGCCCGCAATGCCGAATGCGAGCTGGAGATCGCCTGCGACGCGGATGGCACGATCCGGGCGCTGCGCGGCCACGCCTGGACCGATCAGGGCGCCTACATCCGCACCAACGGCCCGACCGCCGCGCGCAATCTCGCGCAAGTGCTCACCGGCCCCTATCGCATCCCCCATGTCCGCATCGACGTCTCGCTGATGATGACCAACAAGACGCCAGCGGGGACCTACCGCGGGCCCGGGCGCTACGAAGCCGACTTCTTTCGTGAGCGGCTGTTCGACATCGCCGCGGCCGAGCTCGGCCTCGATCGGGTCGAATTCCGCAGGCGCAACCTGCTGGCGGAGGCCGAGATGCCGTACCGGCTCGCCACCGTCGAACCGCTCGCGATCGAGACCGAAACCGATAGCGGCGATTACGGAAGCACGCTCGCGCGCTGCCTTGCGGAAATCGATTGGAGCGCGAAGGCGCCGATGCAGGGCAAGCTGATCGGCGGGCGTTACTACGGCACCGGCATCGGCTGCTACCTCGAGGGCGGCGCGTCCGGCCCCAAGGAGAGCGCGCGCCTCGTGCTCGAATCGCAAGGCAAGGTCTCGGTCTATGTCGGTTCTTCATCCATCGGCCAGGGCCTCGAAACGGTCTGCGCCCAGATCGCGGCGGACGCGCTGGAAGTGCCGATGGCCGACATCACGCACGTGTTCCACGGCTCGACCGATCACGTGATCGACGGCTACGGCTCCTACAGCTCGCGCGCGGTGGTGATGGGCGGCAACGCCATCGTCGCGGCGGCGGCAAAGCTGCGCGATGCGATCCGTGCGGCGGCGGCCGAGCGATGGGGCTGCGCGGAAAAAGACGTCGAGATCGACGCGGGGGCCGTGCTCGGTCCCGACCGGCAATCGCTTCCGCTTGCCGCCTTTGCCGGAGCTTCGGCGGAAGCCGCCTATGCCAGCAACAAGCGAACCTATAGCTACGGCGCGCATGCCGCCCACGTTGCCGTCGATCCCAAGACCGGCCACGTGGAGCTGCTCGACTATGTTGCGGTCGAGGACGCCGGGCGCATCATCAACCCGCTGACCCTGCACGGGCAGGTCGTGGGCGCCATCGTGCAAGGTCTCGGCGGCGCGTTCCTCGAACATTTCATCTACGATGAAGACGGACAATTGCTCACGGGCTCGCTCGCCGACTATCTCCTGCCGACGGCGAGCGATTTTCCGCACATCCGGGCGATCGCGCTCGAAGAGAAGCCCTCGCCCAACAATCCGCTCGGCGCCAAGGGCGCGGGCGAGGGCGGCATCATCCCGGTCGGCGGCGTCATCGCCAACGCAGTCGCCGCCGCGCTCGGGTCGCTCGGGGTCGAGCCGCGCGAGCTTCCGCTGTCGCCGCCGCGGGTGTGGGAGCTCATCCACCAACGAACTGCCCCGCGTTGATTTGCTTGCTCAGAGCTGGATTCCCGTTGCGCCAGCGCGGCTGAGGCCCAACGCCAAGATGCGCTGGATCAGATCGGGATAGTCGAGGCCGTCGTGCTTGGCCGCCGAAGCGAACTCCTCGCTGCGGGCAATCTCGGCATTGGGGTTGGCTTCGATGTAATAGGGAATGCCATCGGCGGAGAGGCGGAAATCGATGCGCGCATAGCCGTCGAGGTCGAGCGTGCGATAGATGCGCTTCGCTGCGCGCTTGATCGCTTCAACGAGCTGCGGCGAGAGGTCCTTGGCCGGGCCCACCTCGATGTTGTGGCGCTGCTGGTATTGCAGATCGTGCTTGACCTTTTCAGTGGCGATGAGCCGCGCGCCTTGCGGCATGGTGCCGAACTCGAGCTCCCAGATCGGGAACACGCGAAGCCGCTCATTGCCCAACACGCCGACATAGAGCTCGCGGCCCTCGATATATTGCTCGGCAATGGCCGGGGTGCCGATGCTTTCGTGGATGAAGCTCACGCGCTCGGCGAGCTTTTCATCGCTGTCCACTACGGACGCCTGCGAGATGCCCCAGGAGGCATCCTCGTTCAGGCTCTTGACGATGAGCGGGAAGGCGAGGCGCGGCGGGCGGCGGATTTTTCGCCGCGGCGGGAACACGGCAAAAGCCGGTAATGGAATGCGGTGATAGATCAGAAGCTTCTTCGACAAATCCTTGCCGCGCGCGAGCACGAGTCCGCGCGGATTGCAGCCGGTATAGGGCATCCGCAACAACTCGAGATAGCTCGCGACGTTCTGATCGTAGACGGCCTCGCCGTGAAACTGTTCCAGCAGATTGAAGACCACATCCGGCTTCCAACTCTCGATTTCGTCGCGGATCGGCTTGAGCTCGTTCTCCACGCCGAGCGGCCGCACTTCGTGACCCGCCTCACGCAGCGTGCTCGCGACGTCGTATTCGGTCTTCCACTCGTTGATTTCCTGTTCGGTATGCCCCTTGAGCGAATCCGGAGGCACCAGTTCCGGATGCACGAGCACCAGAACGCGAAGGCGCTTCATAACGCCAGCCATTGTCGCCGCGACGGACTGTAAAGCGAGTGCACCGTCTTTGCCGTCAACAAGACGATGAATTCCATTCTCAGCTGTCGCTCGGAACCGACCGCACGAAGCTTCAGCTCGCGGCAGCGGCCGATCATATCATCGAAAACAGAGTCCAGCGTCAGCTCATATTCGCCCGTCCACTTCGAAACGAGTTGTCTAATCTTGGCGCGGTTGCGCCGTAGAAACGTGGAGGCAGCCGGCGAGCGGCGATGTCTCGGATCGGCGGAGAAGATGCGTCGAAGATCGCGATCGTAGATCTTCGGATAGTCGATTGCATGGTGCGCCTGTTTCTTTTCATAGTGCTCGGCCAGGGTCTGCGTCAGCTGGCTCAGCGGCTCGACCCGCAGGCGGCGCGTGACGAGCGGCTTCTGTCCGGCGATCTCAGCCATCAGCTCGTCGACATATTGCAGTTTCTTCAGCGCGGGCCATCGGGCATAGCGCCTGCGCCAGTTCGAGCGGGGCGTCAGCCACACCGCAAAGGTCTCGGCGAAATCCTCGTCCGGGTGGCTCTGTGCGTACCACAGCGGCAGATGATTGACGTAGCGGCGACTGGCCGGATTTGGCCGATAATATCGTGGGTAGCGCCTCGACGATGGGCCGAACAGCTCCCGCCAGCGGCGCCGGCGGTGCAACTGATAGGCCACCTGCACGACATGGCCGGCTTCGTGGCGGAGAATGCGCATACACTCCGCCACCGTCCCCCCTTCGACATCGATCATCCTTTTGCGCTCGAGCCGCATCAGGCGGGGATGGGCGAGATAGAAAGGGATCGCAATGCCGGGGGTATCGTCCGGGCTGAACCATTCGTTCGACATCCAGGCGTGCGGCCTGATCCGAAGCCCTCGCTCCGCGAGCTCGTCGTGGAGGTCTTTCAGGCACCGCTCGAGCCAGGTACCGACGATGGTGACCTTGAGGTCCTTGAAACGTAGCTTCAAGAGCTCACTGTCCGGCACTGAGGTCCAGGAAAACCTACGCGACATGGCGCTGCGAAACCCGAGAAAACATGGCCCCTTCGACGATGAACGCTGACCACTGGCGACGATCGACCATCGCCGAACCTATACCATCAACGCGGGCGGCATGACCGCCGTTCGCAGCAGCCCGGTCACGTTGACCCATCCGCGGCTGCGATGATAGGTACCTCTCACGTCGTTGCGTGCCGAAGGATGCCACCGAATCATGAAATTGCCGCCCTTCGACTATGCATGCCCGACGACGCTCCCCGAAGCCGTTCAACTCTTGGCCGCGCGTGACGGTGACGCCAAGGCGATCGCCGGCGGCCAAAGCCTTGTCCCGATGCTCGCGTTCCGCCTTGCCCAACCTACCCTGCTGGTCGACCTTCGCAAACTTCCCGATCTGCGCGGGATCAGGATTTCGGCGAAAGGCGTGACGCTTGGCGCCATGGTGCGCTGGCGCGACATCGAAGACGACGAACGGCTCGATAGCGCGCATCCACTGCTCAAGGCCGCGATCGCACACGTTGCGCATTATCAGGTCCGCAATCGCGGCACGGTGGGCGGCAGCCTCGCCCACGCCGATCCGGCCGCCGAAATGCCGGGAATCGCCATGACCTGCGACGCTGAGATCGCCGTGGTCGGAAAATCCGGCGCGCACGTGATCCAGGCCGCCGACTTCTTCCAGGGGGCGCTCACGACCGCGCTGATGCCAGATGAGATCATCGTGGAAGTCCGCCTGCCCGCCTGGCCGGCGGGCCGGCGCTGGGGATTTGAGGAATTCGCCCGGCGCCGCGGCGACTTCGCGATGGCGGCGGCCGCGGTTTTCTACGACCAGGACGAGAGCGGTAAGGCGCGCAACGCCCATGTCGGGGTCGTCGGCGTCGCCGACCGACCGCTGCGTCTCCCCGCTGTGGAAGACGTCCTCAACGGGCGAGCCATCGACGCGGCGATCATCGCCAAAGCCGAGGCTGCCACCTCCGCCGCCGTCGATCCGCAGGACGATATTCACGCCAGCGCCGCCTACCGTCGCGCGCTCGTCGGAACGCTGGTCGAGCGCGCGCTCAAGCGCGCGGCCGCTTAAGCTTCATCCCGCCGGTTCTCTTATGTCAGTTCGATTTCGCGTCAACGGGCAAGAGGTCGAGGTCGAAGTGGAGCCGCGGCTGACGCTGGCGGATTGCCTGCGTCATCATCTGCGGCTGACCGGGACCCATGTGGGCTGCGAGCACGGCGTGTGCGGCGCCTGCACCGTCATCGTCGACGGCGCGGCCGTGCGCTCGTGCCTGATGCTCGCGGTACAGGCCGAGGGCGCGGAGGTCGTCACCGTCGAAGGGCTCTCCAATGATGCCGACCTCACGCCGCTGCAAAAATCCTTCCGCAGGCACCATGCGCTGCAATGCGGCTTCTGCACGCCGGGCATGATCACGACCGCGCACGCGCTATTGAGCGAGGAGCCTGATTGCGACGCCGCGCGGGTCCGCGAGGTGCTCTCGGGCAATCTCTGCCGCTGCACCGGCTACATCCCCATCGTCGAGGCCGTGCTCGACGCGCGCGCCGCCTATCAACCGAAGGGGCGGGATCGCAGCGGGGATCGCGCATGAGAACGGTCAACTCGCTCATCGGCAGCCCGATCGAACGGCTCGAGGATCTGCGCTTTCTGCGCGGGCGCGGACAATACGTCGACGATCTCGCGCGCAAGGACATGCTGCACGCGGCGATCCTGCGCAGCTCCGTCGCTCATGGCCGCATCCGCTCGATCGCCGTCGAGGCCGCCCGCGCGCTGCCGGGCGTACACAGCGTGATCACGGCCAAGGATATCGGCAACCGCGTGCCGCGCGTCCCCATGCGACTGCACCCGTTGCCGGATTTCGAGCCGTTCGGACAGCCGGTGATCGCGGAGACCAAGGTGCGCTACGTGGGCGAGGCCATCGCGGTCGTGCTGGCCGAGACCGCGGCCATTGCCGAGGACGCGCTCGGCCTCATCGAGGTCGAGATCGAACCGCTGCCGGCCGTGGCCGACCGCCGCGCGTCGGCGCAAGACGCATCGCTGTTGTTCGAGGACAAGGGCACCAATCTCGCGATCAAGTTCCGCGCCGTGCGCGGCGACGCCGACGCGGCGTTTGCCGACGCGCCTTACGTCAGGCGCGAGAGTTTCCGCACCCAGCGACACATGGCACTACCTTTGGAGCCGCGCGGGCTGCTCGCGGAATGGGACGCGGCGCGCGGGCGTCTCACCCTTTCCGGCGGCGCCAAGGTCTTGTTCTTCAATCGCCGCACCTTGGCGAAACAGATGGGGCTGCCCGAAAGCGCCATCGAGATCGTGGAGAACGATGTCGGCGGCGGCTTTGGCGCGCGCGGCGAGTTCTATCCGGAGGATTTTCTCATTCCATTCGCGGCGCGCCACACCGGCCGGCCGGTGAAATGGACGGAAGACCGGCGCGAGCACTTGATGTGCGTGAACCATGCGCGCGAAGCGGAATGCGACGTGGAGATCGCCTGCAAGCGCGACGGCACCATCCTCGCCCTGCGCGGTCATGCCTACGTGGACGTCGGCGCCTATATGCGCACCAACGGCGCGGTCGGCGCCCGCAACGTCGCGCAGTTCATGTCGGGGCCATATCGCATTCCCCACATCGACGTCGACGTCGCGCTTCAGCTCACCAACAAGACGCCAGTCGGCACATATCGCGGGCCCGGCCGTTTCGAGACCGATTTCTTCCGCGAGCGCTTGCTCGACATGGTGGCGCAGGATCTCGGGCTCGACCGCGTCGAATTCCGCCGCCGCAATCTCGTGTCGCAGCGGGAGATGCCGTATCAGATCGCCACTATCACGCCCTTCGAGAGCAAGGACGAATTCGACAGCGGCGACTACCAAACCACGCTCGACCGCTGTCTCGACGAGATCAAGTGGACGGAAAAGTCGAAGCTCGCGGGCAAGCTGATCGACGGGCGCTACCACGGCCTTGCGCTGGGCTGCTTCATCGAGGGCGGCGCCGCCGGGCCGAAGGAGAGCGCCCGCATCGTGCTCGAGCCGGATGGACTTTACTCGGTCTACGTCGGGTCGTCGGCGATCGGCCAGGGGTTGGAGACGGCGTTTGCGCAGATCGCCGCCGACGCGCTCGAAGTGACCATCGATCGCATCCGCGGCGTCTTTCACGGCAGCACCTCTTACGTCGCAGACGGCTACGGCGCCTACCACTCGCGTTCGGTGGTGATGGGCGGCT
>Ga0209648_10002689_pt1 | contig 14783 bp, 9 predicted proteins | sample GraSoi2013_115cm_FD_185830 | JGI IMG/M metagenome (GOLD analysis project Ga0209648, IMG submission 185830) | Grasslands soil microbial communities from the Angelo Coastal Reserve, California, USA - Sample 9_17_2013_115cm (SPAdes) (version 2) | ecosystem: Environmental > Terrestrial > Soil >...
CTGTGGGATGGATTTTGGGACACGTTCCGGTATCCGTTCACGCTCGTTCAGAGCACGGCGGTGGGCGCGTTTCTCGGAATGATTCCCGGAATCGGCGCCACCGCGGCGAACTTCCTCGCCTACAGCGTGGCGCAGCGCTCCTCGCGCCATCCCGAGCGCTTCGGCAAGGGCGCGCCCGAAGGCGTCATCGCGCCCGAAGCCTCCAACAATTCCTGCATTCCAACGAGCCTCATCCCCGCGCTCACGCTCGGAATTCCCGGCGGGGCGACCTCCGCTATCCTTCTGGTCGCGGTGACCCTGCAAGGGCTGCGCCCGGGTCCGATGCTGTTCACGTCGAACCCGGAGCTGATCTGGGGCTTCTTCATGGGCCTGCTCGTCGGCGCGATCATGGCGACGGTGCTCTATCTCGTCATGATTCCATGGTTTGCGCTGATCACCATCGTGCGCGTCGAGTTGCTGGCGCCGATGCTTTTGATCATCACGCTGTTCGGCGCCTACGCCAACGAGCGCAACATGATGGATGTGTTCGTCGCGATCCTCTTCGGCCTCTTCGGCTATTTCCTGCGGCGTCACGGCTACCCGCTGATCAGCCTGGTCATCGGGCTCATTCTCGGGAGGCTCGCGGAGGGCTCGTTCCATCAGGCGCTGATGATTTCGGATCACGATTACTCCGTCTTCATCCTGCGGCCCTTGTCCGCGGCGATCTTCGCGCTCTGCCTCCTCCTGGTGTTGTGGCCGGGCGTGAAGAAGCGGCTCGGCCGGGGCGGCGCCGAGGTCACATAAGCGGAACGCCGATGAACGACGGCGAGATCAGGACCCTGGTGGATGCGCGCATCTCGCGCGCGCGGGCGAAGGAATTGCTGATCGCGCTCGTCAAGGTGCCGAGCCCGCAGACCGAGCGGCTCGAGGACGAGCCGCTGCTCAAGGCGTTCATCACCTCGGCGATCGAGCCGCGTCTGCGCAGCATGGGCTTTGTCGACCTTCGCTACGACGCGATGGGCAATCTCATCGCCGTTTACGGCGCAGGCACGAGCAACAAATCGCTGATGTTCATCGGCAACGCCATGAACCAGCCCGCGTCCACCATGCCTAACCCCTACGACGGCGACGTGGCCGACGGTGCGGCCTACGGCCTGCCGGGCGAGTGCGTGATGGGGAAGGGGGCGAGCGAGCAGAAGGCGAATTTGGCGGCCATGCTGCACGCCATGGAAACCGTGATCGCGAGCAAGGTCGCCATCAAAGGCAAGCTCATCTTCACCTGCTGCCTCTCCGGCGAGACCGGAAAGCACGACGCCATCAAGAGCGTAGTCGAGGGCGCGGGCGTGCGCGCGGACATGGCGGTGCTGGGCGGGACCGGGCTCAAGATCACGCTCGGAAACCGCGGCCGCATCGATGTATTCGTTACGGTGAAGGGCGCGCCGTGCCACTCCTCGCGGCCGTGGGACGGCGTCAATGCCGTCACCGGCGCCACCGAAGCGATCCGCCTGTTGCTCGCCAAGGTGAAGGTGGACAAGAGCCATCCGCAGCTCGGCCGGCAGTCGTTGACGGTCAACCACATCCGCAGCTTTCCGGATTCGACCCACACGGTGCAGGAGCGCTGCGAGCTCACGCTCGACCGCCGCCTGCTGCCGGGAGACGATCCGAACGAAGCGTTCGCCGAGATCGAGGGCATCGCCAAGGAGGTCGAACGGATCGAGGATCCCGTCAGCGGCAAGACCTATGGCGTGGAGGTGCGCCTCGGCCCGTTCATGTATCCGTCGCTGGTGACGACGGATTCACCCATCGTCAAAGCGATCCTGCGCGCGAGCGAGGTCATGCTGGGCAAGCCGGCCGAGACCTACTACTCGCCGTCTGCCTTCGACCAGGGCTACCTCAACCACGTCGGCATCGTGACGGCGAATTTCGGCGCCGGCGAACATCAATACGCCCACACCGATTACGACATGGCCTCGGTCGAGCGCACCGCCGATGCCGCCAAGGTTTACGCCTTCATGATGCTCGATTATCTCACGTAGCTCTCTTGATCCCGCGCCGGACACGGCGGGCGAATGTCGGTCCCGCGCCTAATCCGCGATCGCGGGCCCGTCGCCTTGCGCGCAGTAGCGGCGCAGAAGATCGCGGTGGCGGTGGAAATTCATCACCGCGTCGGAGATTTTGTCCGAGCCGTACCGCGTATAGAGATCGAGCATCTCGTTGTGCTGGCCGCCGCCGTTCTCGCCATAAGTCCAAAGCCTCAGCAGGATATCGGCCTGCTCGCCGCCCAGATGATTTTCGAGGAATTCGGCCGTGCATCCGCAATTGAAGACGGAGCGGTGCAAGAGGTTGCGGCATTCGGCTTCGATGCGGTCCTCCTGCGCCTGCGCGATGCCGGCGAAAATTGAGACCATCGCCATCGCGATCAGCCGCGCGCGATTGCACCCCGTGCGGGCACGCAGCCGCGCGCCGGCGGGACGGGGTCCGCTCGTTTGGGCGTCCGTCGATGGCGATGGATGTGCCCAAGCCCGCAGCATGCCGGCGGTTTACCAGCGAGCGGAGTGACAGGCTTGCAGGCGGCCCCGAGCTTCCTTGGAGATTTTCTGGAGTTTGTATCCAACGCGGCAATCGAATACCGCTCCGCGCGCAGCAGGAGCCACTGGCTTAGATGTCCCATCGGGCGCGCTGCTCGTCGTCTTCGGTTTTGGCCGATTGGATTTCTGCCATCATGTGGCTCAGCATCTGATGGGCCCAGCGGCGCACTGCGCCGATGGGATGGTTCTCCAAGGACCGCAGCGGGACCTCATAGAGAGCGTAGTAGGTCGTCCGCGAGCCGGACCACCCGAAGGTGTGCATGTTCTGGACGAGCCGCTTCAGCACGTCCTCCCGCTGGCCGAATTCGTCGAGGAGCCGCTTGACGATGGGATGGAGCGTATTCTCTTCCGCCTCGGACCGCCGCGCAGTCAGCACCGGCACGATGGTCGCAAGAAAGGCGGGCCCTTCGTTGGGATGGGCGTGACACCATGCGAACAGGATGTCCTCCGGAACATTGAGGATCGGTGGTCGCTTCGTCTCAGCGAAAGAGAAGCTGTCGCCGAGAAGATGCTGAAGGTGCCAGCCTGTCGCGCGGTCGGCGACGATCGCCTGGCCGAATATCGGCCATACGATCGAGGCGAACTTCGACAGCAGCACCGGCAATATCGGCTTAAGTAAGCTGTTGCCGTCGCCGTCGGGATGCGACGCGGCGTACGTTGCCAGTGCCACGGCGACTGCACGGGCATCAGCGTCTTCGCGACCCTTGGCGAGCAACCACCCCATAATCTGCTCGAAATGGTGCGCGTCCATCTGCGAACCACGCCGCTTCTGGCGCTTCCCGATGCCTTGCGCCACCGCGACAAGCTGCGGCCTCAACTCTTCCAGTCGGGCCACATTCCCGTGAACGTACATGCCGATCAGATCCAGCACGACTGGATATGCGTCATCGCCCATGTTGAGGAGTTGGTCGAAGAGCGGGCTCACCGCAGCGGAAGGAAGTTTGGCGAGTTCACCGCCCATGCTCCAGTGGACCATCTGGTGCGGGGCGATCGTCCCCGCTGTGAGCGCTTTGCAGGCGAGCTCGACATCGGACGCGGTGATCCCGATCTGCAAGCACAAGTACGGAAAGGCCGCGCTGAAGACGATCGATCCAGTCGCCGTCCGTTTGAACTCTTCGACGAAGCCGGCGTCGCGCATGTTCATACCCGAGAAGAAGCCAGCAAGCAGACCGAAATTGCGGTTGCCCTGCGCTTCCGCATAGGCCTCGGAGATGGCGCGAGCCCAGGCGTACGGATCCTTGGAGAATCGGGCGATAGCACTGCCGAACGCGGTGGACATCCGTTGATCGCCGACACTCAGCTGCGGCAGAAGCCCCTTCAGCTCCTCGGGTTGCCTTAGAAGATCTTGCGCTAGTGCCTCAACCGCCGCGTTCTGGCGGAGAGCCCGCTCCTCGTAGCCAAGTTTCTCACCGACTGGGTAGTCCCACGGCATCTCCGTCACCAGGAAGCGTACGCGGTCGGCGGGCTGCTCAGGGCTCAAGAACTCGATCAGCTCGCGGACGCGATCGGCAGCACCGTCTTTCAAGCCTGCTGCATCATATTCGAGTATGTCGCCCAGGGCGTTCAGGGCTTCAGGCCAGTATTCATGGACGGTGGCGATACCGCGCACCCAACCTTCGACCCTGTCGACAAGTCCGGCGGACGACACGAGTGGACGGAAAGTGTGCGGCATACCGGCCCTGGCCCGCTCGGCAATGGTGCCGTTGCCGACGGCGAGCTTGGCGAGCCGATCCATGCAGGCGAGAACATAGTCCCAGGCATCCTTCCAGAGTTTCGGTTGCCACGGTTCGAGTGCCGGCCTGCTACCGTGAATCTCGGCCCCAACCATGCGATGTGTTGAGCTGAGGTCAGCCCCCTTCAAAAGAGCGTCGACCACGATAGGCATGCGAACCGGATCGTTTTCTGTGATCAACTCGTCCAGCAGGCGCAGACGAACTTCTGGTCCAGCGGCCGTGTCGGACAGGAAGACGGGAAAGAGGCGCTTGAATTGGCCTGTGGCGTTGTTGCCCCACGTCTCGTTCTCCGCCGTGGCGAAGTTGAGCAGCAGAAGGGCGGCTTTCTCGAAGGTCCGCTCAAGGAAGGCGATTTTCTGCAACGCCCAAACCAGGTGGCGCCGAGCTTGACCTGCTACGGCCTTCAGCTGGTCCCGCGTGAGCGTACCGAAAACCCGGTCGAGCAAGGTGAGCGCGGCTTCGGCGTCAATTTCGGCCAGGGCCGATATGACCGCGCTCGTGCCCTCGTCCTCGAACGCGGAGATCGACGCGAATGGACCGTTGAGCCGGCAGACGTACCGCGTGACCTCCATTGCGACTGCTGTGTTGTTGATCAGTGTCAGCTGCTCGGCGGCATTCCTCCGCAAGATTTCAGGCAGGCCTCCTGCGAGAATGCCGTCCCACTGAGTCTCATTCCACGTGCGCCACTGCTGCTCGGCCAAGGCCATGGCCAACGGCTTGGGCTGCAAGCTGACGAGCCGTCCGTGCTGCTGCACGACTCCCCGTTGTTTGAGCTGGTCGAATGCGGCGCGCAGATCGTCGGCCGAGCGTTGCCGGCTTAGAGGCGCAACGACATCGAGGTCCTGCAGAGGCGCCTTCACGCCGAGCAAACCAAAGGCACTCAGCAGCATGCCGGCGTCCCTCAAAAGCGGCGCTTCGGTCGGGTTGCGGCCGAGAATGATGCGGTCAAACAGGTTATCGTCGCTAGCGCCGGCGATGGAGGCGTCTTTAAGCCAGGATTGACCGAGCAGGGTGGCGATCTGCGGAAAGCCTTGGGAAAATTTCACCAGCCGTCGCTGATCTTCCCTCGGAAGATTCGGTACGATCTGTTTGATCATGCCCTCGATCACGGCATCGTCGGCGCGACAGATAAGCAGGACATCGTCCGGCAGGCTGTTGGTCGATGGCAGTTCGTGATCGATTGTGACAAGCGACAGCCGGCTGCTCGCACGCTTCACCATCGCAGCGACGTCCTGATGAGTCTCGGACATGCAACGGTCAACGACGATGATCGCGCGTACCGCGGCGTCCGCAAGAGTCTGGACCATGTTCTTGATCGGGGTCGTTCCGACTTCGGATTCGACAGCATAGAGGACGAGATCGCTCAGCCGCGGTCCCTCTGCCTCCTGGTCTGTGGGCCCGAGAGCTTCATGGACTAGGCGCGACTTACCGTAGCCGGACAGGCCGAGGACGCGCGCCACGCCCTGGGGTAGCGCTACCAGAGAACGGAGCTTGTCGCGCATCGGCGCCAACCGAGCGTCGTCGATCCATTGCACCGTGTCGTAGCGGCCCGCCCAGTGCGTCCAGTCCTTGAAGATACCGACTAGACCGGGCTGTGTCTGCTCGAGGAGCCATGCCGCGACCGGCGGATGTGCGTTGACCCATAGAGCAAGCTGATCGGCGTCCTTGAAGCGCACCTGCTCGGGACGAAACGTCATCCCCGCGGCGGTAAGACTGCTGCGGATGCGCTCTTCGCGGGCTTTGATCTTGTTGTTCGTGTAGGAGCGCCCGCAGATCAGCGTGTAAGTGCCGTCGGCGTCGAGCGCCCCCTTGACCATTGGCTTCACGGCGCCCTTCCCCGTCAGGACCTCGTTCCCGGCATCCGCAGGTGATAAATCACTCGTCTTGAGCTGGAATTGGGAATACCGACTGGGAAGAAACGTGGTCCGATCGGGCCCGTCGGCCCATTCGATCTTGGCGTCTTCGCCGCCGTCTGGAGCGGTGACTACGGCCGCGACATGGATCCCGTCCATGGGCAGGTTGCTTTGAGCCTCTGCAGCCAGTAGGCGTCGCATGAGGTTGACGAGCTTGCGTTCGCTCAAGGCCGCCACATGTTCGCCGGTGACTTCGAATGGCTTCGAAGCGTCGTTTTCGATGGGCGGCAGCTTGCGGCCCGAAAGCGTGATCAGCGCCGCCGGATTAGCATCGAGCATACGCAGGAGGTTTGAGACCGACGCCGCCGGCTTGATCGTTCCGCTCTCGTACTTGGTGAAAGCTCGCGGTCCGCCGCCCAGGAGTTCTCCAGCCTCAACTTGTGAAATGCCGAGCTTTTCGCGAATGCGGCGGATGTCTGTGGGATCTAGCGTGTTGTTGGGTGGTTCTCGAGACATGGTAGACCATATTGGTGTCGATTTATTTCCACACACCAAAATGGTCACGTTTTTCCCATTTTCAAGCCGCGCTTTGCAAAAAGTGATTGTGGATCCACAACAGAAAGTGATTGTAAATCAGCAGCAGAAAGTGATTGTAAATCCGCAGCAGAAAGTGATTGTAAATCCACATCCGAAAGCAACAGGTGCCAAATGGCCGAGCTTCACGAAAAGCTTGCTCAAGCGCTGAGCCAACTCAAAGAACTGAGCGGCGACGCTAAAAAGCGGATTTTCAAATCGGCCGATTTCGACCGCCTCAACAGGGAACGCCTAATAGATGCGGGCTACCTAAGCGAGGTTATCAACGGCTGGCTGATGGTGACCAAGCCGGACGCGCGCCCCGGAGACACGGTCGCCTGGTATTCTTCGTACTGGGAATTCGTACGCGAATATCTCAACGATCGCTTCGGGAAGAACTGGATCCTCTCCCCCGAAATCTCGGTTTCCCTGCTCGCCGAAAATCTCAACGTGCCTATGCAGCTCGTCGTTCAATCGCCGAGCGCATCAAACCGTCCCATTGAGCTTCCGATGAAGAAGTCGATTTTCGCCTATCGGACCCAACTTCCGAAGTTCACGCCTGCCGACAAAAACGGCCTACGCATCTACCCGGCGGCGGAAGCCCTCGCCGCTGCGAGCCCTACCCTTTGGACTGCAGCGCCAATGGACGCGCTGGCTGTGCTGGGTTCAATTAGGAGTACCAGTCAATTGCTCACGCCTCTTTTGCGCGACGCGAACGTGGCCGCCGCCGGCCGGATTGCAGGCGCTCTCGCAAAGATCGGGCGGCAAAAGGACGCGGATGACGTCGTGAAAACTATGGCCGGCGCGGGCTATCAGGTCCGGACGGTCGATCCGTTGGAACGGCCCGTACCGATGCAGATCTCCCGGCCGGCACTCCCCATCGTGACGCGCACGAAGCTTCTTTGGGCCGGCCTCCGCGACCAAGTTCTCGACGAATTCACCGAGCCTCCCCGCATAGTCAACGATCGCGAGGCCTACATGGCTTCCGTAGACGACCTCTATGTCTCTGACGCTTATCATTCATTGTCGATCGAAGGCTATCAGGTCACGGAAGAGTTGATCGAGCGCGTGAAAAGCGGCAACTGGAATCCCTCTCGGGTCAAAAGCGATTGGGAGCAGTACAACGCGCTTGCTGCGCGAGGTTACTGGCAGGCATTCCAAAAGGTTCGCGAGGCGGTCGAAGAGATCATAGCAGGCGGCAACGCAGCGCAGATCGTCGAAGCGAACATCCAAACATGGTATCGCGAGCTCTTTGCACCATCGGCCGCTGCGGGCCTCATACCCGCCGAACGCCTCGCCGGCTGGCGCCAGCACCCGGTCTTCCTGCAGAATTCTTCCCACGTTCCGGTTTCCTGGGAAGCATTGCCCGATGCAATGGAAGCATATTTCGATTGCGTGCGGGAGGAACCCGATCCTCGTGTGCGCGCCGTTCTCGGCCATTTTGTGTTCACCTGGATCCACCCTATGCCAGACGGCAACGGCCGCCTCGGCAGGTTCATCATGAACTGCATGCTGGCATCGGCCGGTTTTCCCTGGACAGTCATTCCCGTTGGGCGCCGTGACGAGTATCTGAAAGCGCTCGAGGCGGCGAGCGAAAAGCACGACATCAAACCTCTTTCAGCCTTGATCTTCGAGCTGTCGAAACTTCAGCCTCCGGCACCCACTCAAAACAAGACGCCCGACTTAAGTCTGGGGAATAAAGGAGCCGCCAAGGATAGAGAACGCTAGCCCTATGCATCAATGAAATGAGTTGAGGGTCATGGGCGCGTCGCTTCCTCGCCGGGACAAGCGAGGCATAATTGTGATGCCCAGGTGGCTCCGGGCGAGATGCCTGTCCCGAGAGAATTCGAACGTCCGACTCCGCGGGAGCCTTATAGGCGGCGCCGCAAAGGTGTGCGATAGGTGTCGATGGGCACGGGGGCCGCTCGCTGCTCAAGCCCAAAACGCTTTGACCCGATCGGCCTCGCGTACGGCGCGATCGCGGCCTGCTTTCAGCGCCGGTTCGATCTCGGCAGGAGACAGCAGGTCTACCTTGCCGGGGTCAGCGGCGATCAGGAGTGTCTTGGTCCCCGCGGCTTCGACGTATCTCAGTTCCTGCTCAATATCGTTCGGAATGTTGGAAAACCGCGGACCTTTGTCAGTGAGCGCGACCACCAAGGCACGCTTGGCGCCGGCGATGAGATCGACGTGGGTGCTGGTGGAACACATGGCGCCGTCCATGCACAGCCGATCGCCGATCCAGGTCGGCCCGAAGACGCCTGGCAACGATACGCTCGCGCAGACCGCATGCGAGATCGGAATGTTGCTCGATTGCGAGAGAACGAGGCGCTCGCCGCTGTAGCAATCCGTCGTCGTCGCGTGGAACCGCGGATTCGGCCAGGAGCGTCCGAGACTGAGGATATCGATCATAAGCTGGAGGTTGCGAACCGGCGGATTGCGTGCAGCCATGGCGTCGCGGCCGATTGATTGGATCGTGGCGACGCTGCCATCGCGAGCGGCTTCGGCGAGCTCACGCGCGCGCACCTGACTGGGGTTGGAGGCGCTCGTCGGTATCAAATCCGCCAGTAGTTTTGGAAACTGTCCAGAAAGATCGATGTCGTCGCGCAACAGCCCGAGACGATCGGCCGCGGCCGCGCTCCCGACGATCGCTCCGGCCGAGGTGCCGACAATGAGATCGGCCAAGTCGTAGGATACGCCCGTACTGCGGAGCCCGTGAGCGAACCCGAGCAGCCAGGCAATGAAGTATTCGCCGCCTCCGCCGAGCACGAGGGCGCGGTCCTTGCCTATCCCGAGCGACGCAGGAGCGGGAATTGGTACGGCTGGATCAGCATTGATGCCGAGGTCAGGCTGCGCGTTGCGTGACCCGGTTTCGCCTGATGCGCCATGGAGCGGGAAGAAAGTGGCAGCAGTCGCGAGCACCATCTCCCGCCGGTGAAGGACGAAGCTGTTATTCGCGTCTTTGTCGGACCTCTTCACGGTATTTCCGCTGCAGGCAATGAGCCGGCACCCTTGGCAAACTTTCTAAGCGAGTTGAGCCTTTCCCTACAGTGTGACGCATCGGCGCCGAGAGATTTGAGCTTTAATATCTATTCCGCCGCCGCCATCTTCGCGGCGGCCGCCTGCTCCTCGTGATAGAGGCGGTCGAGAATGCGCCGCGCCTGGATCACGCCGGCGTCGGCGTTGATGTCGGTTTGCGGCGGATTCGGGATTATCAGCAGATTGCGCTGTTGCGCCTCGAACACCGCAACGTCCTCGAGGAACGCGGTCCTGATCTGCTCGACCAGCATGTCCGTCGTCTTCGAATTGCCGACGTCGAAGTTGTGCGCCTGGCCCCAGAAGTAATGGCTCGTGGTCTCGGTTTCCGGCGTGATGGCGTTGAGATTCCACATGCCGATGCCGCCGACGCGCTTGCCCTCCGGCGCGCCGGTGCCGGTCGGCGTGGCGCCGACGTCGAGACGCAGGAACGCCGGCGGCGTGAAATTGATGATCTGCCAGCGATCCACGTTGGCGGTGAAGCCGCCCGCCTTCACGAAGGTGGGCGGCGGCGGCGCGTCAACGATCCAACGGGTGACCGCGACGCCGTCCTCAGTGCGTTGCACCTTGACTTGCGCCTGTTCCACCAGCGCGGGGTTGCCGATCGTGGTCCCGTGCACGAAGGCGAGATGGGTGAGATCGAGCAGGTTGTCGACGACGAGCTGCCAGTTGCCTTTGACGTGGAGGTACTCGCCCTTGGCGCCCCAGTTCGGATCGTCGAACCAGTGGAAGTCGGTGATCTTGTCGGGATCCGCGAGGGCGGGATCGCCCATCCAGATCCACAGCCAATGGTAGCGCTCGACCACGGGATAGCTCTTGACCCGCGCCGAGCGCGGAATCGTGTCCTGGCCCGGCACCCGCACGCAGGTGCCGGTCTTGTCGTAGCGCAGGCCGTGGTAGTGGCACTGCAACACGTCGCCGACCAATGTGCCCATGGAGAGCGGCAGATGACGGTGCGCGCAGCGATCTTCGAGCGCGACCGGCGTGCCGTCCTCGAGCCGATAGAACACGATGGGCTCGCCCAGAATGATGCGGCCGAGCGGGCGCCGTCCGATCTCGTGGTCATAGCCCGCGACGTACCAGTAGTTTCTGAGGAACATGGGCTTTCCTTCCGTTCAATCGCGGCCGAATTGCGCGACCAGATAGGCCGATATTGCCTGAACCTCGTCCGGCGCCGACATGCCCCAGCGCTCGTACATGTTGGCGACCACCGTCTCCCAATCGCGCTTCTGCCGCTTGACCACGGTGACTCGCTCGAGGTTGTGGCAAACCGCGCAACGCGTCTCGACCAGCTCCTTGCCCGGCCCGCTCGGCAGCACGGCCGCGGTGGCGGCAGGCGCGCCAGGCCCGAAATTGGTGATGAGATATTGAATGACGGTGTCGGCCTCGCGCGGCGTCAATTGCGCGCCGCGCAGCACCATGTTGTAGACGTGCTTCTTCCAGCCGACCGGCCCGTCACGCCCCGCCATGATGACGTTCAATGTGTGGCATTGCGAGCATGCGGTCGCCACCAGATCGCGGCCCTCTCCCGGCGGCAAGGTGCTCGCGGTCTGGGCATGAAGCGGCGTGGCGGCGCCGAAAACGAGCGCAAGCGCGCCTACGAGCAAGACACGCCGCATGGTCACACCTTGCGCTGGCGCAAGTCCGCGACCGAATAGGGCGGATGCCAGCTCGAGGCCGCGCCGACGCCGTCGCGATAGGTGTGGATGTCCAAGAGATAGGGCCGTCCGTCCGCGGTCGCGCGCTTGGCGCGCTCGATCGCGCCTTTGAGCTTGTCCGGCTCTTTCACCACCTCGCCCTCGACGCCAAACGCCTCGGCGGCCTTGGCGTAGTCGACGTCGGGGCTGCCGAGATAGCAGGTCATGTCGCGGCCGGTCTGGAACTGCCGGCCGCCGTAATGCCAGATACGATTGCGCTCGTTGTTGTAGCTGTGATTGTTGAGCACGATGTTGATGATCGGCGCCTTGTAGCGCGACTGGGTCCACAGCGGCTGCGGGCCGGAGAAGCAGAAGCTGCCGTCGCCGACGACCGAAACCACGGGCACATCCGGCCGGGCAAGCTTGGCGCCGAACGCCGCCGCCAAGCCCCATCCCAGCACGTTCGGACCGGTGCCGATGTACTGCTTGTCGCTGCCGCCGAACGACAGCAGCGGGTCGATGGTCTTGCCGGAATCCACGTCGCAGACGTAGCAGGTGTCCTTGTCGAGCGCGCTTTCGAGCTCGAGCCCGATGCGCTCGAGGCTCACGGGCGTGCGCTGCGCGTTTTCACGCGCGATGGTCTGGCGGAACTCGCGCATCTCCGCGCTGTAGGCGCGGGTGCGGGCAGTGCGCTCCTCGGCAATCTCTTTGAGCCGCGCCGGCGTCGCGAGGTCGCGGATCGCCGCCGTGAGGTCGGCGGCCGCGAGCCGCACATCGGCCACCATGCCGAGGTCGACCGGTCCGCCGCGGGCGAGGCTCGTGGGATCGAGGCGGATCGAGATCAACTGCATCCCGGGCGCGGCGCGCTCGCCGTAGCGGTTGCCGAGGTTCAACAGCACGTCGACCTTGCCGGGATAGCGCATGTCGCGCAGTTGCGGCCCGATGTAGAGCGGATGGCGGGTCGGGAATGGCTTCGACCAGAAGCCGAGCGAGCCTCCCTGGCCGGTGACGGGCAGGCCGAGAAGCTCGGCGAGATCGATCAGCTCCTTGCTGGCGCGGCACCAGCTGGCTTCGTCACCGACGCTCATCAGCGGGTTCTTGGCCTCGAGCAGCATCCGCGCGGCCTTGGCGATGTCGTCTTTGTCGGGACGGATGCGCATGGGAACGTCGAACTTGGCCTGGTCCCAGATGGCGGCGGTCGCTTCTTCGCGTAGCGTATTGGTGGGTAGCGAGAGGAACACCGGACCACAGGGCGACGTCGACGCGAACTTCATACCGCGGCGGACGGTTTCCGGAATCGAGGAGGTCGTCTTCGCCGCCCAGTACCACTTGGTGATGGGTTGCGTCATGACCTCGCAATGGTCGGTCTCCTGGAACAGGTCGCGACCGAGCGCGTCCTGCTCGACCGACGCGACGGCGACCAAGACCGGGATCTGGTCCTTCCAGCTGTTGACCATCTGCGTCATGGCATTGGGCAGACCGATATTGGCGACGATGACGACGCCGGTCTTGCCCGACGCCCGCGCATAGCCGTCGGCCATGGCGACCACGGCGCCTTCGTGAATGCCCTTGATCAAGTGAATGCCGGGCTCGTCCACCAGCGCATCGAAGATCGGATAGTCGCCGGTCGACGGGTTGAAGAAGATGTGCTCAACGCCGGCGGCCTTGAGCTGTTGCACGAACAGCGCGCCGCCCGTTCCCTTCAGCGTGCGCATGGCGGAGGCGGGAGGCGCGCCCTGGCCGAACGTCTCGAGGGACTGCGCCACCGCCTTGACCGCGGCGGTGCTCATGCCGAGCGCGCTCAGGCCGGTCATCAGCTGCCGGCGCGACATCCCGTGGTCCAGATACTGCTTGATCAGCTCTTTCATCGACTCCTCCTCTCCCTCGCCCATTCGCCGGGCGGGCGGGATGTCGCAAGCGACTCCCGCCGTTCTAGGGGCGCAGCACGGTAGCACCACCACACGTTACGCTAAAGGGGAGGCAAATGCGTTGTCCCTCCCATGGGCCGCATTACACTGGTGATGCCACGCCGCAACCTCAGAACCGCATGTATAGGAACGCAATATGCGCGCGCTTCGAGTGACCTTGCTGCTGCTTGCGTGCGCGTTCGCCACCGGCGCGGCGGCACAATACCCGGACAAGCCTGTCAGGCTCATCGTCCCGCAAGCCGCCGGCAGCGCCACCGACACGGTCGCGCGCATCCTCGGCGCCGAGCTCGGCAAGGAGCTTGGCCAGCAGATCGTGATCGACAACCGTCCAGGCGGCGCGCTGACCATCGGCCTCGACCTGACCGCGAAGGCCGAGCCCGACGGGTACACGATCTGCATGGGGCCGATCGGCGCGCTTGCCATCACCCGCCACATGGTGGCGAAGCTGCCCTACGACATCGAGCGGGACTTCCAGCCGATCGCGCTCGCGACCCGCGGACATCTTCTGCTCGCGGTCTCGCCCACGCTGCCGTTCAAGTCGGTGCAGGAAGTCATCGACTACGCCAAGGACAATCCGGGCAAGCTGTTGAACGCGTCCTCCAGCAACGGATCGCCGGGCCACGTTGGCGGCGAGCTTTTCAAGTACATGAGCGGCACGGATATCGTCCACGTTCCCTACCGCGGCGGCGCGGCGGCGATCAACGACCTGATCGCGGGCCGCGTGCACTTGATGTTCGAGAGCTTGAACTCGATCGCGCCCCACGCGCGGTCCGGCGCCGTGCGCGCGCTCGCGGTCAGCGGGGCGCGGCGCTCGCCGGGCTTTCCGGACTTGCCGACGATCGCGGAAGCCGGCGTTCCCGGTTACGCCGCGCCGACCTGGAGCGGCGTCATCGCGCCCGCCGGCGTTCCGCGGCCCGTCATCGACAAGCTCAACGCCGCGATCAACAAGGCGATCGCATCGCAAACGTTCAAGGATCGCTTCGCCATGATCGGCGACGAGCCGGCGGGCGGCACGCCGGAGGAGTTCGCCGAGCTGATCCGCGCGGATTCGGCCAAATGGGGCGAGGTCGTCAGGCGCTCGAGCGCGCGGCTCGACTAGCCTCCCCGTCCGCTCGTCCCCGCGAAGGCGGGGACCCAGCCTTTTGGATTCCCGCTTGCGCGGGAGCCGCAAGTGGGAACCGCGGTTCCGTTGAGCGCGCACCGGCGTGCGAGAGCGAAAGCGGCTCGGAACTTTGCCGCAAGGGCGGCCAAATAACCGCAATCCGGACCAAGTAACGCGGTGCCGGGTCCCCAACATCTGCATGAACAGGAAGACCGGGGAAACAGGAAGGCCGGGGAGGGAGTTCTTTTCGGAAACGACTTCGGTGCCAGCGGGTGGCAGGTTAGATCATGGGCATCGTCCGATTTGCATTGAGGTTTCCGTACACCTTCTACGTACTGGCCATCCTCATAGTGTTCC
>Ga0209648_10002690_pt1 | contig 14780 bp, 7 predicted proteins | sample GraSoi2013_115cm_FD_185830 | JGI IMG/M metagenome (GOLD analysis project Ga0209648, IMG submission 185830) | Grasslands soil microbial communities from the Angelo Coastal Reserve, California, USA - Sample 9_17_2013_115cm (SPAdes) (version 2) | ecosystem: Environmental > Terrestrial > Soil >...
CGGGAAGGTTTTGCGCTGGCGGCCGACTTCGGCGGCGGGACGTTCGACGTCGCCGTGATCAAATTCGCGCCAGACGGCGGCGACGTCATTGCGCTGGCCGGTGTGGACGTCGGAGGGGAACAATTCGACCGACTTCTATTCCAGGCCAAAGTGGCGCCGACGCTGCACCTCAACGACGTTTACAAGGTTCGGTCTGGGGGTCGACGCGAGCTTCCCCATCAGTTCAGGAATCGCATGTCGACGCTGAGCGGCCTGAAGAACTTGCTCAGCGACCCGAACACCATCTCGATCCTCAGCGACTTCCGCGGTACCCAAGGGGGCGAGCGGCTTGCCGCAGTCGAGACCATCCTCTATGGCGGTTACGCGTACCAGTTCTACCGCGCCATCGAGCAGACCAAGATCGCACTATCCACGGCACCGAACTCGGTCATCGAGTTCCACCGGCCGGGCATCGACATGTCGATCCCGGTGCGGCGCGATGAGTTTGAGCACATGATCTCTGGGTCGATGCAGTCCGTCCGAGCCGAACTCCTCCGCGCCGTCGAGGATGCGGGGGTGGCGCCAGAAAACATCGGCCTCGTCCTGCGGACCGGAGGCTCTTCCAGCATCCCGGCATTCGTGCGGATACTGGAGGACATCTTCGATCCGTCGGTCATCCAGGAACGGCCCGTCTACACGACAGTCGTGCACGGATTAGCGATGTACGCATTGGGGCAATGGTCATGAACCGAGATGAACAAAGACGTCGCGTCCCGACAAGCGACGAACTGGAGCGACAGGGTGCGCTGGCGCCCGCCACTGACCCCGCCGCGAAACGTCGCGGCGGCCTGATGAGATTCTTCCGCGTCGGCCGCTTCCGCGTATCTGATGACGTCGCGGCCCGCAAGCATGTGGGTGGAGCACAGCCCCGCTTGCCGACGACCGCGCCCGAAGTTGAAGCCACCCCACAGCCAGCCCAAGGGAGAACTCTGCCGCCCGGCACCTTGGCCCCCCATGAACAAGCGGACTCCATCATCCCGCGCAAGATCCGGATAGACCCGTCCGTGAAGGAACGCCGAGGCCTTGGCCACCCCAGCAACAGCGGAGAGCCAGGCACCGGAACACATGATGAGCGTTGATGCTTGAAGAGACCGGACGAGGCAGTTCCTCTCAAAGGTCAGCGCTCGCGGCCCGCTCGTGGAGCAGCCTCTCGCTGGCCGGTTGACTTACGGCGATGACGGCGTCAGGCGACCCTGATGGTCCAGTCCCCGACGTGGGCAATGACGTCGACCGTCCCGCCGAAGGCTTCGACATAGGCACGAACCGCGTCCATCTCGGTGATCTTGCCGTGCTCGATCTGAAAGACCCGGGCCTGGGACACCTCCATGGCCGCGGCCACCTGCGCCTGGGTCAGGCCCGCGTTCTTGCGCAGCTGGGCGAGCTGATAGCCACGCTGCTCCGCGCGCAACTCCTCCCGGCTGCGCTCACGCGCCTCGACCCGCTCGGGAGAATCCCAGTCGGGGTTGATCTCCCGGATCCTGCGCTTAGCGTCCTCCCACCGGACGGCCTTCATGACTCCTCCTGCGACCGATCGGCATACAACTGGCCGAGCCGAGTGAGCGCGACATCAGTCGGAGCAGTCCAAAGATCCGCCACAACTTGGTTGTACCTCTCCAAGTCTTCGGTGACTTTCTGCATCGTCGCGCCGACGAACCCCGGCGAGAATCGGTCCTGGCGCTGTCGCCCGCCCACCTCGTGCCGGTTGAATAGCTGGCCCAGCCTGAACGCGTCTTCACGCGTCATCTCCCCTGCCCGGTCGTTTAGCAGCGCCGCAGCATCCCGCTCGGCCTCAACACGAGCAGGCACAAAACGGTCGCCAAACGTTGACCTGACCTCAGCGAGAACTTGCGTTGTCCCATCGTCTACTGCCTGCTCGGTCACTGCCCTTAATCCTTCCTGGCGCCCCCGCCATCGGCCGCCGGAACCGTATCGGCCGGATCGTCCGCCATGTACAGGCTCACTGTACGAGATGGTTGACCCAGGTAATCACGTACGGCGAGCGTCTCTCCTGGCCGCTGACGTTCACGAGCGTGGTGTACGAGTATTGAACCAGCCTGGCCGGTTATCGTCAGGCGAAGCCTCACCCCTCTCCGCGGTCGGATCTGGTCCCATGCGGACGAAACGGTCTAATGTGATTGGTTGTAAAGGGGCGGGACGGTCGGGCGGGAGGAACACGCTTTGGCGCGGCTGGCTATCGCGAAGGACTTCCTCGCCGAATACGCGAAGCTGGACAAAAGCGTACAAAGTGCGGTGGAGGCGGCCTTCAGTAAGTTCGCGGAGCACACACATGCGGGCCTGCACCTGGAGAAGCTGCAGCACAGCCGGGACGACCGCGTCCGCACGATCCGGATCGACGCCTCCTGGCGTGGCGTCGTGCTCGCGCCCCAATCCGGCGACACCTACTGCCTGATCACCGTTTTGCCGCACGACAAGGCGAACGCCTACGCCACCAGCCACCGGATCAGCGTGAACCAGGCGCTCGGGGTCCTGGAGATCCGCGACGACGCGGCGCTCGAACAACTCCAGCCCACCTTGCGAACCGTTGCTGCGACAGCGGACAAGCTGCTGTTCGCCGAGGTCAGCGACGCGGATATGAAACGCCTCGGCGTCGACGGACAGATCATCCCGGTCGTCCGCCTGCTCACCAGCGAAGCCCACCTCGAAGCGCTGCAGAACATCCTGCCCGAGGCGCAATACACCGCCCTGTACGCGCTGGCCAGCGGGATGACCGTCGACGAGGCCTGGACAGAGGTCGCGCAGTACCTCCCGACCCAGGCACCACCGGAACAGGTCGATCAAGCCGACCTGGTGACGGCGATGGAACGCACCCCCGGCCAGGTCGTCTTCGTGTCCGGCCACGACGAATTGCGGCGCATCCTCGCCTACCCGTTCGCGGCCTGGCGAATCTTCCTGGATCCGAGCCAGCGCAAGATCGCCTACCAGCCCAGCTACAACGGCCCGGCCCAGGTGACCGGCGGCGCGGGTACCGGCAAGACGGTCACCGCGCTGCACCGGGCGGCCTACCTGACCGACCGGCAAGACGAGTCCGCCAAAGCCGGCCAGCAACACGACGCCGCCGGGCCGCCCATCCTGCTGACCACCTTTACCCGCAACCTCGCCGAGTCCCTCGACGCCCAGCTTTCCCTGCTGGTCGAGGACGACCAGGCGCGCGCCCGGATCGAGGTCGTCAACGTCGACCGGCTCGCGTACCGCATCGTCGCCCGGGCGCGCGGCGCCAACCCGGCGATCGCGGACAACCAGCGACTACGCGCCCGCTGGGCAGCCGCCTCGTTCACCGAGACCGGCGCGGCGTTCACCCCGGAATTCCTGCAGCACGAATGGGAGCAGGTCATCCTCGCCCAGGACCTGCACACCGAGCAGGCCTACCTGACCTGCCTGCGCTCCGGCCGGGGCACACCGCTCGGCAAGGCCCAGCGCAGCCAGGTGTGGCGGGCCGCCGAACGCGTCGTCGGGGAGCTTCAGGCCGCCGGTCAGTCGACCCACATCCAGCTCGCCAACGAGGCCACCCACATCGTGCGCCAGTCGCTGCGGGCACCGTACCGGCACGTGATCGTGGACGAGGCCCAGGACCTGCACCCGGCGCAGTGGCGGCTGCTCCGCGCGGCCGTTAAGGAGGGACCTGACGACCTTTTCATCGTCGGCGACCCGCACCAGCGGATCTACGACAACCGGGTCTCGCTGGCCAGCCTCGGGATCCAGGTCCGGGGCCGCAGCCGCCGCCTGCGGGTCAACTACCGCACCACTCAGGAGATCCTGGCGTGGGCGGTGCCGCTGCTCGGCGGCGCGCCGATCATCGGGCTGGACGGTGAGGCCGACTCGCTGGCCGGGTACCGCTCGCCGATGCACGGCCGCCGGCCGCAGGTCCGCGCGGCCAGGGACCGGGAGGAAGAGCTCAAAGTTCTTACCGAACGGCTGCGCGGCTGGATCGCCGACGGCATCGAGCCGCACGCGATCGGCGTCGCTGCGCGCTCGACATATCTCGCGAAACAGGCCTACGACGCTGCGGAAAGCGCCGGAATCAAAGCTGCCTCACTGACGGCCAAGGGCAAGAAGGATGCCATCCGCACGGGCACCATGCACGGCATGAAAGGCCTCGAATTCCAGGCCGTCGCCGTCATCGGCGTCGAGGAAGGCACGATTCCGGCGCCCATCGCGGTGACTCCCGCCGACGCGGATCCGCTCGCCCACGAGCAGGATCTGCAACGCGAGCGGTGCGTGCTGTTCGTGGCCTGCACCCGCGCACGTGATCATCTGCACGTCTCCTACACCGGTACCCCGAGCTCGTTTCTATCAACTAGGTGACGATGACCTATATGTCCTGCCAATACGGCAAGATGACAGACGGTGAGATTGCGTAACTTGGGGCGGGCACGGGTGGGACGTGGATGGACGTCTTTGAGGTACATGAGCGGCTGATCTCCGACTACGACGCGTTTACGTCGTCGCTGGTGCAAGTGCGTGACGAGCGTGTCGCCCGGCATCTGGCAGCCGAACGAGCCGACAAGGTCCGCTGGCCCGACCCGTGGCTGTCGCTGAACCCGAACTTCGAGACCGGTGGCACAATCACCGAGTTAGTCCGCGATGGGCTGCTGCACCCCGAGTGCGAGCGCTTGTTCCGCGTGAAGACCGATCCAGATGACACGGGCGCTCGGCCGCTCACGCTCCACCGCCACCAGCGTGAGGCCATCGAGGTCGCGCGGACTGGCCGCAGTTATGTGCTCACTACGGGGACGGGTTCGGGCAAGAGCCTGACCTACATCGTGCCGATCGTCGACGGTGTGCTGCGTAATCCCGAACCAGGCAAGATCAAAGCGATCGTCGTCTACCCGATGAACGCCCTAGCCAACAGCCAGCTACACGAGCTGGAGAAGTTCCTCACTTGGGGAGTCGCCGCAGACGCGCGCAAGGTAACTTTCGCACGGTACACCGGCCAGGAAAGCCAGGAGGAACGCGAAAGGGTCCTGAACCGCAGACCCGACATCCTGCTCACCAACTACGTGATGCTGGAGTATCTGCTTACCCGCCCGGTGGAGCGGCAGCGTCTCATCGGCGCGGCGCAAGGCCTGCGGTTCCTTGTCCTAGACGAACTGCACACTTATCGTGGACGGCAGGGCGCCGACGTGGCCCTGCTCGTGCGCAGGCTCCGGGACGCATGTAATGCCCCGGATGTGCAGTGCGTGGGGACGTCGGCCACGATGGCTACGAGCGAGACCTTCGCGCAGACCCAGGAGACGGTCGCGGACGTCGCGACCCGGCTCTTCGGGACGGGCATCGCACCTGACCGGGTGATTGGGGAAAGCCTGCGCCGGGCGACGTCGGTGCCCGAACCCGGGGCCGGCGAACTGCGCGACTCTGTCAGCACGGCGCTCGCCGGATCGGTGCGGGCGTACGAAATCTTGACCACTGATCCGCTAGCGGGCTGGATCGAGACCACGTTCGGGCTGACGACAGAAGCCCACACCAACCGGCTAGTCCGGCAGCGGCCGGTCACCGTGCCAGCAGCCGCGGGCCGGCTGGCGCAGGCCACCGGGCTCCTGGTCGAGCGGTGCCAAGCCGCGATCCAGGCGGTCCTGCAGGAAGGCGCGCGGGCCACCGACCGCAGAACGGGATGGCCGCTGTTCGCCTTCCGCCTGCACCAGTTTCTGTCCAAAGGTGACACGGTGTATGTGAGCCTGGAACCGGAGCAAGAGCGGCATGTCACCAGCCAGAAGCAGGTGAGCGTCCCCGGTCATCGAGACAAGATCCTGCTGCCGCTCGCGTTCTGCCGCGAATGCGGCCAGGAGTACCTCGTCGTCGCACGGGTGACCCGGACCGAAGGCTTCTCCTACGCTGCGCGCCAGGATCAGGACGCGGCGGGGGGTGATGCTGTCAACGGCTACCTCTATATAAGCGGTGACCAGCCATGGCCCGCCGACCCGCTCCAGGATGGGGACCGGCTGCCGGACTCTTGGTACGACTCGAGCGCGGATGGCGCCGCATACGTGCTGCCCCGCCTGGCCGACTATCTGCCGCGCGAGGTGTGGCTCGGCCCGGATGGCACCGAATGTGCACCGGGTGAGGGGCTGCGTGCCGCGTACGTGCCGTCGCCGTTCCGGTTTTGCCTGCGCTGCCGGGTGTCCTACGAGCAGGCACGTGGCGCCGACTTCGCCAAGCTGGCGACCTTCGCCGCCGAGGGCCGCAGCTCGGCGGTGACACTCATCAGCACCAGCATCGTGCGGAACCTGCGCCACCAGGCCGACCTGCCCGCCGAGGCGAAAAAGCTCCTGACGTTCGTGGACAATCGCCAGGACGCGAGCCTGCAGGCCGGTCACCTGAACGACTTCGTGCAGGTAACGCAGATCAGGGGCGCGCTGTACCGGGCGGCACGTGAGGCCGGTGGGCGCGGGCTGCGCCACGACGACGTCGCACAGCACGTCGCGCTGGCCCTCGACCCGCCGCTGGCCTCCTTCGCGCAGAACCCAGGCGTGAAGTTCAGCCAGCGCGACTATGTGGTGGGTGCTGTGCGCCGGGTGCTTGGATACCGCGTCTACTCCGACCTGGAACGCGGCTGGCGGGTCACGATGCCGAACCTGGAGCAGACTGGGCTGCTGCGTTTCGACTACGTCGACCTGGCCGAGAGCACCGCGGACGATGAGTACTGGGCCGATGCCCACCCGGTGTTACGCGATGACGAGCCGCCGCATCGAGCCGAGATCGCCCGCATCCTGCTTGACGAGATGCGCCGGGCACTGGCGGTCGACGTCGACGTGCTGTCGCAGGAGGGGGTCGAGCGCCTGCAGCAACTGTCTGACCAGCAGCTCACCGGCGAATGGGCGCTACCCCCTGATGAGCCGCGCGTCGTCGCCCGGACCGTCTATGGCCGTCCAGGCGGGCCTGGCGGAAGCCGGGACGCGGTCCACTTCACCGGGCGCAGCGCGCTCGGCCGCTATCTGCGCCGGCGACGTGAGTTCCCGAACGCCTCCGGTCCGCTTAGCAGCGACGACGCGCAGGCGATCATCGTCAGCCTGCTGCGCACGCTGGAACGGTACGGGCAGCTCGCTGTCGTCACGCAGGACCGCGACGGAACAAGCGGCTACCGGCTGAAGTCGGCCGCGCTGATCTGGCGGGCAGGCGACGGGCGCAGCGGCGCAGCCGACCCGCTGCGCAAGACGGTCGACCGAGGTCGGCACCAGAGTGAACGAGTTCTTCCGCGACCTGTACGCGGCGACCGCCGCGCAGTTCGCCGGAATGACGGCGCGCGAGCACACCGCACAGGTACGCGCCGAGGTCCGCCAGGAGCGTGAGCAGGAGTTCCGCGACGGGAAGCTGCCGCTGCTGTATTGCTCCCCCACGATGGAACTCGGCGTCGACATCGCCACGCTCAATGCCGTCGGCATGCGCAACGTGCCGCCGACCCCGGCCAACTACGCGCAGCGGTCCGGCCGGGCGGGCCGCGGCGGCCAGCCAGCTCTGGTCACGACCTACTGCTCGACCGGCAACGCCCACGACCAGTACTACTTTCGCCGCTCCGAGCGGATGGTGGCCGGCAGCGTCGCGCCACCTCGGCTCGACCTGACGAACGAGGACCTGATCCGATCCCATGTGCACGCGATCTGGCTCGCCGAGACCGGGGCGGGCCTCGGCGCCCGGATGACCGACGTACTCGACGCCTCCGGCGAGGAGCCGGCCTTGGGCGTGCACCAGCACATCGCCGACCAGCTTGCCGACGCGGCCTCGCGGCGCCGTGCGGCTGACCGGTCCCGTACGGCGATCGCCGACCTCGACGCTCTGATCCGCGACAGTGCCTGGTGGCACGACGACTGGATCGAGGACACGCTGCGCAGCGCCGCCGAACGGTTCGACGCGGCCTGTGACCGCTGGCGGCAGCTGTACCGCGGTGCGCTCGCCGAACAGCGCGAGCAGAACCGCCGGGTCCTCGACAACTCCATCGAGCCTGGGAAACGGAGGCAGGCGCAGGGCCGCCGGATGGACGCAGAGAACCAGTTGCGCCTGCTCAGGAACGAGGACTCCGAGGCCCAGTTCAGCGACTTCTACTCTTACCGCTACTTCGCCTCGGAAGGGTTCCTGCCCGGCTACTCGTTCCCCCGCCTGCCGCTGGCCGCTTATGTTCCCGGGCAACGGCAGCGCGGCGCCTACATCCAACGGCCGCGTTTCATTGCCGTGGGCGAGTTCGGCCCCGGTGCGCTCATCTACCACGAGGGCCAGCGCTATCAGGTCACCCGCATTCAGGTCCCGTCCGGCGCGGGCGCCGACGGGGGTGACGTTGCGACGACCGAGGCGCGCATCTGCGGCTCATGTGGTTACTGGCATGACCGGCAGGCAGGCGTCGACCGCTGCGAGGAGTGCGACACCCAGCTTGGCGGCGTCCTAGCCGGGCTGATGCAGTTGCAGACCGTCCACACGGTGCGCCGCCGCCGGATCTCATCCGACGAGGAGGAACGCCGACGCGCGGGCTTCGAGCTGAGGACCTCCTACCGGTTCAGCGCACATGGCGCGAGGTCGGGACGCCTGCACGCAACTGTGACCGCCGCGGCCGGTGCGGATATCGCCGAGCTGATCTACGGCGATACCGCCACCGTGCGGGTGATCAACCGTGGTCGCCGCCTACGCAAGGACCCGAACGACATCGGCTTCTGGCTCGACCCGGTACAGGGCCGCTGGCTCACCGAGACGCAAGCGGCGGACCGCGCCCCCGAGGAGGACGGACTCCGCTCATTCGACGACGCGGTCCGCCGGGCGAAAGTCGTCCCGTACGTCGAGGACCGCAAGAACATCTGCGTGATCCGCCTGGCCGCGCCCGTATCCGAGACGGTCGCGGTGACGCTGCGGTACGCGCTCGAACGCGGCATCGAGGCTGCCTTCCAGCTTGAGGATGCGGAACTCACCAGCGAGGCGCTGCCCGACCTCGCCGGGCGGGGACGGATGCTCTTGATCGAGAGCGCTGAAGGTGGCGCCGGCGTGTTGCGCCGCCTGCACGGCGAGCGGGAGGCGCTGGCCGACGTCGCGCGCACCGCTCTGGAGATCATCCACATCGACGCCGCCACCGGCACCGACCTCAGGCGGGCCCCCGGCGCCCGTGAGGACTGCGAGCGCGGCTGCTACGACTGCCTGCTCTCATACACCAACCAGTCGGCACACTCGCTGATCGACCGGCACACCGTCGTGCCGCTGCTGCTGGCGCTCGCCGGAGGCCGCACCCAGGGCGCAGGTGGCCATGGGAGCGCCCAGGATCAGCTGACCGTGCTGCTCGACGCCAGTGCGAGCGATCTGGAACGAAGGTTCGTGCGGTTCCTCCAGGGCGGCGGCTACCGCATGCCCGACGACGCCCAGGAACTGGTCCACGACGCGCTTGCCCGGCCGGACTTTGTCTACCGCCTCCCCGCAGGCATGGTCGCGGTGTTCGTCGACGGCCCACACCACGACGCCGCAGCGGTGGTGCTGCGTGACGTGGCGGCAGAGGAACGCCTTGGTGACCTCGGCTGGCTGGTGGTCCGGTTCCGGTATGACGACGAACGCGAAGGGTGGGACCAGATCGTGCGCAAGCACCCGAACGTCTTCGGGCCCGGACGGGCCAACCCACGATGACCGCCCCATCCTCCATTCCTGCGCCCGTTCACGCGCCGGGTTCCCTGGTCGCGGCCCGCGGCCGCGAGTGGGTCGTGCTCCCGGCGAGCACGGCCGAGTTTGTTGTGGCCCGCCCGCTCAACGGCGACATGGAACTTGTCACGGGCCTGTTCCCCGGTGAGATCAGCGAGGCGAGCTTTCCGCGCCCGTCCGCGGACCCGGCTCAGGTCGGGGATGAGATCGCCGCCGCCCTGCTCCGAACGGCGTTGCGGATCGGCTTCACTTCCAGCGCTGGCCCCCTGCGCTCGCTCGCCTCGATCGCTGTCGAGCCGCGCCAATATCAGCTCGTCCCGCTGCTGCTGGCCCTACGAATGGAGGTCGTTCGGCTGCTGATCTGTGACGACGTGGGCATCGGGAAGACGATCGAGGCCGGGCTGATCGCCAAGGAGTTGCTCGAGCAGGGCGACGCACAGCGGCTCACTGTGCTCTGCTCTCCCGCCCTTGCCGAGCAATGGCATGCGGAGCTGCGCGACAAGTTCGCGATCGACGCGACCCTCGTCCTACCGTCGACCGTGACCAGACTGCAACGCAGCGCAGGATATGAATCGATCTTTGAGCGGCATCCATACACCGTCGTCTCGACCGACTTCATCAAGTCCGACCGTCACCGCGCCCAGTTCGTGCTGACCTGCCCCGATCTCGTGATCGTGGACGAGGCGCACACCTGCGTGGCCGCCGGTTCCGGCCGAAGGCAGCGCCAGCAGCGGTACGAACTGCTGCGACGGCTGGCGGCCGACACAATGCGCCATCTGATCCTGGTCACCGCGACGCCACACAGCGGGAAAGAGGATGCCTTCCGCGACCTGATCGGGCTGCTCGACCCAGCGTTAACGCATGTGGACCTGGACAACCCGAAGGGTCGCGAGCGGCTCGCGCAATATTTCGTGCAACGCCGCCGTCGGGACATCCGCACCTATCTAGACGAGGAGACGCCTTTCCCGCGGGACCGCCAGCTACGTGAGGTCTCCTACGACTTGACCGGGGAGTATGCCTCGCTCAACAGGAAAGTCCTCGCCTACGCCCGCGAGACCGTGGCCGACGCCAGCACCGGCGACGTGCGGCAACGCGTGCGCTGGTGGTCAGCTCTGGCGCTGCTTCGATCTGTCGCCTCATCCCCTGCGGCCGCCGCCGCGACCCTGCGGGCCCGCTCGGTGACGGCAGCGGCCACCACCCCCGAGGAGGCCGACGAGCTTGGCCGCTCCAGCGTGCTTGACCTGGCCGACGACGACACATTCGAAGGTGTCGATACCGCTCCTGGTGCCGACGACGAGCAGTTGCCTGGCACCGCACGGGGACGCCTGCTCTCGTTCGCGCGCGAGGCTGAGAAGCTGGTCGGCCCAGCATCTGACGCGAAACTCGGGGTGCTCATCACCGAAGTCAAGAGGCTGCTCGCCGATGGCTACGACCCGATCGTGTTCTGCAGGTTCATCCCCACCGCGGAGTACGTCGCCGAGTACTTGGCGGTGGCGCTGGGCAAGAAGGCACACGTGGCGGCGGTGACAGGCACGCTGCCCCCGGCCGAGCGGCTGGCCCGCATCGAGGATCTGACCGCTGAGCCCGGCCGCCATGTCCTTGTGGCGACCGACTGCCTGTCGGAGGGCGTTAACCTCCAGGACGATTTCCAGGCCGTCGTCCACTACGACCTGGCCTGGAACCCCACCCGCCACGAGCAGCGGGAAGGCCGCGTCGACCGCTTCGGCCAGCGGCGGACCTACGTCCGCGCGGTCACCTTGTACGGCCGCGACAACGGCATCGACGGCGTGGTGCTAGACGTGCTGATCCGCAAGCACCGGACGATCGCCCGCCAAACCGGCGTCGCCGTTCCGGTGCCCGACCGCAGTGACGGAGTCGTCCAGGCGCTTGTCGAGGGGTTGCTGCTGCGGAACGAAGCTCCCGAGCAGCTCGAACTCGACATCGAGGTCGGGAAGGCCCGCGACGCACTGCATCGCGAGTGGGAGAGCGCCGCCGACCGGGAATCCAGGGCCCTGACCAAGTACGCCCAGTCTGGGATCAAGCTGGACGAGGTACGCCGCGTGGCTGACGCTGCCCGGACCGGGATCGGCGGGCCTGCCGACGTGGCACGGTTCGTCCGCACATCGCTGTCGGCACTTGGCGGGTCGATCCAGGCTGGCAAGGACGCCTTCAAGGTCCAGCCGTATGCGCTGCCGGTGGGGGTGAGACACGCCCTCGGGTTGGCTGGCAACGCGAAGGCCGCCGACCTGGTCTTCCACCCGGACCTTCCGGTGCCGCCCGGCGAGCACGCGCTCGTGCGTACCGATCCCCTGGTTGCGGCACTCGGCCGGTACGTCGTAGACGCGGCGCTGGACGCGGACCTGCCTGCCCAGGAACGTCCGGCCCGGCGGTGCGGGGTGATCCGCACGGCCACGGTCCAGGTGCGCACCACCCTGGTGCTCGCGCGCTACCGCTTCCATCTGACCCTGCCTGGGCGGTCGGCCGCCAGGACCGTGGTTGCCGAGGATGCCCAGGTCGTGGCCTACCGTAAGGCGGTGGGCGGCGGGCGTGAATGGCTGGCGGAGGCGGAGGTGGCCGCGTTGCTCACCGCCGCGCCAGACGCGAACGTGCTGCCTGAACTGGTCGCAAACAGCGCTGCGCGGGCGGTCGCCGAACTCGACGAAGTCCAGGCCGATCTCGACACCCACGGGGATCATCTGGCCGAGGTGTTGCTTGAGGCGCACAAGAGCATCCGGACCGCTGTCGGTGCGGCCCGGAGGGGCCTCAAGGTCGTCCGCAGCGACCACGCCGATGTACTCGGCGTCTATGTCTACCTGCCAGCGGGAGGTGCCCGGTGAGCGGCGCGATCGGCACCTACGCGGCAGTCCAGGTGGCCGGTCAGTTGCTGGCCCCGGACCTTCTCGGGCGCATCGCCGCCGCCGACCGGGAATTACCTGGCAACCGGCCGGAGGACTACCACCTGGCAGCGGGAGAGCGCCTCGGCCAGGCGGCGAGCCGCCGATGGGAGTACCTCCTCGGCGCGTACCGCGCGTTCCACGACCGGCTGGACCGGCTGCCCGAGACAGACCCGGCCACAACAGAGACCCGCGAGCGCTGGCTGCTTGTGCTGCTCAGCGAGCTTGGCTTCGGCCGGGTGCCCTACGCTCGCGGCGGCCTGACTGCCGGGGACCGAAGCTACCCGGTCAGCCACCTATGGGAACAAGTGCCCATCCATCTGCTTGGCTGGCACACCGATCTGGACCGGCGCACAGGCGGCGGGGAAACCGGCCGGGCCGCGCAGTCGATGCTGCAGGAGTTCCTCAACGTCAGCGAAGCCCACCTGTGGGGAGTGCTGTCGAACGGTCGGCTGCTGCGGATCCTCCGCGACTCCGCCGCCCTGGTCGGCTCTGCGTACGTGGAGTTCGACCTGGAGGCCATCTTCGATGGCGAGCTGTACAGCGACTTCACGCTGCTTTTCGCGCTGCTGCACTCCTCCAGGTTCGAGCCGCTCGCCCGCGAGGACGGCGGCACACCTGGCTCTACGGACTGCTGGCTGGAGCGGTGGCGCGAGCAGGGCATCAAGGAAGGCACGCGTGCCCGCGACAGGCTGCGCGACGGTGTCGAGCAGGCGCTGAACGTCCTTGGCACCGGATTCCTGGTGGCGAATCCCGACTTGGCGGAATCCCTGGCCAGCGGCGTGCATGACAGGAACGGTGTTTCGAAGGACGATCTCCACCATGAGCTGTTGCGGCTCGCCTATCAGATGGTCTTCCTGTTCGTCGCGGAGGACCGGGGCGTGCTGCTCGATCCGGGCAGCACTCCAGAGGCGGCGCAGCGGTATGACCTGTACTTTTCGACCCGGCGGCTGCGCCACATCGCGTCGCGCCGTGCTGGGGACCGGCACACGGACCTGTGGCGGACGCTTGCCGCCGTGCTCGACGCACTCGGCGCGGACGGTGGACGGCCGGAGATCGGCCTGCCAGCGCTCGGCGGTCTGTACTTCCGCGCCGGAGCACCGAACGGCGATCATGGCCCCGCGCCCGATCTGCTGCGCGACTACCAGCTTCGCAACGCGGACCTCTTGGAGGCGGTGCGGCATCTCGCGACCTTCCGCGACAAGCGCTGGTACCTGCAGAACGTCGACTTCCGCCACCTCGGCGCCGAGGAACTCGGCAGCGTCTACGAGTCGCTGCTCGAACTGGTACCGGCGACCGAGCCGGGGCCGCGGTTCTTCCTCCGGCCTGTCACAGGCAACGAGCGGAAGACCACCGGTTCCTACTACACGCCGACCCCGCTCGTCGATGAGTTGCTGAACAGCGCACTCGATCAGCTGATCGACGAGGTTGCCGCCTCGAACGTGCCGGACGCCTTGCTCAAGATCACTGTGTGCGACCCAGCGTGCGGGTCTGGGCACTTTCTGATCGCCGCCGCACGCCGGATCGCCAAACGGTACGCGGCCATGCAGCACGGCGACGAGGAGCCCACACCGGAGCAGGTCCAGCAGGCGATGCGCAAGATCGTGGCCCACTGCATTCATGGGGTCGATATCAACCCATTGGCTGCGGAATTGGCAAAGGTGTCGCTCTGGCTGGAGTCGCTGGAACCGGGCAAACCGTTGGAGTTCCTGGACGCGCACATCAAGGTCGGAAACGCTCTGCTCGGCACAACACCCAAACTGCTCGAAGCAGGCCTGCCGGACGAGGCGTTTAAGCCGATTGAGGGCGATGACCCGAAGATCGCTGCGTCGCTGCGCAGGCAGAACGAGAAGGAGCGTAGCGACCAACTCAGCCTGTTCGACGAGCCCGTTGTGCGCGTCGGCAACGCGGATCTTGCGACGCAGGTCAGCCGACTAGCCGCCTTGCCGGCGTTGTCCCTCGGTGACATCCGCCAGCAGGCGCGCCGCTACCGCGAACTGGAGCAGTCACCCGACCTGCAAGATCGCAAGCGCATCGCCGACGCGTGGTGCGCCGCCTTCGTGTGGCGCAAACACGCCATGGCTCCAGCAGCGATCACGACCGAGACTCTCCGCCGCCTAGACCAGGGCTACTCCCTGCCGCGTGACGTCGCCGAGGAACTGGACCGCGTGACCGGGCGATACCAATTCTTCCACTGGCACCTGGAGTTCCCCACCATCTTCCGCGTCG
>Ga0209648_10002693_pt1 | contig 14769 bp, 12 predicted proteins | sample GraSoi2013_115cm_FD_185830 | JGI IMG/M metagenome (GOLD analysis project Ga0209648, IMG submission 185830) | Grasslands soil microbial communities from the Angelo Coastal Reserve, California, USA - Sample 9_17_2013_115cm (SPAdes) (version 2) | ecosystem: Environmental > Terrestrial > Soil >...
CGCGGTCGAGTGTGCCGCCGTGATATCCGAGCCCGGCTTATTCGACCGCTGACCCAGAAAGATCAACTGCTTAGCATTGTTTTGGCCGGACGCTACGGATGAGCCTTCTCGGTGTGATCAGTCAAGGCAGAATCTCGACGTACCCGTCGGTTCCGTGCACGCGGATCCGCTGCCCATCGGGGATCAGCCGGGTGGCATCTACCACACCGACGACGGCCGGCAAGCCGTACTCCCGTGCGATCACCGCGCCATGGGTCATCAGGCCTCCCACCTCCGTGACCAGGCCCGTGATCGCCACGAACAGCGGCGTCCAGCTGGGGTCCGTGTAGGCCGTGACCAGGATGTCGCCCGCTTCGAGATCGGCCTGCGCCATATCCAGGATGACGCGGGCCCGCCCTTCGATGACCCCGGCGGAGACCGGTAGGCCGACCAGGGCACCGGTCGGCACGTCGTCGCGTCGGTACGCCCCGGTGATGACCTCGCCGTCCGATGTGAGCACCCGGGGCGGCGTGAGCGCTTGATACGACCTGAACGCGTCCTTGCGCCGGCAGATGAGCTGGTCATCCACGTGGTTCGTGCGCGCGACGTCGTGGAGCTCTGGGAACCTCAGGTAGAAGATGTCTTCCTTCTCACGAAGCACGTGGGCCTGCACGAGGCGCTCGGCCTCTTTCAGCAGGGCCTGCTTGTACACGAAGTAGCGGCTGACCATGCCGTACTTCGGGTACTCCCGGTACCCGATGAAGGTCCGCACCCGGTCGATCATCCGCTTGGCCTCTTCGGACTTCCGCTCCCCGTCCGGCAGGGCCCGCAAGCGCTCCAGCACGTCCTGTTCCTTCGCCCGTGCCTCCTGCCGCCCTTGCTCGAAGCGCCGCGCGCCGGCGCCCGGATCGAAGTTCTTGATGTTGCCGAGGATCACGGGCACGAGCGTGGAGGGGCGCTCGCTCCAACGCGGCCGCGTGATGTCGATCTCGCCGACGCAGCGCATGCCGTACTTTTCGAGCCACGCCTCGATGGCGTCTCGCGCTTCCCGCCCGCCCGAGAGCTTGGCCAGCTCGTCCAGGAAACCCTCGTCCTCGACGTGGTGCAGAAACGCCACCACGTCCGGATGCGGGCGGATCACGTCCGCGACGTCCAAGAGCGCCAGCCCCATCTCCGATGTGACGTTATGGGGAACGGACTGCGTGAGCGTGTCAGCCGCGTTCTTCTCGCCCAGCCACGCCTGCAGCTGATCGTTGAGCCACCACGCGGCCTCCATCGCCGACATGAACACCTGATGGCTCTGCGGATCGAACAGGATCCGCTTCAGCTCCTGGATGTCCGCCTGGATGAAGTCGAGCAGCGCCTCTCCGGACTTCGTCCGGATGTCGCGTTCCGAGGCGGCGATGGATGCCTCGCTGCGCCCGATCAGCTCGGTGACGATGGCCGGATCGGTCTCGATCGGAGCTAGCGCGCCGCCAAACAGTGGCCCGGGGGGACCCTCGTCAGGGAGCGGCCGGATGAAGCCGTCGCGCTCGAGGATGGTCTGCAGCGCGTCCCCGGTCAGCGGATCGGATCTCCCCAGGGCCTCCAGGAGGCCGGCGCGGCTCGCCGGCGAGGCCAGCCTTTGGGTGACGTCGACGAACAGGCGGCCGCCGGCCTCGGCCATGGGCGCGGGGGTCGTCAGCTGCCAGAAGGACAGCCCGAGGGGCTTCATGGGGTCGGTCATCATCTGCTGATGACCGACGGAGAGGTAGACGTGGTTCTCCCGGTCGCCGGACTCGGGGATGGGGAACAGCGTGGTGATCGGCCGGCTCTGGACGATCTGGAAGCCATCGTCGACCAGGCACCATTCGATGTCCTGCGGACGGCCGAAGTGCGCTTCGATCCGCCGGCCGAGCCGCGCGAGCCGCACAACCTGCGCATCCGTCAACGCCGGCTGCTCCTGCCGCTGCGGGTCGATCGCCTGTTCCTGCGTCCCGCCAGCCGGCGAGGCGTGAACCGCACGCTGCTTGGCGGCGATCGCCTTGGCGACGACCTCGCCGTCGCGCACCTTGAAGACATCCGGGTTCACCAGGCCGGAGACCAGGGCCTCACCGAGGCCGAAGCTGGCCTCCACGGAGGCGACCTTCCGGTTGCCCGTGACGGGGTCGGCCGTGAACAGGATGCCGGCCGCATCCGGGAAGACCATCTGCTGCACGACCACGGCCATGTGGACCTTCCGGTGGTCGAAGCCGTTCCGCAGGCGATAGGTCACGGCCCGCTCGGTGAACAGCGAGGCCCAGCACCGGCTGACGTGCTGGAGGATCGCCGCCGGCCCCACGACGTTCAGGTACGTGTCCTGCTGGCCGGCGAAGGAGGCCGTCGGCAGGTCCTCTGCCGTCGCGCTGGATCGGATGGCGTAGGCAGCTTGCTCGCCGAGCTCGGCGAGAGCGCGGGTGATCGCCTCCGCGAGACCGCCCGGGATGGCGATCCCTTCGATGGTCCGGCGGATCTCCGCGCTGAGCGTGCGGATCGCATCCCAGTCGGCAGGGTTCAGGCGCGACAGCTGATCGAGCCGACCGTCGATCGACGGCGCTTCCGCCATGATCCGCCGGAAGGCGTCCGTCGTCACGCAAAAGCCAGCCGGCACGCGGATGCCGTCGATCCGCAATAGCCCGCCCAGGTGCGCGCCCTTGCCGCCAACGACCGCGACCTGCATCTCGTCAACCTCTTGCAGATCCAACACGTAAGGCTCGATCATCGCGATACCTCCGAGGCATCCGTGCTCCGTTGCCCTGCACTGGCCGGTCGAATCACCGGCGTCTCGAGCTCTGTCGAACCTCTTGTTGGGCACGTCCTCATCTCTCGTTGCCTTCCCACTGACCAGTCGGCCGGCCGCTCCGCCGAGTCGGGCAGCACGCACACCCGCACCGCCAGTCCCACCAGCGGTCCGACGTCACCGCGTCCCCCATACGTCGACAACAACACACGCACGTCGTGCCCCCATGTCTTCGTCCGTTCTTGGTCCGGTCGACGATTCTGCAGCACGACCCGGGTCTTGCGGCAAGCCCCCCAGTCCGCTATACGTTAAGAGTGGCAAGGAGTGAGATCTCCTTGCCTTGCCTTTTGGTCGTCCGCTGGGGACTGACACCCTTCTCGTGAAGCGGCGGCGCGCCGCGTACGGCGGTACACGTCGTTGGCCCAGGAGGATGTCCCATCGGCCTACGGGTGCAGCTGCGGCACGAGAAGTTCTTCTCTTCGTCGGCGAGGCCCGAACGTCGTCGAGCGCGCCGCCGTTCTCACGGACGTCGTCGCGCAACGCGAGCGCTGGGCTGGACCAGCTTGGTGGAGTTCGTCATCTCCCGACGGTGCGACTGCCTCGTAGCTCCGCCAAGGTCGCAAGTCTGCACCGGGTTCGGCCGATGGGGGCGTTCGAGGACCCCTTGCTCGCAAGGCCTCTGAGCGAAACGAACCACGCGCTTACCGCCTGAGACTCCAAACCGACAGCGGCATAGCGGATGTTCGCGCCGATCGCCGCTAGATTCGTGCTCGTGGACACCGAGGGGTGGTTCTGGATCAGGACCGTTGGCGCGCCGCGGGACGGCGATCCTCGTGATGGCGAACTGCGCCAGTCGACTCGCGAAGGTGCCGCGTTCGCGGCCACTCAGTCGAGACAGAACTCGTTGCCCTCGATGTCCTGCATCACGAGGCACGACTCGTTGTCGCCATCGGCAGGCAGTAGTCGCACGCGTACCGCGCCGAGCGCGGCCAGTCGTGCGCATTCGGCCTCAAGTGCGGCCAGGCGCTCTTCACCCACGAGCCCGGTGCCGACCCGCACGTCAAGATGCAGCCGATTCTTGACGACCTTGCCTTCGGGGACGCGCTGGAAGAACAGTCGCGGGCCTGCACCTGAGGGGTCAATGCATGCGAACGCTGAACCCTGATGCTCAGGCGGCAGCGCGCGATCGAAATCGTCCCAGGTAGCAAACCCCTCCGGCGGCGGCGGTACGACGTACCCCAGCACCTCGCACCAGAAACGAGCGACGCGCTCAGGTTCTGCGCAGTCGAAGGTGACTTGGATCTGCTTGACCGACGCCATCGGTCCACCATAGAGGCGGGGTCTTTCGTCGTCTCCACGGGGGTGCGGGCCAGCCGGGCCGCGCCATGGGCGCGGCCCCGGCTGGCCGGGCCTTTCTGGCTCCTTACCGTGTCAACGCTATGGCGACGGGACCGCTGCCGACGCTGATCGCCGTGCCGGCCCTGCCGGTGACGATGGAGATCGGCGTCACCGTGTCCGAGCCATTGTTGACGACGTAAGCGGTCTTCCCGTTCGGCGTGATCGCGATCGCCCAGGGCGTGCTTCCCACCGTAATCGCCTGGCCGGCCCGGTTGACTGCGGTGAAGATCGGCGTCACCGTGCCCGAGGCCTGGTTGACGACCTCAACGACCTTCCCGTTCGGCGTGATCGCCAGGGCGAAGGGATCCTTCCCGACCTTGATCGGCTTGCCGGCCTTGTTGGTGGCGGTGGAGATCGGCGTCACCGTGCCCGCGCTCTGGCTGGCGACGTAGACGGTCTTCCCGTTCGGCGTGCTCACGATGAGCCTCTGACCCGGAACTCCGTCTGGCGAGTAGCTGGACGAGTGCGGGATCTTGATCGGCTTGCCGGCGGTGTTGGTGGCGGTGGAGATCGGCGTCACCGTGCCGAAGCCCTCGTCCACCACGTAGGCGGTCCTGCCGTTCGGGGTGATCATGATGGCACTGGCACTGAGGCCGACGTGGATCGGCTTGCCGGCCTTGTTGGTGGCGGTGGAGATCGGCGTCACCGTGCCCGAGCCGCTGTTGGCCACGTAGGCGGTCCTCCCGTTCGGCGTGATCGCGATGTCGAAGGGAGTACCCCCGACCCGGATCGGCTTGCCGGCCTTGTTGGTGGCGGTGAAGATCGGCGTCACAGTGCCCGGGCCTGTGTTGACCACATAAGCGGTCCTCCCGTTCGGCGTGATCGCGATGACCTGCGGGCCCTCCCCGGCCCCGATCGGCTTGCCGGCCGCGCCGGTGGCGGTGGAGATCGGCGTCACCGCATTCAACAGGGCGTCGGCGACGTAGGCGGTCTTCCCACTGGGCGTGATCGCGATCGCGAGAGGGGCGAAGCCGACCTTGATGGCCTTGAGCGCGGTGTTGGTGGCGGTCCGGATCGGAGTCACCGTTCCCGAGGCCGGGTTGACCACGTAGGCGATCACCGGGTCCGTCCGGCACGCCGGCGAGGCTGTGGCGGCCAGCGCGGCCCCCGGTGCCAGCGCTGCGGCGCAGGCTATGGCAGTCACGCCGGCTAGTCGCCTCGGGGAAAGGGCGGGCAATTGCATGGCGTCCCCCTTTTGCTAGATGTAAGGACCTATGCACTCTCAGGACTCCGTAGTCGCCCCCGATGGATACCGGCATGGGGAGCCCTCCCCATCCCGCCGCTGGCCGCAGCACGATCCAGGCTCTCGCCATGCCCCGGCAGCAGACCGCGACGCGCTCGCTCACTGGCTACGTATCACACCGGCTCCGTGCACCTGCCAGGCGCGGCTCGCGATCCCGCGATGGAGCCATAACGATCGTTCGGGTGCAACATAGACGGCCGGGCGACCAGCAGGACTGCCGCGAAGAACGGCGATTACCGCAGCTGAGCGTTTCAAGGCATGCTCACTGAGCGTGTCCGGGCGGGCCGGTGGCTCAGCGGCCGGCGATCTCGCCAGTGCGCTGCTCGCGCAGCGCGCGCAGGCGGACGGCGGCCCAGGTGCGGTAGGGCCGCCCTCCCAGAACCGCCGGCTGGTCTCCAGCGACCACGGCCCCAGGACCTCGAACTCGGCCACACGTGCTGCCATCGCCCGCTCCGCCTGATCACCGATACCCGCACGCTCGAGCCGGCGGAGGCCTACCGCGGCCCGCCAGATGGTGCGGCACCTTAGCTTAGGTGCCGGCTACCGGGAAGGGAGGCCGAGCGCTTCAGGGTGGGCCCGGCGGTAGTGCTCGGTCAGGACCTCACTGGGGTTGCCGGGCCGGTAGGCGACGGTGCGGTGGCAGATCTGGCAACGCGTGACGGGCAGATGGGTGACGATCACAGGGAAGCGGCGGGAACTTGAATTGCTCATCAGCTCTATGATGCCAGCCCGCCGAAGTGATCTTGCGGTGGACCACACGTCCGCCGCGCGGCAAAGTCGGATGTTCAGCACGGATGTCCGGCGCTCCACCGGGTGCCTCACAGGCAATCCAGCCACGACGAGCTCGTGGCTGCTATAGGAGAGCCGTCAGCCGTGGGGGCGATGCTGCCTACCGTCTCCGCTGGCTTTGAGCTTCCGGGTGATCTGCGATTATGGCGGAATGGCTGACGTTGCGGTGCGGCGCGTTGATTTCGGCTACTTCGTGCGGCCCGCGGAGGAGACCGGGACGGGCTTTGCCAGGGTCGAACCGTGCCTCGGTTACGTGGTCGGCCACCCCAGGGGAATGATCTTGTTCGATACGGGTATGGGCTCTCACCCTGATGTCGACGCCCACTACCGTCCGCGCAGAACCGGGCTTCCCGAGGCCCTGGCGGCCATCGGGGCGCAGACCTCTGACCTCGGGTTCGCCGCGAACAGCCACCTGCACTTCGACCACTGCGGCGGCAACCCGCTGCTAGGCCAGATCCCGGTCTTCGTCCAGGACGCCGAACTCAACACCGCCCGCCAAGCCCAGGATTACACGCTCCCCGAACTCATCCAGGACAGCCGCTTCGAACCAGTGACCGGCGAAGTTGAGGTGCTACCAGGGATCTACCTCATGCCGACGCCAGGCCACACCCGCGGTCGCCAGTCGCTGATCGTCCGCCGGGCAGACGGGGCGGTGATCGTGGCGGGGCAAAGCCACGACACGGCAACGCACTACGCCGCCGACCAGCTCGCCTGGCGAGCCCACCGCGACGGTCACAGTCAGCCGCTGCCCGATATCCCGAACTGGATCGATGCCCTCCAGCAACTCGATCCCCGGATCGTCTACTTCGCCCACGACCGCTCGGTCTGGACCCCCTGACGCACGTGTGCTCAGCCGTGAGCTGACCGGCCCGGCGGCAGGTCTAGCTGGCCGGACATGCCACCGAGGATGAAGTCGGCGCTGGCCAGGAAGTCGTGCGGGAAGCCGCCGGCGTTGAGGTCGCCGTCGCGGACGCTGAGCGAGTACTTGGTCCGGACGACGCCGTCTGCCGCGGACGGGCCCGGCGCATGAACCGGCCCTGATCCTCCATGACGAGCAGCGACCCGCTGTGCCGCTGGCTACCAACCCCGCAGGTCGATGGGCCAGCAGTCAACGACATCGTCGCCGGAGTAGAGGTAGAGCCGTTCGTGATAGGCCATGGTCGGGTCGACGTGTGCCGGGATGAGCCAGACGCGGTCGCCGACCTTCCTGGGCGGTGCGAACGTGGTGTGCTCATCGGAGCAGAACCAGACTTCCGACCCGTCAAGCTCCGGATTGCCATGATCCATTCCGAACGCTTTCAGCCCGGCGTCGGCAACTGACCATTCCGAAGCACGGGACACGACGCTCGCGAGCACGAATACAGCCTGCCGGAACGGGTGCCCTTGCCTGCCGTACTGGGCATCCATCAGCGCGTAGGAGCCAGCCTGGATCTCCGTTGCCCAGCTGTTGCAGTCGTAGGTGCCCGTGCCGCCAGCCGAGATCAGCTCGCCGCCGACGTCGGCGGCCGCAGCGGCCAGTAGCTCCATCGACTGGCGGCACTGGCTTGCTCGCTCCGCCGCGTCCTCCAGGATCATCACATGGCCCTCGTATCCCATCACACCGCGCACCGACAGGCCGTGATCGTTGGCCAGGCTGGCCAGCATGCCAGCGTCGGCTGGCGGGCAACCGCACCGCGGCAGGCCGACGTTGACGTCGATGACCACCTCGCGGACGCCGCCGCGGACCGCCGCCTCGATTGTCTCGGCGGAATCGACGGCCGTCGTTACCCGCGCCCCCGCCCTCACGAGGGCCCCTACCCGGCGGGCGTCCAGTACCTCGTTGGCCAGCAGGAGATCTTCACCCAGGCCGGCTGCGGCCATTCCCTCGCATTCGCGGATCGTGGCGCAAACGAACCCGTGATGACCAGCCGCCGCCTGGCGCCGTGCCAGGCTAGTGCACTTATGTGCCTTGACGTGCGGCCGGAGCCGACCTCCCGGCAGCGCCGCCGCCATCACCTCAAGGTTGTGATCGAGCGCTCCCAGGTCGACGACGAGCGCGGGCGTGGGCAGATCAGCAACCCTATCGACGCTCACCCCACGCCACCTCCAGCTAGCAGTCGTGCCGCCTGCCCGGCGCCCGCGGCCGGGCTAACCACCTGACCCAGGATCCCATACGCGCTCGTGGGTTCGGCCAGGAGCGAGCGCGCACCTCAGACTGTTCGGCGGCGCGTCGGACTTGCCTGGCCCAGAGCCGGAGCATTCAACCGCGTCGCCGCGGCGGGCGGTTGCCAGTTGCCCCTGGGGGCGCGCTTGCCCTGCCCGAGCCGAGTGCGTGACGCGTCCGCCATTCCCACGACCTCGAAGGAGACATCCAGCAATGAGCCGGCCAGACATCATCGGGGACGCACAGCGGATCAAAGACGTCCTCCTCCGCGGCGGCGTGACCATCCTGCAGGGCGACGTCGGGTACGGCCTGCTCACCGCCACCCCCGCCGCGGCCCGCAAGACCATCGACGTCAAGCGGCGGGCCGCGCACAAGCGGCACGGCATGCTGGGCTGCGCCGACTTCAGGCGCGAGGCCCAGATTCTCGATCAGACGAAGCACGACATGGTCGACGCGATCACGATCGACTACGACCTGCCCCTCGGTGTCATCGCGCCGGTCCGGCTCGACCATCCGGTCATCGAGTCGATCGAGCCGGAGACCTTCCGCGCATGCAGCGTCGACGGGACGATGGCGATGCTGCATAACAACGGGCGCTGTCCGACGAGCTGGCCCGGCTGAGCCTGGAGGAGGGCGTCGCGTTCCTGGGCTCGTCGGCGAACCTTTCCGGTACGGGCGTCAAGTTCCGGGTGGAGGACATCCAGCCGGAGGTGATCGAACAGGCCGACCTCGTCGTCGACTACGGGCTCGCCAAGTACTACCTCTACAAGCGGTCGTCCACGATGATCAATTTCGACACCATGCAGGTGGTTCGCATCGGATGCGCGTATGAGCTGATCTCCGACATCCTGCTGCGCTACTTCGGCGTGGAGTGCCCGCCGGACCCCGGACGCGAGGCACTGCCGTCCGGGCATCTATGGGAACCCGCGGCGATCTAAGCGGTTGGCCACACGCTATCTGAGCGGTTGGCCGAACAGCGGTCAGATGAACAGGCAACGCCTCGGCCAGGCCGTGCGCACGCTCGCGACGGGCCTGTGGCTCCCGGCGCTCTTCCTGGCCGGGCTGCTCTTCTCTTACCTGCTGGCCTTCCATCAGCCGACGCTGCATCACGTCAGCATCGCGGTCGCCGCTTCGCCGGCCGCCACGGCACGGCTGCAACACGAGCTCGACGTGGCGGTGCCCGGTGGCTTCACCCTCCGGCCGGCTGCCGGCGCCGCCGGGGCCCGCTCTGCCGTCCTGCACCTCAGCGCGGTGGCGGCATACGTGCCAGACGGGCGCCATTCCCTGCTGTACGGCGCCAAGGCGGACGGCGCCGCCCTGGAGACGATCATCCACCAGACCTTCGCCGCCGCGGCGGGGCGGGCCGGCGGCACGCTCGTCTTCCGCGAACTGGTCCCCACGGTGCCGGGGGATGCGCTGGGCAGCAGTCCGCTGTACCTGGTCCTGGCGTGTGTTGTCCCCGCCTACTTCATGGTGGTTACCATGCAGCGCGCGGTGGGCTTCGGCCGACAGGCACACGTGGCCACGGCCATCGGATGCGGGGCGGTGGCCGCCGCCGTCTCTTACCTCGCGGCTGCCTATGCGGTGCATGCGATCCCGCGGCATCCGTTGGACTTGCTGTACCTGTTCCTGCTGACCCAGGCCGTGTCGCTGACCTCCTACGGCCTGGTGCCGTTCTTCGGCGGGTTCTTCCCCGGGATCGCGGTCACGTTGTTCGTCCTGCTCGGCGTGCCCAGCAGCGGTGGCGCGGTCTCTGTCGAGCTGGTGCCGGGCTTTTTCAGCTTCCTGCACCCGATCCTGCCCATGGGGAACGGCATCGACGCCCTCCGCAGCGTCGGCTACTTCGGCAGCAGCCAGCTGTTGCGGCCCACCGCGGTGCTCTGCGCCTGGATCGCCGTCGGCGCCACGCTCATCCTGATCGGCCACCTCAAACACCAACGGCACCTGGCGCAGGGGGCACAACAGCTCACGACCGATCGGGTTCCCGAGCCTCCCGCGGAAGATCCCACGGTGATGCTGCCCGAGCCGGTCGCTCTTGCCCCGCACCAGCACCATTTCGGCGACGAAGAGCCGATGCTGACCGGGCGGGTCACCGATCCCTCCGATCAGCCGCTGCCAGGCGCCGCGGTCACCGTGATGGACCCACACGGCCATCAGCTTGTCCGCACCCGCACCGACCAGAACGGCGAATACGCGGCCACCGGCTTCACCGACGTCGTTGCCCTGGTTGTTGCCAGCATGCCGGGCCACCAAGCCGCGGCCGCGCAGCTGCTCCTCAGCTCAGTTACACCTGTGAACCAACACTTCGTCCTTGGCGCCCAGCTTTCCGGGATTCGCAATCCAGACGGCTCCGAACCTCGAGGGCGGGCGACTCCTGCTGGAGAACCGCATCGGGGCTGAAGTTTCACGACACACCTCTATGACTGGACCAATGGCCGCGGCAGAAAGCGCTCGCGCTAGTGGCCCGAGATGCGCTCGTCAACGCTCCTGTTGATAGGATGATTATGTGGTTACGCACAGTCAGGCGGTCTGCTGATTGCGTCTCAGCCCCGGGAACGGCTGTACCCGGGCGCGGTCGCCACCCGCGCGCTCACCCCGGCGGGCCAGGCCGGAAACTACCCGGTACTGCTCGTCGACGGCGTGGTCGGCGGGGTGTGGCACCAGCGGCGCTCCGGCCGGAAGCTCGCCATAACCGTCGAACCGCTGCGCGAGCTGACCGCGCTGCAACGCCGGCAGCTCGACGACGAGGCCGGCCTTGTGGGCGCGGTGATGGAGGCGACGGCGACGCTGACGGTGGGCACCGTGAGGGCCGGCCCGCACGCGTGAGGAGCCAGCCGTGGGCTCAATGCTGGGGGCGCTCCCCGGCACTTTTTCAGCAAATGGCGGACGTATAAGCTTTTCTTGCTGTCCTTCGTGGTGATATATAGCGCGGTGTGGACACGTCAGGTGACGCTTGGGGGGCCGGAGCAGGGAGGTCCTTGGTGAGCAAAGCAAGGTGGCGGCTCGGGCCCTTCGGGTGGATCGCGGTTACGGCCGCGGCCGCCGTCACCGCCTGGATGACTGCACCCGCCGCCGTATCGGCGGCGCCTGCTCAGGCAGCGATGGCGCAATCTGGTCGCCTGGCGCTGGCGAGCAGCCCCGGGCAGGACGGCACGCCGGACCGGCTGGCCCTCGTGCCGGTGTCCAACCCCCGCCCGGAGCTCGTCAGCGGCGGCGAGATCTTGGTCCGCGTTGAGGTTCCGCCGCGCATCAGCGCGCTGGACGTGCACGTGTTCGCCGACGGTCATGAGGTGACCTCAGACTTCGAAACACAATCGGATGGGAGCTTGCTTGGGCTCGTGACCGGACTCAAAGCCGGCCCGAACAGGCTCGTTGCCACCGGGGGCGGGCATGTCGCCTTCCTGCGCCTCGTTAATCACGCCATTACGGGGCCGGTATTTTCTGGACGCCAGCAACTGCCGTTCTTCTGTCAGACGACGGCTTTCGGGCTGGCGTCGGCTGTCATGCCCGACTGCAGCGCGCCGACGGTGGTCAGCTACGCGTACTTCAGTACCTCCAGGACCTTCAAGCCGCTCGCTGACCCATCATCGCGGCCCTCTGACCTGGCTACCGCAACGATTAACGGCCGCACTGTGCCCTACATCGTGCGGGTCGAAACCGGAACGATCGACCGGGCGGTGTACCAGATCGCGGCGCTATACGACGGCAGCCAGCCGTCCCCGCTGCAGCCGGATACCAGTTGGAACGGCAAGCTCATCTATACCTTCGGCGGCGGCTGCAACTCCGGCTTCCACCAGGGCACAAGCACCGGCGGCGTGCTCAATGGCGAGTTCCTGTCGCAAGGCTACGCAGTGGCCTCGTCGACGCTGAATGTGCTTGACAACAACTGCAGCACGATCATCTCCGCCGAGGCCGCCATGATGGTGAAGGAGCACTTCATCGACACCTACGGGCCGGTACAGTTCACGATCGGCTGGGGCGGCTCCGGCGGGGCGATCCAGCAATACGAGATCGCCGACAGCTATCCCGGCATCCTGGACGGGATCATTCCTGGCGTCTCGTTCCCGGACCCGCTCACGACTGCGGGACCGGTCACCGACTGCCGGCTGCTCGACTCGTTCTTCGCCGGGCCTGGATCGTCGTTCACGACTGCGCAGAAGACGGCCATCGCTGGCTACAACGACTACACCACCTGCCGGTCGTGGGACCTGACCTTCGCCAACCGGTCCACCGCCACAGGCAGTTGCAACGCGGCCATACCGGTCGCCGACCAGTGGAACCCGGTCACCAATCCGAATGGCGTCATTTGTAACTCCGACGAGCAGATCGTTAACCAGGTCGGGATCGATCCCAGCACCGGCTTCCCGAACAGTCCGCTCGACAATGTCGGCGTGCAGTACGGGTTGTCGGCGCTGGACTCGGGTGCGATCACGCCTGCGCAGTTCGCCACGCTGAACGCAGACATCGGCGGGATGGACTTCACCGGCGCCGAGGTCGCGCAGCGCACTGAGGCGAGCTTGCACGCACTACGGGCCGTCTACGCCGACGACCTGGTCAACAGCGGCTCACTCGGCCTGCGCACCACCCCGGTCATCGACCAGCGCATTGACCTTGATTTCCTCGGTTTCCCCAACGATATTCACACCACCGACTGGTCGTTCATCATCCGAGCGCGAATGCTGGCTGCTAACGGCACCGACGGCAACCAGGTCATCATCGAGAACGCGCCGACAGCGGCCGAGATCGCCGCGGCCGACACCTATGAGCTGGCGCAGATGGATGCCTGGCTGACCAACGTCGAGAACGATCATTCGCACCGGAGCGCTCAGCAGAAGGTGCTCGACGACAAGCCGGCCGGCCTGTCCGACGGATGCTTCCTGTCCGCCACCGACTTGGTGCAGCAGACCCTGACCGACCCGGGCACCGGGCAGTGCGGCGCAGCCTTCCCGGTGGCTTCCAACCCGCGCATGGTGGCAGGCGAGGGCCTGGCCATGCCGGCCCTGAAGTGCAGCCTGCGGCCGCTGAATTTCCGCGACTACCCGGTCACGTTCACCGCCGCCGAGAAGCAGGAGCTCCGCCAGGCGTTCCCGACCGGCGTCTGCGACTACGGCCGGCCAGGCGACGGCTTCCGTCAGCCCACTGCCAGCTGGCTCAGCTACGGAGATGACCCGAACAGCGTGACTGGGCCGACTCCGCTGCCGCCGGCGGGCTCCTAGCCGTCCGGTCGGCGAGAAGCCGCACGTCCCCTCATCGGTATGTGCGGTCGCCCCGTCGTCTGGCGAAGCCGGCTGCGGACTGCCTCGGTCGAAGATTACTCGCGCTCGATCCGGCGCAGCCCGCGCGCGGGGGTCCACCACTCAACGACGAGCAGCGTGGCCTTCTCGTTGAGATGCGTGTGCACGACCTCGGCGATATCGGCGTAGAAGCGGTCGCCGTCGGATCCCTCGGTGAGTGGCCTGGCATAGATCGCCCGCCCAGAGATCTTCGCCTCACCGGGCCACTGCGCTTCCGCGCCCTCGACCGGGTCGATCGTGGCGCTGTGCAGTGCGAACCGCGGATCTCGACCCAGATCCGCACCCTTGCGCGCGTTCGGCATCGAGCCGAAGGCGAGCTCGCCGTCCTCGAAGGCCACCTCGATCCCGGAGATCCGCGGCGACCCGTCGGCTCGCAAGGTGGCAATCGTCTTGTGTCTGTGCCCGTCGAAGAGCCCCCGCACGCGCTGAGCGAACTCAGGTTCCGCGCGCTCGACGTCCTTCCACGCCGTCATGCGCCCAATATCTCACAGGCATGCAGGCCCTCCGTCTCCGTATCAGACGCCACGTCCGCGAGTCCTCACACCTCCGGCCCTGCGCACGCAGCCGCTGTAGTGTGATGGGCGCTCAGCTAGAGCGCGGCAGAGTATGCCAAGGGGGAAAACCATGACGAAATATGCGTTCTTCTTCAGCTATACCAGCGACACCTGGGCCCGGATGATCAACACCTCCGGCGACCGGACCGCCTCGGTGCGGCAGCTCCTTGACTCGCTGGGCGGCTCGCTTGAGTCCATCTACTGGATGTTCGGGACCCACGACGGGATCACCATCGCCGATCTCCCCGGCTCGGTCAGCGCCGCCGCGCTGAGCGTCGCGGTCACCAGCACAGGCGCCTTCAAGCAGTTCCAGACGCATGAGCTGCTTACCCAGGAGCAGCTCGGCCAGACGCTGCAGATGGCCCAGAACGCGGCGGCGGCCTACCAGCGACCCGGCCAGCAGCCATAGCGGCCGAGCGAGGGTTCGCGACGCGCTGGAAGTCGCGGGTCGCGCCGGCCGCCGGGCTGCCGGTGTGGCGATCGCGCGCGAGCTTCCCGCCGAGGTCCGGGGCGCTGACCAGCATAGACTTCTGCCTTACCGGCAACTTGCGTAGCTCGGATAACACGCCGTACCCCCCGGCGGAGGGGAGGGACCCTGGACCCGGTCACGC